>Ga0210399_10000027_pt1 | contig 104757 bp, 90 predicted proteins | sample IncBWC14MmetaG_FD_150865 | JGI IMG/M metagenome (GOLD analysis project Ga0210399, IMG submission 150865) | Forest soil microbial communities from Barre Woods Harvard Forest LTER site, Petersham, Massachusetts, United States - Inc-BW-C-14-M | ecosystem: Environmental > Terrestrial > Soil >...
TGCCGGCGAAAAGCCCGGCGGAAACTGGTGCTGGCGATTGAGGAGCCGGCGCAGCACGCGGCCGTGCTCTTAAAGCGGCTGTTGGAGGAGCGCGGAATAAGGGTGGGTGGCGTTGCGAGAGCCCGGCACGATCATGCGGAATCCAGCGGCGATCCCGTTGTGCTGGCAGAGCACGTTTCCGTGCCGCTGGGCGACGCCGTGAAACTGATCAACAAGATCAGCCAGAATTTGCACACGGAAATGCTGCTCCGAACGGCGGCGCGACAAAGCGGACTTTGGGCGGCGACGGACGAGATGATGAAAGTTCCTGCGGATTTTTACGCGGCCGCGGGAATTCCGCCTGGCGACGTGATTCAAACCGACGCCTCGGGACTGTCGCGACGCGATTTGGTGACGCCGCGAGCCATCGTGACGTTGCTGAGTTTTGCGCGGAAGCAATCGTGGTTTGAAACTTACTACGCGTCCCTGCCGGTGGCGGGAACGGACGGCACGCTGGAAGACCGCATGAAAAATACGCCGGCGGTGGGAAGGATTCATGCGAAGACGGGCTCGGTCGAACACGTTAGGACGCTTTCAGGTTTTGCGGAGACGCCGAGCGGGCGGCGGCTGATCTTTTCGTTCTTGAGTAACAATCAGGGAGGGAAGAGTCACGAAGCAGCGGACGCCCTGACTGGTCTGTGCGTCGCGATGCTCGAAGAGTTCAACGCGGTGCAGCCGAAGCGCGCGCTGGAACACCAGCACCGGCACTAAAATCGAGGGTCGACTATGGAGCCGGAATTGATCGTTACGGTGTTCGGGAGTTCGCGGCCGCGCGAAGGAGAGGGGGACTACGAAGAAGCGCGAATCCTGGGGCGCGCTTTGACGAAACACGGATTCTCTGTTTGCAGTGGCGGCTACGGTGGCGTGATGGAAGCAGTGTCCCGCGGCGCGAAAGAGGCCGGTGGGAAAACTTCCGGGGTGACCGCAGACTTTTTCAAAAGTGCGAAACTCAATCCCTGGGTCGACCTAGAAGTACGCATGAAAACTTGGGAAGAGCGGCTTTTTGAGCTGATCCGTCGCGCGGACGCTTTTGTGGCGTGCAAGGGGGGCACGGGAACACTCGTGGAGCTTGCCGTCGTGTGGGAGATGCTGAATAAGTCGGTCATGAATGCCAAACCATTTGCGGTGCTGGGCGATTTCTGGGCGCCAGTGCTGGATCGCGTTCGAGAAGTGGAGTTGGGACATCCGGCGCCGTGGGGCGAAGCGAACGGAAGACTCGTGTATGTGGCCACCACGCCGGGCGATGTGGCGAATCATTTGACCACCAAGTTGAAGAAGGGCTAACGATGTCACGGACGGCCGAAGACGTTTTCGAGTTTGACAAGCTACGGGAATTGCTGCGGCTGAGGACGACTTGCGCGCCGGGGCGGAGAGCTGTGGATGGGCTCGAGCCGGGGATCGAACGCGGGATGCTGGAATCGGCGTTCGCATTGATTCGCGAAGCAGCGGAGTGGCTGCGCGCGGGGCGCGAGCTGGGATTTGGCGCGCTGGCCGATCCCCAAGGCTGGCTCGAACGCCTCGAAGGGCCCGGTATGGCGCTGGAGCCAGGCGAATTCCTGGACGCGGCTTCGCTGCTGGAGACCACCGGATGGCTGCGGCAACAGTTTCGCGAAGAAGCGGTGAAGTTTCCCTTGCTGGCGGCGAGGGCCGTTTCGCTGGGTGATTTTCGAGATGTAGGCGCGGCAATCCGGCGATGCGTGCTGCCGAACGGCGAGATCAACGATGATGCGTCATCGGCGCTACGGCGCATCCGGGCCAGCATCGCCGATACCCGCGATGCGATTCAGAAAAGCCTGAAACACATCTTGCGCGCGCGAAATGCGGAAGCCGGAGAAGACTACGTCACGCTGCGGAATGATCGCTTCGTGATCCCCGTGCGGGCCGAACATCGGCGCGGGCTTCCGGGCGTGGTGCACGGAGCGAGCGCGACGGGGCAAACTGTTTTCATGGAGCCCTTCGAAACCGTCGAGTCGAACAATCAACTGGTGCAGCTCGCGGAGGACGAAGCCGCGGAAATCTCGCGGATTTTGCGCGAGCTCACCGAGAAGCTGCAAATGATTCGCGGGCCGCTGGGGGCGGCGGCTGGGACGATTGCGGATTTCGACGGCGTCTTTGCGCGGGCGCGATTCGCGCGGGATTTCGATGCCGCGATGCCGGAATTCTCCAGCACAAATGAATTGCGTCTGGAAGGTGCACGTCATCCCGTGCTGGAGGACAAGCTTCGCAAAGAAAATCGCGCCATCGTTCCGATGACACTGACGCTCGGCGGGGAAGAACGCGTTCTGGTGATCAGCGGACCAAACACCGGCGGCAAGACCGTGGCGTTGAAAACGACTGGAATGGCCGCGCTCGCGGCGCAATCGGGAATTCCCGTGGCCGCGCAGCGAGCGGTGCTGCCGCTGTTTGACCGTGTACTGGTGGATATCGGTGATGAACAATCGATAGCGGCCGACTTGTCCACGTTCTCCGCGCACATGTTGAACTTGAAGACCATGCTGGAAGAAGCGACGCCGAATTCTCTGGTGATGGTTGATGAAATGGGAACCGGGACTGCCCCGGAGGAAGGCGCCGCTTTGGCGGTCGCTCTGCTGGACGAATTTCGCGCGAAGAACTGTATCGTGCTGGCGACCACGCATCACGACCGGCTGAAGACGTACGCATCGACTACGCCGGGCGTGGTGAACGCCGCGGTGGAATTTGACGACGTGAATCTGCGGCCGACCTACCGATTGATGGTCGGCGTTCCGGGTGGCTCGAGCGGCATCGCCATCGCCAAGCGGCTGGGGATCGCCACGGGAATCATCGAGCGCGCGAAATCGCTGCTGAAGCCCGAATCGCGCGAAGCCGCCGACTTAATCGCTTACTTGCATCGTAGCCGCGACGAACTGGATCGCATGCAAAAGCAGATGACCAGCGAGCGCCATGCGCTGGAGGAAGAACGCAGGAAGCTGCGAAGCGAGTGGGTCGAACGGCAGCAGAAGCGCATCAAGGAATTGGAAGCGCAGTTCGCGGAGATGCAGAAGCGCTTTGATGAAAATGTTGCGCGCGTTGTCGACGCAGTGAAAGAACGAGAACTGCGTGCACAGGTGGAGAAGACGGCGCGACGAAAGATCCAGGACGTCCGCGGCGAGGCCCGCGAAGAACTGAATGCCGCGGTCCTGCAAACCCTCTCCGATTCACAAGCCGATCTCGGTGTCCGCGCCGCTTCGCTGGAGGCAGTGAGCGCCGACCGTCTACAGCCCGGCGCGAAGATTCACGTACGGGGGTTCAGCAAGCCGGTGATTTTTCGCAGGCTTGACGGATCGTCCGCGGAAATCGAAGCCGGACCCCTGCGCATGAAAGTGGCGCTGGACGAGATTACCGGCGTCGAAGAAGCAGCACCTGGAACGAAATCAAGTTCGCCGCCAGCCAAGTTAGAGAGCGTCACCGTGACTTCGCAGCGCGGGGAAGGCGGCGCTTCCGACGAAATCAATGTGATCGGCATGACCGTGGAAGAAGCCACGGAGCGGCTGGACAAATTCTTGGATGACGCGGCGCTGGCGCACAAGGCGCGAATCCGGATCATTCACGGACACGGGACGGGCGCGCTCCGCAAGGGTATTGGCGCGTTTCTCGCTTCGCATCCATTGGTCGACAAGCATTCGTTTGAAACTCAGGAGCATGGTGGAAAGGCGATCACCATCGTGGAGCTGCAAAGCTAGAAAATGGAAATCAGGAAATAGAAAATAGACGGCATTCAAAATCTGCTTCCCTAGCGAAGCAAGCTGCGCTGCTTTGCTATACTCGCCGCGTCCCGTAAGCCAATTCACAACGAGGTGCCTGGATGAACGGTTTGAAGAATTCATTGTCGCACGCAAGGACAGCCCGAGGAATCGGCCGGTTTGAAGTGGCCATCGCGCTGATTTTGGCTGTGCTGGCGGGGGCTTCGATCACCGCACGCGCACAGTCGCCCACGCCGAAGCGGACCGTGATTCGCGCGGGGCATGTGCTTAACGTGCGCACCGGGGAATTGCGCGCCAATCAAGCCATCGTGATTGAAGGCGACAAGATTGCGCAGATCGCGCCCTCCGGCGAAGTCGCGGCGGCTCCTGGTGACACGACCATCGATCTTGCTGAAGCTACGTTGCTGCCCGGCCTGATCGACATGCATACGCATCTAACCTTTGACCTGAGTTCGCTCTCCTATGAGGGGTTGAAGATTTCGACGGCGCGCGAAGCGCTGCACGGCGCGCGCAATGCGAAGCGGACGCTGGAAGCGGGCTTTACAACCGTTCGCAATCTTGGAGCCAACGATTACGCGGACATTGCGCTTCGCGATGCGATTAACGATGGCGACGTCATCGGGCCGCGCATGATCGCGTCGGGACCGGCGATGGGAATCACCGGTGGACATTGCGACGAGAACTTACTGCCGCCCGCGTTTCACTTTCAAGGGGCCGGGGTCGCCGACGGGGTCGAAGCCGTGCAACATAAGGTTCGCGAAATCATCAAGTATGGCGCGGACGTGATCAAGATTTGCGCCACCGGCGGTGTGCTCTCGAAGGGCGATGACCCGAACGCTTCGCAGTACACGTTGGAGGAGATGAAGGCGATTGTGGCGGACGCACACCGGCTCGGGCGCAAAGTCGCCGCACACGCGCACGGCGCCGAAGGGGTGCGCTGGGCTTCAGAGGCTGGCGTCGATTCGATCGAACATGGCCACCTGATGGATGATCGGGCCATCGCCACGCTGAAGCAAAACAACACCTATCTGGTGCCGACGCTTTTTCTCGGCGAGTACATGGAAAAGAATATGGATCGCAGCGACATCCCGGAGTATTCCAAGCAAAAGATGCGCGATGTGATCGCCGCGATGCGCAAAAACACCGGGAAGGCCTTTGCGGCCGGCGTGAAGGTCGCGTTTGGTACGGACGCGGCGGTGTATCCGCATGGACTCAACGCGGGAGAATTTCACGTTTACGTGAGTCTGGGAATGACTCCACTGGCGGCCATCCAGACCGCAACGATCAACGCTTCCGACTTGCTCGGGTCGAAATTCCCCGTCGGCTCGCTGGAGCCCGGCAAATTTGCAGACGTTGTCGCCGTGGACGGTGACCGACCAAAGACGTTACTATTCTCGAGCGCGTAAAATTTGTCATGAAAGGTGGCACCGTTTACAAGAACGATTATGCGAAGCGGTGAGCTTCGCTAAAGAACGGAATGGCGGAAGCGGGATCATTTGCGGAGAAAGTGAAGCAGCAGGCGGACATCGTTCGCGTGGTGGGGGAATACGTCCGCCTGAAAAAGAGTGGGCAAAATTTTACCGGGCTGTGTCCGTTTCACGCGGAAAAGTCGCCGTCGTTTGCTGTCCATCCGACGAAGCAGATTTATCACTGCTTCGGGTGCGGCGTGGGCGGTGACGTTTTCAAATTCGTGATGGAGATGGAGAAGTGCGCGTTTCCGGAGGCCATTCGCATCGTCGCGGAGAAATGCGGCATCGCCGTTCCGCGGCAGAAAGAACGTTCGCCGGAGGAGCGGAAAGAGAATCAGCAGCGCTCGGTTCTTGTGGAAATGCACCGTGAGGCGCAGGCTTTTTTCGTGAAGCAATTGGAAGGGACTCTCGAAGGCAAGGCCGCCAGGGCGTACCTCGAAGATCGTGGGCTAGATAAGGATGCCATTGAGAGATTCGGAATTGGATACGCCCCGAGCGGCGGCGATGCGCTGCTGCGCTATCTGAAATCCAAATACAACGAAAAGTTGCTCGTCGAGTCCGGGCTGGTCTCGCGCGACCAAAGCGCCGGGCGTTTTTTCGATCGTTTCCGGCGGCGTATCACGTTTCCGATCTCGAATGAATCGGGAAAGATCGTGGCGTTCGGTGCCCGGGCGCTGGGCGACGACGTGCCGAAATATCTCAACTCCCCCGAAACACCGATCTATTCCAAGAGCAACGTGCTGTACCACATGGACCGCGCGAAGGACGCGCTGCGGCGGCAGGACTTCGCGATACTGGTCGAAGGGTACATGGACGCGATCGCCGTGTCGCGCGCCGGAATTAGTAACGTAGTCGCGAGTTGCGGCACAAGCCTCGCCGAGCCGCAGATCAAGTTGCTCGGGCGCTTTACGCGGCGCGTCGTCGTGAATTATGACCCGGACACAGCCGGACAAACCGCCACGGAAAGGTCGCTCGCACTCTTGCTCGAACACGATTTTGAAGTGCGTGTGCTGGCACTTCCTCCGGTCGGCGATAAGAAGGCCGACCCCGATTTATTTATCCGCGAACGCGGAAAAGACGAATACCTCAAGCTGCTCAAGGAAGCGCCTCCTTACGTGGACTACTTGATTGCGCGCGCGCGGCAAATGGATTTGACGACGGGGGAAGGGAAGCTGCGGGCGGTGAATTTTCTTTTGCCGTACGTACAGAGAATCCCCAATCGAATCCTGCGCTCCGAGTGGGCCACGAGAATTGCGCAGCAACTCCGGCTGGATGAACCGGTGCTGCGCGCGGCATTGAGCAAAGCTGCTGCCGAGCGCCGCAGCGAATTAAAGACCCAGCCGGAACTCGTCGGGCGCGCGGCCAAGCCTGTCGAGCGGCGGCTAATTCGTATGCTTGCGGAGGCAGAAGGCTTCCGGCAGGAACTTGCCAAACATCTGCAAAATGCCCATCTGTATCACGGCTTGGAGACGGAGAAAATCTTCGCGGCGCTGGTGATTGCCAACCTGTCCGGCCAGTCCGTCGAGGCCCCCGAATTGGGAGCCCTGCTGGAGGAGCGCGACCGGCGGCTGCTCTTCGAGATTTTGTTCGAAGAGGCCAACGAGCCGACGTGGGAAGAGGCCATGAGTTGCATCGAGGCGCTGCAGCACCGCCAGGCCGAGCGGGAGCTGGCCGACGTCCAGCGCAGCATCGAAGCAAACCCGGCGGCCCCGGAGATGCGGGGCTTACTTGAGAAAAAGCAGGAATTGATGCGGCGGCTGGCGGCAGCGAGGTGACTGTCGAAATGCTCTCCGATCTGGAATGGAAGCGGCCAACCATAGCACCCCGGGTTTTTCTAAGTGTTGCATTTAAAAGACTTAGAGTCTACGGCCTATCGGCTCGGCCGAAAGCGCCAGGAGCAACGTGGGAAGCCAAGTCCAGAGGGGTTCGCTCCTGAAGAACTTCAAGACCGCGATTGCTGAAAAATGCTGCCACGCCGATGGGCGACACGCGAATGGGAGTCCAAGGAAGAAAATACCGGTGATTGTCGAATGGGGAGAAGAAGGTGACTCCCAGACCGACGTCCGTCATGGCGTCCAATAGACCGTGGCGGGCAGTCGCCCGGAAAGAAGTAGACCACATACGAAGCCGTCCAAGGCTCGGCAGGCCTTGCCGGAACCCCATGAGTTTCAAAGTGGCTTGCAAGGCAACGGCCAGTACCAGTGAAGGTGTGAAACCACGGTGGCCCCAGAAGTCGCCGTAATGAATGCCGAACCGAAAGCCTTATTACGAGCTCCGGAATCACCGAGCATGCCGCCCCTCAGATCCAAACTCGTTTTGCGATGCCGGGCTGCAGAACCCGCTCCGAGACCAAGCGCAGCTGCCCCGTTCTGAGACCAGTGATGCCGTGCCAAAACTCTTCCTTCCCATGGGGAGCGAGGATAGGCCCGGGCGGCGAAGTTTTGCACAGAAATCCACGAATTAAAACATTGACGGGAAGGGACTTAAACGTGTAGCGTAATAGGGTTTCGCGAGTAACGGTTTTGCCGTTAAACGCATCTATATGATTGTGTTTACCGGTAGGGGGCGGGCCCCCAGAGTGCGGAAACGGGCGACGCACGGGGCCAGCGGCGAGCAAGCGGCGCGGCGCAGAGGTTTTCAAATAAAAAAGCGAGCGATCTTCTGGGGAAATCTCCCCGTGGTTTGCGCCTGCGCGCCAGCCTGCGCGTGTCTCTGCGAGTAAAAAGGATCCCCGATGCGCCGTTAGTCCTTGGGTTTAGAAGCGGGAGGAATTTGTGGCAGCAGTAGGCCTTGAAGAAAAATACGATGCAGTACGCCAGCTCATTGCCGTGGGCAAAGAGCGCGGCTACCTGCTCTACGACGAAGTAAACGATTCGCTTCCGGCAGAAGTCCATTCCTCGGAAGAAATCGACGATCTGCTAACCACTTTCGAGCGGAACGGCATCGAGATTTATGAGGACCAGGCTTCGGCGAAAGCCGCGCGCGCCGTGGAAGTTTCCGCGGAGGCCGGCGACCACGACGTCGTGGTCAAGGACGAGGCGCACTCCGACGAAGGCAGCAGTGACCTCGACCTGACGCCGGGTTCGCTGGAAAAAACGAACGATCCCGTGCGCATGTACTTGCGCGAGATGGGGACGGTACCGTTGCTGACGCGCGAAGGCGAAGTCACGATCGCCAAACGCATCGAGCGCGGGCAACTCGTGGTGATGAAGTCCATCACGCGTTCGCCGATCGTCATCAAAGAACTGATTGCCGTCGGCGACGATTTGCGCAAGGGCGTGCGGTCCATCAAAGAGATCGTGCAGTTTGACGATGAAGAGCTGACCGAAGAAAAAATCGCTAACAAGACCAAGCAGACGCTCAAGTACATCGACAAGATCGCGAAACTGTACGAGACCGCGCTGAAGCAGGCCCAGAAGCTCGATAAAACGCCGAAGGCAAAGAAAAGGTCGTACATTCGCGCGAAGTGGGACGTGGCCCGGACGCGCGTGGAGATTTCCGTCGCCATTCGCGACATCGATTTCAATCCATTTGAGAAAAAGCGGCTGATCGACAAAATGCGCGGCACCGTCGAACGGCTGCAGTCGCTGGAACGCGAAGCGGGGCGACTGGAGCGCCGCGCGGACGTGGCCAAAGGGGACGTCGCAGCGGAAGCGCGTAAAGAACTGCGCACGCGCCGCACCGAGCTGAAAGACATCGAAGAAGCCAGCGAAGTCGGCCTGACCGAACTGAAGCGCACGCTGACGTTCATTCACCGCGGCGAAGCGGAAGCCGAGCAAGCCAAGAAAGAATTGATCGAAGCCAACCTTCGACTGGTCGTTTCGATCGCCAAGAAATATACCAACCGCGGATTGCAGTTTCTCGACCTGATTCAGGAAGGCAACATCGGCCTGATGAAGGCGGTGGACAAGTTCGAGTGGCGCCGTGGCTACAAATTTTCGACTTACGCGACGTGGTGGATCCGGCAGGCCATCACACGCGCGATTGCCGATCAGGCGCGCACCATCCGTATTCCGGTGCACATGATCGAAACGATCAACAAGCTGGTACGCACCAGCCGCCAGCTCGTCCAGGAACTCGGGCGCGAGCCGACCAGCGAAGAAATCGCCAAGCGCATGGACATTCCGGTGTCCAAGGTGCGCAAGATTCTAAAGATTGCGCAGGAACCGATTTCGCTGGAAACGCCGATCGGCGAAGAAGAAGATTCGCACCTCGGCGACTTCATCGAAGACAAGGCGGTAGTTTCGCCGTCCGACGCGGTCATCAATTTGAACTTGAAGGAACAAACTTCGTCGGTACTGAAGACGCTGACGCCGCGCGAGGAAAAAGTCATCAAGATGCGTTTTGGCCTGGACGACGGCAGCGAGCACACACTCGAAGAAGTCGGCCAGTCGTTCGCCGTTACTCGCGAACGCATCCGCCAGATCGAAGCGAAAGCGCTGCGCAAGCTGCGCCACCCGTCGCGCTCGCGTAAGCTGCGAGCCTTCCTCGAAGGCCCTTCGCGCGATTACCTCTAGAAAAACGGCGTTGCCCAAACCTGAAAACGCCTCCGGTTTTCCCGCAGGCGTTTTTATTTTGCGCTTGAATTTTCTGGCACGCGAGCGAAATGCGAGAGCAGCCGGACGAGCCAGAAAATGATGAAAGCAAAGAAGGCGCCCAGCGCAATATAAAAGGACCCGGAATCGAAATTGTGGTCGGGTCTTAGATTGGCCGCGACTGCGTGGTAAAGACCGCAAAGCAGGAGCGCCAGGAGCGCACATCCGAACCACCCCATTTGAATCCCCAAATACTGAATCGTCTCGGCGCGGCGTTCCGGTCGAAGCCAATACTCCTTGTTCGCCAAATTTATCTTGTCGTTTGGCAGGTTGGCCAGCGACCTCGGCACAAGAAATACAGGCACACTAGCAGCTAGGGCGATGATGGGGATGAGTATGAAAAAGGCCGATTTGGGCATCCACGCTGTGACGGCGCCGCTGGCATTGAAATGCGAAGCCATCGGGTCTGGCAGCTGCGGATACAAAAACGAAAAATAGAGCAAGCCGACCGCCGCCAGCAGACCATAAATAAGTTTAGGAAGTCCGGAATTTTGCACGATCGTCCCTGTTCCGAGCATAAGTCAGTACGAACCGCCGCGCAAAGCTTCCGCCCTAGAGCTGTGCTTAGGAAATCATAATCTGGAGTGAGTTCCCGCGGAGCAAGGTGTGAGGAGCTGCTCAGAGCGCAAAATCCGGGCACCGGGATTCTCTCCCTGCATATAGAATAGTGGGTGGACAAGAGCCGAGGATAAAAGATGAAGCAAAAAATTGCCGCGCTCGTGTTGCTGGTGCTGCTGGGCGCAGCTGTGTATGGATTTTTCCGCACGGAGCAGCCCGCGAACACGCCCAAGAGGAGCGCCAAGACATCCATGGCAGGGCCGGCCCCGGGGCCGACTGTGGACCAAACGCCGCTGCTGACGGCGCAGCGGCTGGCGCAAATGCCCACCAGCGCCGAGGAACAACCGTCTGCTGAAGAAGCGCTACGGCTTGCCGATCACGATATGGACTTGACCTATGCTGCTGCGGAGCGCGAAGCGGAAGAACATCCCCCCGCGTTGAGCGCTGAAGCAAAAGAGATCGAAGCGCGGCTGCAAGAAGCCGAAGACGCCCTGGACGCCGACAGTACGCTAGTGGAGCGCTTGACGGCCGAGGAGGCAAAGGCTAATGGCGTCCGGAAAGACGCAATACACGGTCAGCTCATCCTGGCCACGGCCCACCAAGAGGAACACCAGGATGAAGTGGATGACGCTAAAGAAGACCTAGAACGGGCGGGCGGTGACCCAAAGAGCCGAATAGAAGCCATGATGCGAGAGCACAAAGCCTCTTCGGCGGCGACGGATGCGCTGCACGTCAAGGTAAGCACCGCCCCCGATGAGCGCGGATTGATCCATAGGTTCGAGCAATGGCTGGCTCTCCATCAAAAGCAGCTTTTATTGTGGGATGCGAAGCAGGAAGCGGAATCGGCGGCGGCTTCGCTTTCTGCCAAACACAATTTGCTCGATGCGGAGATTGCGACGGAGAAAAAAAGCCCAGGGTCTCCTGCCGGACAGGATGGTGCAAGCCAGCAAGCCGCAAACGGCACGAACGGAAAGGCGATGAGTGGCGAAGCGTCCGAAGCGCTGCTGAAAGCCTCCAAGCGCCGGGCGGCCGCGCGCAAGGCGCTGGCGTCTTTCGACAAGCGAATCGACGATCAAAAGCAACTTGCTGAAAATTATGGAAATTGGATCGAAGCCCTGGCGGCGAAGCAAAGGGCCGTGCTGCATGGCGCGCTGAACGGGATCAGCTTCATACTGGGAATTCTGCTGATTGGAATTTTTTTCGATAGCTGGCTCGAACGCCTACTAGACAAAACTTCCCTCGACCGCCGGCAAGTCGAAACCATGCGCACATTAACGCGCGTATCGGTGCAGGTTTGCGCGGTGCTCTTCATTCTGCTGGTCATTTTCGGGCCTCCCAGCCAGCTAGGAACGATTCTGGGCCTTGCCGGCGCAGGCCTGACTGTAGCCCTCAAGGATTTTATTATCGGCTTCCTCGGCTGGTTCGTACTTATGGGAAAAAACGGCGTCCGCCTCGGCGATTGGGTGGAAATCAACGGGGTAACCGGCGAAGTCGTCGAACTCGGAATGTTCCACACGGTTTTGCTCGAAACCGGCAACTGGACGGATTCAGGCCACCCGACGGGACGGCGCGTGACGTTCACGAACAGCTATGCCATCGAAGGCCACTACTTCAATTTCTCGACCTCCGGCCAATGGATGTGGGATGAATTGCAAGTGGTGCTTCCGGCGGGGCAAGACCCGTATCCGATCATCGATGCGATTCAGAAAAAAGTTACGGAGGCGACGACGGACACCGCAAAACAGGCCGAGCAGGAGTGGAAAAGCGCAGCCAGCTCGCGGCAGATGACGGCGCTATCGGCTGCGCCGGCCATCAATGTAAAGCCGGTTATCGGGGGCATCGAGATCGCCGTGCGCTACATCACCCGCGCCAACGAACGCTATCAGTTGCGCGCCAAGCTCTATCAGGCAGCAGTCGATTTGCTCGGTGGCAAGAACGTGCCTCTCCCGCCGCCTCCGGAACCTGCGCCTGCCCCCGCTTCCGGTGGAGGGTGAGGCGCTAGTCGCTGCGAGATGCCAGCGTACGCCGTTTGCCTTTGCGGCTTCTAAGATTTTTTCGAATTCTCGCAACTCAGCCTCGACCCGATCGAGGCGAACAAGCTTTGATGTGGCAAGTTCTTGAAGTAGGGCGTTCACCGTCCGGAGACCGCGTCTGGAGTAAACCACTTCTCCTGATGCGGCGCTTTGGGTTTGCTCAAACTGGCATCGTGCTCTTCAGCGAGTCATTCGAAATACCAAAGAATTCCATGAGCGGCACCACTCCCAATCGTTTTGCGATTCGTTCGAGTTCGTCGTTATTCTTCGAGAGGAAGCTGCCGTTCACATTATGTCGGTGCTTGGAGTTTTTCTTCGCCAGGGTGATGTAAAGAGGCGGCATTCTTCTACGGGCTCCCCCCTGCAGATAGCGGTGCGCGGCCATCCTAGCGCAGGAGCTGGCGCGCGCGGATGGCGGAGACCGTGGCTCCAGTGTAGAGCAGCGCAAGCAGAGCATATCCTGCGACCAAGCCTGCGCCTTCGGCCACCCATCCCAGTGCGACACTCATAAATAGTTGTACTACGGTGGTCAGAATCGCCATCGCGGATTGTGTGCGCCCCATGAAATGCCTAGGCACGATGGTCATTAGGGAAGACTGTGCCACGACTCCGCCTAGCGCGCGGCAAAATCCAAACAGAGTCTGCATGATTACCGCGCCAATGAGGAACGCCACGAACGGAGTTGCCATGTGACCTGCGGCCAGCCCAGCACACGCCGCAACATAGAGAGGCATACGCATCGCCTGCGGCAACTGGCTGGCGATCAAGCCGCCGCAGATCGCTCCGACCGCCCAGCCAGCCTCCAAGAAGCCAAGCCCTCGCGGGCCGGAATGCAAGATATCATTCGCCAGCGCCACCAGCACTACGTTCGCGCTTACTACGCCTGCCATCATGATCGAGTGGGTGATCCCCAGCGTACGCACCAGTGGTTGCTGGCTCAGATAGGCAAAGCCTTCGCGCATGTCGGCATAAACAGCCAGCGACAAGCCGGCCTCCGCCACCTCCGGATTCTCTCCGCTCTCCAGCGCCTCGGCGGTTGCCTCCGTTGCTTCATTGTATTCGCGCGGATATTTCTGGCTTTCCCGCGGAGAAACGTAGCCACTCCGCACTTTGTAGAGGCAGAATGCGGAAACGAAATACGTCAGTCCATCGATAAAAAGAATACCTTCGATTCCAGCGGAATTGTAAATAAAACCGACGAACGCTCCGGCGATGAGCATGCCGCTCTGCACACCGACCAACACCGCGGCATTCGCGCCGGTGAACTGGCTTGGCGGAATCACTTCCTGCACCAGCGCATTTACGGTGGCCCAATACATCGCCGAGCCCGTGCCGGTGACCAGCGTCATGGCGTAGAGGTGCCAGAGATGCAAATGGCCGCGCCAAGCAATGTAGGCCGTGGCGAGGACAAAAAAACCGCGAGTGAGATCGAGAAGTACGCCGAGGTAGCGCCGGTCAATGCGATCGATAAGCACGCCGCCGAGGAACGGGATGAAAAGCCCCGGCAAGGTCATGACGATAACTTGCCCGCTGACCTTCACGGTCGAATGCGTGGCCGCCATGATGTACCAGCTCACGCCCGCGAAGTTCATCCCGCTGCCAAAGAGCGACACGAACATGGCGAAAAAGAAAAAACGGAAGCCGCGCTGCGCCCAGATCAGCTTCCAGTCCACCGTATGTGTTGTTGCGGCAGCCATGAAGCCTAATAGCTTACTATTGTGGCTGCCGGAGCGGTGGGACAGGCATTTCTGGCTGTCCCAAACCCGAACCTGCATTCTGGAGGACTTCCATGGGGAACGAAGCCCAATGCCGGGCGCAATTCGGAAAGCAGGAGTCGGGAGGAAAGGCCTTGCTGGAGACCAGCGAGATTCTCTTCCGAGGGGATTTCCGTCTCAAGATTCCATTTTCCACGATCAAATCGGCGAAAGCCGTGGACGGCGAACTCCGGCTCGAAACTGCGGAAGGGTTAGCGGTTTTTCATCTCGGCAAAGCCGCCGAAAAGTGGTGCGACAAGATCCTTCATCCCAAGTCGCGCATCGAAAAGCTCGGTGTGAAGCCCGATGCGAAAGTTTCTTTGCTTGGCACCTTCGAAGCCGGATTTCTTGCCGAAGTAGACGTGCTCACGAAGTCCGTCAGCAAAGGCAGAGTTGCGAGAGATACGCAATACATCTTTTTCGCTGCGAATTCGAATGCAGAACTCATCGCCCTGCCGAGAATTTCGAAATCAATGAAAGGCCCCGCCTCTCTCTGGATCGTCTACCCCAAGGGCCAAAAGCAAATCACCGAAATCCATGTTCTCGCCGCCGGCCGCAAAGCAAGCTTGAAAGACGTGAAAGTCGTAGGTTTTTCCGCGACCCACACGGCACTGAAATTTGTCATCCCGCTCTCTGGGAGATGACGCTTCAACACTCCTCATCATTCATCCGTTCCAGTTTCGAGTTTCACTTTTCTATTTTCACCTCTAAGATGGCCGCATGAGCGTTTTGCTCGATGCGCGCGGCCTCACCGTGGAATTGCCTACTGCAGCAGGATCGGTGCGGCCGGTGAATGAAGTGTCTCTGCGCATTGATGAGGGCGAATCGCTAGGGTTGGTCGGCGAATCGGGCAGTGGCAAAACGATGCTGTCGCTGTCGCTACTGGGATTGCTTCCGCCAGGAGCGCGGGTTAGGGGCGAGGCTTCGCTGGCGACGAGTGCCTCTTCCAAGGACTTGATGGCGCTAAGTGAGCGCCAATGGCGCGACGTTCGCGGCGCCGAAATTGCCATGGTCTTTCAGGAGCCGATGACCTCGTTGAACCCGGTAATGCGCATTGGCGCGCAAATCGACGAAGCCACCCATACTCCGTCTATAGCCATTCTTCCGACTTAAAACTGATAACTGAAAACTGACAACTGTTCCGCGTTGCGCTAGAATCCCCCCGCTGAAATATTCCCCGGTGCTCGTGCGTAGTCCCTTTCAGAAGGCAGCACTACGCAACCTTGTGGTGGAGGAGTCCTCGATGGCTACAACCCCCGTTCCCGCGCCGGAAGCGCAAGCAACAATTAGTCCGTTCGGCCGGATCATCGGCGTTTTCTTTTCGCCTGGAAAGACCTTTGAAGACATTGTAAGAAAACCCAGCTGGATGCTCCCTCTCTTGCTTACAACGCTCCTCAGCATTGGCGTGAGCTTTGCAATCAACCAGCGCATCAACTGGCGTGAATTCATGAGTCAGCAAATCGAGAAGAGCCCCCGCGCCGCGCAGCTGTCCGCCGACCAGAAACAGCAGCAAATTGAAGGCGGCGCCAAATTCACACCCCCATTTACCTACGCGGTTGGCGTGCTTGGCCCCTTTCTCGGTGTGCTGATCATTGGCTTGGTAATGTGGGGAGCATATGGCCTGCTCGGCGGGGCTAGTACCAATTTCAGCACGGCATTAAGTATCACGGCTCATGCTTTTCTGACCGGACTGGTCAGCAGTCCACTGCTCATTTTGACCTTATACTTAAAGCCCTACGGCACCGCCGATCTCGACAATCCTTTGGCTGCCAACATCGCGGCATTCCTCCCGGAGGATTCCGCAAAATGGCTGGTAGCGCTTTGCAAGTCGTTTGACCTTTTCACTTTCTGGACGCTGATTTTGCTGGCCATCGGGTTCGCCGCCGTGAACCCCAAAAAATTGAAGGGCGCCAAGTCTTTCACTATCGGCTTCAGCGTTTGGGCGGCCTTTGTGGTTCTCCGCGTAGGCTGGGCCTTCATCTTCTCCTGATACACTGAAGTAGGATGGGCATTCCTGCCTGTCCTATTATCGGTGTTCAGTCGAAGATGAATTTTTCATTTGAGGTAGGAAAGACCGATCCAACCGGCGCGCGCCGCGGCCGCCTCACCACGCCCCACGGCACTGTAGAGACGCCTTTTTTCATGCCCGTGGGCACGCAGGCCACCGTCAAGGGCCTCACCCAGGAAGCTCTCGAAGAACTCGGCGCGGAAATCCTTCTCGCCAACACCTACCATCTCTACCTGCGCCCCGGTCACGAATTAGTTCGCAAGCTCGGCGGCTTGCACAAATTCATGTCCTGGCCCCACGCCATCCTCACCGATTCGGGCGGCTTTCAAGTTTTCAGCCTTTCCGAACTTCGCAAGATCACCGACGAAGGGGTGCGCTTCCGATCTCATCTCGACGGCTCGGAGCATCTCCTCACGCCGGAGAAAGCCGCAGAAATTCAGCTCGCGCTGGGATCCGACATCGCCATGGTCCTCGATGAGTGCATCGAGACACCCGCGCCCCGCGACAAAGCCGAAGCCGCGCTCAAGCGCACTTCCCTGTGGGCCAAGCGGGCGCGCAGCTATTTTCTGGAATACGCGCGACGTAACGGCGATCTCGGCCAATGGCAATTCGGCATTGTGCAAGGAGCAACCTTCGCCGATTTACGCCGTGAAAGCGCCAAGCAACTTATCGAATTGGATTTTCCCGGCCACGCTGTCGGAGGTCTCGCCGTCGGCGAACCGCACGAAATGACCTGCCAAATGACCGCCGAAGCCACCGCGCTGCTTCCCAAGGACCGCCCCCGCTACCTGATGGGCGTCGGCCGCCCCGAACAAATCGCCGACTACGTTGCGCTGGGCATCGATATGATGGATTGCGTGCTTCCCACGCGCGCCGCGCGTCACGCCTGCCTCTACACCAGCGAAGGCCGCGTGCTCATCAAGAACGCGCGCTACGCTCAAGACCAGCGTCCTATCGACCCCAAGTGCACTTGTTCTGTCTGCCGCCGCTACTCTCGCGCGTATCTTCGTCATCTCTTCGCCGCGGGAGAACTCACCGCCGCCATCCTCGCCACCCACCACAACGTCCACTTTTACCTTGACATAATGCGCCAAATCCGCGAGGCTATCGAGTTTGGGAACCTAGCGAATTTCGCGTCCGAGATGCACGCGCGTTATGCCGGGGGACCAGGCTGAACACTGAATTCCGGGCAGCACGCGAGCCATCCGCGGGGCACCAAAACGAATCGAATGGAAGTCGGCTGGGCAGGAGCGCGGGTGATTTGTCCGCGGCACTGTCTTTCTATCTTCCGTGACGTGAAATGTGCGAGGGGTTCCTCGGGGAGCTTTCGATTTGGGAAGTCTTAGCTAAGAACTGCAGCTAATAACTTAGAACTGAGAGCTGGCTGGAAAATGATGGCAGCGATAATTCTTCAGGTTGGAGGCAGCGGGGGTTTCGGCAGCTTCTTGATCCCCCTCGGTCTCATGTTCGCCATCATGTATTTTATGGTGATCATGCCCCAGCAGCGGCAGCGCAAGAAAGTCCAGGAAATGCTTAGCGCTATCAAGGCTGGCGATAAGATCGTCACCAGCGGCGGCATCTACGGCACCATCAACGGTATCGATGGCGATTCGGTCATTCTGAAAGTCTCCAGCGAACCGCAAGTTAAAATTCGCATCGCGCGTGCGGCGATTGCTCAGGTGGAGGCATCGGAAGATGCAAAATAAGCCCACCCTTCGCCCGACTACGCGTCTCACTCACTGACCATGAACCCTAATCTGAAGTGGAAAGCACTGTTCATCCTTGCCGTCATCCTATTCTGTATCTATTTCCTGGTCGGCTACCCGGTGTTCCCTACCTCGGTCGCCCAGATGAAGGATAATTTCTCCAAGCAGATCAAGCTTGGCCTCGACCTCCAAGGCGGCACGCACCTCATCCTCCAGGTGCAGGTCCAGGAAGCCATCGCGCAGGAGACGGACACCACCGTGGACCGCCTCACTACCCTGCTGCGCTCAAAAAACATCCATTACGATGAAGTGCGCCGCGTCGACGACACGCACATCCTCGTGCGCAACCTGGATTCATCTCAGGTTTCAGAATTCCGCGACCTCGTGACCCAGCAATACAACAATGTCTGGGACCTGTCTTCGGCCGCCGGCGACCCCACTGGCTACAGTCTGGCCTTACGCCCCAGCGCCATTGCACAAATCCAGGAATCGACCATGACGCAGTCGATTGAAACCATTGCTCGCCGGATCAATGCGTTGGGTTTGACGGAGCCGACCATTCAGCCTCGCGGTGGCCGCAACGCCAACGAAATCCTCGTTCAGCTCCCCGGTGTAGGAGACCCTGGCGAGGCCAAGAGAGTGATTCAGGCCGGCGGACAACTGGAATTACGGCTGGTCGAAGATCCGCAAACTTACCCGTCACAGGCGGCGGCGCTGGCGGCACTCCGCGGGATCTTGCCCGCGGGCACGGAACTTGTCCCAGGCCGCTCGGAGACGCGAAGCCCCACGGGTGGATTCGACACCAGCGAAACTTGGTATGTGTTGAGCCGCGCGGCTGCCGTCACCGGCCGCGACTTGCGCAGCGCGGTCGAAAATCGCAGTACCGCGAATCCGGGTATGTGGCAGATCAATTTCACTCTCTCGCCGGAGGCCGCGAAGCGTTTCGGCCCCTTCACCCAGCAAAATATTGGCCGCCAAATGGCCATCGTTTTGGATCACCGGGTGACTTCCGCGCCCACCATCCAAGGCAAGATTGAAGACAGCGGCGAGATTACCGGCAATTTCAGCCAGGAGTCTGCTCATGAACTGGCGCTGACCCTCCGTGCCGGTGCGCTTCCCGCTTCCATCAAATATCTCGAAGAGCGTACGGTAGGCCCTTCACTCGGCGCCGATTCCATCCGCCACGGTGTCCAAGCTTCTATTCTCAGCCTCCTTGTCGTGATGCTCTTCATGCTCGTCTACTACCGCCTCTCTGGAGGCAATGCCGTTCTGGCCTTGATCCTGAACCTGGTGATTCTTCTTGCGGTTCTGGGCCTTTTCGGCGCCGTTCTGACGCTTCCAGGCATCGCCGGTGTTATCTTGACCATCGGTATGGGCGTGGATTCCAACGTCCTTGTCTTTGAGCGCATCCGTGAAGAATTGCGCAATGGCAAATCGTCCGCCGCCGCTGTTGACGCCGGCTTTGACAAAGCCTTTCTCACCATCATCGACACGCACGTCACCACCGTCGTCTCCGCCTTTTTCCTGTTCCTTTTTGGAACCGGTCCAATCCGCGGGTTTGCGATCTCCCTGACCATCGGTCTGATCGCCAACGTGTTCACTGCGATCTACGTCTCGAAAACGATTTTCCAGTATCACCTGACGAAGATGGACCGTCAGGCCGAATTGAGCATTTAGGCCGTACTAGAACTGCTGGGGCGAGTGTCCCACTCAAATCCAAACGAGTGGGCTGTGGGTTCAGGGCGTGGATTCCTCTACCTTAAGTAGAAGGCTTTCCGCCGGGAACATTCCACATCACCCCGGTGTCTAAGGAAGGGAAGCAAAGGCCGCATGATCGAGCTCTTTAAACAGCCCAATCTGGATTGGATGGGCAAAGCCAAGTATTTCTATGCCTTAAGCGGTATTCTTCTCCTCGCTGGGTGGACTTCGATTTTCTTCGGTAGCGGCATTCGCTACGGAATCGATTTCAAGGGTGGCACCAACGTGGATGTTCGCTTCGCTCAGCCTTACGCCAAAATAGAAGACAAGCTTCGCGCCGGCCTCGCCACGCAGGGGCTTGGCAACACCGAAGTCCAGCCCATCAGCGACATCGCCAATCCCAATTCCAACGAAGTCGTCATCTTCGTTGAGGGTAAGGGTCAGGACGATCAGGCTCTCCAGGCCAGCAGGGAAAAGGTTCTGAATGCGCTAAACGCTACCTTTGGAGTTTCGGGATCGAACAAAGCCGATTTCAATGCCGCGACGCCTACCTCACTCGCCGCAGTCCTTGCCGAGAAGGATCCCCTGCTGCTTTCCGTCAACGCCGGGGACCGCTACCAGCAGCTCGCCAAGAAGCTTCTCGACTATCGTGACAAAAACTCCAACGGCGTGCTCACCAATTTCGATGAACTCTCGAAAGTCGATGGCGCGACAGCGACGGTCCTGGCCGCCGTGAAAAACGATTACGTCCTCGGTCCTTTCACCATTGCCGGCGGCGCCGTCGTCGGCCCCAAAGTCGGCGCCGAGCTCCGTCAGCAGGCAATTTTGGTTACCCTATGGGCTTTGGGCGGCATGCTGGTGTATATTGCCTTCCGATTCGAGTGGGTTTACGGGGCCGCCGCCGTTCTGGCCGTTTTTCATGACGTGCTGATCACCTTGGGATTTTTCTCGTTGCTGCATTTCGAGATTTCTCTCACGGTTATCGCGGCTTTGCTCACGCTGGTCGGCTATTCCATGAACGACACGATCGTCATTTTCGATCGCATCCGTGAGAACAATCGTTTGCTGCGCAAGGAATCGTTCGCTGACGTGGTCAACAAGTCCATCAATCAGACCCTTTCGCGAACCATCTTGACCAGCGGTCTGACTTTCCTTACCGTGCTTGTCCTGTTCCTGATGGGCGGCCAGGTGCTTCGTGCTTTCTCCTTTGCCCTGGTGGTAGGGATTGTGGTAGGAACGTACTCCAGTTTTGGTATCGCTGCTCCGCTCGTCGTCGCCTGGAAAACGTGGCGTGGACAGGGCGCAGCGGCAGGCACCGGACCCGCAGCCGGCAACAAAGCCCGCAGTGGTGAGAACGTCTCTGGACGTCTTGCTCCCGCAGGCAGGAGGTAGGACTCATGTTTGAAGAAATGGTAATTTCGAGCCCGAATCCAAAGAAGACCAACAAGCCTTGGACAGTTTTGATTTCCATGCTGTTCCAATGCCTTTTTCTTTTGATTCTGATTCTCATTCCTCTGATTTACACCGAGGCGCTTCCCAAAGCGATGATGGCCACCATGCTCACCGCGCCGCCTCCGCCTCCGCCTCCGCCTCCTCCGCCTGCGGCGGTTCAGGTGGTTCACGTCAAGCCACAGGCCCATTTGATGGATGCCGGTAAGCTCATGGCGCCGAAGGTTATCCCCAAAGACGTCAAGATTATTAAGGAAGACGCCGAACCCGATATGTCTGCGGGCATGAGCGGTGGTGTCCCCGGCGGCGTTGCCGGTGGCTCCATGGGTGGCGTGCTCGGCGGCGTCATCGGCGGCATGGGCGGAGCACCACCACCGCCGAAGCCCAAGCTGACTGGTCCGCTTCGCGTCGGCGGAAACGTCCAGCAAGCCAAAATCATCAACCGTGTTCAGCCGATGTATCCTCCGCTGGCTCGCCAGACTCGCATCTCCGGCACTGTGCGGCTCCATGCCATCATCGGCAAGGACGGCACCATTCAGCAGCTGGAAGTCATGAGTGGCCATCCCTTGTTACAACAGTCGGCGCTCGATGCTGTCCGCCAGTGGCGCTATCAGCCGACTCTTCTCAATGGCGATCCCGTCGAAGTGGACACCACCATTGATGTGATTTTTTCTCTCAACCAGTAGTACGGGCTGGCGTGTCGGTCGTGGGACAGGCGCGCCACTCCGGGTAGCAATTTCAGCAAACACTCTTGTTGACCCCCGCAGATCCAGGGTCACTTGAAACTTAAGGAGCAAACGAATGGTAGCTACTCTGTACGCTTATTCAGCCTTATTGCTGCAAGAGGCCACCACCAGCTGGGACCTGCGCAGCATGTTGAAAACGATGAGCCCTCTCGCGCTCGCCGTGGTGTTCATTCTGTTCGTACTTTCCATCTACTCCTTCGGCGTCATGATCGATCGCGCCCTGATGTACAGCGCGGCTCGCAAGCAGTCGCGCGTCTTCGTGCAGCAGGTTGCCGGCGCTCTCAAGGACGGCAAGCTCGATGAAGCCATTGCCATTGCCGAACGCAATAAGAAGAGCCACATCGCCAAGGTGGTCGCCACCGGCCTCTCCGAATTCCAATCCGCCTCGCAGCAGGTTTCAGACTCCGACGTCATCGATGCCGCTAAGCGCGGCCTCGAGCGCTCCGTCGCCATCGTCCACGCCGAAATGAAGCGCGGCCTCTCGGCTCTCGCCACCATCGGTTCGACGGCCCCGTTCGTCGGCCTGTTCGGCACCGTCGTCGGCATCTTGAACGCGTTTAAAGGCATCGCCGCCAACAAAGCCACCGGTTTGTCGGCTGTCGCCGGCGGTATCGCTGAAGCGCTCGTTACCACCGCGTTCGGTTTGCTCGTCGCCGTCCCCGCGGTCTGGGCTTACAACTACTTCACCAATAAAGTGGAAGCCTTCGACGTTGAGATGGACAACTCCTCCATGGAACTCATCAACTACTTCATCCTGCGCCGCGGCGCGAAGAAGTAACCGGCCATGGCTTACAAGCCACAGGCCGGCGCCCAGATGGCGGCCCCCAATGTCATTCCCATGGCCGACATCATGCTTGTCCTGCTGATCATCTTTATGGTGGTCACGCCCATGTTGCAGAAAACGCAGTCGGTGGACTTGGCCTCGACCGATAATCCGCGCGACATGAAGGATGCGGATAAGGACGACGCTATCGTTGTCGCCATCACCAGCGACGGCACCATCTACTTGGGCAACACCAGGACCGCCAAGGAAGAACTGACTTCGACAATTAAGGATCGCCTCTCTTCCCGTCTTGACAAGACCGTTTATGTCAAGAGCGACGCGCGCGCCAAGTACGGCCGCGTCGTCGAAGTAGTCGATGAGATCCGTTCTGCTGGTGTCGATCAGCTGGGTCTGCTCACCCAGAAGAACCAGAACACCAAATCAAGTCCTCCTCCGCCACCCGCGGATTGAGGACCGTGGTTTCGGTTACGACCGTTCGTTTGCTGATTCTTTAAGGCCGCACCGGATCCCACCCGGCGCGGTTTCAAGGCCCCCGGAGTTGCTCTACCCCGGGCCACTAGGAGACTCGCTATGGGGATGGATGTTGGAGGAGAAAGCGGAGGATCGCTCTCGTCGCCCAATGTGGTGCCGCTGATCGACATTTTGCTCGTGCTGATCATTATTTTCATGGTCATCACTCCGCTCACGCCGAAGGGCTTGGATACGCTCGTTCCTCAGCCCTCGCCGAACCAGCAGCAGAACGTCGAACTCGAAAACAAGACCGTGGTCGTCCAGATTGCTAACAACGGAAAGCTCAAGATCAATAATGAAGATACTACTTGGGATCGTCTTGGCCCGCGCATGGAAGAGATCTTCAAGGAGCGCGCCGAGAAAATTGCTTTCGTCAAAGGCGACAACGATGTACTGTTCATGGACGTCGCCCGCGCCATTGACATAATGCGCGGCGCCGGCATTGACAAGATCGGTTTGATTACCGCCAAACTCGAAGCGGGCCAATAGTTTTCGCAGGTTGTGAGAGTCCTCCTCGCGGGGCAATTACCCGAACCGAGGTGGATTATGGGAATGTCAGTTGGCGGTAAGCGCGGTATCGTCTCGGAAATGAACGTCGTTCCCTTGATCGATATCCTGCTGGTCCTCCTGGTGATCTTTATGATCATCCCGGTGTACTCCAAGGGTGAGGAAGCGTTGGTTCCGCAGGCCTCTACCGAAAAGGGTCTCGAGCCTCCGCGGGATGAAGTGGTGGTCATTCAGGTGCTGGCGGACGGGACGCTGAAGATCAATCAGGAACCAGTCACTTTCGATAAGCTCGGCCCCCGGATTGAGGAAATTTTCAAGCAGCGCGCGACCCGCGTTGCCTTTATTCGCGGTGACAAGCCGGTCGAGTTTGGTGTGGTGGCCAACGTCATCGACGTCATGCACACCTCAGGCATTGCGTCCGTTGGCCTGCTCACGCCGGACTTGGAAAAAGGCTTCTGACAGTTATAAGATGCCCCTCGCAGGGCGGACGTGAATCTCCGGGCGCTGGCCCCGGGCAATCTCGGGGTCACGCACAGCAGGGATGGATGCTTCGATGACTCATGTATCATCGGTGATCAGTGCCAGTTTAGCTCGCCGGATCTCCGCCTTCGCGGCGCTCTTGGCGCTAGCGCTGGGCGTTTCCGGCTGCAGCAAACTGAAAGCTCGCGATCTTCTCAATAAAGGTGTCGGCGCTTACAAAAACGCCCAGTACGACACCGCCATCGAAGATTTCAAGGAAGCCAAGGACCTCGATCCCACTTTGATGAACGCCCGCCTCTATCTGGCCACCGCTTATGCCAGCCAGTATATTCCCGGTGCGCCCTCGGAGCAGAACGTGCGCCTGGGCACCCAGGCGGTCAATGAATTCAAGGAAGTTCTCTCCATCGATCCCAACAATCTCAGCGCGATCGACGGCATCGGCTCCATCCTATTCCAGATGGCCGGCACTCCCTATGATCCCAAGAAGTTCGAGGAGTCCAAGTCCTACCATCAGAAACACATCGATCTGAAGCCCAACGACCCCGAACCGTATTACTGGATCGGCGTCATCGATTGGACCCTCGCCTTCCGCGCCAACGGCGAATTGCGCGCCGGCTACAACAGGGAGCACCTCAACAAGCAGGTCAGGGATACCGACCCCTTGCCTCCTTCCTTGCGCGCTGAGTACGCTGTTAAATACGGTTCGCTGGTCGAAGAAGGCATCACCAATCTGAGAAAATCGATCGAAGTCAAGCCGGATTACGACGACGCTATGGCCTACTTGAACCTGCTCTATCGCCGCAAGGCCGATATGGTCGAGTCTGCCGAAGAGCGTGCCGCCCTCCTAAAGCAAGCCGACGATCTCGTCGACAAGGTCAAGGAAATCAAGCAAAAGCGCGCCGAGCAGCCTCAGCCCGCCAGCTAATCGCTGCAAATAAAATTGGCTGTTATCGATCGATTCTTCCAAGGGCATCCCCCGCGGTGCCCTTTCTGTTTCCCAGTCCTTTCAGATCCCCGCGTGACCTGATTCCCTTGCCGTCTCCCGTTTCCCGGAGCGCTGCAGGTGCCCATACTCTCTCTCGCACTACCCGGGCTACACCTCTTCATCCTGATGTGATAAGAGAGCCTGATCCGCTATCGCATGGAGGTACGCGCCGTCATGTCATCCGCCAAAATTATTTCATACATCCTCACCATCCTTGCTGTTTGCGTCCTCGCGCAACCAACATCTTCACAATCGCCCGAGCCATCCAAACGCATCGTCATTGCCGCAAGCACCGTTCTCGATGGCCAGGGTCACGCGCTCCACGACACTCACGTCGTCGTCGAAGGCTCCATAATCGTCGCCATCGACCCGAACAGCAGCTCCGTGGACTACGACCTCCGCGGCCTCACAGTCCTGCCGGGCTGGATTGACGCACACGCGCACATCACCTGGAACTTCGGCAAGGACGGAAAAAACACTGGAATGGGAGGCACCACACAAGAGGACGCCTATCAATCTGCCTCGAATGCCTGGCTAACACTGATGGCCGGCTTCACGACAATCCAAAGCCCGGGCGCGCCAAACGATATTCCGCTGCGCGACGCCATCGCCAAAGGCATGCTGCCGGGGCCGCGCATCCTTACCGCCGTCGATCCGCTGTTTGGGCAAGGCGAGAAGTCCGGCACCACCGAAGAAATCCGCGCCTTCGTCCGCAAGCAAAAAGCCGCCGGCGCGGATGTGATCAAGATTTTCGCTTCGCAGAGCATTCGTCAAGGCGGAGGGATGACGCTTTCGCAAGTGCAGCTCGATGCCGCCTGCGATGAAGCCAAGCGGCAGGGTCTTCGCACGCTGGTCCACGCTTACAAGGATGCCGTCCGCGCCGCCACCCTAGCTGGATGCACGGAAATCGAGCACGGCACCCTGGCCACCGGCGATGACTTGAAATTAATGGCCGAAAAGGGCACCTATCTCGATCCTCAGGCCGGCCTGATCATCGAAAACTACTTGCTCCACAAGGATCAATACATCGGCACGCCCGGCTATACTGCCGAAGGCTTCGCCGCCATGGAGAAAATCCTGCCTATGAGCCACGAACTGGTTCAGCACGCCGTGAAGACTCCTGGCCTGAAAATCGTTTTCGGCACTGACGCCGTTGCCGGCGCCCACGGCCGAAACGCAGAGGAGTTCATAGACCGCGTACGCGACTGCGGCCAGGACCCCATGCAAGCCATGGTCTCCGCCAATTCCATCGGCGCCGAAGCGCTGGGAATGTCCGGCCAGGTCGGAACCATTGCCCCCGGCCTGCAAGCCGACATTATCGCCCTCGACGGCGACCCCCTGAAAGACATCACCGCCGTCCGCCGCGTCGTCTTCGTCATGAAGTCCGGCGTCGTGTACAAAAATGTTTCCCGCGCTGCCATTCCCGCCTACGCCGGCGTCCAGCCCTGATTCAATGGTGACAAAAATCTCCCGTCCCTCGGTGCCCCATCCGCGAATTGTTCGCGTGGAGACTCTGACTTTGCCTCCATTTCTTTCCGCGGCACCCTTGGTGCAATCTAAGCCTTTTAGATGCAACCCTTCAAGGGGTGCGGGAGTCGGACGTCACAATCCTTGCTTCCTTACCTCGTCGCCTCCTTACTTCCACTCATCCTCCCCGGAGGCGTAAACTTAGAACATGCCCTCTCCGAGCAATCTTCCGCTTAGCTTCAACCGCGACCGCGCGGTTCGCCAGCTCGACGCCCGCCTCGAAGAGCTCCTCGACAAGCTCCGCAAGAACCGCCCCTCCGAAGATCCCTGGATGATTCGTCGCGCCTACGAAATTGCCACCGAGCGCCACCACGACCAGTTCCGCAGTTCCGGCGAGCCCTATCTCTCCCACCTGCTCGAAGTAGCGCACATCCTTGCGGACATGCGCCTGGATGCCACTGCTCTCACCGCCGCGATTCTCCACGACGCCATCGAGGACACCGAGTATCCCGTTTCCCGCATCGAAGAGCGCTTTGGCGCCGAGGTCGCCCACCTCGTCGAAGGCGTTACAAAAATCGGCCGCCTCAAAATGCTTGCGCCCGAAGCGCGCCAGGCCGAAACCGTCCGCAAAATGCTTCTCGCGATGGTCACCGACGTGCGCGTCGTGCTCGTCAAATTGGCCGACCGCCTCCATAACATGCGCACCCTTGAATACCTCGAGCCTGCGAAGCAGCAGAAAATCGCGCGCGAAACCCTGGACATCTACGCGCCCATCGCACTTCGCTTGGGAATGGGCGTCGTGCGCGGTGAACTCGAGGACCTGGCATTCCGCTATCTCGAGCCAGAAGCGTTCTTCGCCTTGCAAAAAGAAATCAGTGACAAGGCGCCCATGCACAAGAAATTTCTCGAGGAAGTACAAGCCACCATCCAGACCAAGCTCGTCGAAGCCAGCATTCCCGCCGAACTCGAATCGCGAATAAAAGGTTTGTATTCCGTTCACCGCAAACTCGTCCGCCAGGAAATCGGACTCGGCCAGGTGTACGATCTTCTCGCGGTGCGCGTCATCACGGACTCCCAACGCAATTGTTACGCCGCTCTCGGTGTCGTCCACCACATCTGGCGGCCCGTTCCCGGCCGCTTCAAGGACTACATCGCCATCGCCCGTCCCAATCTTTATCAGTCTCTGCACACCACCGTCTTGCACAGCGGACAGGCTTTCGAGATGCAAATACGCACGCAAGAAATGCATCGCATCGCGGAAGAAGGCGTCGCCGCGCACTGGAAGTACAAATCCGGTAAGCCAACCTCGGAAGACGACGACCAGCGCATCACCTGGATGCGCCAGCTTATCGAATGGTCGCAGGAGCTTCAGGAACCCGGGGAATTTCTCTCCACCCTGAAAGTGGATCTCGCGCCGGTCGAGGTCTACGCTTTTACTCCAAAAGGCCGCGTGCTGGAGCTTCCGCGCGGCGCCACTCCGGTCGATTTTGCCTACCTGGTGCACACCGAAGTGGGGCACCAGTGCGTCGGCGCAAAAGTGAACGGCCAGATGGTTGCGCTGCGTCATGAAATCACCAGTGGCGACGTCGTCGAAATTCTCACGCAAAAAGGCCATCACCCCAGCCGCGACTGGCTTAGCTTTGTTAAGTCTTCCTCAGCGAAGAGCAAAATCCGGCACTGGATAAACGAGCAGGAGCGCGAAGAAGCCACGGAAATGGGCAAGCGCCTGCTCGAAAACGAAGCGCGCCATTTCGGGCGCAGCCTCAAGAAAATTCCCGAAGCCGACGTCCTCAAGCTCGTTTCCGATTACGGCCTTTCCAAAGTGGAGGATCTTTACGCCGCTGTCGGCTTCGGAAAATATTCTGCTCGCCAGGTTCTCACGCGTCTTCTGGGTGAACCGGAAAAAACCGCGGAGCCCGAAACCATTGATGCCAAGCCTACGCTCGTAAAAACAGTAAAGCGCATGCTGGGGTTCGGCGAAGCTCCGCTCGTCGTCAAGGGGCACGATGACTTGCTTGTTTACCGCGCCAAGTGTTGCAATCCCATTCCCGGCGACGAAATTGTCGGCTACATCACGCGCGGACGGGGCGTCGCCGTCCACACGCGCCAGTGTCCCAACGTTCAAAATCTCATGTACCAGACCGAACGCCGCATCGCCGTCGAATGGGGCGGCGAATCCGAAGCCAAGTTTCCCGTCCAGCTCACTATCCGCGCGCGCGACCGCGCCGGCCTTCTTGCCGACATCACCGCCGTCATCAGCAGCGCGGGCTCCAACATCCACAATCTGGAAAGCCGTCCCGACCGCACCAGCACCAACGCACGGATTGACGCCAACCTCGAAATCGCCGATAAGCGCCAGCTCGAAACCATCCTTGTCAATCTCCGCAAGATTTCCGGCGTCTTCGGCGTCGAACGCGTCTACCAGCCTGGCCACTAGCTCCTAATAATCAATCGCGCCCAGCAAAATGGTGCCCGCTCGCGACTTCCGCCGCGCTAAATGTACCGCCGCGCCGAAGTTACCTCGGCTGAAGATTTGTTTATCCATTGGCCATTCGCGCAGTTTTCGTTACCTGTCCTTTCGCACGGTATCTGGGACAACACACTTTCCAGCCGTTCACGCCGCTCCCGCTACAATGGGGGTATGCGGTACAAGCTCATGCTTCTCGGTGTGTTCGTCCTCTTCCGGGTGAGTGGATGCGATAAGCATCCACTCACGGATTATCGTCCGCTCGACCATGCGGGGATGTGGTCCAGCAACGTGGAGCAACTGAAAAAGTTGAACACTTCCGATATGGAAGTCGCGCAGCTCGTAAGATTGAAACAAGCTGGAATTAGTGACGATGCCTGCGTAACTTTAATTTCCGGCGCTCACGAGCGCCAGCATTTGTTTACCAGCGCCGATTCGGCAATCAACCTCGCGCGTGCGGGCTACTCCGAATCGGTGATCCTGGAAATTGCAAAAACGGATCAGCTGGACACCATCAGCGGTGACGCCGTCATGCTGCGGCTGATCAGGCTTTCCGATTCCGCCGTGGATTGGATTTTGCACCGGAGATTGCAGGGCCAGCCCACCATGAGCAGCGCGGAAATCGGCCGCCTGAAAAACACCGGACTCACCGAAAAACAAATTCTCGAACGCATCAGCCAGGGCATGACCGACGCACAAGCCGACAAGGAAGCAGCCCTGCGCGAGGCCACGCGAAATCACGCGAATACCGGTTTCGTTCGAACGCACGGCCAGCGTTCGCGCTAATCCTCCACTCCCCCTTTTAGCCGCCATATCCTCCTATGCGATATGCTTGTCTTCAGGACCCGGTGACTTTCTTTTGCTACATCGAAACTGCCGCGGCCACGGCTCAATCTGAAAAGGAGACCACTCTATGAGAGACGCGATTCTGACCGACCGGGGACCAAAACCCATCGGACCGTATTCGCAGGCCATTCGGGCGAACGGATTTTTGTATGTCTCCGGGCAAGTAGCGCTGGATCCGAAAACGGGCGAGCTGACAGGCACGGACGTCCGGCAGCAGACGGAGCGGACGATCGAAAACATCAAGGGCATTTTGGAGGCGGCGGGTTCTAATCTCCATCATGTGGTAAAGACGACGGTTTTTCTGAAGGACATGAACGATTTTGCCGCCATGAACGAAGTGTACGGCAAGTATTTTACATCAGCGCCGCCGGCGCGGACGACGGTACAGGTGGCGCGCCTGCCGAAGGATGCGCTGGTGGAGATCGAAGTGATCGTCGGCTTGTAGTCGACGGAATCGTGGTCCCGCTCCGGGGGCGCGCTCGGCGCGCTCGCCGCTTCTTGCCATAGCGACTTCCTCGCAGTAAATTGTTGGCGCTATGGCCACCCCGTCACCTGCGAAGATTGGAAGGAACGATCCTTGCCCTTGCGGTAGCGGGAAGAGGTACAAGAGGTGCTGCCTGGAGCAGGAGGCGGCGCTGCATGAAAAGTGGTCCCGGGAGCGCGAAGCTAGCGACGAACTTTCACGAAATATCATGAATTTTGCCGCGCTCCATTTTGCGGCGGATTTAGAGGAGGCGTGGAGGGATTTCGAGATGACGGATTACCCCATGCCCCTGGAGGAACACGAGGAAGAGCGGCAAATCTTCATGCCGTATTTCCTGTTCCAGTGGGATCCTTTCCAGCCGCGTCGGGGGAAGGCAGCCCAGAGAAGGAGCGGTGTGGTTGCGCGCGCGTACTTGATCGAAAGAAGGGGTCAACTTTCAGGCTTGGAGCGGTTATTTCTCGAGCAAGCGGCGACGCAGCCGGTGAGTTTCTCGGAAGTCCTCTGGAACAAGCCCGGGGAACGCATGGAACTGCGCGATATCTTGACCGGCGTTGCCACCGAAGTACTCGAGCAAAGCGGATCCCGTGGACTGCAACGCGGTGACATTCTTTACACGCAGATCTGGAATCTGGAAGGGTACTCCGTCCTCGGCTGCACAGGGCCCATCCGCATCCCGCCGAAGGAGAAGTCCGAGGTCATCGGGCTGCGCCAAAGGCTAGAGAAGAGAATCGCGAGACAGAAGCGGAACCTGGCCGCCGAAGATCTAGTGCGGTATGCAGATGATATTCGAGAGACTTACCTGGACATTCGTGATTGCTTGTATGCGCCGCCTCGGCTAGTCAATACGGACGGCGATCCCCTGGCATTTTACACACTGAAATTCCGAATTGAATCGGCGGAAGCGACCTTCGAGGCGCTGGCGCCGCTGGCGGCGGGAGTGTCAAGGGAAGAGCTTCTCCGCGATGCAGGGTTTGACGATGCTGGGAAGCTTCGCAGTGTGGAATTTGATTGGCTGAGGAAAGGCAACCGCACAATGTCGACCTGGGAGAACACCATCCTGGGGAACATCGAAATAACGGGGAATTCCCTGGTGGCAGAAGTAAACTCGGAAAAGCGCGCCGAACGGCTGAGGGCGGAAATAGAAAAGCGGCTCGGCGGCACTGCCACCCACCTAAGCACGGCTGCGAAGGGAGTCGATGACCTACTTGCTGAAGCCGGGAAACGTGAAAAGAACAAAGCGAAGAGGGGGGAAGAAGGCTGCGAGGACCTTTTGCGCGATCCGGAAGCGAGAAAGCAGCTCCAGGAAAAAATGCAAGAGCTAGTGGAGGCTTGGGCGCATGAGAAAGTTCCCGCGCTCGGCTGGCGGACGCCCTGGAGGCCGTCAAGGATGCGGATGGCCGGGAAATCGTGGAGGCCTTGGTACTGCAGTGGGAGCGTCAAGCCCATGAGGGAATGTATCAGGAGGGCATTCGGCCGGATGTCGGGGCGCTGCGGAGGATTCTGAAGCTGCCATCTCGAGAGCCAAACGACTTTGCCGAAGCAGGCACGAAAATGGAAAGCAAGCCAAAAGCGGGCTGGATAAGCAAGAAGACCAAAGTGGGATTTCGCGGTTATCCGATTGCGACGATAGGCCTGTACGGGCCGACGAGCGATTTTGCCACCAAGATGGTTGTTGCCATATTTCGCGACGATCGCCATATTGACGGGCCGCTCGAACGCTGGTTCTCTAATGACGTGGATGTGCGCGAAAACGCCGAAGTAGGCGAACAAGTGCTCGCGTTGATAAAAGAGCATGGCGTCAAGTCGGTCGTAGCGACCGACCGAATCATAGGCTGTCCACACGAAGAGGGCATCGATTATCCCGAGGGGAAGTCTTGCCCGAAGTGTCCGTACTGGGCTGGACGCGACCGCTTCACACACGAACGCATCCAGTGACTCGCGCGACTGGGATCGCCTCGGCTCCTTGAAAACACCCCAATGCAAGGTACTCTAATGCATCCCTATCCAATCGGACGCCGAGGGGACCAACATTTTTCAGAGCCAGGTTGCTCAATTCGCGCGGGCGTGCTGGTTCGATCGCGCTGGATTGGAGTGGAGCGATCCAAGACCGGTCGAGCAATCCGGGCGCAGACAAAGAGCTGGCGGCTTTCCACGAGAAGTGGGTCCATCAATTCCAGGCGCAACTCGCGCAGCTCTCGACTCCGGGAAAGCAAGTGATAGTAGAGAACAGCGGCCACCCGATCGATCCGCAGGCGGTGATCAAGGCCTTCCGCGAAGTGGTCATGGAGATTCGAAGAAGTAGTCATGGAACTCCCCAGAAATAGAGAGTCAGACAGAGAATCCGCATTCAATCGGGCGACGGCATGTGGGGAGAAAAGCCTTACGGGCGGTCGGGGCTCTCGAGGGCTTCGCTTACTGCGAAATAGGTGACCACTGCGGTTACGCCGATGGCGTACCAGATGAATTTGCTCCTCGCGGCTTTGAGCGGCGGTCCGCCATAACCCCCCTTGGTGCCCGCGCCTTGCGGCCCCTGAGGTTGAGCATGGGGATCGAGGAGAACCCGATAAGCGGCACCTTCTGGAATCTCGCGCACGTCACCGTCTACGGCGATGGTCAGCGAACCGCGAGTGCTGCGCACGATCAGTTCCTGGGGAGTCAGGACAGTAACTCGTCCGATGGTGGGCTGATTGGAGCTAGGGCGAATCACGGCAGACGCCACGTGCAAGGCAAAGGCATTCGAATTGGCGGTGGAAAAAATTGCGCTGCCAAGAGTCAACGTTGCGGCTGGGTTGGCGGCCTCTTGAGACAAGGTGGCCATGCTTCCGCTAGAGAGAAGCAGCCGCGCGGCTCCGGCGCGGACCTGGACGCTGCCGGCCTGTTCCGTGCTGAGCCTGTCGCCGCTGAAAACGGTCGCGCCAACGGAAGCCTGCGCGGCGCCAACGTGGGCGCGGTCAGCAAAGACGATAACTCCGAGCGAAGAAGAAGGAGCTGCCCAGACAGGAGCGGTCAGGAGCGAGAAAGAGACCAGCAGGCCCAGGGCGCTTTTCGAAATCGAAAGGCAGTCAGTACGGCGGGTGACTGCGAAACTCTCCATGCTGCTGGTGACTGTAAGCCAGTCAACGCGCAGGCGTGTCATTAAACGCCTCCAAGAGGGCCAGGGGAAGAATACTGGGGAAAATTCGTGCCGTCAATCAATAAACACCTCTTGAAAGGAAAAGCCGCGCTTGCTTCGCTTGCTTAACCTCGAAACGGAGTTTGCTGGCCGATGAAGCGTTGGGCTGTTACAATGCTGTCAAAGATGACCGACTGGAAACAGATTACCGCCCGTATCCGCCGCGCGCGCACCAGCAAGGATCCCGCGGGGCAACTATCGAACCTATACCAGAAGACGCGGGACGCCATGGTGGCGTTCGAGCTCGCGAAATATTTTGAAACGTCAGGGCAGCATGCCGATGCCGCCAAATGGTATTCCGCGGCCGCGGAAAGGTTCCGCCGCGCGGATTGGAAAGTCAAAGCCCAGGAAGCTGCAGTGCGGCTCGGCGGCGCGCCGGGCGAGATCCCGCTGGAAGCAGGAGTTCCGCCGGCGGGGGAAATTGCATTGACGCCTCCTCCGGATTCGGCGCCGGAGCAGGAATTGCCATTCGAACAAAATCCAGAAGCACTCGAACCGTCCGTGGCGGTCAGCAGCGAAATCCAGCAGGCCACGGAGAGTTTGGGAAACACTTCGGCTCCTGCAGGGCTTGAGAAGACGGGCCGCCGGCGTGGACGCCGAGGGGGCCGAAACCGGCGCAAAGGAAGCAGCGGGAAGGAAGCAGTAGTCGCCCCGCGTCAGCATTCTTCAGAGGCGCCTGCTCCGCGACGCGGATTGCCTGCTGCGGTATTCGATGGATCGGCCGAGCCGACTCCTCCACGAATGACGCACAGCCACGCGATTCCCAATTTACCAGTCGAGCCGGTTGGAGAGCCTGGCGGCGCAAGCGTGAAGGGACGCTATGGCGATCCCGGACTCTCCTCACGAATTTCCTTGCTGGAAATGCAATTCCGCAGGCTAATGACCTGTCCGCCCTCCAAACTCGAAGAAGCAGATCATGCTCCGGCGGGACCAGGGGTGTTTGTGCTGACGGACGCGGACCTGACCAGCTATTACTATGTCGAAGCTTGCCAGACGCTGCGTATCGCTATTGGCAATTTACTGCGTGGCGGCTCGAGGGGTCGTGGAGGGGATTCGATCAAGCCACAGCTCGCGCAGCACTTGGGAATTCAGGAAGCGCGCGTGGCGAAGTATCTCGCCGAGCACTGCGTGGTGCGTTGGCTCCAGTTGGACGAAGGCGCTTCCAATTTCGCGCACTTTGTCATCGCGGTCCTCCGGCCGGCCCTCAACGAGTAGGAAAAGCTCCAGCCCGTTGGCACGACTACGAACCCCCTGGGAGCCCCGGGAATTGCCGTTCGCTGCGTCCTATTGCCGTTCGACCCCCCCCAATGACCGTTCGGTGCAAGGTGCTGGCGCTCTCTCCGGTTAGCCTTCAAACTATAGGAGTCCAAAGACTTATTGGACATACCTAGATACCGTGGTACGGTTTGATGCATCCAATGTGTGAGCCCGGGGGCAGTCGTTGAGGCTCGGCTTCGACGATTGAATGGGCTCCGGATAATCCAAGGGCCAAGTACTTTGCATATTTGAAAGTGGAGGATAGAGGTTTATGCCGAATCAAGTAGGCACGCAAATCGCGAGGACGTTTGATTGGGTAGTTTGCAAGGCGGCTGGAATCACCTTTAACACCCTCCAGTACTTCAACAAGCGCAACCCCAATCCTTCGGTCACGCCGAAGTGGTCGGATAAGCCGTTGCTGAAGTCGTGGGAAAAGACCAAGCCGACGCTGGGCTTCCCGAGGCAGACAGATTCACTTTGCCCCGCGTGCGTGAAAGAAGCGCGCGAGGCGATCATCGCAGGGAAAAAGGATTGGCGCGACCTGATGCACGAGAAGGTCGGTGAGATCAAAGCGCAGATCATCGAGCGCGACGGTCAGGTGTGGATGGTCAAGGACTGTCCCCTCCATGGCCACTACGAAGACATGATGGCCGTCGATTCCAAGTTCCTTAACTGGATCGAGAAGCAGTTTCCCGGCCGCGACATTCCCGCGCATAACGACGAAGACCTCCATAAGCACGGCTCCTCGACGGTGCGCTATGGCCGTGGGTCGGTGCTGACTGTTGACCTGACGAATCGCTGCAATATGATGTGCGATCCCTGCTTCATGGACGCCAACCAGGTTGGGTATGTGCATGAACTGGGGTGGGAAGAGATTAAGGAAATCTTAGATAACGCCTTGAAGATCAAGCCGCGTCGCCAGATGTCCGTGCAGTTCAGCGGCGGCGAGCCCACCATGAGCCCGTACTTCTTCGATGCGGTCGCCTACGCGCGCAAGATCGGCTACAACAGCGTGCAAGCCGCGACGAACGGCATCGAGTTCGCCAAGAGCAAGGAGTTCTGCAAGAAGGCGTTTGAAGCGGGCATGCGCTACGCGTACCTGCAGTTCGACGGCATCGGCAACGACGCCAACAGCCACCGGCAGATCGGCAATTTGTTCGACGTGAAGCTGCGCGCTATCGAAAACATGCACGAAGCGGGCATCGAAATCGTCTTGGTGGTGACCATCGTCAATAACGTGAACAACGACCAGGTCGGCACCATCGTGAAGTTTGCGATGGAGAACCCCAAGAAAATCGCGTTCGTAAGTTTCCAGCCGGTTTCTTTTACCGGCCGCGACGAGGACATCACTCCGGAACGCCGCCTGCGCCAGCGCTACACGCTTTCGCATTTGGCGAAGGACGTCAGCAGCCAGGTAGGTAAAGTCGAGCCGACGCGCGACTGGTTCCCGATTTCCTTCATCAGCACGTTTGCCGGATTCTCGGACATGGTCAAGGGGCAAGAGTCCAACTGGGGCTCGCTCTCCTGTGGCTGCCACCCGAACTGCGGCGTGGGCACAGCGCTGATGATCAACAAGGAAACGAAGGAATGGGCTCCCGTTCCGCGATTCCTGGACGCCGAGCAGCTCACGAAAGACGTCACCGCCATTACCGACGCAGCTCGCGGCAAGAATTTCTCGAACTTCATGATGGCCATGGCCCTGTTGAAGAATTACCACCCGTTCCAAGGGCCGAAGGGGCTGAAGCTGTATGACCTCTTCAAGAAATTTGATAAGACCTGGGCGCTGACCAAGGGCGCGGAGAAGAAGTACGGCCGGACTTCCCCGGACCGCACCTACGAAGATGCCATGAAGCGCCGCCAGCAGGATCCCTGGAACTTCCTGTTCATCGCGGGGATGTGGTTCCAGGACCTGTTCAACTATGACTTCCGCCGCACGGAGATGTGCATCATTCCTTACGCGACGCAGCAGGGCGAGATCAGCTTCTGCGCGTATAACACTGGCGTGGGCTGGCGGCAAATCATCGAGAACATGCATAAGAATGCGACCGTGGCCGAGTGGTACAAGAACCACGGGAAGCATGAAATCTATGCCAAGGGCAAGAACGTCAATCTCCAGAGCTTTGAGCATTCCTTGAAGATTGACTCCGAAGATGCCGCTCGCGTGCGCCACCTGGAGCACGACATCCCGGTGACCGCGGCGGAAGAAGACCGCGCTCGCCGCAAGAAGGCTTACGAAGAGCAGGCCAAGGTTCGCGCGATCTACGAAGAGCTGGTGCTGAAGAAGCCTCAGCCGACGGTCGTGCAGATTGGCAGCGTTAGCGACATCGCCAAGGCGGTTCCGGCCAATTTCGCGAACGCAGGCAAACCAGTCACCATTGCTCCAGCGAATGGCAATGGGCACTCTAACGGTAACGGCAACGGTGCCGCAGCCACGACGAACGAGAAGGCAGCGGAAGCCGTCGCCGGAGACTAGGTCTTCGCCTAGCTACAGTCTGCGCTAGATTGAGCGCCTCTAGATTCTTTGGAGGCGCTTTCTCTTTGTGTGCCGAGCAAGGTCGATAGCTTGGATATTGCTAAGCGTCAGCGTCCGTAGGTGGGGATCCGTCGGCTTGATTTTCGTGAGTGCCTTTGCGGAAAGCAAACTAAGGATATTTGCTTCTTGGGGCAGCAGGGCTGCTGTTCTTCTTTGGCGAAAGCATAGGCTACGTGACTGGCCTGACGACGTGAGACGACCCTGCGATCGGGTCAGCGTGCATTAGACGTGCGTCTTGGTATAATTTGAAGGGAGAGACAGACAAGAGCTTATGCCAATTTATGAGTACATTTGTGAGGAATGCCAGACGCACTTTGAGAAAATTGTGCTGAACAAAACGCAGGAGATTGCCTGCCCGCACTGCGCTGGGAAGAAGAACGCGATTCAGCTTTCGGTGTTCAGCGCGGCGAATGGGTCAAGCAACGGCGCCTCCGCTAAATCCTCCGGTGGCTCCTCGAGCGGAGGCGGAAGTTGCTGCGGCGGCGGTTGTGGCTGCAACTGACGTGTGAAGGAGCCTCTACTCCGTGTTGATCAGCCATTCCTCGCTGTTATTATTCGTTACTGGCGCCGCGATCCTGCTGGTGATCCCCGGCCCAGCGGTGACGTATGTGGTCAGCCGGAGCATCGGGCACGGGCGCGCTGCTGGCCTCGTTTCCGTCCTGGGCATCGTGACTGGAACGTTGTGCCACGTGGTTGCGGCGGCTTTGGGGATTTCCGCGCTGCTGGCTTCTTCGGCGGTGGCGTTTCAGTTCGTAAAGTATCTTGGCGCCGCCTACCTGATCTATCTCGGAATTAAGACGCTGCGGCGCAATGAGGAGCAGCTTGCGGAAGCCGATACCGGCGAAACAAAGCTGATGCGCATCTATGGTCAGGGCCTGCTCGTCAATCTGCTCAATCCCAAGACGGCGCTCTTTTTCCTTGCTTTTCTCCCGCAATTCGTCGATCCAGCGCGCGGATACGTCACGCTCCAAATCCTGCAATTGGGAGTCTTGTTTGCACTGATGGGCTGGGGCAGCGACTCGGTCTACGCCGTGATCGCTGGGTCCGTGGCCGAGCGCATTCGCGGCAGCCGGCGCCTTCGCCGCGCCCAGCGCAACATCTCAGGGGGAGGGCTCATCGCGCTGGGGCTGGCGTCGGCGTTCTCCGGCTCGCGATCGAAGTAGATCTTCGACGCACTTCAGCTACTGCGGGCGCGAATAGTTCAACACGTTTGGTGGAATCGTATTCTTCGGGTTGCCGCGCGGATCGGGTACCGGTGCTTGCGCCGCCCATTTCATCGGAATGACGCCAGTCCATGCCGATGAGTCGTATTCTTCCCCGTTATCCACGGCGAAGCCGGTGCGGACTTTTGCGGAAGCTTCGACGAGCGGGACGGCCACCACCATGGTGCTTTTCAGCTCCTGCTCGCTCGGAGGCCGCACCGTGGCCCAGCGGCCGCGAATCACATATTCGACGAAGTCGCGCATGGCCGCTAGCTTCGCAGCCTCGCCCTCGACCGGTTCGGCTTTGCCCATGACAACGGCGGAGCGATAGTTGACCGAGTGCCCGACGGCCGTGGGAGCGCAGACGATGCCGTCGAGTAGGGTCACGCTGAGGCAGAAGGGCGCCCCGCTGGCCAGGGTTTTCATCAGGCGGCTGGCCACTGATCCGTGCAGAAAAAGCTTATCGCCGACACGAACGTAGTTTGTCGGCACAACGAACGGTAAACCGTCCGCAATGAACCCCACTTGGCAGACGAACGCTTCATCGAGAATGGAGTAGATCAGCTCGCGGTCGTAACTGCCGCGATCGGGCTTGCGGCGGACTTTGGTTCTTTCCGTAGGAGTGAATTGGCTCATGACGGCAGGCTAATCCCCAGGGACCTTTGCAGCAAGAGCCAATCTGGATTAGCAGGGCGAATTGACCCCGGCCGGGAATCGTGTAGGCTGGTGTGCGCCGCACATTAGATTGCGAGAGAAACCGAGGCGTTCCATGGCTCCCGCGGAACCTGTCTTCACAAACGAAACATTTAAGTTTTTCAAAGACCTGGGCCGCCATAACCGCAAGGAGTGGATGGACGCCAATCGCGATCGCTATCAGGCCGCTCTAATTCAACCCTTCCGGCGCTTGCTCGAAGAACTTGCTCCAGCTGTGCTCGAGCTCGATTCTCGCTTCGACACCTCCGGCCGTAGCGGTGCGAATTTCTCGCGGATCAATCGGGATATCCGCTTCGCGAGGGACAAGACACTCTACAAAACACACATGTACTTGAAGGTCTCCGTTCCTCCACCGGCCAAGCGGGAAACCGGCCAACTGTATGTTGGCCTTACAACGAATACAGTCACCGCGGGTTTCCGCATCTATTCGGGTGGGAAGCGGAAAGAGTCAACGATTGCGCTGATCGCCGAACCGCGCGTGATGGCAGATTCCCGCTGGGTCGCAAAGCAAAAGACGCGCCTCGGCCGACGTTACGAAAGCTACTGGTATAAGACCGTGAAGGGGGAGTGGACAAAACACTCCGGTTGGCCTGTCTCCACTGACGATTGGAAAAAGCTCCAAGCGTGGATCGTGCGACGCAAGTTGGCCCCCTCTGTGGCCACACGCGTATCTTTTCCACGCGAAGCCGCCCAGGTCTTTCGGGATCTTTATCCGTTGCTGCGTTTCACTTCCTTGCCCTAATAGCATGGAGAAATGATGAGACTTGCCACCGATCAGCTCAAGACCCGGAGAAGATTTCTCCGCATGCTGTCGGCCAGTCCGTTGCTGGCCAGCCCAGGCATTTTTTCCGGTTCTTTCGGCAGACTGCTGGCGGCGAGCGAAGTAACAGAGAAAAAGTTTCTTGGCTGGCTGGATTCCTTCCAGCAAACCGACGAGGTGATTTCCTCTCCGGACCAGGCTCTCGACGTGATGGATTTTGAGCCGGCTGCGCGCAAGGCCTTGCCTCCCGCGCATTTCGGTTATTTAGCGACCGGCGTGGACGACGATGGAACGGTGCGGGCCAATCGCGAAGGTTACTCGCGGATCCAAATTCGGGCGCGCCGGCTGATCAATGTCGAAGACATCGACATGTCGGTGAGCCTTTTCGGTACGAAGTGGACCACGCCGATTGCGCTCTCTCCGGTGAGCGCTCAGAAAGCTTTTCATTCCGAAGGTGAAGTCGCAGTGGCTCGGGCGGCGCACGCCAAGGGTCATCTGATGATGTTGTCCACGGTAGCCACTTCATCGATTGAAGACGTAACTGCTGCAGCTGGTGCTCCGGTCTGGCAGCAGCTCTATCCAACGAACGTGTGGGAAATCGGCCGGGCCATTGTTAAACGGGCCGAAGCTGCTGGCTCCCCCGCGATTGTCTTGACCGTGGACCTGCAGGAGGGCAGCAACCGCGAAACTTTATTCCGCGCACAGCGCGTGGATAAGCGGGAATGTTTCGCTTGCCATAAGAGCGCCTACACGGGATACGCGCGCGGAAAGCCAGGAGCTGGCTCCGGAGGATTCGCCCAGTATGCTGAGCGGAAACCCATGTTCGATGGCCTGGACTTGTCGAAGGTCACTGCCACTCATCCCTTAAACATGAATTGGGATTACGTGAAGCGGTTGCGCGATACCGTGACCGTCAAGCTGTTGCTCAAGGGCATTGTCACGCGGGAAGACGCGCAGCTTGCGGTGGAGCACGGTGTGGACGGCCTGATGGTCTCGAATCACGGCGGGCGTGCCGAAGAGACTCTTCGCTCGACGATCGAGAGCCTGCCCGAAGTCATTGAAGGGGTCGCGGGGAAGGTCCCCGTCATGGTAGACGGCGGCATCCGGCGCGGCACGGACATTTTCAAAGCGCTCGCGCTTGGCGCGTCAGCGGTCGGCATCGGGCGGCCCCACGCCTGGGGTCTTGCCGCGTTTGGTCAGCCCGGCGTCGAGGCCGTACTCGAAATCCTGCGCCGCGAATCTCGCACCATCATGCGCCAAGCCGGAACCACGTCCGTCGCGGGCATCTCGCGCGCCTACGTTACGGAGCGGCCGAGATAAGAATTTTTCTCAGCGATGTATTTTCTTCTTGCAATCACTATCATGCAGCGGCTCGATTCCCAGGTTCGAGAATCACGGTGCCCACAATCGGAGGGCCAGCAGATGCCACGACCAAAAAAAACCGGTGAGCACGCAGCCGGCGGAGGAAACCAGGAGCGAATGAATCCTGACACCCCGATGGATTTCCTCCTTCGGAACGCGTAGAACGAGGACGAAGCCGACTATTGAAAAGACCGGAAAGAAGAAAGTTCCCAGGAATATCCCAAGAGTCCAGAGATTGAACGAACCGATTTGAGCGCCGCTGAGTCTCGATAAGCAGAGTGGTACGATTAACAGCGAGATGGTCGCCAGTAACGGCGCAACGCGAACGGAGAGGTGGCGCACATCCTTCATGCCGCCGACGAGCTTCATAAAAAGCCAAACGAGCGCATAAGGCAAAATGGTCAGCATGAAGAACAGACAAAGTGAGAGCAGGGCGATGCGAATAAAGGGCCAGGCGAAGCTGCTCCGCTCGCTGTAGCCAATGCCATCGAGTCCGCTACTTACGACTGCCATATCGCCCGTCTCGGTAACGAAAAAAACGGTCGTCCCTTCCGGTTCTTGGTCCTCGCGGAAGAGGTTTTTGCCGACGGGGAGAAGCGTTTCGGGCTGGCCAAATAGTCCGGAGCGCACCAGCTTGCCGTTGATTACGCGGATGCGCGTCCCGCCGGTCAGGTCATCCACAAATGCAAACAATTGGCTTCGCGGCGCGCGTGGCGCATAATAGCCTGTGAACATCTCCAAGGATTTCGCGGGAAGAGCTGTTACGGGCTGCTGCGGCTTCGGAAAATCTTTCGAGAGAAAATCAATCGCCAGGTGATTCAAGCTTTCCAGCGCTTGCTGGGAATTGTCGCTGTTCAGCAGGATGACGTAACCCCAGTTCTGTTCCGGCATGTAGCGATACGAAGAAATGAAGCCGTCAATTCCCCCGTCGTGGCCGTGGGTCACCACGCCGCCCTCAACGCTCGAATAGTTGCAGATACCGTACCCGAGCCGCAGGCCATTTTTCGCGGCCAACGTGGTTTCGGGCTCTTCCATACGCAGGATCGACTCAGGTTTCACCAGTTGCGCGTCCCCCGACTTTCCCCGCCGCAAAAGAAATTGGACAAGCATGGCCAGCTCTCTCGGGGAAGCCTTGAGGTCGCTCGCCGGCCGCAAATAGATGAATGGATACTTGGAAGGTTTCGGCGGATTGCCTTCGTACGGAGTCGCTAGAAAGGTTCTGTTTGCATCGGTGAAGGGATAGTCAGCGTGTTCCATTCCCATGGGTCGCAGGAATGTTTCCCGGATATACAGATCGAACAGTTTTCCCGTGGTTTTTTCGATCAAATAGCCTGCTACCGCATTCCCTGGATTCGAATACGACATCCGTGTCCCTGGTGGCCAGCGCACGGTTTGCGGCTCTCGAAATCGTTTGAAAACTTCAAGAAGAGGAAAATCGTAGCGATCGTGAACGTTGTAGACTTCGCTCGGCTCCATGTCGTCGAAGCCCGCGGTGTGTTCGAGCAGGTTCACGATGCGGACGGGATGAGTGGCTTCCCAGCGATTCTTAAAGGGGATTTCCGGCGCGACATCCTGCAACCGCGCATATAAATTGATTTTTCCCTCTTCCTGCAATTTCAGTAGAGACAGCCCGACAAATGTCTTGCTGATCGAACCCACGCGAAATTCCGTGTCGCAGTCGGCGATGCGCTGCGCCGCAAGGTCGGCCTCGCCAAGACCGCCGCACCAGAGAACTTCGCCATTCGCCACGAGCGCCACCCCCGCTCCGGGAACATGTTCCTTGTCGAGAACTCCTTTCATTGCCTGCTGCAATTCCGGGAGTGTCTTCGGATGCGGCTGATCGTCTTTTTGTTGGGCGGCGCCGGGAACCGGAATCCACAAAAGCAACGCGGTGGCTAGTATTGAAATCGCAGCGAGCAATTCAACACGGCGCATGCGGCGCTCCTTTGGACGCGGGGCAGGTCCGAGGGCCGCATTGTATCCGCGAATTCGCGCGGCGCAAGAGAAATCGAGGAGACCGCTAACCCCGCCACGGCGTCCCAAGAGATTGACGCTGCTCGCACTCTCGCATACGATGCCGCACGTCACAACTTTGTATTTTCGAAGGCTTGAGAAGGAGCTCCGCCGCTTATGAAGTCTCCACTTCGATCCTTGAGTGCCGTAACTTTGCTTGTCTTTGGAGTGAATCTGAGCTTTGCCCAGCAGCAGCCCGCACAGCCAGCGACGGATAAAGCCGCCGAAAAGCCCAAAGAAGAAAAGAAGCCGCCAGCTCCGGAAGAAAAAATCGTTCAAACCAAGCACTCGCTGAAGATCGGCGGGCAGGAGATCAAATACACCGCCACGGCCGGCACCTTTCTCTTAAAGCTGGAAGACGGCACTCCCAAGGCCAGCATCTTTTACGTTGCCTATACCAAAGATGACGTCAACGATGCTAGCCAGCGCCCGCTCACTTTCAGCTTTAATGGAGGTCCCGGTTCCGCCTCCGTGTGGCTGCATCTTGGTTTGTTTGGTCCGAGACGTGTGCAGATGGGCGATGCGGGAACGCTCCTGCCGCCACCGTACAAGCTGGTGGACAACGATGTGTCGCTTCTCGACATCAGCGATCTTGTCTTCATCGATCCCGTTTCGACGGGCTACAGCCGCGCCGTGCCCGGCGAAGCGCCAAAACAGTTTTTCGGCGTCACGGAAGACGTCGAGTCCGTCGCGGAGTTTATCCGGCTTTATGCCACGCGCAACAAGCGCTGGTCTTCGCCGAAATTTCTTGCCGGCGAAAGTTACGGCACCACGCGCGCTGCTGGCCTCTCCGGCTATCTTCAGCAGCGTTTCGGCATGTACCTCAATGGCATCGTCCTGATTTCCTCGATTTTGAATTTCGAGACTGCGGAGTTCGACACTGGCAATGACTTGCCCTACATCCTCTATTTGCCGACCTATACCGCAATCGCGTGGTACCACAAGAGACTGCCGGCGGATTTGCAAAACGGCGATGTCCAGAAGGCCGTCGAAGAATCACGCACGTTTGCCGTCGGAGAATATGCGGATGCGCTCATGACTGGTGACGCGCTCCCCACCGCTCGCCGCGCGGAGGTCATGCAAAAGCTTGCCCGCCTGACTGGCCTTTCGCCGGATTATATCGATCGCTCTAACCTACGCATCGAAATTATGCGCTTCACCAAAGAGTTGCTGCGCAGCGAACGACGCACCATCGGACGCATCGACGCGCGTTTCACGGGCATTGATCGCGATGCTGCGGGCGAACGGCCGGAGTTCGATCCCAGCATTGCCGCGATCATCGGCCCGTATTCGGGCATGCTCAACGACTATGTGCGCAACGACCTTAAATTCGATAGCGACTTGCCTTACGAAGTGCTGACCAGCCGAGTGCGTCCGTGGAGTTACGCGCCGTATGAGAATCGCTACGTCAATGTCGCAGAGACCCTGCGTGGGGCCATGACGCAAAATCCCTTCCTGCATGTTTTTGTCGCCAAGGGCTACTACGACCTGGCCACGCCGTTTTTTGCCGCGGACTACACCTTCAATCATCTCGGCCTTGACCCGACACTGCGCGGCCATCTCAGTGGCGCGTACTACGAAGCGGGCCACATGATGTACGTCCATCCGCCTTCGCTGGTGAAGCTCAAGACTGATATCGCGCAATTCATCAAGTCCAGCTCGGCGGCGAGTCCGGCAAAATGAAGCGCCTATTCAGCATCGTGGCGTGGGTGGTGATCGCAGCTCTCGGTGCCGGTGCGCTCGGTTCTATCGCTTTGCATCGCGGCGAGCCACTCAATGCTACTTGGTTTGTGGTCGCGGCGGTTTGCTGTTATCTAGTAGCTTACCGGCTCTATTCCGCCTTTGTCGCTGCCAAAGTCCTGGCGCTCGATGACACGCGTGCCACTCCTAGCGAACGCCACGACGACGGCCGCGACTTCGTGCCGACGAACAAATGGGTTCTTTTCGGTCACCATTTCGCCGCCATCGCGGGCCCGGGCCCGCTCGTTGGCCCGACGCTTGCCGCCCAGTTCGGCTATTTGCCGGGCACACTCTGGCTGATTGCCGGCGCCGCGTTCGCGGGCTGCGTGCAGGATTTTGTGATTCTCTTTTGCTCGATTCGACGTGATGGGAAATCGGTTGGCCAGATGGCACGCGAAGAGGTCAGCGAACGCGGCGGCTTTATTGCGCAACTCGCCGTCCTGGCGATCATGACGATTCTTCTCGCGGTGATCGGCCTCGTCGTGGTAAACGCGCTCAAGTCCTCCCCCTGGGCCACTTTTACGCTGGCGATGACCATCCCCATCGCGCTTCTTCTGGGGCTCTATCTCCGCTTCGTCCGGCCTGGCCGCGTCCTGGAGGCTTCGGTCATGGGCGTGGCGCTGGTACTTTTTGTGGTCGTTGCCGGGCAGTGGGTGGCCGATTCGGCCTCCTGGTCCCGCGTCTTCACGTTGAGCGGCGTCGCGCTTGCCTTCGCCATTATTGCCTACGGCTTCGCAGCATCAGCGCTGCCGGTCTGGTTGCTGCTCGCACCGCGCGACTATCTCAGCGCGTTCATCAAGGCCGGCGCCATTTTTTCTCTTGCTGCCGGGATCCTGATCGTCCGGCCACAAGTTCTGATGCCGCCGCTCACACGCTTCGTTGATGGCACTGGCCCGGTCTTTGCCGGGAAGATTTTCCCTTTTTGCTTCATCACCATTGCCTGCGGCGCGATCAGCGGATTCCATTCGCTGATTTCCTCCGGCACCACGCCGAAGATGATTCTTCACGAAAGCCACGCTCGGTTTATCGGCTACGGCGCTATGCTGCTCGAGTCGTTCGTCGGCGTGATGGCCATGGTCGCCGCCTGCGCGATGCCGCCGGGCGTCTATTTCGCTATCAATAGTCCACCCAGTGTCGTCGGGAGCGCCGGCGATGCTGCCGCTACAACGATCAGCGGCTGGGGCTATCCCCTGCAAGCGCAAACTATGACCGATCTCGCCCACAAGGTCGGCGAGATTACGCTTTGGAATCGTGCCGGCGGAGCGCCTTCTCTGGCAGTAGGCATGGCGCAAATCTTTTCGAGCACCATCGGTGGTGAGCGCCTCCTCAGCATCTGGTACCACTTCGCCATAATGTTCGAGGCGCTTTTTATTCTGACGGTGCTCGATGCCGGTACGCGCGTGGGGCGCTTCATGGTCCAGGACCTCGGCGGTCGCGTCTGGAAGCCTTTCGGTCGCATGCGGTGGATGCCTGGAGTGCTGCTATCCAGCGCCATCATCGTCGCGCTGTGGGGCTACTTTCTCTATCAAGGTGTTGTCGATCCGCTCGGCGGAATCAATTCGCTCTGGCCGCTCTTTGGCATCTCCAATCAATTGCTTGCAGCGGTAGCGCTGGTCGTTGCCACCACGATCTTGATGAAAATGGGCCGCCTGCGCTGGATCTGGGTGACGCTGCTTCCGATGGCCTGGCTCGTCATCATCACCATGACGGCGAGCTACCAGAAAATCTTCGATTCGAACCCGCGCATCGGTTTTCTCGCGTATGCCAACGCCCTGGCCGCTCAGATTGCGGCTGGCAAAATTCCCGACGAGAAAATTGGCGAAACGCACCGCCTCATTTTCAACCAGCGCCTGGATGCCGCGGTCACCGGAGTTCTTGCTGCCATGATCCTAGTTTTGATAGTCGAAGCCCTCGTGCACTGGTATTCGATTCTCATCCGCCGCAAGGAATCTGTCCTTCACGAATCGCCTTATGTTGCCACGCGATGGGCCCCAGACTATTCCGGCGCGGCCCACGGAGACGATTGATGCGCAACACCGTAAAGATCACGTCGGGCACTCTCCGCCGGATGGCAACCCGTATTTGGCGCGGGCTGCGTGAATGGTGTGGCGACTCGGCCTACGAAACTTACCTGCGCTCGAAAGGCACGCAATCCGCCTCGTGCCCCACACTCACGCCATCCGAGTTCTACGTGGAACAACTCAACCGCCGCTACTCCAAGCCCAACCGCTGCTGCTGAGGTTATGCCCAAGGTATGCCCAAGGTCCTTGTTTGCGAATCGGCTCGGGAGTAGACTCACGTGAATCTCGGTTGGGCCCCGTTGTCGACAATTTTTCAGGAGGGATCATGCCACGCATTCCCCGTTTGCTCCTGTTTCCTCTCCTCGCGCTTGCCGCTAGCCTTGTCTATTTCAGTTCTTCCGCGCAGGAGAAATCTTCCAAACCCGATTTTGAGATGACCGCCAGCTACATCGAAGCTTGCAGCTGCGACATGTTCTGTCCCTGCTATTTCAACGATCATTCCACCAACCACATGGCAATGGGCGAGCACCACGCGGAAGAGCACTTCTGCCGCGCCAGCCTCGTTCTTAAAGTGGATAAAGGCACTTACAAGGACATCAAGCTGGATGGCGCCAAGGTTTGGCTTGCCAATGACCTGGGCAGCGACTGGAGCACCGGCAAGGACTCCTGGCTGGTAGTGAACTTCGATCCCAGCGTCACCAAGGAACAGCAGGCCGCGCTTGCGGACATCCTCGGGCAGCTTTATCCGATCCCCTGGCAAAAGAAGGCCGTGCAAACCGTCGCATTCTCATGGAACGTAGATGCCAAAACAGGTGTGGCGCACGCCAAGATGAGCGATGGCAAGGGCGAAGTCACGCTTGAGCGCGTGAAGGGCGATAATTCCAGCCACGAAGTTGTCATGCACAACTTGAAATACTGGGGAGCGCAATCCAACGATGGCTTCCGCATGTGGAAGAGCAAGCACGAAGCCTTCGAAGGAGACGGCCACAAGTTTTCCTACGATGGGACGAATGGGTTCCTGATCACCATCCACTTCTCTGGAAATGCCAAGCCCGCCTCCGCGGACTGATTCTCGAATCGAACCGGTCCAGGCAGCTGCGTTTGCTTTGCGGCCCAGCGCAGCTGCCCGGCTAGAATTCTTCCTCGTCTTCGTTATTGGGTTTTAGTGGCGTCGTTTTGTGCGTGATGCGGATGTTGTGGCTGCGGATTCCGGCCAGGATGGCGCGGCGAGCTTCGGCGGACAGCATCTCCGGCGCAAAAACTCCGGCAAGATCCCGCGGAAAAAATTTGATGAAAAGCGCCGCGACGTGCGCCGTCGCGTAGGCCACTGGGGTGGTAAATCGTCCCTGCTGCCGAATTTGGTAAAGCGTCGGAAACGTGCAATCGCCGCGAATTAACAAACGCTGATCTTCCTTCTTGCCGTGCTTTACTCCCTGCACCAATACGGCCGCGGCAAAACGCGCATTCTGTAAGATCCCCTGCCGAATCAGGTGGGCGATCGCCCGCGGAGAGGAAGTCTGCGGAAAGCGATGCCGGGTCATCCCACGTGACCGGGACAGTTTTCCCTGTTTGTGCCAACGCCTCAGCCGGTCAATCTCATTCCCTCCGATTTTCACGTCCAGCTCGCGCATTGGAATGAAATGCGGCAGCGTGGCCACCTCATCCTGCGCCGCAAGCACGACCCGCACGTTGCCGATAGGCTCAGCAAATCGAAATTTTTCAATCTCCGAAAAACGCTTGCCCAGCTGAAATTTTCCATGGCGATAAATGCGCGGGTGCGAAACGGCCTCGTCGAAGGAAACCTCGGGCGACCATTGCGAGATGGGATCGTCGCTCTCGCTGCTCTCATACAGGCGGATATGCACGGCTTCCACTTCGTCCAACAATTCCGCCGCGCGCTTCACCAGCAAATTTGTGAGACCCGGCGCCGCTCCGGTATTGATCAGCGCTACCCGGTTTTTTTGTTCGAACTTCTTCGCATAGCGGAACTGCTCGGCCTTGAACGGATTGCGAGTCAGGTGGGAGCTGAGATCGACGTAATGCGCCCGTAACCGGAGTGCGGCTCGCAGGACAATCTCGTTGAAGACCGATGCCGACGAGTTGACGATGAGATGGCAGCCTTTCGCGGCCTTCACGATGCCGCGTAAGTTTCGTGCGTTCACTTCCGTAACCGCGATGGTGCTTTTTTTGCCCAAGAAGCGCCGCGCACGCTCCGGGTCGCGGTCGCCGCACCAGACCGCATGTCCTTGCCGCTCCAGCAATTGTGCGAGAAGGGAACCGGTCGCTCCGGCCCCTAAAACGAAGATCCGCATGGCGTGGCCAAAACTCTATCACAGACGGCGGGAAGGTATTTGCCGATCCCTCAGGGCTTGGTGTTGGAGGTATGGTAGCTGGTCGAGCGGATTTTACGAGGCCGATAGTGCAGTCAGCGACTGTATTCGGAAGGCGGAAGTCCGCGAAACTTTCGATACCCAAACCAAATAGGAGTCCCTGAATTCCGGAAAGAATTGGCACAAGCACCTCGAAAAGGATCACTTGCCGCAAGGTGGGGAAACACGTCGGAAAAGCCTTCCCGGGTGAAGGCCACTGGAGACTGCCCGCGCATCCGATCATTAGCCTCGAACCCCGTCGAAGCGTCATCTGCTTGCGCTCACACGATCTGCTTGGCGATACCGCCCATTGACAGCCCGGAAATACTCCCATTTCCCTTGGTGCCCCAAGTAAACCCTCCCCCAATCGTCTCTGGCTCGGGGTACATCTTAAATGGCGCGACGTTGTCCCCTTCGATTACCTCTTAGATGGCTCGATACGCCGGATTGCACCCTTGAAAGTTGGGGCGTAGACTATGGCTGTAACTCCGACCCCTGCCGCCTACGGGAGAGACAACCCACGGTCGTCGGGGCGAAGCCCTGAAAAGTTCTGAGGGCCGAGGGTTTGGGTAGAAATGCCCATGCCTCCCGTGCTTGGAAAGGAGCGATCCCCCGAAAATACGCACATTTTCGGTGAGCGCCCGATTTCCAGCACTGGATCGGGCGGTTTTGTTTTAGAACTCCCGTGCGTCCAGGTAATGGAGAGCTGCATCTAACAAGCGCGACCCGCTATGACCCTGCACGACAAATTCGGCCGCCAGATCACCGACCTCCGCATTTCCATCACCGACCGTTGCAATTTCCGCTGCGTTTACTGCCGCTCCGCTGACCCCGAAAACTACCGCGATCACGACGAAATCCTCTCCTGGCCCGAACTGGACCGGCTTGCGAGGATCTTTCTTAGCCTTGGCATCCGCAAGATCCGCATCACCGGCGGCGAGCCGCTGGTCCGCGAAGGCGTCGAGGACTACATCGCGCGTCTCCACGCCCTCGGCGTCGAAGACCTTTCCATGACCACCAACGGCCACCTGCTGGCCGAACGGTGTGACCGGCTCCTTGCCGCCGGCCTCCGCCGCATAAATATCAGCCTCGATTCGCTCGATCCCGGTAAATTCGAGCGCATCACCAGAACCAAATCTTTCTCAACCGTCATGCACGGCATCGATGTCGCGCAGAAGTCCCGCCTGGCACCCGCCAAAGTGAATGCTGTCCTGGTCCGTGGCATCAACGACGACGAAGTCGAAGCTTTCGCCCGGTACGCGCGCGAAACAGGGGTCATCATGCGTTTTATCGAGTTCATGCCCCTCGATGCCGACCGCCGCTGGACCCGCGGCCTGGTCGTCCCCGCTGCGGAAGTCCACCAGCGTATCCACGCCCGCTGGCCGCTCGCGCAGGTTCCCCACGAACGCAGCGAAACCGCCCGCAAATACCGCTTCGCCGATGAGGCCCCCGGCGAAATCGGCCTCATCGCCCCTGTCACCCAGCCCTTCTGCGGCCACTGCTCTCGCATCCGGCTGACTGCCGACGGTAAGCTCCGCACCTGCTTGTTCAGCAAGGACGATCATGACCTGCGGGCGCTGCTACGGGAAGGGGCATCTGACGAGGATTTGGTCGCCTATATCACCGCAGTTGTCATGGAAAAGGAAGAAGGCCATCGCATCAACGAGCCCGGATTCGTTCCACCCTCGCGCACCATGGTATTTATCGGTGGATAGTGGAAATCTAGCTGAAATATGAGAAAATGAGGCTTCTAGTCAGGGTAGGGGCCAGGGACTACACAGCAACAGCCGCTAGGCAACGAAACACAATCCATGGGCAACCTCATATCCATCTCGGATAGCAGCACCCTCATCGGCATAGGCCAGCCAGCCACCGTCCGTGCGCCGGAGATTGAAGCCGGCGTGGGCTGCGACTTCGATTCCTATCTCCTGGTTCCCGATAATGCTCTCGATGACCGTATTGCTGCCGCGAAGGCCCGCCTGGGCCGGGATGTCGTCATTCTGGGCCATCACTACCAGCGCGACGAGGTCATCAAGTTCGCCGATTTCCGCGGTGACTCCCTCAAGCTTTCTTTCCAGGCTTCCCAGGCCGAGGGGCGCTATATCGTCTTCTGTGGTGTGCACTTCATGGCCGAAAGCGCGGACATTCTTCGCCGCCAGCCGCAGACTGTCATCCTGCCGGACCTGAACGCCGGTTGCTCCATGGCCGATATGGCCGACATCGGCCAGGTAGAGGCCTGCTGGAGCGAACTCTCATCGCTCCTCGATTCGCGAAAAATCATCCCCGTCACTTACATGAATTCGACGGCGGCCATCAAGGCTTTCACGGGTGAACGTGCCGGCTCGGTATGCACCAGCACAAACGCCGCCGAGGTCGTGAAATGGGCCTTCGAGAGCGGCGAAAAAGTTCTCTTCCTTCCTGACGAACACCTCGGCCGCAACACCGGTTACCGCATGGGCATCCCACTCGACCAAATGATCGTTTGGGATCCTCATCTGGAATTTGGCGGTAACACGCCGGAAGCGATTCGCAGCGCCCGCATCATCCTCTGGAAGGGCTACTGCTCGGTGCACCAGCGTTTTACCTCCCAGCAAGTCGAGCGCGTCCGCCGCGAGCATCCCGGGATTCGCGTCATTGCTCACCCGGAATGCTGCTTCGAGGTCGCCCAAGCCGCCGACCAAATCGGCTCGACCGAAGGCATTATCAAGGCTATCCAGGCTTCTCCCGCCGGCACCCAGTGGGCCGTCGGCACCGAAATTCATCTCGTCAACCGTCTCGGCAAGGAATTGAAGAATCACAAAGTTATCTCGCTCGACCCCAGCGTATGTGTTTGCACTACGATGTTTCGCATCACTCCTCAGCACCTCCTTTGGGCGCTCGAGAATCTGGGAGAAGGCAACGTAGTGAACCGCATCTCTGTCGACGAGCGCACTCGCCACCACGCGCGGGTAGCTCTCGACCGCATGCTCGCTTTGCGCTAGCATTCAGTAGCATAGGCTTTTTATCCTGAGCTTTGCGAACGGTAGCCTGTTCTCCTTTCCTTGCTCAAAGCTGTCCCCAGAACGGAATTAGAATGGCTGACGAAGACGACGATCAGGAACAAGACGAAACTCCAGAACCGCCGCAGCGCCTCTTCACGCTGACCGAAGCGGAGCGCACCCGCCAAGAACTCGAACCCTTTCTCCTTGAGGCCATGGACTCCCGGAAGAAACTCTCCGGCCTGGAAACCGAACTCGCTGCCGTCTCCGCACGCATCATGATGATGGGCGGCATAATCGTCCCCTACGAAAAACTGGCCGCCGTCCGCATGGAACACAACCAGCTTTCCGAAATTCTCAAGTCCGCGCTCAACCGCATTCTCGAGACCGGCTGTCTCATCAAGGACCTTGACGTCGGCCTCCTTGATTTTCCGGCGGTCATCAATCAGCAGGACGTCTATCTCTGCTGGAAACTCGGTGAGGACCGTATCCGTTTTTATCATCGCCAGGACGAAGGATTCGCCAGCCGCAAGCCGCTCGACCCGCGCGACCTCGGCCCCAGCGACACCATCCAGTAGTCATTGTCGTTCCGATTGGCGGAGCGACGGAGCTTGCCCCGCCCGCGCATGCGAAAGGACTCCGTTTGACCAATCAATCCGAAAACCGCCTGAAAGATTCCGCCAGCCCTTACTTGCGTTCCGCCGCGCACCAGCCCATTGACTGGCACGAATGGGGCGACGCCGCTTTCGCCCGCGCCAAATCCGAGGACAAACCCATCCTCCTCGATATTGGCGCCGTTTGGTGCCACTGGTGCCATGTCATCGACCGCGAAAGCTACGAAAACGCCGAAATCGCGAAAATCATCAACGAACACTTCGTCGCCGTAAAAGTCGATCGCGACGAGCGCCCCGAAGTCGACGCCCGTTATCAATCTGCTGTCAGCGCCATCTCCGGCCAAGGCGGTTGGCCGCTCACCGGTTTTCTGCTCTCTGACGGAAAGCCATTTTTCGGCGGCACCTATTTCCCGCCCGAAGATCAGATGGGCCGCCCCGGATTCCGCCGCGTCCTTCTCGCCGTCGCCGATTCCTACCGTAACAAGCGCGCCGAACTCGAGCGCGCCGCCAATTCCCTCGCCGACGCTGTCTCCCAAGCCGAAGTTTTCACCGGCGCCCGCGCCGACTTCGACCCCGGCATCGTCGACGCCCAGATCAAATCCATCGCCCAGCTTTTCGACGCCAAAAACGGAGGCTTCGGCCGCGCCCCGAAATTCCCGCACTCCTCGGCCATCGACCTCGTCCTCGAGCGCTACCAGCAGACGAAAGAAAAACACCTGCTGGCCATGGCCGAGACCACCCTAGAAAAAATGGCCCGCGGCGGCGTTTACGACCAGCTTGCCGGCGGCTTCCACCGCTACTCCGTCGACGAACGCTGGCTCGTCCCCCACTTCGAAAAAATGTCCTACGACAATTCCGAACTCCTGAAGAACTATCTCCACGGATACCAGGTCACGCGGAATGATTTCCTGCGCGAAACCGCTGAAGGCATCATTCACTGGGTAAATGAAGTTCTTTCCGATCAAACGAGTGGCGGCTTCTATGCCAGCCAGGACGCCGACTACTCCCTCGACGATGACGGCGACTATTTTACCTGGAGCCTGGACGAACTTCGCGCAGCACTCCTCCCCAACGAGGCCCGCATTATGGAGCTGTACTACGACGTCGAGGCCCACGGCGAAATGCACCACAATCCAACGAAGAATGTGTTGTGGATCGCGAGCGACGCCGCTGACATCGCAAAACAGCTCGGCCTCGACGGAGCCACTGCCCGTCTGACCCTCGCCAGGGCCAAAGGGAAGATGCTCGCCGCACGCCTTCCGCGTCCCACACCGTTCATTGACAAAACGATGTATGTCTCCTGGAACGCGATGTTCGTCTCCGCCTATCTTGACGCCGCGCGCGTTCTCGGCGGGTCACTCGGCTCAAGCTCCAGGACCTTCGCCCTCAAAACTCTCGACCGCATGCTGAAAGAAGTCTGGACCGAGTCCCGCGGCTTCGGCCACCGTATCGGCGGCCCGGCCCTCGAAGGCTCGCTCGACGATCAAGTCTTCAGCGTCCTCGTGCTTCTCGACGCCTACGAAACCACACTCGATCCCCGCTATTTGAGCGCCGCACAAAAAACCATGGACCTCGCCATCGCCCGTTACGGCGACGCCGAAGGCGGCGGCTTCTTCGATCGTCCTAACGACGCCGCTCCCATGGGCGGTCTCGACGTCCGCCGCAAGCCTTTCCAGGATTCCCCCACTCCCAGCGCGAATTCCGTCGCCGGCATCGCCCTAATTCGCATGCACGCTTTCACCGGCGACGGTCGCTACCGCGCCCTCGCTCAAAAAACGCTCGAAGCCTTTGCCGGCATCGCCCCGCAGTACGGTCTGTTCGCCGCCACCTACGGCCTGGCCGCCACGCTCTTCTCCCATCACCCAATTCAAGTCGTCATCACCGGCCCGGCCAACGATCCCACAGCCCAAGCCTTAGAAGCCGCCGCCCACCGTGTCTACCGCTTCGGCAAGTCCGTCCGGCGAGTCACGCCCGATACTCCCCAACTCCATCTCGCTGGCGCCCTTAAAGAAACCCTCCCCCATCTCCCCACCGACAAACCTCTAGCCGTAGTCTGCTCGGGTCAAACGTGTCTCCCACCGACCAACGATCCCGCACAACTCATTGCTCTCCTTGAAAACGGCATCGCCGGCGCCGCGACCTCCTGACCGGTCCAACGTCGCTCCTAGGGGCGCAGCACGCTGCGCCGTACCGTGGCCCTCGGCTCCAAATTCGATTTTCTCTTCCAAACAGAAAACGGGCGCGATGCTCGCGCAACGCGCCCGCCACTTCACCGCAGTTCGCTTTTTCTGCTTCCTTAACGCTTTACATCTGTTTCTTCGGCCTCGACTCCGGCGGCACCAAACCGGACACCCGGTAGTACACCACCAGTTGCCCGTAGTGTTCTCCCGAGTGCTCCATGAAGCCGTAAGCCATGTCAATCACGCGCACCTGCTGATTCGCGTACGGATCGACGACCAGAGAATTCATCCCCGCATCGCCTTTTGCTTTGATCGCCGCCGCGCCGTCGGCGAAGGACTTCTTCACGTAAGCAGCTACTTCCGCCTTGGTCTTGAGTTTGTCTTTCGAAAAATCCTCTTGGGCAGGGGGTTTCTCTCCCTTTACAGGGTTGGTGAAGAAATAATTCACATCCGCAACGTGCAGCAGTCCCTCCCGGAAGCTGCGCTGCTCCGGATTCGGTTTGAACTCATACTTGTCCTCGGGGAAGTCCTCCGCCATGGCGGTCAGCTTCCGGCCGATGTCGTTCCATTGTTCAAGCACGGCTTGTGTTGGACTCACCGCCGCCTTCGGTGGCTCTTTCTTCTTTGCCGCATCCTGCGCCGCCGCCGGAAGCACGGCCAACCCGGCCCCCAGCACCACACCTGCCAAGACTTTCCATTTGTTCATAAGTTCTCCCCTCCGTTTCGCCCCGCCTAGGTCGGGGTGTTCCCTTCTTCAGACGCACCACTCAGCCGGGCGTTTCCCTAATACCAGTGCCTGGGATAACGTCGCCTGGCCTTCCGCGGGGGTTTATCTTACGCAGGAATCTCGCTCTCGTCATGCAATATTCACAACTCCACCATGGTAAGCTTGTATTTTACCCTTGGGGGCGACTTCACCGTGAATTGGGGCTTTCTGACGCTGCGCATCGTAATTGGCTTAAGCATTCTCACCCTGCTATTTCTCTCGCAGCGGTTTTGGTACCGCGCTCTTTGGCGGGTCACTTCGCATTGGGGGCGGGTAACGCTCCGAGTTGGCGCCCGTATGGCCTACATCGTTCTCCTGCTCCTGACGATCATTACCTTGTCTCAAGGTTTGGTCTTCGGCCGAGGAGCCTTCGCCCGCCAGAGCTCCTATATGACCATGATCACCGGCCTCTGGTTTTTCAGCGCTCTCTTTGCCTACCTTGCCGTGAAGACTGTCCACGGTTTGGAGCGTCTCTGGCATTTGCTGCAAGCCGCCGCTGCGAAGAATTCCCCCGTACCACAAACGTCGGCGGCAGTATCCGCGGACCCTATTGCCGAAACCGTGGCTGACCCCGGTCGCCGCTACTTTTTCCGCGCCGCCACTGCTGCCGCTGGCGCCGCTCCCTTCCTCGGCGCCATGTATGGCTTCGCTGCCGAGCGCCTCAATTACCAGGTCCGCCGCATCGAAATTCCCATGCACAATCTGCCGCCAGCTCTCGACGGCATGCAAATCGTGCAAATCAGCGACATTCACCTCAGCGGCTACATGTCCCGCGCGCAGGTGCGCCGCGCCGTGGACATGGCCAATGAACTCGGGGCCGACCTTGCCGTCGTCACCGGAGATCTTATCACCGGCTCAGGAGATTCCATCGCTGATTGCATCGAGGAAATTAGCCGTCTTCACGCTCCCCTCGGCACTTGGGGCTGCAACGGCAACCATGAAATCTACGCCCGCGCGGAAGACGAAGCTGCCTATCTTTACTCCCAAGCCGGCATGAAGTTGCTGCGCCACGAAAACGCACAGATTACCTTCAAGGGCGCGCAGTTCAACCTCATTGGCGTCGATTACCAGCGCGAACGCAGTCCCCGCGGACAGCGTCAGCAGACGCTCTCTCTTGTCGAGCCGCTCGTCCGCCGCGACATGCCCAATATTCTCCTGTCCCACAATCCCAATACTTTCAATCGCGCCGCCGAGCTCGGCATCGAACTCTCCCTTGCCGGCCATACCCACGGCGGACAGATCCAGGTCGAAATCCTCGACCATCGCCTCAGTCCCGCGCGCTTTATCACCGACTACATCGCCGGCCTCTACCAGCGCCCGCTCTTTGCCCCTGCTCCTAATGAACGCGCCACTTCGAACGCTTCCGCCACTCGGGCGTTCAGCCCATCGCTCTTCGCCTCGCCTTCGGCTCCCATGGCTCACGTCTACGTCAACCGTGGCTTGGGCACCGTCGGTGCGCCCGTGCGCCTCGGCGTACCTCCCGAGATCAGTCTTATCGTCCTGCGCCGCGCCTAGCTGAGGGTCGCCCAAATCAGTTCTTCGCGTACGGTCCCCGGCACTGTGGAATCAGAATCTACAGACTTCTGTATCCCTCTAGTATTCTGGATTCAATTTTCAAAAACCGGGCTTTTCCTCAGGCCTCTCTTCCCGGCGCAAGTCGCTTGTTCTCAATTCGAATTGGGCCACGCTAAATATTGTGTCTATTGGTAGCCAGCTTGCATCTAACCCAAGTGGGTTCCAGCCGGGCGGAGGCTCGTTCGCGAACGCGTGGGACGTGTTTCGCTTCGAAAATCTCGCTTTGGAAGGATTCTCAAATGCTGTCCACAAGTAGGCCCTGGAAGTTTCTTCCGGTTTTTTCTCTTTCGTTTTTTTTGCTCCCGGTAGTAACGCAAGCGCAACATTACAAACAAACGAATCTCGTTTCCGACATCATGGGCATGGCTCCCACGTTCGACCCCAATCTGAAAAATCCTTGGGGTCTCACGCGTTCCTCGACTACTCCAGCGCGTCCCGGCAGCCCTTGGTGGGTCGCCAACAACAACTCGGGTACTTCCACTCTCTACACAGCTGCTGGCGCCATAATTCCTATTAACGGCACTGGCACCGTCACCGTTCCGCCGCCGACCGGTTCACCAGCGGGAACCCTGTCGACCCCTACGGGCGTGGTCTTCAATGGCAGCCCCGCGGATTTTCTCGTTGCTCCCGGCAAATCCGCTGTCTTCATTTTCGCGACCGAAGATGGAACGATCTCCGGATGGGCTGGGGGTCAGAATGCCGTGCCCGTCGTCGACAACTCCGATAGCGGCTCCGCGAATGGCGCGGTTTACAAGGGTGCCACGTCCGGCGAAATCAATGGCCAGAGATTTCTTTACGTCACAAATTTTCGTTCCGCGAAAGTCGAAGTTTATGACACGAATTTCAAGCGCGTGCATCTCGATGAAGATGCCTTCGAAGCCGAGGGCGTTCCGCGTGGTTTCGCTCCTTTTAACGTACAGAACGTCGGCGGCACGTTGTTCGTCACGTACGCAAAGCAGGACGCTCCCCGGCACGATCCCGTCGGCGGCGATGGCCTCGGTTACGTCGAGTTGTTCACGCCCAGCGGCAAGCATATCGGCCACCTTGAGCACGGCGACTGGTTCAACGCTCCATGGGGCGTCGTGTGGACCACGCGCGATTTCGGCGAGTTCAGTAACGCCATTCTCGTCGGCAATTTCCGCAGCGGCTGGATCGCCGCCTTCAACGGTTTCACCCACAAATTCATCGGCTGGGTGAGGAATCCCGACGACTCGCTCGTGACTATCGACGGCTTGTGGTCGCTCGCCTTCGGCAACGATGCGGGTGCGGGACTTGCGAACACGTTGTACTTCACCGCCGGAATCAACAATGAAAACGACGGCCTCTTCGGCACTATCACGCCCGTCGACGGCCTCGACGGCGACGAAGAGTAGCTCCGCACGATCCTCTCCTCATTTAGTTCACATCAAGAGAACGGCAGAGGCGTTTGCACCTCTGCCGTTTCTCATGCAGTCCTTAACAAGGAGTCTCGGTCCGGTTAGCTTTCGCCCGGCAATTGTGACGCCGTTTTCATTTTCTCCTCTCCCTAGCTTTCTGCCCCGGTACTCATCGTTCTCGTCCGCGGATAATTTTGCGCACCTCCGCGAAATTCCTCCGATAATAGAAAGAATCGCTGCCCGCCGGCATGATTTTCGGCGCCCCTCTTCATTCTTCTCGTCATGGGTGACAAGGGAGCGCGGCCGGGTCTACCCGGGCTCCGACTCAGCTCCTGTGCCGAGGTCTTCAGGTTTTGTCATCAAGTGTAAAAATCTTGCCTCGCGACGGCAGCCCCTGGGTGCCTCAATCGGCTCGCCCTTGGCTGATTCTATTTTCCGCCGTTCTCCTGCTCGCCTTTTTCGTGGCTTTCTGGGGCAAGCCCGGCTATGCACTCTCTGCCTTTGGTGATCTCGCTGAACTCGGTTTCCTCCTGGTCGCGGTTGTCTTCATGATTCGAAACGCCTTCGCCAGCCACGGTGCCACCCGTATTTTTTGGTCGTTTTTTGCGGCGGGGATTTTCCTCTGGATTGTCGGTCTGCTCCAGTGGACGGAGTACGAATTAGTTCTTCGCACACCTCGACCTCAGATCCCCTTCGGCGATACTTTGCTCTTTCTGAAGCTGGTGCCGCTCGTAGCCGCGCTCGCCGCTGAGCCCCATATCGAGCTCACCCGCCGCTTCCGTATTCTTGGCTTCCTCGATCTGTCCTTTCTTCTGGTCTATTGGTTTTATTTCTACGCCATCTGGGTCATTCCCTACAGGTATGTTGTGCACGTGGAGGAGACTTATAGCTTCCACTTCGATACCATCGATTCCCTGGGGCACATTATTTTCGTCGCTGCCTTGGGGATTGCTGCTTTGCGCGCCCAAGGTACTTGGCGCATGCTCTATCGCCTCTGTTTTGGCGCCTTCGCTCTCTATGCCATTTCTTCTACGACCGCCAACGTGGCCATCGATGAGGGGAAATATTATTCCGGTGGCCTGTATGATCTCCCTTTGCTCGCCTCGGTGGCGGGAATTGCCTATTTTGCAGTTTTGGGTAGTACGCTCCCTCTGCGTTCGGCTCCATCTTCGAGTTCTGCCAAGTCTTCGCGGGCTTTGACTCTGCTCCCCTCCCGCATCGCCATGCTGGCAACTCTCTCTACCCCCGTGATTGGCTTTGCTTTGCTCGGTTCCGTCAGTGTCCCTTACCGGATCGGGCACTTTCGCGTTCTCACCACGCTCCTCGCCATGCTCATCCTCACTTTGCTTCTTTCTCTCAAACAGGACCTCTTGAGCTCCGACCTGATCCGCTCGCTCCGTGAAGCATCCCTCGCCTACTCCAGCCTCTCCAGGACCCACCAACGATTGCTCCAGACCGAAAAGCTCGCCTCGCTCGGCCAAATCGTTGCTCGCGTGGCCAACGAAGTCAAAAAGTCCGTGGCCGCCACGCTCAACGCTTCCACTACTTTAAGGCGGGATTCGCCCGCCGGCTCCGCGGCCCGCTCCATGGCGGAAAAAATAGTGACCCAGTCCAACCGTACTAACGCGCTGCTCAATAACATGCTGAGTTTCGCCTGCGAATCCCCTCTCGAAATTGCTCCCGTCGATCTTCATCAACTGCTCTCCGCGGCCATCGGCTTGGCCCACGTCGGACGGAATTCCCGCCTCCGAGTGACGATTAAATCAGAAGGAACCATTCCTAGGGTGGCGGCCGATTCCAGCCGGGTTCTCCAAGTCTGCCTTCAGATTATCGGTAACGCCATCGAGGCCATGGAGGAGATGAATTCCGGCGCTCTTCTCATCACCCTGCGCGCGGTAAACCAGCACGTTGAGGTCGAATTTGCCGATAATGGCGTCGGATTGCAAGATCCTGAACGCGTCTTCGATCCTTTTTACACCACCAAGGCGGTTGGTGAGGGTGTCGGGCTTGGCCTCAGCACTTGTTATGGCATTCTCCGTCAGCACCAGGGCGATATCGTCTGCCGCAATCGCTCGGGCGGCGGCGCAATCTTTACCATGAGCCTTCCGGTGGTCCCCGAAGAGTCTTCCTGCTTTGTGCTGCCGTCCGTTTCCACGAGGGAGGAAACTTGACCCCGTTCGCGCGAAAGCAATCTCTCTGTCTCATAATTGCCGCTGCGGGCGTCGCCCTGCAGGTGATCGCCTCGTTTGCCCTAAAGGAAGGTTACCCGGCCACCATTGTCAGTGACACGGTGCCGCTCGCTTTCTCCTTTGTGTTGATCTTTCTTTGCCAGCAAAATTCTCGCTCCTCCACGGGCCCCGGGCGCATGTTTTGGTATTTGAACGCCGCTGCCTTCGTCTTTTTCTTGTTGTCAAACATCTACTGGTTCTTCTACGAAGTTGTCCGCAGAGTGCCGCCACCTTCGCCGCTTTTTGGAGACGGCGCTGTCTTTCTGATGCCGACTCTGATGCTCGCTGCCCTCGCTTTTCGCCCGCATTCGGAATCCGCCGCGAGCGATTTGCGTTTCCGCAGGCTGGATCTCGCTTTCATGCTTTCCTGGTGGTCTTGCCTCTATCTCTATTTCGCCGTGCCCTGGCTCACTGTCGTTCACGATCTTGCTTCCTACAATCCCGCCAATATTTACTTGAGTCTGGCTGCGCAATTCGCGGTTGTGCTCGCCCTCATCCTGCTCTGGCGGAAAACCACGGGAGCTTGGAGCCGGTTCTACGGCCAGGCTTGCTTGGCCTTCGCGCTTTTTGCTCTCGCGAATTTCATCCAGGGTTACGCTATATCTGTCGGCAAATACTATTCAGGCAGCATTTACGATGTGCCCATCGCTTTCGGGGAACTCTGGATGGTCTATGTTTTTGCGACCGCCGCGGATCTCCAGCCGGCTTCCGAATCGCCGCTAGCGGATCCGGAGCGCCAGGGATTGTGGTCTGCGCGCCTCGGGATGCTGGCCATGATATCCCTGCCTCTCATCGCCACTTATGGCTATCTCGAAGACACCGCGCCTGGGAGCGTCGTGGCCTTCCGTCTGCGTCTCATTCTCGGCGCTATGTTGTTCCTGGGCTCGTTGTGCTTCCTCAGGCTCCACAGCCTCGACCGCGAACTTCAGCGCCTCGTCAGCGTTACGAAATCTTCTTACGAAAGTTTGAAAGCTCTTCAGGAACGCATTGCGCACGCCCAAAAGCTTGCCGCCCTCGGCCGCTTGGCCTCCGGCGCCGCCCACGAAATCAACAATCCCCTCACCGCTATCTTTGGCTATTCCGCATTGCTCGCCGACAATCCTTCTCTTTCCCCGGAAGAGCGCCGCCTCGCTCATGAAATACAGGATCAGGTCCGTCTCGCCCAGGCCGCCATTTCCAGCATGCGCGCCTCGGTCGGCCGCGCTCCAGCGGATGAACCGAGTTCCTCTGCCGATCCGCTCTCGCGCTGACCCAGCAAGCAGCAAGCCTCGCTCGCGCCGGAACGCTTGTTTTTTCCCTGGCGTTCTTTTGGCCTCGGCGAATTTCTGCCGGACACAAGTGATGCTAAAATTCTCCAGCATCTTGCCTCGCTCAATTCCATGAAGGAAAAAAACTACTGGCTCGGCACCGTGACTGCGCCGCCTGCGCAATCCGCGCGCGGCTTGCCGGACAGTGTCGACGTTGCCGTGGTTGGCGCCGGCTTCTGCGGACTCTCCGCTGCGCGCGCCCTCGCCAAACGCGGTGTGAACGTCGCCGTCCTCGAAGCCGAAACTTTCGGTTGGGGTGCTAGTTCGCGCAACGGCGGCATGGTCCTTACCGGTATGAAGCTGCCGGTGCCGGCGTTGATCAAGCGCTACGGCCGCGAAACCGTGCGCAAAATGTACTCTGCCTCGCTCGAATCCATCGACTGCGTCGAGAAAATCGTGCGCGAAGAACGCATCGACTGCGGTTTCTCGCGCTGCGGCCACCTGGAAGTGGCCTGCAAGCAATCTCATTTCGACGGCTACGAAGAATCCGCCGCTTTGATCCAGCACGAATTCAATCACGAATTGCGCATCATCCCCAAGAGCGAGCTACGCAGTGAAATTGGCTCCGACATTTATTTCGGCGGCATGGTCGATGAGACCAGCGCCGGGCTGAATCCCGCCCAGTACGTTGCCGGCCTCGCGCTCGCCGCCCAGCGCGCCGGCGCGCGCCTGCACGATCGGATGCGCGTCACATCGGTCGAGTCACAGACGAACAACACTGCGCGCAGATTCCACGTACAAACTTCAAAAGGCTCTATCACCGCGCGCGAAGTAATTCTCGCCACCGGCGCGTACACCACCGAAGCGACTCCCGCCCTCCAAAAAAAAATCATCCCCATCGGCTCCTACATCATCGCCACGGAAATTCTTCCCGATGATCTCGCTCGCGAACTCAGCCCCTGCAACCGCATGATTTATGATTCTAAGCACTTTCTCTACTACTACCGCCTCACTCCCGGCAATCGCATGCTCTTCGGAGGCCGCGCGGCCTTTTTTCCGGAAACCGAAAACACCGTCCGCCAAAGCGCCGAAATTCTCCGCCGCGGCATGATCGCTGTCTACCCGCAATTGCGCGACACCAAAGTCGAATTCGTCTGGGGCGGCACGCTCGATTTCACTCTGGACGTCATGCCGCACGGCGGAAGACTCGACGGCATGTACTTCGCCGCAGGTTTCGCCGGACACGGTGTCGCGGCCGCCACTTGGTTCGGCGCAAAGCTCGCAGCGCAAATCTGCGGCGACCCCAGCGACATGCCCTTCGACGGCATCAAGTTCCTCGCCGCCCCGCTCGGCCTGCGCAGCGGCAACACCTGGGCCCTCCCCCTCGCCGGCGCCTGGTACCGCCTCCTTGATTTCTTCAGCTGATTGCTCTTCTCTTCTAGGGGCCCAGCATGCTGCGCCCCATCTCGACAAGATCGATCAGCCAGTAGTCGCGGCTTTACGTTCTCTTTCTTACTTCGTTACCTGCTTACTCCTTTTCTCATCATCTTGATGCCTCCATACATGACCGGCCCCAGCAGCACTGGCACCGGCCCCCACTTCCGCGCGAATGGATCGCTTCCCGCCAGCGCGACCACGCTCATCCCCAGCGGGGCACCGATCACGTACAGCAACCCCGCCCGCCCCCATGGAATCCGGAACGGCCGCGCCAAATCCGGCTGCGTCTTGCGCAACTGCCACGACGAAAGCACCGTCAGCACCGTCACCCCGATACGCAGCCACACGTAGACGGTTAGAAGCTGCACCAACGTCTTCTGCGCCAGCAGCGCGTAAATAATCGACGACACGATGATGGCCATCCACGGCGTACCGTAGCGCGGGTGGCGCGCAGAAAACGCGGCAGGAAGATAGCCGTCCTCCGCCATGGTGGACGGCATCCGCGTGCTGGTCAGCACCGTCGCGTTCAGCAAGGAAAGATTGGTGATCAGCGCCGCGATGGTCATCGCGAACCCCAGCCATCGTCCGCCGATCAGCAGCGCAGCGCCGGAAAAATGCCCCGTATGCCAGGTCTGCCAGTCGCCCAAAGCCGCGAGCGAAAACATCGTCGGTAGAAAATACGTCGCCATCGACAGCGGCACCACGATGGCCAGTGCAATCGGATAATTCCGCTGCGGGTTTTCCACTTCCTCCGCGACGCTGGACACTTGCTCGTAGCCCGAATAGAGCCACAAGCCCAGCGCCAGCCCCGCGCCGAAAACCTGGAACGGCGGAACATGCGGCGGAACCAGGGGCGTAAACGGATTGTGCTGCCATTTCGTGGCCGCCACCACGCACAGCGCCGTGACCACCAGTAGCACGAAAATCGACATCACCGTGGAAACCGCCCCGACCATCTGGATGCCGCGCACGTTGATCCACGCCATCACCGTGACGATGAGCACGCTCACGAGGTGATGCTTCCATCCCACGATCGCCGGAAAATAGAAGCTCAGGTAGTCCGTTGCCAGCACCGCGTAAGCCGCCGCTAGCAGAAAAGAAGCGCTCCAGTTCCACCAACCCGCCTGAAATCCCCAGAAGTCCCCAAACGCCGCCCGCACCCACCGGTAGAATCCCCCCTCCGCGGGAATTGCGGTCGTCAGCTCCGCCGCCACCAGCGAAACCGGAATGCACCAGAAAAACGGAATGCCCAAGTGATAGAGCAGCGTCAACCCCGGCCCGCTCGTCGTCACCATGTCCTCAAGCCCAAACGGCCCGCCGGTAGCGTACGCATACATCACAAACACAAACGGCACTAGCGCCGCCTTCCGCACCGCCCTTGGTATCGCGCTCGTCTTGTTTGTTTCGCTGGAAATTTCTCTGGCCCCGACCGAACTGGAATGGACAGTCTAGTCCCGCAGAGGGTACCTCAATCTCCCACTTGTCCGCACCTGCCAATACCGTGAAACCCGGCCGCCTCCGTTTTGTCAATAAGTGCCAATTCTTTTACTGGAAAACAAACAGAGTTAAGATGAAGATAAATCGCTTGAACCGCAAAGGACCCGGAACAAAGTGATGTCGGAAGAACGCTTCCGGCTACTCAAACGGCCGGCCAAAATAAGTAAGCACCCACAAGGCTCTGAGATAAACGCTGAAGAGAGACTGCCGCCCAGCCCGCGTGCGCGCCCCGCCCTTGGCCTTGAGGTCGTATTCGCTTCCGGTAAGCAGCCGCAGCCAACGTCCGAAATTGATATCCCGAAATCCGATGTTAAATGCGGTCATCAGGGCAAAAAATAAAGCCCAAAAGAGCATCTGCCACTCGCGCCAGACGAGTTGCATCGCGGGGATCCACCTTGGAGGCGCGCAGCACCAGTCAGGCGTGCCCCGTTTCAATCGGGATCACTTCGCGCGAAGGCAGGCCATGACCAGGCGGATTTCTTCGTAGGGAATTTCGGGAGGGAGGGCTTCCTTGAGGGGCTTCAGGCGGGCCATCCCCAGCTGTTGGCACGCGGCCGCGATCTCGTTGTACCGTTCGGGTGCCATCCAGCCGGGCTGAAATTTGGCCTCGCCTCTTTCGATCAAGTCGGCCACGAGAGAGACCACGGCGCGGAGGGTTCTTTGGCGAATATGAGCTATCTCTTCAAACGAGCGCCCCTCCGCCAACAACTTCAGGGTTTCCTCCGCCGGCCGGGAGGGCTTTGCCTTCCAATCGGAATTCGAGCGCTGCCCCTGCCGGAAACTTTGGATCGCCTCAAGGATTTGCTTCCCGTACATTTGAACCTTCTTATCGCCGAACCCAGATACACGCCGCAGCTCCTGCAGGTTCGATGGTTCCACGAGGCACAAGTCTTCCAGAGCGGAATCGTGCAGGACCATGAACGCAGGAATCCTTTGTTCCTTGGAGGTGTTCCGCCGCCATTCGCGCAAGAACTCATTCAATTCTCTGTCCACCGACGGTTTAGCGATCGCGCTAGAAACCCGCGGTTCCGCTGGACGTCTCGGCGGTGTCACGCGCGTCTTGACCCGGCTTCGCTTGCTGTGATCCACCTCGATTTCCAGCCAGTTCGGCATGGCCGCGCAGGCATCGCAATTGCCGCAGGAGTCCCACTTGGGAGATTCGCCGAAGTGGCGACAGACGTGCCTCTGGCGGCACTCCGTGGATTGCACGAAGCGCTCGACTTCGTGGTACCGCTGCCAGGCACGTTCTTTTTCGGCGGGGTCCTCTATTTTGCCGATAAAAAAAGCGTGCAAACCGGTGTCTTTCTTTTGCCAGAAGAGCAAGCAATCGGCCGGGAACCCGTCGCGGCCCGCGCGGCCCGCTTCCTGGTAATACTGCTCGACGCTCTTTGGGAGCGAGAGATGAATCACCGCGCGCACTGCAGCTTTGTTGATGCCCAGGCCGAAGGCCATCGTGCCGACCCTGACACGCACTTCATCAGCCATCCATTTTTCCTGGTTCTCGCGTCGCTCGTCGCTGTCCATCTGGCCGTGATAGCCGATGGCGGCGATCCCGTTTTCTGCGAGGAAATCGACCGTGTCGCCCACGCGCGAAATCGTTGGGGCATAGATGATGATGCTGCCGTCAGAAACTTCCTTGACGGAGCGAAGGAGTAATTCGTTTTGCGTTCGCCCGTCGGTTTGTCGAACGATGTAGCGCAGATTGGGGCGGCGAAAACTGGCGATGTGTCTGTACGGATCTCGCAAGCGGAGCTGTTCGAGGATGTCGTGGCGGACGCGCTGCGTGGCGCTGGCGGTGAACGCGGCAATGGGCCGGTCGGGAAAAAGTTCGCGGAGGCGGCTGAGCTGTCGATATTCGGGGCGAAAGTCGTGGCCCCATTCGGAGATGCAATGGGCTTCGTCGATGGCAAAGAAAGAAACCGGCACGCGCCCGAGCCACGCGGGAGTTCCGTCGAGGGCGATGCGCTCCGGCGACAAATACAGGAGGCGGTAGTGGCCCTGACTGGCTTGCCGAAGGATTAGGCTGCGCTGCTCGCCGGAAAGCGAGCTATTCAGAAAGCCGGCGGGAACGCCCATTTGTTCGAGTTGCGCAACCTGGTCCTGCATCAGGGCGATCAGCGGGGAGACCACCACAACGGTGCGCTGCGCGTCCAGCACCGCTGGTAATTGATAGCACAGCGACTTGCCGCCACCCGTGGGCATGACGACGCAGGCGTCGCGGCCCGCGGCGATGCTCCTTACGATGTTTTCCTGCCCGGGGCGGAACGATTCGTAGCCCCAGTAGCGGTGCAACGCCTCGTAGAAGCGGGCTGGCGCTCGCTCTGGCATGTCCGGTTCGGTCATCGTTGGTGCCAGAGCTGCCATCGTTCTTCTCCGCCCAGGGTTAAGCCGGTGCGGGGTGCAGCGTGGGCTGCACGGCGCGGGCCGCAATATTCGCTTTTGTTTCTCCAAATGTCCAGTGCAATTTTTGTTATGGCGCGGAAGAAGGTTAATCGCGATTCATCGGCGGAGAGAGGCCAGCGCCGGGCCAGCGCTCGGCCTCTAGAAAAGCAAGTATAATTCCCGTCGCCATGAGCGATTCGAAAAAGCCGCAGGCCATGCCGACAGGTCCGGAGCGCGAACGACAGATTTATACGCAAGGTCTTGCAGGTGAAAAACCGTCTGTGCCAGTGCCGCTGGATTTGCTGGAGCAGAAAGCGAGGGAAATCCTTGCGGCCCGTGCCTACGACTATGTCGCAGGCGGAGCGGGCGCCGAAGACACCATGCGCGCGAACCGCGAAGCGTTCTACCGGTGGCGGATTGTGCCGCGGATGCTGCGCGACGTTTCGAAGCGCGACTTGAGCGTAGAGTTGCTGGGCGCGCGTTTGCCCGTGCCGGTCTTGCTGGGGCCGGTTGGCGTGCAAGAAATCGTGCATGGCGACGCGGACGTGGCGAGCGCGCGGGCAGCAGCGTCGCTGGGACTGCCGTTTGTGCTGAGCACGATGTCGAGCCGCACCATCGAAGAAGTTGCGCGAGCCGCAGGGCAAGTGGCGGAGTCTCCGCGCTGGTTCCAATTGTACTGGGGGAAAAATCCCGACCTGACGGCCAGCATGCTGCAGCGCGCGGAACGCGCCGGATATTCGGCGCTAGTCGTAACCCTGGACACGCATTCTTTGGGCTGGCGCGAACGCGACCTTCATCACGGCTACTTGCCATTTATGCTGGGGCAGGGTCTGGCGAATTATTTCAGCGATCCGGTTTTTCGGGGGCTGCTGGCGCAACCGCCGGAACAGAATCCCATGGCGGCGATTCAGTTGTGGGGCAGTTTGTTTTCAAATCCCTCGCTAACTTGGAAGGACATCGGATTCCTGCGGCAGCACACGCGCGTTCCGATCATTCTCAAGGGAATTTTGCATGCGAACGATGCGGCGCAGGCGCTCGACACCGGCGTGGACGCGCTCATTGTTTCGAATCATGGCGGGCGGCAAGTGGATGGCGGCGTCGGCGCGCTGGATGCGCTGCCGGGTGTAGTGGGCGAAGTGAATGGGCGAGTGCCGGTGCTCTTCGACAGCGGGATTCGCCGTGGTGCGGACGTTTTCAAAGCGCTGGCGCTTGGCGCACGCACGGTCTTGCTTGGCCGGCTTTACCTGTGGGGATTGGCTATAGCGGGCGAAGAAGGCGTGCGGGATGTTTTGCTGAACCTCGTTGCTGATCTGGATTTGACGATGGCACTCTGCGGGTACAAGTGCTGCCGCGAGCTGGAATCCACCGCGCTGGTCCTGACGTCCTGACCTTCAGAGTCATGCGGCAGAGGATTTTACAGCAGCGCAGCGCGCGGATTTAGCCGGCGAGAAGCGCCTTCTGGTCCACGGAGGCCGCGGGAAGAAATCCGAGGGCATGGGATGGTCGGCGAGCAGGTGAATGAATTCCTGGACGCACGCCGGAGGATGATTTTCTCGCAACTGGGCGACCGACCACTGCCATTTGTAACCCGGCGGCTGCAGCGGCACACCGACCAAGGCGCCGGAGGCGAGCTGCGGTCCAACCGCCCAGCGGGGAAGAGCGGCTATTCCGAGACCTCCGATAACCATTTCGAGAATCACTTCGGTCAGCAAAACTTCCTGGATTTTGCGCGGTTGAATTCCCGCCGGCTCAAGAATTTTCCTCAACAGGGTACTCTCCACCTTCGGCGGGTAGAGAAGGACGTTTTCGGTGGAAAAGTCTTCCGGCGCGGCGAAATTCTTGTCGGCTAGGCGATGCTTTGGAGGAACGACGATCAAGACATCATCTTCAAAAAGCGGGGTATAGCGGATCTTGCGGTTTCGGATTTGGTCGCACACGAGAGCCAGATCGAGCTTGCCATCCAGAAGCGCTTCGAACGGATTATTGGTGGCCTCAAGGACCAGCTGCACTTCCACGCCGGGAAATTTCTTCTGAAAAAGAAGCAAGCGCGAAGGGAACCAGTGGTAAGCGGTGTGGCACTGCGTGGATAGCCGGATCAATCCTTTGGCGATGTCGCCATTTTTGTGAATGTCGGATTCCGCGCGCGCGAGCTCCCCAAGCACAGCGCGGGCAGTCTGCAGCAGTCGATCGCCCGCTGAAGTCAGAGTCATCCTGGCATTTTTTCGTTCGAAGAGGAGTACCCCGAGCTGCTCTTCGGCATCGCGAAGCTGGTGGCTCAAGGCGGACTGCGTCAGATGAAGGAGATGGCCAGCACGAGTCATGCTTCCGGTTTCCGCTACCGCCGCAACCAGCTTCAAATGCCGGATCTCAAGGTTCATCGTGGGCCTCCCTCGTCAGGTACATGAAACCCGCTCATATAGATGATGAAATCATGCCATTTGGCTCATGGGTTAGACGGCTTTAGGCTGAACTGGTTTCGAATTCGGCCGGTTCATGAAGCCAATTTGGATCGTGAATGGGCTCTGGTAGATGTGAACGTTAGGGTGAAACGGCTCCAACGCGACAGTTTTCGAATTTGACGGCAGTAGCCGGATAGATACCATTTTGCGTGTGTCGTAGAGTGGGATTGGCCCGAAGTCTCCGGCACCGCTCAACGCCGATTGCCGGCGGTAGAGTGAAAGCTGAATTTGAGGAAACTTATCAGTTGCGGATTCGCAGTACGCTCCTCGGAAAGCCGCGCCATTTTGGCTGCTGAATGGCGGGAACGAGTACGCCGTCTTGTACGCCATCGCGCGACGGGCAGCATCTGTCGCGGATTGATTTTTCTCCTTTTCTTGTTGACGCCACTGCAAGGTTTGGCCCAGCCGCGAGTTGTGGCACTGCCATTCCGCTACGTGGACTCGTTTATTCTTGTGGACGCGAAGATAGACGGCACCCCGGTGCGGTTGCTGGTGGATACCGGAGCGAACAAAACGATCCTCAATGCGAAATCATTTTGCAGAGTGGAAGTGCACGTGAGCAAGCCGATGAACCGGGGAGCGGGCATTGTCGGCAATGCTCTGCGCTTGCGAGTGGACCTGGAGATCGCGCATGAATTCCTGTTTTCGCAGCACGTGGCGGTGATGGACCTGGAAGAGCTTTCGAGGCGGTTCGGAATTCAGTTCGACGGTCTGCTGGGGCAAGACATCCTGAATCAATTCCACTCCGTGCGTATTGACTACCAGAAGCATGTGATCGAGCTGGAGCCCTAGAGAGTTGTTCTCGACAACGAATATTTTCCTAAACAGAAAGCGTGCATGGCCCGGTGGCATGTACTCGAAGTCATTCCCTTCCACAATTACAGGCTATTCCCATGTCACGACAGCTGAAGCGTGGCGTTCTTGGGCTCGTAGAGCTAGCTGCCTTGACTGCGAGCGCGCTCCTAATTCCGTGCAAACTTACGAAGCTCCCAGGAAAGGAAAAGACTCCATCTGCAGTCCGCCGGTACACCGCTTTGCACATAGAGATGCGCGACGGCGTGCCGATCGCCGCCGAAGTCTGGCTTCCTCAAGACTATCAGGACTGGTCATCCGAAGGCGGTGTAAGTTGCGGCACTGCTGTCTGGGTGCCATAATTCCACTTCCTAGTGGCGAGTGGCGGGAGTCAGCTACGAGCTCGAAGTTACCCGCATCACCGGCCGTTGTGCAGGGGGGATTTATGGCGCTCCGTGATTCTTGGATTGAGCAACGGGCTGCAAATGCCGTGAGTGGCAACGGCAGTCGGAACATGTCGCAGATGCATCTGGCGCGGCAAGGCGTGATCACGGAGGAGATGGAGTTCATCGCCAAGCGGGAAAAACTGGAGCCGGAGCTGATTCGAAGTGAAGTGGCTCGCGGGCGGATGATCATTCCCGCTAACATCAATCACCGGAACCTGGAACCGATGGCGATCGGCATCGCCAGTAAGTGCAAGATTAACGCGAACATCGGAAACTCTTCCACTAGTTCAAATATCGATGAAGAACTCAAGAAGCTGCATCACGCGGTGCATTACGGCGCAGATACGGTGATGGACCTTTCGACTGGCGGCGACATTCCTGTAATTCGAAAGGCGATTATCGAAGCGTCGCCCGTGCCAGTGGGGACCGTGCCCGTCTATGAGGCGATTTCGCGCGTGCGCCGGCCGGAGGATTTGACGTTCGAATTGATGCGTGAGGTGATCGAAGAGCAAGCCGAGCAGGGCGTGGATTACATGACGATTCACGCTGGTGTCCTACGGGAGCATGTGCCCCTGGTGCGCAAGCGGATTACCGGAATTGTGAGCCGCGGCGGGTCGCTGATGGCGCACTGGATGGAGCATCACAAGAAACAGAATTTTCTGTACGAAAACATCGAAGAGATCTGCAAGATTTTCAAGAAGCACGACGTGAGCTTTTCGTTTGGCGACGGATTGCGGCCGGGATGCATCGCGGACGCCAGCGACGAAGCGCAGTTCGCGGAGCTGAAGGTGCTCGGCGAGCTCACTACGAGGGCCTGGGAACACGACGTCCAAGTGATGATCGAGGGCCCGGGGCACGTGCCACTAGATAAGATCAAGGAGCAGGTCGACAAGGAGATGGAGTGGTGCCACGAAGCGCCGTTCTATACGCTAGGGCCGCTGGTAATCGATATTGCGCCGGGGTACGACCACATCACTAGCGCGATTGGCGCGGCAATGATCGGGTGGCACGGGGCCTCGATGCTGTGCTACGTGACGCCGAAAGAACACCTTGGCCTGCCGAATGCAGAAGACGTGAAGCAGGGCGTGATTGCGTATAAGATCGCGGCGCACGCCGCAGATGTCGCGCGTCACAGGCTGGGGGCGCAAGATCGCGACGACGCGCTGAGCTATGCGCGATTCTTGTTCGACTGGAACAAGCAGTTCGAGCTTTCGCTCGATCCGCCGACGGCGAAAGCCATGCACGATGAAAATCTTCCAGACGATTTCTACAAAGAAGCGAAGTTCTGTTCGATGTGCGGGCCGAAGTTCTGCTCGATGAACATCACGCAAATGGCTGACGCCGAGAGCGGCAAGGATCAGGCGGAGCGCAAACAAAAATTCGTCGAGTTGCTGGCAAAGCTCCAAAGCGCGGGAGCGTAATCTCCCGCCTTTGTAAGGGACGATATTTGGGGACCGGATGCCGCCGACTTGAGGTCGGTTTGGTTTTTCCTGGGAGGCACGTGCGGAGCTCTGGGTGGCTGCATTTTATTTCGACACGCGGTTTGGATGTGGCCGGACAAGCGCGCTCCGAGAATCACCACCGTCCGCTTGAAATGGCCGGACATGACTGAAGCAGCGGAGCCCAGTTTGTTGCGCGAGCGGGCTTAGGGGGCGATCCATGAATGCCTGGAACAATCCTGGGAGTTCCCGCGTACCTTGAGGCAGGGGCCAGCAGAGGTGTCCCTGCAACTCAAGCTGGTACGGAAAGGCGTGAAATGATGACTTTCCTGATTCTCTCGGTTTTCCTGTATTTCCTTCCCACCATTGTTGGGCGGCACAGTCCAGATTCCGTGGGCGTTTTCATCGTGAACCTGCTTTTCGGGTGGACAGTCATCGGCTGGTTCATCGCGCTGATCTGGGCCTGCTCCGCACCGCGATACGTTCCCGTCAGAATGGTTCCTGTGAGCGCGGGGCGGTTTTGCAGCCGGTGCGGCTCGCTTTCGGCCTCGGGAGCACGATTTTGCAACATGTGCGGCAGGACAGTGTAATTGTCCGCAGGCCGGGCCAGAGTGTAGACTGGGGCGCGTTTGCTGTGATATGTCATGTTTCCATACATCGTAATCGAGGTTCTCTCCAGAGGCCTTGCGAACCTGGCCGAGAACTTTCTGCGGGGACAAACTTCCGCTCGGCGGCGGTGCACTCTTCTGCGCCATCTCGTTCCAGACACTTCTCCGGATTGGGGAAGCCTCATTCTCATCCTGAAATCTCATAGTGCCGTCACAGGGGCGGTGTGCATGATCCTAGGAAGCTTCGTATTCTTTCGGCCCTGGGTCTGGAAACGACAGGAAAAGCAGCCTCTTATCGTCACCTCGATACGGTGGAAAGGTGCCCGACACACCACAATCCAGTATGCTACGCGAGGAATTTAATCGATGGGCGGAAGCTGGGCGCGGCGAAGGCATGGAGCAGGATCACCTGCCCATCACCCTGCCGGTGCTGGATAAAATGCAGCTCGCGGCAACGGATAATGTTCTGGATGTAGGCTGCGGGGCTGGCTGGCTGTCACGGCGGGTAGCGAAATTGGTGCCCGAGGGCCGCGTGGTGGGAATGGACATTTCCGACGAAATGATTCGCCACGCGCGGCGCAGCAGCGTAGACTTCGACAATTTGCTGTTCGTCGCTGGAGAAGTGGCGCAAATTCCCTGGCAGCCGCACTTTTTCTCGCATGCAATTTCCGTGGAGTCTTGCTATTACTGGCCCGATCCGGCTGCGGGCATCAAAGATATTTTTCGCGTCCTCAGAGAAGGCGGCTCGGCGTGGATTCTCATTAACTATTACCGCGACAATCCACACTGCCACCAATGGGGCGATCTACTGGTTGTGAAGACGCATCTGCTCACTGCGGAGGAATGGGCGGAACAATTCCGTGTGGCAGGTTTTGCAAACGTTACTCACGAACGCGTCATTGATCCTTCGCCATCGCCAGAAGTTTACACCGGCCGCTGGTTCCGCGATGCGGCGCATCTGCGGGCGTTCAAGGCCGAAGGCGCCATGCTCGTTCACGGAACAAAGTAGGAAGAACCGGCAGCGGTGCAGGCTGTGGTGACCTTCTCACATTCTGGTGACATCGTTCGAAATTGTGATATCAGTGGCCCGGGCGACCATCTTTCCAGCAGGCCAGCCGCTGAATTGCGCATCGAGGTTTTCCAATGTCATTTCTGAACACCGGGGTAGCCGTGGTGACGGGGGCAGGATCCGGGATTGGCCGGGCGCTGGCGCAGCAACTGGCTGCGGCAGGCTCAGCGCTGGCACTCGCGGACATCGATGAGGCGGGGCTTCGGGAAACAGCGCAATCGTTGGAGAAAAAGGGCGCGCTGGTTACGACGCACGTTTTGGATGTCGCCGATGAGGAGGCGGTGCGCTCTTTCGCCGAGGACGTCGGAAAAAGGCATGGACGCGTTACGCTGTTGATCAACAATGCGGGAGTCGCGCTGGAAGGCTTGTTCGAGGAGATCTCGCTGGATGATTTTCGCTGGCTGATGAATATCAATTTCTGGGGCACGGTGTATGGCGTCAGGTATTTCCTGCCGATACTGAAACGCGAGGAACGTTCCCACATTGTCGACCTCTCGAGTGTTTTTGGACTGATTGCTCCTCCAAGGCAGCCTGCGTATTCCGCCAGCAAGTTTGCAGTCCGCGGATTTACGGAATGCTTGCGCCATGAGCTTGAAGGCACTTCCGTGCGCGTCGCCTGTGTGCACCCCGGCGGCATCCGGACGGCGATTGCCCGCCATGCGCGCGTCGGAGCCGGGGTCACCAGAGCGGGCTTCGAGCAGAAAGCGGCCCAGTTTGAGCGCTTCTTCCGGACTTCTCCCGAAGAAGCCGCGTCGCGCATTCTTCGCGGCGTGGAGCGCAGCGAGCCGCGCATCCTGATCGGCTCGGATGCTTACCAGATCGACGTTGTGCAGCGTCTCCGCCCCGGAACCTATTGGAAGACTCTTGGTAAGGCGTTCGCAAAACTCGCGGCAAAATCGAAGTGAGTTTTGGTTCATAGGACTAGCTGGGGCGATCCAGAGAGGTTTTGACTCCAAAGGAAACGGTGAATATACTCGGCTTGACCAAGGAAGGACCGGCCAATGGGCGTACTGGACCAACGCTTCGAAAAGAACTTCATGATTACTTCGGTGGACTACGTGTTCAACTGGGCGCGCAAGAGCGCCATTTGGCCGCTAACGTTCGGACTGGCGTGCTGCGCCATCGAGATGATCGCTTCGACGACTTCGCGCTTTGACATGGCGAGGTTCGGCGCGGAAGTGTTCCGGCCGTCGCCGCGCCAGGCCGACCTGATGATCGTGGCGGGCACGGTAACTCTGAAGATGGCGCCGGTGCTGAAGCGCGTGTGGGAACAGATGCCAGACCCGAAGTGGTGCATTTCGATGGGAGCATGCTCGAGCGTGGGTGGGCCCTTTAACGCCTATTCAGTCTTGCAAGGGGTGGATCGCATCGTACCGGTGGATGTGTACGTTGTAGGATGCCCACCGCGGCCGGAAGGCCTCTTTTTTGCCCTACTGAAGTTGCAGGACAAGATCGACCAAATGACCCTGGCGAAACGGCCCACGGAAGTGCGCTTGAAGCCGCAAATGGTGGAAGAGTTCAAAAAGGGAGTGATGGTGGCACAAACGCCGGAGCCGAGGTAGGAAGCAAATGAGGTTATGAAGTATAAGGTAGCAAGGAAAAGAACGTTGTACCGCATCGCTGCGCCGCACGGGACTAAAGAGCGAGTCGGGGCCGAATATTAGCGATAGCGCAGGAGAGTAAAACCAGATGGCATTTGTGCGTGCAGCGAAAACAAATGAAATCGGTCCGGGAACGATCCGGGAGTTTCAGATCGAGGGCAAGGCCATTGCTATCGCCAATGTGGGCAGCAAGTTCTATGCCATCAACAATACTTGCCTGCACCGGGGCGGGCCGCTTGGCCAAGGCGTGATGGACGGTAAGATCGTGACCTGCCCATGGCATGGCTGGCAGTACGACGTGACCACCGGCAAGGTTGGCCAGAATCCCACCGTTGGTGTGGATTGCTATGCAGTCGAAGTCCGCGGCGAGAATATTTTCGTGGATGCCGGCTAGTTTCCTGTAAGATATTGTAAATAAAACAGTTATATTGATATTGCTAAAGCCAAGCGCCTAGTGCTTCCTCCCACCTGCAAGGCTTTGCTTCCCCTAACCCTCACATTTTGTTTCGCTTTTTGGAGTGCCACCGTGTATATTGCTGCCGACTCGAAGCCTCGATGGCGATACCGACTGCCCAACGACACTACTGGATCTTTAGCGCCGACCCACACCAGTATCACTGGGACACCCTCTTCGTAAAGGGCAAGGAGATGTGGCACGGTGCCGGGTCGAAGCCTGACGCGATTCGCGCCCTGAAACAGGTACGCAAGGGCGACCGGGTATTGTGCTATCACGGCGCCCCGGAGCGCACGCTGTATTCGATCGCGGAAATCACCCGCGATCCCTACCCAGATCCGCACGACCATAAGGGAAAAAATTTGGTCGCGGACCTGCGGGCCTTCGAAAAGCTGCCCCGGCAGGTGTCGCTCGGGGAGATGCGGGCAAATCCGGCGCTGAAGAAAATGAAATTGCTGAAGAATGTGCGGTTGATCGTTTCGCTGATCACAGACTTGGAGTATCAGGAGATTCTGCGCATGGCAGGAATTGTCGCGACGCCGGGAATTCCGCTGCCCTGAGGTATAGCAAGCCGTTTGCTCGCAACTTGAATCGAGGTGAGAGATGGCTGTCTCTGGCCGCGCCAGTCTCCTGGGAGTCTCTCTCGCTGCCTTTTCGACGCTCCTCTTACAGAATATGCGCCACGATTCCATGCTTGACGGTATTCCATCCGGGAACACCCGGGTGCTCGACTTGAGCTACGCGATTAACGACAAACTGGTGCCGTGGCCGGGGGATGAGAAATTCTTTGAAGCCAAGGTCAACGCGAGCGTGGAGAAAAACGGATACTTCACGCGGAGCTTCTGGATGTTGGAGCACTATGGGACGCATCTGGATGCGCCCGCGCATTTTCTACCGGGGAAGACAACCGTCGACCAAATCCCAACGAAGCAATTGTTTGGGCCGGCGGTGGTAATCGACGTTCGTCCCGGGAGCGGCAAGGATGCGGATTATCAGCTTGGCACCGCGCGTATCGAAGAATGGGAAAAGCGGCACGGGCGCATTCCCGAAGGCGCGATTGTGCTGCTGCGGACGGGGTGGGCGTCGCGTTGGCCGGACGCGCAGAAATACCGGAATCAGGATGCGAAGGGCCAGATGCATTTTCCGGGGTTCTCAACGGAGGCCGCGGGACTGTTGATTGGGCGCAAGGTGAGCGGGCTGGGCTGCGATACGCTGAGCATCGACTACGGAGCGTCCGAAGACTTCGCGGTGCATCACCTGGCATTGGGAGCAGGTCTGTATCACCTCGAAAACCTGGCTGACTTGAGCGAATTGCCGGAAACGGGCGCATTCTTGATCGTCGCGCCAATCAAGTTGGAGGGCGGCTCAGGCGGACCGGTGCGGGTCTTTGCGCTCTTGCCGTGAGGAGGCTTGATTCTCCGCGACATTTTTCACGTTTCTTACCTCTGACATGGTGAGCTTTTTCTCGTGGCTGGTTCCTAAATACAATCTGGCGTTGGGATATGGGTCTCAGGAGGAAGCATGTACAATCGAGGTCGCCCTACTTGTTGTCTCTTCTTTCTTCAGTCCTCGCTGACAAATTACGGCGTCGCATGAGTTCACGTTGCCGTGCGAAGAGCGTTGGTCGCACCACTGTGCTATTTTGAAGGTTCGTACTTCCTATGCCGGAACTCCCAGAAGTCGAAACAGTCGCCCGAGGATTGCGCCAAACGATTCTCGGACGGCGGATCCTCTCCGTCACGCTAGGAAAGACGGATTTTATCGACGATCCCGCCGCGCTGGAACAAAACTTGCCGGGACGGCAGATCGAAGCCGTGGAGCGTTACGGCAAATTCATGCTGCTGCGGCTGTCGGCAGTAAATGGAGAAACCCGTGCTGCCACAAATGGGGATGCGGTGCCAGCGTCGCTGCTCGTGCATTTGGGCATGACCGGGCAGATCGCGGCCGCTTCAGCCGCACGGCCTCTGGAAAAACACACTCACGTTTGCCTGCTTATGGATGACGGGCGCGAACTGCGCTACACGGATGCGCGGCGGTTTGGCCGCATCGCCTATCTGACGAAAACATTGCTTGCCGAAGAGCTGACGGGATTCGGCGCCGACCCGCTGGAAGTGAGTAAGGAAGAATTCGCGGACAGAATTTGCAAACGGCGTGCGCGGATCAAGGCGCTGCTGCTGGACCAGAGCGTGCTTCGCGGCGTTGGCAATATCTATGCGGATGAAAGCCTCTGGAGAGCGAAGATTCATCCGGCGCGGCTGGGAGCCAAGCTGAGCAGGAAAGAGGCAGAGACGTTACGTCGCGTGCTGCAGGATGTTCTGCAGAAAGCGATCGTTTTGCGCGGGTCTTCAATCTCTGATTTTCTTGACGCCGAAGGCCAGCCGGGAGAATATCAGCGGCACCATCGGGCCTACGGACGCGAGGGGAAAAACTGTATTCGCTGCAAGACGCCCATCCGGCGCGCGATTGTTGCGGGGCGAAGCAGCTATTTTTGTCCGAGATGCCAGCCGTCGCCGCGCGGGTTCGCGGCGTCGCCGTTGCCACGGCGCGGAAAAGCGGGAAGATAACCTCGAGACGCGAGCACCGCCGGGAAGGATATCTGTAAGACCGAAGACGTGTTTTAGTGCGTCTATGGAGAAAAGTCCAAGTCAGGGCGCACCGGCCATCACGGTTACACGCCGGGATTGACTGCGCGGGGTAAATAAATTCATTCCGAAAATTGGTCGATTATGGCAAGGGAGAGCGAATGAAGGTAAGGCGAGCGGTTCTTTTTGCGTTTGCAGCGGTACTCCTATTGGCCGCAGTCCGTGCAGGATCGGCACGGCCGTCGGGAGATGAAGCGAGCGTCATCGCTGCGGCGGACGCCCGGATTTTGCGTGAGGTCCGCGAGCATAGTGAGGCGATGCAGAACAGCGAGTATCTTGGCGACGCGATCGGGGCGCGTTTGACGGGCTCGCCGCAGTTAAAGCAAGCCAACGATTGGACGGCGGCAAAGTTTCGCGAATATGGCCTTACCAACGTGCACTTGGAACCCTGGACGATCGCGCATTCCTGGACGCGGAGAACAGCGCATGCGCGCATCGTAAGCCCCTCCGAGCACGCTTTGACGATTGCCTCGGCCGGATGGTCGCCGGGCACTAACGGAGTGGTGCGCGGGCCGCTGATGTATGTCGACATCAAGAAAGATGAGGATTTTGCGACGTATCGCGGGAAGCTTCAAGGCGCGATTGTGATCGCACAGGAACCCGCAAGCCTCTCGCCCCCGCGGCCAGACGGTTTCTTCGGCGAAGGGAATCGTCCGATGCAGACACCGCCTCCGCTGAAGGGCCAGCCGGTTCCGCCGTCGCCTTTTGCCGCGATGATAGCCGCGGCGCAGAAGCGCGCGGAGTTTTACAAGCAAGAAGGCGTGGCTGCGGTGCTGCGCGATTCGAACAAGCCGCACGCCCTGCTGAATATGACCGGGATCGGCGGAGAAAAATTCGACATCGGCGCGATTCCTACAGCGTTCATCACCGGCGAGGGCTACCGCTTGCTGTACCGCACGCAGAAGCATGGACCAGTGCAAGTCGAAATCGAAATGACGAATTCCTTCAGCGACAGGCCCGTGGAGGTTTACAACACGGTCGCGGAAATCAAAGGAAGCGAGAAGCCCGACGAAGTGGTGATCCTCGGTGCCCATCTGGATTCCTGGGACCTGGGAACCGGCTCGACCGACAACGGTACGGGCTCGATGGCGGTGCTGGAAGCGGCGCGTGTGCTGGCAAAGCTGAACTTGAAACCGAAGAGGACCATCCGGTTCATTTTGTTTAGTGGGGAAGAAGAAGGGCTATGCGGCTCGGTGAAATACGTGGAGGAGCACAAAGCCGAAATGGAGAAAATTTCCGGCGTGCTCGTGCACGACACCGGAACGGGAAAAGTGCTGACGCTAGCGTTGCACGACAACTACCAGGACCGGGAGATCGTGGACCAGGTGCTCGCGCCGTTGAAGGAACTGCGGCTGCTCGAGCCAACGATGATGCACATGTCGGGAACGGATCATCTGTCCTTCGACAATGTCGGAGTGCCGGGTTTCTGGGCGCTTCAGGATGGCGCGGAATACAGCAAGACGCATCACAGCCAGTCAGACACGTTCGACAAAGTGTGGAAGGATGATCTGAATCAGGGAGCCGAAGTGTTGGCGGCGTGGGCCTACAACACGGCGCAACTGCCGGGCATGCTGCCGCGGCGGCCGTTGCCCTACGCTCCCTCTACGGATGCGGCAAGTGCTGAGATGTCTAAAACGGATCCCGTTGTGGAGATGGACACGAAAATTCTGGAGCAGGTGAAAGCGGATCAAACGGTTCTGAAGGCAAATTTGCAGTATTTGGCGGATCGCATCGGTCCGCGGCTGACGGGATCATCGCAACTCGACCAAGCCAGTCGCTGGACAATGGAACAGTTCAAGGAACTTGGCCTTTCGAACGCACACCTGGAGCCGTGGACGATTGCGAACAGTTGGACGCGCGGGCCGGCAACGGGCCGGATCGTTTCGCCGTTCGAAAGCACCCTCACGCTGGCGGCAGCCGGATGGTCTCCGAGTTCGAACGGTCCTGTCCGTGGTGCGGTACTCGGTTTGGCGTATGACAAGTTAGAAGATTTGGAAAAATATCGCGGAAAATTGAAGGGCGCGATTGTCTTGCTGGGGCAGCCGAAGGAGATGGAAGCTCCCGGGAATCCAATGACAACGCCGTGGGCTGAGGAGACCATTCCGATTGCTCATCCCAAGGGAGAGGCTCCATTCGTTTCCGGTGATTATCGGAAAGTTCGCTTGGCCCTGACGAAAATGATTTCCGATGAAAAACCGGCGGCGGTATTGATCGGTTCGGAGAAAGAGTACGGTCTTCTGAATATGGGGACTTTTTCCCTGGACTATCAGCCCGCAGGCGCGCCGGTCGCTTACATCACGCGCGAGAACTACCGGATGTTGTGGGGATTGCTGTATGCAGGACCGGTGCAAGTGGAAGTAAACATTGATGCGAAATTCAGCGGGAAGACCGTGGAGGTGTACAACACGGTTGCGGAAATTCAGGGAAGCGAAAAGCCGGACGAGGTCGTGATTATCGGCGCGCATCTCGACTCCTGGGATTTGGGAACCGGCGCGACCGACAACGGCACCGGCTCCATGGCGGTGCTGGCGGCGGCGCGAGCGCTGCAGAAACTGGGTGTAAAACCGAAGCGGACAATCCGGTTCGTACTGTTCACCGGGGAGGAGCAGGGGTTGAATGGTTCAAGGGCTTATGTCACGGCTCATGCCGCCGAACTTGGAAAAATTTCCGGCGTGCTGGTGCATGACACTGGCACGGGCAAAGTGCTGACGGTTGGGTTGATGGGAAATTATGGAGCTCGAGAGACCATCGACCACGCACTCTATCCCCTGGGCCGCGCAAAGGAAGTCGGACTGGAGGAGCCCACACTGCGCACGGAAGGTGGAAGTGATCACGTGCCGTTTGATGAAGCCGGCGTGCCGGGCTTCTGGTGTGTGCAGGATCCCGTGGATTACGACAAGACGCACCACTCGCAGGCAGACACGATCGAACGCGTGCGCTGGGATGACCTGGCGGAGGGGGCGCAGGTGCTGGCGGTGTTTGCCTACAACGTGGCGCAGCTGCCGGAAGTGCTGCCCCGGAAACCCACGAAGGCGTCCCAAGCGGGCGGCAATTAAGCCGGTTGCATGCGGGTAGTTCTCCAGAGAGTCAGCCGCGCAAAAGTGACCGTTGAAGGACGCGTGACGGGCGAAATTGGCGCCGGGCTGATGATCCTGCTCGGCGTTGGCCGCGAAGACACTCCGGTTGACGCGGGATCGATGGCGGAGAAGTGTGCGAACTTGCGCATCTTCGAGGACGAGCAGGGTAAGATGAATCGCTCGCTGCTGGATGTGAAAGGCAGCGCGCTGGTCGTCTCGCAGTTCACGCTTTACGGCGATGCGCGCGGGCAGCGACGGCCAAGTTTTATGACCGCGGGGCCTCCGGAATTAGGGAAAGCTCGGTACGCAGAATTCTGCGAGGCGCTTCGCAAACTTGGCGTGAACGTCGCCACTGGAATTTTCCAGACAATGATGTCCGTGGAGTTGGTCAATGAAGGCCCGGTCACGATCATGCTCGACTCAGAAAAAACTTTCTAGGCCGCGTGGCGGTCAAAAGATTGTCCCGCGATGGACCAAGACGGCCGTCTTGCGCGAACTCCAGGGGGTGGCGGACCCGAAGGTGCGCGCGAAATTGTTGCACTTCGGCGTGGATGTGCCGAAGGCGCATGGAATCTCGGCGCCGGTGTTGCACCAATTCTCCAAACAGATCGGGAAGAATCACCGCCTGGCACAGCAGTTGTGGACTACAAGCATTCATGAAGCGCGAATCCTCGCAGCGCTGATTGGCGAACCCGAAAAAGTCACGGCGGCGGAGATGGATCGCTGGGTGCGCGGTTTCGACTCCTGGGACGTGGTGGATACAGCGTGCTGTTACCTCTATGCGCATGCAAAACCTGCCTGGCAGAAGGCGGCGGCGTGGAGCAGCCGCCGCGAAGAGTTCGTGAAGCGCGCCAGCTTTTCCTTGATGGCATATCTCAGTTACAAAGACAAGACGGCTCCCGATGCACGGTTTGTGCGATTCTTACGCATGATTGAACGCCAAGCTTACGATGAACGAAATTTCGTGAGAAAGGCGGTCAACTGGGCGTTGCGAAACATTGGGAAAAGAAACGTTAGTCTCAACCGCGAAGCGATTCGCGCCGCCGAACGAATCCGCCGGCAAGGCTCACGCTCGGCGCGCTGGATTGCTGCAGACGCGCTTCGGGAATTGAAGAGCGGCGCCGTGCAGGAGCGGCTTCAAGGGATGGCGAACTGAACAAAATGACAGCAATTGACCAAGGCAAAGACCTGAAGATCCGGCGTGCCAAGAACGCCGATGCGCAGCAGATCGCGGTGCTGGCTGGCCAGCTTGGGTATCCGGCGACGGCAGCGCAGATGCTCAAAAGATTGCGGGGAATCAAGCCCATTTCACAACACGCCGTATTCGTCGCCGCGTCCGGCAAAGATGGCGTGATCGGATGGGTGCACGTGAGCCGGCAGCCGCTTCTTGAATCGGAAATCCGCGCGGAAGTGAACGGGCTGGTGGTGGCCGAAGGGCAGCGTAGCCTGGGAGCGGGGGCGCGATTACTGGCCGCCGCCGAAGATTGGGCGCGGAAACACGGCTGCAAGAGCATGTCAGTTCGCTCGAATGTAATACGCGGGCGAGCACACCAGTTTTACGAACGCAACGGCTACGAGCATTACAAAACGCAGAAATCATTCCGCAAAGCGCTCTGATCCGGGTCCGATCACCTCCAGGAATCAACTGACACGCGCGAGTGGCAGCATATATCGCATTACGATATACTGACGGCGTGCGAGGGGAAATCACAACGGCCGAGTACCGCGCCTTGGCGGAACTGCGCTACCGCATTCGCAAGTTTGTGGGCGAAGGGGACTCGGTGGCGCGCTCCGCGGGCCTCGAGCCGCAGCAGTATCTGCTCTTGCTCGCGCTTCGCGGGCTTCCCGAGGGCGAGGAAGCGACAATTCGCACGCTGGCGGACCGCCTGGCACTGAAACATCACAGCGCGGTGGAACTGATCGATCGGCTGGAGACGCATGGGTACGTGCGCCGGAACCGCAGCCGGGACGACCGTAGGCGCGTCATGGTGGCGCTGCTGCCGCGTGGAGAAAAACTGCTCGAACAAGTGGCGCTCGACCGCATCGGCGAGTTGCGCGCGAGCGGCGCGGCGCTGGTAAGCGCCATCAGCGCCCTGCTGGAAAATGGCCGCCCGTCGCCAGGCAAGAAAGCATCCGGAAAATCTTCCAAGCGAAGTAAGGAAAGCCGGAGTGACTGAACTTCCCAAAAAAGAATTCAACGTGGCTCGAGAACCCTCCCAGAAAAATTGGTGGGATGCTTCGTCGCGGCAGTGGGCGGCATTTCTCCGGAATCGTGAAGAACAGGTTTTTCTCGTTCTGACGCTGCTCATCGGCGGGCTTGTTGGCCTTGTGGTGGTGGCCTTTATAATCGTGACCGAGCGATTTGGCGCCAGGCTCTACCCCGCGGGCGGAGCGGCCTGGCGCCGGATGCTTGTGCCCGTTGCCGGTTCGCTGGGCACGGGCTACCTACCTTACCGATTCTTTCCCGACGCCCGTGGGAGTGGAATTCCACAAACAAAAGCGGCGCTGTACGCGCGGGGCGGGCGAATCAGCCTTCGTACCGTAATCGGAAAATTTTTGTGTACCTCAGCAACATTGGCTAGTGGACTCCCGCTCGGACGCGAGGGACCGGCGGTGCAGGTCGGGGCAGGAATTGCTTCCGTGCTCGGCCGGAGGCTGGGGCTGCGTCCTGACAAAGTGAAGGCGCTAATTCCTGTAGGTGCGACTGCGGCGATCGCGGCGGCCTTCAACACGCCGCTCGCCGCGGTTTTGTTTGCACTCGAAGAGGTGGTCGGTGATTTGCACGCGCCTGTGCTGGGGTCCGTGGTGCTGGCGTCGGCGACTTCCTGGGCGATGCTGCGGTTGCTACTGGGAAACGATCCGCTGTTCCAAGTGCCGCAGTATCAGTTGGTGCATCCGGGCGAATTCGGAATTTACGCCGTGCTGGGAGTTGCCGGTGGCTTCGTTTCGGTTGCGTTTACGAAACTCCTGGTTTGGATGCGGGCGGGGTTTATGGGTTTCCCGAAAAAGACGGTGTGCGTCCAGCCGGTGGCCGGAGGCCTAAGCGTCGGGTTGATGGCCTGGTTTGTGCCGCAGATTCTAGGGAAACGCGATCACCCGGCTCGGCTTTTCCGCGCGAGCCCACGAACGCATCCTGAAGGTGGCGTCCACGATTGCTGACCTGGACGGCGGATCAAACATCGAGCCGCGTCATCTCAGCGAAGTGATTTAGTATCGAACGCTCCGTCGTTCCTACCGGTCTTGAGACGCAGTACATCTCTCCTCTCCCGTCGTCAGCTTATTCCCTAAGGCGGCGGTTGCCTACTTGCCGCGCATGGCATCTAACGTATGTGAGCGATCGCGGGGTTACTCCATTGACTCCGTTTCCTTGGCTATGTTACCCATAGTGCGCTCACATTAAGGGCACCCGAGGAAGCCGCAGCGCAAAGAGATGGCGTCCGAGACCAAGCACCTTGAAATGACACTGGAGACGCAAGTCGAAAGCGTCAATCTTGCCGAGGAGATGTGTCTCCGGGTGGCGGAAGCGGCAGGGTTTGGCGAGGACGACTGCTACCGCATCGGGATGAGCGTGCGCGAGGGCGTGATTAACGCTTTTCACTATGGAAACCAGGAGCGCCCCGAGAAGAAGATTTATCTTGCCGTGGACCTTACCGCGGACAAGATGATCATTCACGTGCTGGATGAGGGCGTGGGGTTCAAGCTTTCCGATGTTCCAGACCCGCTGGCCGAAGAAAATCTACTGAGTACTTCGGGTCGCGGGATCTTCCTGATGCGCGCTTTCATGGATGAGTTCGATGTGGTTTCCGGGAAAACGGGCGGCGCGGAAATCGTGATGTCGAAGAAACTGCCGGCTCCGGGGAGTGGGTCCCCGAATGGCCAAGGCGGGCAAAACGCCACGCCACAACAAGAGGCGTAAAGGAAATAGATGTCACTTCATGCCACGCATCGAGACGCCGGGAAGGTCACCGTTGTGGATTTGAGCGGCCGGATCATTCTCGGAGACGGCAGTGCTTTACTGCGAAAGACAATTCGGGGACTGCTGGAGGACCAAAGGAAAATGATTCTGCTGAATCTGGCGGACGTGGACTACATCGACAGCTCGGGAATCGGCGAGCTGGTCAGCGGGTTTACGGCGGTCAAGAATCAGAGCGGGGACTTGAAGTTGCTGCACCTGACGAAAAAAGTGCGCGATCTTCTGCAGATCACCAAGCTTTATACGGTCTTTGATGTGTTTACGGACGAAGGCACGGCACTTCGAAGTTTTAACTGAGCTCCCCAGCTATAGTTTCCAGGGCACCCTCTTTGGATTTCCCGAAGCTGGCTTCATTCGCTCGACTGCGGCACTATCTTCTGGATGAAGCCGCGCGCCGATACGGTATGGATTGTGGACCAGGCGAAATCCTTGGGATTCGACCTGTGCGGCGTGGTCCGCGCGGAAAAATTTCCTGAACTTGCACGGACGCCGGAGTGGCTTGCACGCGGCTACGCCGGGGAAATGAAGTACCTCGCGGATCCCCGGCGAAGCGATCCGCAAGAGGCCCTGCCTGGGATTGGGAGCGTCATCGTGGGCTTGCTCAATTACAACACGGAGCCAGCTTTTTCCACCGATGCGGTGTCGCTCATCGATGACCACAAACCGAGCGGGTGGGTTTCTCGATATGCGTGGGGCGACGACTATCACGATGTCTTGCAGGAGAGATTGGGCGCGCTCTGTGGAACTTTGCGCGAACGCTTCACTGTCCCATTTGAAGCGCGCGTTTATGTGGATACCGGACCGGTCCAGGAGCGAGTGTTGGCGAAATATGCCGGTCTGGGATGGCTCGGAAAAAACACGCTGCTGCTCAACCAGATGCTCGGCTCCTTCTTTTTTCTCGGCGTCATTCTCACCACCCTCGATCTTGAACCGACGCTCGGGGAGCGCGAGCTACCGCCACCGGATTTGTGCGGGAGCTGCCGACGCTGCCTCGACGCTTGTCCAACGCAGGCTTTCGTCGAACCGTACGTTATGGATGCGCGGAAGTGCATCTCGTACTTGACCATAGAGCTGCGCGGCGCGATCCCGGAAGAGTTCCGCGAGCCGATGGGAAGTCATGTTTTCGGCTGCGACATCTGCCAGGACGTTTGTCCTTGGAACCGCCGCGCGCCGATTTCGACGATTCCGCAGTTCCAGCCGAGAGCCTTTCCTTCAAAAGAAGAAAAAGGCACCGAGACACCATTGCCGCAGGAAGACGAATCACTCTACCTTCCCCGGCTGGAATGGCTTATCGGGCTGAGCGAGGCTGACTTTCGCGAACTCTTTCGGGGAAGCGCCATCAAGCGCACCAAATGGCGCGGCCTGCTGCGTAACGCCTGCATCGCACTGGGCAATTCCGGTGTGCAGCTGCGTATGGCCGAGCATCGCCGAATTAGCGATACATTGGAACGACTGGCGGCGTCGGACGATGAAGTCCTCGCCGAATCTGCCCGTTGGGCCCTTTCGCGCATCCAATAATATTGCTGCGGAGGAAGAGTTGTTAGTCTGAAAAGCAGCCGTAAGCCTGGCCGGCAATCCAGCGAAACCCGCGGAGTCGCGGTTTTCCCGGGCCGGATTACCATCTCGCGGGCACTAGCGGTATAATCCCATAGGCAGGTTGATTGGCCCTCCGTGCTGCTGAGGTTCCCATGGATCGACGTAACTTTTTGTGGAATACGGGTATCGTCGGCGCTGGATTGCTCGGGGCAGGAAATGCTGCACCCGGTCTAATGCACGCCGGCACCGCGAACCATTCGGATTCAAATCTTACTCTGGAGGAAAAACCCGTGGCTTTTACCGTGCCCCCATTGCCGTACACGTTTGACGCGCTCGAGCCGTTCATCGACGCGAAAACGATGGAGATCCATCACGACAAACATCATGGCGCCTACGTGACCAATGTGAACAAGGCCCTGGAAGGTCATGCCGACCTGCAAGCCAAGTCGATCGATGATCTTCTCAAAGGCCTCGATGCGGTCCCGGAGAATATCCGCACTAACGTCCGCAACAATGGCGGCGGCCACTGGAATCATTCCCTTTTCTGGACATTGATGAAGAAGGGGGGCGGTGGAGAGCCGAAGGGCGCTCTCGCGGCGGCGATCGGTTCGGCGTTTGGCTCGTTCGCCGAATTTAAGGACAAATTCGCGGCTGCCGGACTCGGCCGGTTTGGTTCCGGCTGGGCATGGCTGGTGGTACGAGACGGGAAACTGGCAATCGACTCTACACCAAATCAGGATACTCCCTATCTGCTTGCAGGCGGCGGCAAAGCCGTACTGGGATTGGACGTCTGGGAGCACGCGTACTACCTGAAGTATCAAAACGTGCGCGGTGATTACATCAAGGCCTGGTGGAACGTCGTCAATTGGGACAAAGCCGCCGAGCTGTACGATGCAGCGAAGAAGTAGGCTTTCCTTTACCCATTCATATTCATAAAAACCAAAGGCCCCCAGCGGGGGCCTTTGGTTTTTTCTTTAGGTTAGAATGAAATCCAGGTTAGGCCATCAACTGCCGTTTGGCCAAGGGCACGACGGCTACGGAACGCCGCGGCGCGGAGTAGTTTCTCGCCACTGGCACCAAGGTGTTAGCCTCGCGTGTCGCTACCGGTATGGGCAATGGCACGCCGCCAGCAGTTTGCCTCGCAGCTTCGCGAACCAATTCCATACGGCCGCGGACATGGAACTTTGCGAGCAGCGATGAGACATGGAATTTTACGGTGCGTTCCGAGAGATTCAAGTTGGAGGCGATTTCCTTGTTAGCGAGGCTCTTCATCAGGCCGGAGAGAACTTCTTCTTCCCGGCGCGTCAGTTTCACCTGGCTGCGGACCGACTTGCCGGCTTCCAAGAGCTTGTCCGCTTTTTCGTTGAGGCCCTCAAGCATCTCGTCATCGGCCTGGACCATAACAACGTAATCGCTCGTCGTCTGGCCCCGCACCATGCAATGCATTGCCAGCAGCCCGGCAGCCTGGTCCACAGGGAACCTGCCTTCTGGTCCAGCCTCGACATGAAAGTGGGCCATTCCAGTACTCTTTTCATAAAAAAAGAAAACATCGCGGTTAAAAGCCGGGCGGGAACTTCCCAATTGCTGTGGATGCTCACTCCTGCGGATCATCTTCACGTGCACCCCCTCAGGTTGCAGCCTCGAGACGACACCGAAGCTATTGAATTATATGTTCTTCGCCCCTCGACGAGGCGTGTTCCCCAGATGGGGCGGACCCTCAGGTAAGAAGCCAAAAAAAGGGCTGGTTACTCCTTACCCACTGATCGGCAACTATCCGGCGCGGACGGGGACTCCCTGAAAGTTCACCTGAGACAGTCATACCGAACCTACCTTCCCTGCAAATATTCCTCCGAATGGAAGATTATGCAACTCACTCAAAAATTGGGGGCTTACGGAAGCGGTAAGGAGGATTGGCCTCCAATGGAGAGTAGGAATTGCACGGTTAACGAATTTTTTCCATGTTAACCAAATAGACGCCGAGCGGCTCGAGTGTCGGGAGGTAGGGGACCTACTCAATGCCTTGTGGAAAAGTGCGCAAGCGGAGATTGGCCAAAGAGTTTCAGAGTGAAACTATTCGCGTCTGCTCAGGGCCAATCAATTCGTATGCCATACCCCGCCAGCGAATCTTACGCGTGACGAGAGAGTTCACAAAATTTGCGACGTAGAGGAACGGGACGAAGACTGTTAACAGAATGTAAATCCAGGCTTGCCCCATGATCTGGGATCGCCCGGCAGGAAGAGCTTCCGTTACGCCGATGAGCCGTATGGAACTGCGGATCGCCGAAAGCAAAACAGGAAGAATGGTTAGCATCACAATATGGAAAGCAGGCCGCTGTTCGAATATATCGCTCAGAATCAGGACGACGCCGAACAAGAGCGTCATGCAGTAGAGAAGATGCGTGATAGCTGCGGGGGCCCACACTCTGTCGGCGTACACGCGGGTGATCAGGATTTGACGGTTGGTGAATTCCATCAACCCTTGGGAATCGGTCTCGACGTAAGAAAGCGTCAAGCACTCCGGGATGAAAACGATCGAGCGACTGTTGCGCTCCAGCGCGCGCGTCAAGGAATAGTCGTCGCTGACGGAATTTTTCCATTCGCCCAAGACTCCGGATTGCTCGAAGATGCTCCGGCGGATGGCGGTGCCACCGCCCCAGCAGAAATTTCTCCCTTTCTCGCTGAGCATGGTGACCACCGGCGCGTTCCAAGCGGCGAGCAGAGTCGTCGGGAGATTGCCGCGATTGGGAATCAACCAGCGCATGGTGGTGGTCGCGCCGATCCTGGCGTCCCCCAGCGGCGCCACCAAGTGATGCAGCCAGGTTTTGCCTGGGCGGCCGTCGGAATCGGTGAACACGAGTACTTCGAATTCCGGTGGAAGCTGCTCCACGGCCACGCGCAAGTTGTTTACCTTCTCGCCGGAGTTGCTCGGGCTGCCTGCGATGATCACCTGCGCTTTCACTCGCGATGTCTTGGCTACCCGTTCGATGATGCTGCGCGCAGGATCCGAGCCGGAGGCTAGGATGAAGAAAATTTCGTAATTCTGCCTCTCGAATTCCGTAAGCGACAAGAGATTGCGCTCGAGGCCCGATTCGATGCCTTTGCAGGGGCAAAGCACGGCCACGCGCGGCGCGTAGAAACCCGGATCGGTGTGCAGGCGACGCCGCACATAGCCGAGCCACTCGAAGACCTGCCAGATGAGGTACACCCCCAGAAGGACCTGCAAAAATGCCAGAATGTAGAAAAGGGTCTCCACGCTTTCAGAGAATAGCAGAGGAACATTGCTCGCCGAGCGGCTTCTGAACGGTTAGAATCGCACCGGTAAACGTCCGTCCCGGGGAGAGCAAAAAAAATGCCACCAGTGGATGCAGGAGTGCTTACGTCTGGCCTGGAAGTAGCGGGCTACCGGACTGTCAGGAATTTTGGCATTGTGCACGGAATTATCGTGTGCTCGCGGAGCGTGATCGGCAATCTCGGGGCGGCGCTTCAGAGCATGGTAGGCGGGAACATCACGATTCTCACGAACCTTTCGAAGAAGACGCGCGAGGATGCCTCTGAGCTGCTCTTGCAGCATGCCGCCGAGCACGGCAACGCCGTCATTGGCATGCGCTATGACGCCACCGAGGTGATGCAAGGTGTCACCGAAGGGCTCGCCTATTCTCGGCCGGCCAGGTTGAGCGCATTTCGTAGCGAAGCCCATTCGCGGCGCGCCATGCACCAATGATAGAATCCCCGCCTCCCATGTTCTGCGCAAAGTGCGGTGCAAAGGTTTCCCCGAACGGAAGATTCTGCTCCTCATGCGGAGAAGCAGTGGACTCGGACACGGGCGCTACTCTGCTGGGGGACGAAGCCAGCCTCGAAGGCGCAACCATCGCGCCGGAGTCTCCCGCCCCGCGAAGAACTCCCTCGCCACGGTCTTCCACTCACACGCCGCGCACTCCCACCAATCCTCTGACCAGTTCGGATCCCATCGGCGGCGGGCGGTTTACGCCCGGCCAGATCATTGTCGAACGCTACCGTGTGGTGGCCTTGGCCGGGCGCGGTGGCATGGGCGAAGTCTACAGAGCCGAGGACCTGACGCTCGGCCAAGTCGTGGCCATCAAGTTTCTTCCCGAAGCGCTCTCGCAAGATCCGTCAGCGCTCGCGAGATTCCACGCGGAAGTGCGCACGGCGCGGCAGGTGTCCCACCCCAACGTCTGCCGGGTTTTCGATATCGGGGAAGCCGATGGAATTCTTTTCCTCACCATGGAATACGTGGACGGCGAGGATCTCGCATCCGTGGTTCGCCGCATCGGCCGGCTCTCGCCGGACAAAGCCACGGAGATGGCGCGCCAAATCTGCGCCGGCCTGGCCGCCGCACACGAACGAGGCGTGATTCATCGCGACCTAAAGCCAGCCAATATCATGCTGGATGGAGCGGGGAAGATTCGCATCACGGATTTCGGACTCGCGGGTATCGCCGCGAGTATCAAGGGCGCGGAAGTCCGGGCGGGGACACCGGCCTACATGGCCCCGGAACAGCTGGCCGGCCGCGACGTCAGTACCAAGAGCGATATTTATTCGCTTGGCCTCGTCCTCTACGAAATCCTGACCGGCAAGCGCGCCTTCGAAGCTTCCACACTTGCGGAGTTGATGAAGCAGCGCGAATCGGGAGCAATCACCAATCCTTCGACGCTGGTGCGCGACCTCGATCCTCTGATCGAGCGCGTCATCCTTCGTTGCCTTGCAAACGATCCGGACAGACGGCCAGCATCGGCCCTGCAAGTGGCTGCGGCGCTGCCTGGCGGCGATCCATTGGCCGCGGCGCTTGCTGCCGGAGAAACGCCTTCTCCGCAAATGGTCGCTGCCGCCGGAGAAACTTCCGGCCTCCCGCCGCGTATCGCATTGACGTGCTTCGCGGCAGTAATCCTGGGATTTGCTCTCTTCATGAGCGTGAGCATCACAGAGAACGGTCTCGATCGTATCCATCCTGAAAATCCTCCCGAGGTGCTGGCTAAAAAATCCCGCGAAATCATTGCGATCCTCGGCTACTCCGGTCAGCCCGTCGACAAAGCCGATGGCTTTGCCTATGACGGCGATTTTCTGGCTTACCTCGAGAAGGACCATTCGCAGCACCCGCAGTGGGACCGCGTGCTTTCCGAACAACCACCAGTTCTCCGGTATTGGTTTCGGCAAAGTCCCAAGGAATTGAGCCCTAACGGTTTTTGGGGTCTTTCTTTCACTCCCAACGTCGTTGGCCCCACCGACCCGCCGCCCATCCTCTCCGGCATGATCAATCTTGAGCTTGGTCCAGAAGGCCATTTGCTCTATTTCCAGGCCATACCTCCGGAGAAAGAAGCGAACCCGCCACAAACCTCCCGGCCTCCCGATTGGCCGCCCCTATTCGCTGCAGCGGGACTCAACCTCCCCGAGTTTCACTCTGTGGAACCAGTATGGGATTCCCTGGCCTCTGCCGACGCACGCGCTGCTTGGGAAGGCGCCTGGCCCGGCAGCGGTCGTCCCCTGCACATCGAAGCCGCTGCTCGCCGAGGCAAGCCTGTATTTTTCGCCCTCACCGGCCCTTGGACAAAGCCAAAGCGCATGAACCAGGCCGAGCAGACGAGCGCGAATAAGACCAGCCAAATCATTGGTCTTTCCATTGCGTTCGTCGTCTTTGCGGGAGGCCTGTTGCTTGCGTATCGCAACTATACACGCGGCAAAGGCGACCGCCAGGGCGCGTTACGCCTGGCTTCTCTGGTTTTCGCTCTCGAAATCTCCATCTGCCTATTTCGCTCCCACTTTGTTCCCAGCATGGATACCGTCGGCCTAGTCATCTTTGCCTTGAGCACCGGCCTATTTGTTTCTGCCTTCATGTGGATGCTATATCTTGCTCTGGAACCCTACGTGCGCCGCATTTGGCCGCAGACCATCATCTCCTGGTCGCGCTTGATCAGCGGACGCTGGCGCGATCCACTGGTCGGACGTGATCTTTTATTTGGCGTCATTCTCGGCATCACCTGGGACTTCTTCTTTGCGCTGGGGAATTTCTTTCAAATTCGGGCAGGTGCTAGTCCTCTACTGGCGAATTCAGAGGTTCTGGGGGGAGTTCGCGAGACGTTTGCGCTTGGGCTGCTCAATGTCGTCACCTCGATTCAGACCACGCTGGTTTTTTTCTTTCTGCTTATTTTATTGCGCGTGCTGGTCAAGAACCGCTGGCTGGCCGCGGCGATTTTTGTCCTGCTGTTTACCGTGCCGAGAGTCTTGGGCAGCGAACATCCTCTGATCGATACGCCAGTTCTCCTCATCATCTATGGCATCGCAGCCTTCGCTGTTGTGCGATTCGGGTTAATCGTCCTTGCGGTCGGCGCTTTTTGCGCCGATGCGCTCCTCAACGTGCCTATTACTGTGGATTTTTCAAATTGGTATGCCGCGCGTTCCCTCTGCGTGGTGCTCGGATTTGTGGTGCTCGCCGCATGGGGTTTTCACACTTCCCTTGCCGGTCAGGGTCTTTGGAAGGACGACCTCTTCGAATAGCCATCCGTCGCTCGGTGGACTCACTCGCCCCGAGCTTCGAGTGCTACGGCCGCGGCTAATTGTTCGATACTCGTTAAAGTGCGGCTCGCGGCCAAACGCGCCTTCTCCATGAAGGACGAATCCAGCAGGAAAGCGCACCGGTCGACGAAAGGGTGGTCCGCCGCTTCAAAAGGCTTGCGGCGACGATGGGTCGCGGCGGCACGCGCGAGCAGCTCTTCGTACATTTGCAGATCCCGCTGAAAATCGAGGGCGTCGCCCGCGGTCCAGCCTTGTTGTCGGGTCAGCGATGCTAGGAATTTTCTGCGAAACGAGGTGGCATCCCGCCGCAGCATGGGACGGGGCTTGGATTTGCCGACAGCTTGCGGCTCGTTGCAAACGATCGCGAGGGCCCGCACAGTCAAGGCCAGTAGGGCCTCCCGCTGCAACAAGGCTAGCCGATCGCGGTAGAGCGAAGCGTGAACTTGCAGGGCGTGGCGGCCATTCTCGACGACGTAAGAGTCCACGAAGCGCGGCACAACGCGCTCCCGCAGCAGCGCCTCGGAGAGGCTCTTGGCCAGCGCCTCTGGTACATCGATTGGGCTTGGTTTTTCACGCAGCATGAGCCGTGAAACATGTTAGCAGGAGTTTGTTTCCGTGCCGCCTGGCGTCGCCTGAAATGAAAAGGCCCGGCAAATTCTACCGGGCCTGCCTTTCCTGTTGTATCTGTATTTCAATGAATAGCCCGCGGGCTGTCCGGGCCAAGGCGCTTCTGCTTCGGCTCAGGTTGCGGAACGATCGGCGGCGTCACCGCCTCCTTCTGGAGCGCATGCTCCAGGACTTCGTCCAGGGTGTGCACGTAGGTAATTTTTATATCGCCGAGAATCTCCGGAGTGAGGTCCGCCGCGACATTCGGCTCGTTGTCTGCCGGCAGCAGGACATGTGTGATTCCCGCCCGCTTGGCTCCGAGCACTTTTTCCTTCACGCCCCCAATGGGCAGAACTACCCCCGACAGCGTCATTTCGCCAGTCATCGCCAGGCGGTCTTTCACCGGGCGCCCGCTCAGCAAGCTCACCAGAGCGGTGACCATCGCCGCCCCGGCGGACGGGCCGTCCTTCGGCACGGCGCCCGACGGCACATGGATGTGAATGTCCTGCTTGCGGAAGAAGTCCGGATCGATACCGTAGCGTTCGCCGTTTGCGCGCGTCCAGGTCAGGGCTGCAGTCATCGATTCCTGCATAACTTCACCCAAATGCCCGGTCATGGTGAACTGCTTTCCGCCACGCATGCGCGTCGCTTCGATGAAGATGATGTCGCCGCCGACCGGCGTCCAGACCAATCCGACGGCAACACCGGGCCTCTTGACGCGTTCCTCAACTTCCTTTTCCGTGCGGAACTTCGGCACGCCCAGGAATTCGCGGACCACTTCCGGTGTTACGGTCATTTTTTCAAACTTGTCTTCGGCGATGCGCCGCGCCTGTTTACGCGTGATCGTCGCAATTTCGCGCTCCAGGTTACGTACGCCGGCTTCCCGCGTGAAGCTATGAATGATTTCGCGCAACCCTTCGTCGGTGAAGTCGATTTGCTCGCCCACCTTCAGGCCGTGCTCCTTGGCCTGCTTGGGAATCAGGTACTTGTGCGCGATATGCAGCTTTTCTTCTCCCGTGTAGCCGGGGAGCTCGATGATCTCCATGCGGTCGCGTAGCGGCTCCGGGATGGGATCCATCCAGTTGGCCGTGGCGATGAATAGCACTTTCGACAGATCGAAGGGCACATCCAGATAGTGATCGCGGAACGCGTTGTTTTGCTCCGGGTCCAGAACTTCCATCAGCGCCGAGGAAGGATCGCCGCGGAAATCGCGGCCGAGCTTGTCCACCTCGTCCAGCATCATTACGGGGTCGTTCGTTTCCCCGCGCTTCAGTCCCTGAATAATTTGGCCGGGCAGAGCGCCGATGTACGTGCGCCGGTGGCCGCGGATTTCCGCTTCGTCGTGCATGCCGCCGAGGGCGATGCGTACGAACTTGCGTCCCAGCGAACGCGCGATGGACTTGCCGAGCGAAGTCTTGCCCACGCCTGGAGGCCCGACGAAGCAAAGAATCGGTCCCTTCATCCCAGGCTGAAGTTTCTTCACCGCCAAGTAATCGAGGATGCGCTCTTTCACCTTCTGCAAATCGTAGTGGTCTTCGTCCAGAATCTCGTGCGCTTTGGCGATGTTGATTTCCGAACTGCCCGAAGACTTGCTCCATGGCAGCGAAGTCATCCATTCGAGATAGGTCCGCGAAACCATGTACTCTGCGGAAGCCGGCGTCATTTTTGAGAGCCGCTTTATCTCGCGGTCGCATTCTTTCTTGGCTTCGGCGGACATGGCCGCTTCTTCCACTTTTTTGCGAAGCTCGTCGATTTCCTGCATGGAATCGTCGGATTCGCCGAGTTCCTTCTGGATGGCCTTCATCTGTTCGCGCAGCAGGTATTCGCGCTGGTTCTGGCTCACCTGTTCCTGAACCTGATCGTGAATTTTCGAACGCAACTCCAAAACCTCGAGTTCCTTCGATAGTTCGCGAATCAAGATTTCGAGCCTTTTGCGCACGCTGGCGGTCTCAATCAATTCCTGGCGCAGCAGCGTTGAAAGCGATGGCAGAGTGCCGGCGATGAAATCCGTCAAGCGGCCCGGATGATCGATGTTCATCGCCGCGGCTTGTAGATCGTCGGAAAGCTGTGGCGAATGGCTTACCACCTCACGGAAAAGATCCTGCGCATTCCTTTGCAAGGCTTCCAATTCCGTATCCGCTTCGCCGATGATGTCCGGCTCCGCCTGCACGCGGGCCTGCAAAAATGGACGCAAGCCGATAAGCTCGAGCACTTGTATGCGCTGGAGTCCCTCCAGAAAGATGACCACGTTACCGTTCGGCATTTTTACGGTCTTATGGACCTTGGCGAGCGTTCCGAGCTTATGGAGGTCGGCGGCCGCCGGATCCTCGACTCGTGGATCGAGCTGCGCGACCACTCCCAAAAGCTTCTCGTCGCCTTGCAAGCTGTTCACTAAGGCCAAAGAACTCTCTCGTCCCACGGTCAAAGGCAGGACAGCGCCCGGAAACAGGACAGTGTCGCGAACCGGCAGGATGGGAAGAATCTCTGGCACGACAAATTTTTTCTCAGCCATGATGCCCCCTCGTTATCGCCGCACCCGAAAAAAGGCCGGCGATACGATTTTAGATGCAAACCTGGAAGAAAGGGTGTACAAAAGTATAAAAGTTGCTAGCACAAAATCTTAGCATCCAACACTCATATCTTACCAGAGAGCTCGCGGTATTGCAAATGCCATGATAAGTTGTTCATAATCAATATATTACAGAAAAATGAGGCAGGCTTGGCTTAGTCCGGATGCCTCTTTCCTCTATCGGCTGAATACTCAACTACGGGACACTTCTCTCCTTTTCGAGCCAAATTCGCTTAAAACGAACTTCTCTGCTTCCTCGTGCGTCCTGACCTGACCTTCCAGTTGGGCATCCTCGAGTGCCCGGAGAATTTGCGAAAAGACGGGGCCGGGTCGAAACCCCATTGCCAGGAGGTCGTTCCCGGTCAGCAGGCGCTCCGGGCGGACCTGTTCGGGTGGCGTTATGTCGATGAAACGGCGGACAAATTCGTAGGATTCCAACTGGAGATGGCTGGAAAGGCAATCGAGCCGGTGCAACGCTAAGTGTTCCTCGAAGCGCGGAAGGCGCACAAATTTCTTTAGCGTGGAGGCGCGCATGCCCGCAACAGCGCCGAACTTCATGTGATTATTCACAAGGGCAAGAATCTGCTCGGTGTCCTCGTTGGAAAAACGCAACCGCTCGCAGATAGCTTCAGCCATGCGCACGCCCACTTCGACGTGATTGTTGAATCGAATGCGGTCGCCGGTTTCCGCGGCGGATTGAAACGTGGGTGGCTTGCCAACATCGTGGAGCAGAACGCCCCAGGCCAGTGTTGGGGACGCGTCTTTCGGCAACCCATTGAGCATCGTGAGCGTATGAATCCACACATCACCTTCCGGGTGAAATTGCGGCGGTTGCTCGACACCTTTCATCGCTCCGATTTCGGGAAGGACTTGCTGGAGGAGCCAGGTTTCATCCAGCAATTCGAACGCTTGCCGCGCCGCGCCCTCGGTAAGCATTTTGGTGAGTTCCTCGCGAAGGCGTTCGGGAGAAACTTGATGGATCTCGGCCACGTGGCGGCGAATGGCCCGAAATGTTTCGGCTTCGATTTCGAATCCCAAGCGCGCGGCGAATCGCACCGCGCGCATCAAGCGGAGTTTGTCTTCCGTGAAGCGGCGATCGGGCTCGCCGATGGCTCGAATCACTTGCGCTTTGAGGTCTGTTTGTCCGCCGACGTAATCGAGAACTTCACCGCTGTCGTGCCGCATCAGCAAGCCGTTGATCGTGAAGTCCCGGCGCTGCACGTCCTCTTGCGGCGTTTTCGAATAAACCACACTGGCCGGGTGGCGGCCATCACTGTAGCCCACATCCGAGCGGAACGTGGCTACTTCGACTTTCAATCCATCGCGCGGAATCAGAATGACACCGAATTGCGCGCCCACGGTAACGCTTTCCGGAAAGAGCGCCATCACCTGTTCCGGCGTCGCGTTCGTCGTCACGTCGTAATCGGCTGGCTCGCGGCCGAGCAGCAAATCACGCACGCATCCGCCCACTAGCAGCGCCTGAAAACCACCCCGGCGGAGCGTGTCGCAGATCGAGTTGGCCATTTCGCGACTGGTCATGGTCGCCTGTGTGGGTGGAGATTATCTTGGTTGTAGTCAGTTCACTTCAACCCAATTCATAAGATCACGGAGATCCGTAAAACATGTCGGGCAAACCCAGTGGTAATCCTCTCCCCACTCCGACTCGCCGGTCGTTGCAAAACCCCCGTCGGGAATGCGCATCCCATCAGAATCAGCGAACTTCGCCCAACATGTCATACCGTGGTCATGCCCCCAGTCTTTCCGCGGTACCCTATATTTCTTCCGCCGCGGCTTGACGCCCGCAATTTGCTTGCAGTTGTCGATCCGCCATTCCTGTGCTGGTTCCAAGATTCTAGGATAAGGCCCGACAGCCATCCCGTCGCAGTTATTTATCCGGAGCAGTAGTATCGAAAACGATGAACTTCATCATGGAGATTATCTGCTGCGAAACACAAGGCAGGTAATGTCGTCGGACTGGCGTGTGGCGCCGACGAATTCATCCACGCGCTTCATTAGGAACTGGAGAGATTGCTGAGCATCCCAATCCGGCAGGTTACGAATAGCACTAAGCCAGCGCTCGTTGCCGAATTCTTTTCCCGATTCATTGAAAGCCTCAACGACGCCATCAGTGAAGAAAATCAGGGCGTCGCCTGGTTTCAACTCGATCGATGCAGTTTCGTACGGGCCGTCCGAACGAATGCCGAGCGGCAGACCCCCGGCTTCCAGTGTTTCAATCGCGCCATTTGCACGCCGGAGAATCGGCGCATTGTGTCCCGCGTTTACATAGGTAAGACGCCGCGAACTGGGGTTATATTCCGAAAGAACCGCTGTCGTGAATCGCAGGCCGTTCAAGCTGTGCGCGCAGGCATAACGGTTCAGTCGCGCCACGAGATCGGCGAGCGCCGCGTTTTCTCCGGCAATCGTTCGCAGGCTGGCTTGCAGAGTCGCCATGAGCAGCGCCGCAGGGACGCTTTTGCCGGCGACATCGGCGATCACCACCATCAGCTTCTCGCGATCCTCGAGGTTGGGATAAAACGCATCGTAATAATCGCCGGCGACGGAATTCTGTGGACGCGTAGCGAACGCGATGTTTGCTCCAACAACTTCCGGCGGCTGCGACGGGACAAGCCAGGTTTGAATCTCCCGTGCAATCTCCAAGTCGCGCTTCATCGTGACTTTGTCCGCTAATTCCAGTGAGAGCAGGAGCAGAAATGCCAGGGCAGCGATAGATTCGAAATTTACGTCAAAGGCAAAATTGCTGGTGAACCGAAACTTGGGTCCGGACATCGCGAGCAACACCAGTGACACCAGCAGCAGGACTCGGCGAGCTGGAGTCAACTTCATCAACAACGACCAGAAAAGAATCTTGGCAATCCGGAACCAGCGCCGGATGCCATGACGGCCTTGCAGTTCTTCGGCGTCCGACTCTTTCATGTAAAAGCCGTAGCTGGATCGCGCATCAGCGGCGAACTGCGACCACAGGTCGTCGATCTGCCGGCCTTCACTGATGCGCTGCCAGAAATGACGCGCGCGATCGATCAGATTAGGCGAATGGGACGAAGCCGAGACACCGGGAATGGGAGGCGCGCTCATGGATAATCGCTCACGGAAGTTAGAGTATAGGACATTCGGGAGGGATTCGCTGGAAGTTAGGAATCGTCGCGATCGTGCCCTGGTTCATCGCGGCGAAGCGAACCGCCGAATTGCACTTTGCCAAAACCGAAACGGTCGCGGAGATGGTCCGTGGCGCTGGTGAGCTTTTCCAGTTTGGTGCGGCGCTCCGCATCCAGCAGATCGAGTTGTTCGCTGCCGTGAGTGAGGCCGCTTAGACTGACTCCCAGCAGGCGGACGCTTCTTTTCACGTCGCGATAAATGCGAAAGAGTTCTTGGAACACCGCGAAAATATCAGAATCAAGCCGCGTGGGTTCGCCGAGTGTTTTGGAACGCGTGTGCGTCTCGAAGCCGGAATAGCGGATCGTCAGCGTGAGCGTCCGCGTCGCGAGACCAGCCTCGCGGAGGCGCTTGCAGGCTTTCTGCGAAAGATGACTGAGCATGGAAGAAAGAACCTCCACGTCGCCGGTATCGTCGCCGAACGTGTGATTGTGCGAGATCGATTTCGGTTCGGCGTCGATCACAAATTCATAGGAATCGCCGCCCCGCGACTTGCGATAGAGCGCCGTGCCCCACTGGCCGAAAATGCTTTCCAGTTTTTCCTGTGGCATGGCCGCAATCTGTTCGACAGTTTCTATGCCAAGTGCGCGAAGCGCGCGTTCGGTGACTTCGCCGATGCCGGGAATTTTTCTCACTGGCAGTGTCGCGAGAAATCGCTGTTCGCTGCCGGCAGGCACCCAGACGAGGCCGCGCGGTTTGGCTTGGTCGGAAGCGACTTTGGCAACCAGGCGCGTCGCGGCGAGGCCGCCGGAACACGGAAGCGATGTCGTTTGTGTGATCGTTCGAAGCAACTTGTCGGCTGCTGCCAGCGGCGGTCCATGCAAGCGCTCTGTGCCCGCAAGATCGAGGTAGGCCTCGTCGATCGAGACCATTTCGACGATCGGAGTGAATTTCGCGAGAATTGCGGCGACGCGGTCGCTCCACTCCCCGTATTTTTCGTGATCACCGTCCAAAAAAATTGCGTCGGGGCACAAGCGGCCCGCAGTGCGAAGCGGCATCGCGGAATGAATACCATATTTCCGCGCTTCGTAGCTCGCCGCGGAAACGACGCCGCGCTGATCGGGCCGCCCGCCGACGACTACTGGCTTGCCGCGCAGTTCCGGCCGATCCAGCAATTCCACCGACACGAAAAAAGCGTCCATGTCCACATGAAGGATGGACGCTGTTGCCTCTGCCGACCGCTCGTCCAGCGGCCCGTGCTTGGCTCGGAATCTTGCCAGATCCGGCATGCCACTAGCCTACGCTTTTTTTCGCGGGGTCTACTGAAGAACTGAACTGCTGACTTTTTTCTGCGTTCTCGTCGATAGGCTCTATGTCAGCATTCATTTCACGAAGCGAAAAGCGATCGAGGCCTTTGGCTTTGGCCGTGCGCCGAACTGCTTCGAGTTCCGGCACGGGCCGCATAAATTCTATGAGATATTTTTCGGCGGTCAGATTGGTCACGCTAGGTAGTCCGATTCATACCTAAGCTTACGGAGATGGACAACCCTATTCAAATTCTCTCTGCGGCGAGGACGCGAGGGATGCCGGCTAGGTCGTTGGTTACGGCTACATTTGCCCAGGTGTGCGCGTCGAGGAGGGGTTGGACGGCGGGGAGGCTGTTGTGGCCGAGTTCGAGGACCAGCATGTCGCCGGACTTGAGATGGGCGGAGGATTGCGCGATGAGATCGGCGTAGAGTTCGTAGCCTTCTTCGCCACCGTAGAGCGCGATTTCCGGTTCGTGGTCGCGGACCTCGCGAATGAGTGTTGCCGCTTCGCGGCGGCCTACGTAGGGCGGGTTGCTCACGATTAGGTCGAGCAGCGGCGGAATACCGTCCAGAAGATTGCCTTCCGAGAAGTGAACCATCTCGACCAGGTTGTGGCGTTTGGCGTTGCGTTGGGCAATAGCCAGGGCGGCGGTGGAAATGTCAGTGGCGTAGATTGTGGCACCGGGGAGCTCTTTGGCGAGGGCGATGGCGATGCAGCCGGAGCCGGTGCCGATGTCGGCGATTTGCAAGCCCTTGCCGGTGAGGGTTTGTTTGCGGCCGGCGCGGAGTTCGCGAAGCGCGAGACGATCGAGGGCGACTTCGATGACGTGCTCCGTTTCGGGGCGGGGGATCAGGACATCGGGCGTTACTTCAAACTCGAGTCCCCAGAATTCCTGCTTGCCGGTGAGGTGCTGCGTCGGTTCGCCATTTGCGCGGCGGGTAATCAATGCGAAGAAGCGATCGGCGTCGGCGCTGGAGACTTGTTCTTCGGGATGGGCGTAGAGCCACGTGCGGTCGCGGCCCAACACATGAAGAAGCAGCAACTCCGCCGCGAGCGTGAACGAGGGGGTGTGCGCTTCGCGCAACTGCGCGAGGCCGTTCTTCAATGTCGTGCGAACATCCATCTATGCCGCCAGTTTCGCACTGAACATGCTTCAGGCGCTGCCGAGTTCTTGCTGGAGACGCTCCGATTCGAAGTGTTCGACAAGTCCGTTGACGAGGGGAGCGAGTTTGCCGTCCATGACATCGGTCAATTGATGCAGCGTCAGGCCTATGCGGTGGTCGGTGACGCGGTTTTGCGGGAAATTATAGGTGCGTATTTTTTCGGAACGGTCGCCGGTTTTGATTTGACCGCGTCGTTCGAGGGAGAGAGCGGCTTGGCGCTTCTCCTGTTCCTGTTCGTAGAGACGCGCACGCAGAACGCGCATGGCTTTCGCGCGATTTTTGATTTGCGATTTTTCGTCCTGTTGGGAAACGACGAGCCCGCTGGGGATGTGGGTGATGCGCACGGCCGAATACGTGGTGTTCACCGACTGCCCGCCTGGGCCGGAGGAGCAGAAAGTGTCAATGCGCAAGTCCTTCGCTTCAATCTTGATGTCGATTTCATCGGCTTCGGGGAGAACCGCGACGGTCGCCGCCGAGGTGTGAATGCGACCTTGTGTTTCGGTTGCCGGGACCCGCTGGACGCGGTGCACGCCGCTTTCGTACTTCAGTTTGGAATAGACCTTTTGGCCTTGAATGGCGGCGACCACTTCCTTGAGACCGCCCAGAGACGACGGGGAGCTCTCGAGGATTTCAACTTTCCAGCCCAGCGTTTCTGCGTACCGCGAATACATGCGAAAGAGCTCGGCGGCAAAGAGAGCGGCTTCATCGCCGCCGGTGCCGGCGCGGATTTCCACGATGACGCTCTTTTCGTCGAGGGGATCTTTCGGGAGAAGCAGGAGTTTCAGCTCGCGCTCGACGGTCTCCTTGCGCGAGGTGAGTTCTTTTTCTTCTTCTTGCGCCATTTGCTTCATCTCGGAGTCTTCCGCTTCGAGAAACATCTGGTGCGCGTCGGCGAGATCTTTTTCAAGCTGTTTGAATTCGCGGTGCTTGGCGACGATCTCGCCGAGCTCGGATTGCTGCTTGGCGACCTTCTGGAAGCGCGAGGAGTCCGAGACGATCTCCGCCGAGGAAAGTTCCTGCGTGAGCTCGTCGTAGCGCGTGCCCAACTGGTCCAATTTTTCAGATAATGTCAGCGCGGCCATGGGAAATCCTTTTTGATCGAAATGCGAAAATCGAAAATGGAAAGAATCGCGACGCCCCGGTGTTGGAGCGGTGGGAGAAGTCAGCTAATAAAACGCGGCGTACATCGATTTGCTCTACACTAAGGATAGCGCCGAATTCAGATACGTGCAAATCGGAGACGGACGATTATTTGGCCTCCTTAATGACGGGCGGGGCAAATGCGTTTTTGAATGTGATGGATACTCGGGGACCCTTTCGAACAAGCCTATGAGCGAAGCGGTACGAACGATGATGCGGATGGATGCCGAGGCGGCGCGGGAGACTGCGACGCAGGTGGATGCGGGATTTTTGTGGGATTTCTGGTATCCGGCGGCGCGGAGCACGGAGATTTCGGGGCAGAAGCTCGTGAAAGCGATGCTCTTGGAAGTGCCGCTGGTGCTCGGCAGGACGTCGGAAGGGAAGGCGTTTGCGATGCGGGATGCTTGTCCGCACCGGGGCATACCGCTGTCGTATGGGCGGCTTGACAGGGAAGTCTTGGAGTGCTGCTACCACGGATGGCGATTCGATGCTTGCAGCGGGCAGTG
>Ga0210399_10000029_pt1 | contig 101311 bp, 89 predicted proteins | sample IncBWC14MmetaG_FD_150865 | JGI IMG/M metagenome (GOLD analysis project Ga0210399, IMG submission 150865) | Forest soil microbial communities from Barre Woods Harvard Forest LTER site, Petersham, Massachusetts, United States - Inc-BW-C-14-M | ecosystem: Environmental > Terrestrial > Soil >...
GACAGCAACGACGGTCTACACGCTGACTGCAACGAATCCCGCTGGATCCACCACAGCCACGGTAACAGTCACCGTAAACACGTCGAGCGGGCCAACGATCAGCTCCTTCACAGCTAACCCCACAAGCATCACTTCCGGTTCCAGCAGCACTCTGACTTGGGCGACCACCGGGGCGACAAGCATTGCCATCACTCCGGGAACATTCACGTCTACGTCGGCGAGCGGTTCCACAAGCGTGAGCCCAACGGCAGCCACCACCTATACGCTGACTGCGACCAACGCCTCCGGCTCTACCACATCCACGGCAAAAGTCACGATCGCAGCGTCCGGCAGTCCCTTGGCGATCACAACGATCTCGTGCCCCGACGGAACGCAAGGCTCTACCTATGCAGGCTGCACAATAGCTGCCACCGGTGGCTCTCCGCCTTACATCTTTTCCGTAACCACGAGTTCCAGCTTTCCTCCGCTACCTGAGGGGATGTCTCTCAGCGCATCTACGGGGAACATCAGCAGCTTACTGATCGGCGGTCAAGGCACTTACACGCCCCACTTTGTAGTTACGGACTCGGCGAATACTCAGGCGACTCAGGACATCAGCATTGCCGTCACCGGCAGCAACGCCTTCCTCGCAAACATCTTTCCGTCCACTTCCATTTTTCACCATCGAGTGGACGCGGCCACGACCGGCTTGCCCGTGGATTCTTCTCCTGCGGCGCCAATGTACAGTGGCTATTTGTCATCGACGGTCAAGCCGTTCTTCGGCAACAATTCCAATGCGCCCTTTCCGAATGGAATACCCGTTATTCAAGTTCCTTTCAACCAGGCGGACGTATCGGTCGCAACCACTCTCTATCAATCCTACTTTACCTCAGCTCCTATTCCAGCAAATGCTCCGGTGGAAGGTACCCTCAGCTCAACGGGAGATCGCCACGTCCTGGTTTATCTGCAGGCAGGCGGTGGAAACAACCCTGCCCTCTACGAGATGTGGCAGGGAATCTACGAAGGCGGCCCCTGGACCGATTCCTCCAATGCACTTTGGCCCAATGTATCTTCGAATGCCCTGACACCCCAGGGGAACGGAACATCCGATGCCGCGGGACTTCCCGTGGCACCACTGCTCGCCAACGCCGACGAGGTCATCGGCACGGGCACTCCCAGTTCACCGAACGGTACAATTCATCATCCCATCCGCTTCACCCTCAACCATATCGTGAGCTACTGGGTCTGGCCTGCCACGCAAACAGCAGGCGTGGGGAGTTGCACGGCTACCGGAGGAAGTACCATTCCCACGGGATCGCAAATCTCACAATCTTCTCCTCCTGCAAGCTGCACCATGTCGGGACCCGCTGGCGAGATCTATCGGCTAAAAGCTTCGGTAGCCACTCCCTCTTGTGCATCCACAAGCCCACAAGCGGCCATTATTATCACCGCATTTCGCAACTATGGAATCATCGTGGCCGACAACGGCGCCAGCGGCGGGCTGATCGGCACACCCGATGCTCGCTGGAACGATACCGATCTTTTGTGCATCACAAGTCTCACCTTAGGGGATTTCGAGCCCGTCAATGTCTCCAGCCTCATCGTCACCAACGACAGCGGGGCCACCAGCCACTAGCCGCTCCGCCTCCTGACGGAAGCCCGAGAAGGATTTCCGTCTAATCACCGCCTCGCGGGCACGCCAGCTATTCGAGAAGTTCGGGCTTGTCTTACAACTTCACCGTGCGGCCCAGTCGAGCCGCTTCGTAGATGGTCATCATGATTCTCAGATCGCGGAGGCCTTCTTCGCCTGGGGTCAAGGGTTCTCTGTTTTCGAGGACACAGGTGGACATGTGGTCCATTTCGAGAGCGAAGTGGTCGCGTGCGGGAAGCTCCCTCTCTTCGGTAACGTTGCCGTGATGGACTTTCATGCGCAGACCGCGATAGAGGGTAGCGGGATCCATCTCCAGCCAGCCCGTGGTGCCTACCACGCGATAGCGATTTTGGCCGGCGTATCCGTAGCTCGAGCTACAGTTGGCTAGTACCCCGCTGGGGAAGCGCAGCTGGAAGTTAATGGTTTCTTCGACCTCCTTGAAGCGGGAATCATTGGGCGTGGTGGACATCGCGGCGTTTACTTCGGTAGGCTCTTCGCCAGAAAGATAGCGGGCGGCCTGGAGGGAGTAGATGCCGATGTCCATCAAGGAGCCGCCGCCTGCCAGTTCTTTGTTGAGGCGCCACTGGGTCGGATCACCGATGTTGAAGCCAGCGTCCGCGAGGATGACTTTGATGGGGCCGAGTTCGCCGGAGCGCGCGATACGAATGGCCTCGCGATTGTATGGCTCGTATCGGCAGCGGTAGGCAACCATCAGCCTGCGATCGGCCGCGCGCGCAGCGTCGATCATGTGCTGGCATTGAGCAGGGGTATTAGCCATGGGCTTTTCGGTGAGGACATGCTTGCCGGCTTGCAGTCCGCGGACGGTGTATTCCGCGTGCATACCGTTCGGCAGTACGATGTAGATGATGTCGACGTCCCGGTTGTCCTTGAGGGTGTCGTAATTCTGGTAGTTGTAGATGTATTCCTGCTTTGCGCCGTAGCGCAGCGCGAGTTTGTTCGCTTTGTCTGGATGGCCGCTGACTAGGGCCACGACTTTGGATTTTTCACATGTAGCGAAGGCGGGAAGAATTTCGTTTATGGCCAGGCTGCCGAGGCCAACGATGGCCCAGCCAAGTTTTTTCCCGGGCGGATCCGGAACGGATTGCTGCGCCGCGGTATTGTGGATGAACGTGCCCGCAACGTTGGCGGCCGCCAGTCCCTTCCCGACTTTGACGAGGAAGCCACGGCGAGTGATTTCCCTCATGAGCGAATCAGCCATGGATGTGCCTCCGTTACTTCTGGCTTCGTTGTTTGTGGATTTCCTCTAAGCGCTTCTTTAGATATTCCTGATATTCCTGTAACAGCTTGGGATCCTTGGGGGTGGAGTAGATCTCACTGGACTTGTACCTGCCTTCGTCGAACTTCTTCTTGGTCCATTCGTCATGAATGCGAATCTCATCGGCACGGTCGAGGACTTCTTTCACGAACTGCGGAGGAATGAAATAAACTCCTTCGCGATCGCCGACGACGAGATCACCGGGCATCACGGTCACGTCACCGATGCGCACGGGAACGTTGATGCCGGTCAACATGACGTTGCCGATGGGAGTCGGATCGACGGAGCGGAAATAGGCGGGCATGTCGATCTCGGAGATGCCGTTGAGATCGCGGATGCTGCCATCGACGACTAAACCCCCGCTGTGCGTGGTCTTCATCGTGTAATAGAAAAGATTGTCACCAACAATGGTGCCGCCGACTTTCTTACCGAAAAGGTCGACAATCAGGACGTCGCCCGGTTGCAGCATGTCAATGGCAGTTTGATTCGTTAGGCGTGGGATGCCGCGTTCCTTTGCCTTGGTTTCCGCGATGTGCTCGACGTCGGATCGCAGAGGCATGAATTGGACGGTGAATGCTCGCCCGACCATGGGTTTTTCGGGATGCAGGATGTGGAAACCGTCCGCGTACTGATTGTTGAAATTTTTCCCTTGGAGAACGGCCCAGACTTCCTCGGAAGAGAGCTCGCGAGCCTGTTGCAGCAAGCTGTCGGGCACTTTCGGCCGGCCATCGGGGAATCGATCGAATGGGTTCTCGGCGGTGTAGTCGGTAAGGTCCTGCCTGGAGAAACTAATGAGTTGTGCGCGCAGTGAAGCAGGAGCGAGCAGAGTGCCAGCGCACAAGATAAAGGCGGCGCCTGTGCTCGACCGAAGAAAATTGTGGAACGCTTGCGTCCTCATCGTTTCCTCCCCCGAGTTTTGCCGAAATTGTGCATCGGGCTCGAAATTCTCAAATGGCCAATGATTTGTCAAACGTGATCTTGTTTGGAGCCTGCATCTTTGAGAAGCTCAGGGCCGCACGGCAATCGATGTTGCGCAAGGTTCTCTCGAACTCGAGAATCTGGTGAAAATTGTTCAAGAGGGGATTGTTATGAGCAAGAACGGCCGGCAAGTGTGGGATCGTCGGGAAATGCTGAAGGCTTCCGCCATGATGATGGGCGGCGGGCTGCTACCCGACGAACCGCTCGAGGCATATCCAAACGGTGTCAACACCAATTCGCGGCCGTCGAAATTGAAGATTACGGATCTTCGCGTGGCGACAGTTGTGAAGCCGGGGCCGAGCCCCTGCCCGATAGTCCGCATCGATACCGATCAAGGCGTGTATGGGCTGGGGGAGGTTCGGGACGGAGCCAGTCCTACTTACGCGCTGTTTCTGAAGAGCCGGATTGTAGGTGAGGATCCGCTGCAGCTGGACAAACTTTTCAGGAGGATCAAGCAATTCGGCGGACACGCACGCCAGGGTGGAGGAGTGTCCGCGATCGAAATGGCGCTGTGGGACATCGCGGGCAAGGTATATGGCGCTCCCGTGTACGCCATGATTGGCGGCGGAAAGTTCCGCGACAAGATTCGTATTTACGCGGACACCGAGGAGTCCAAGGATCCCAAGGTGTACGGGCAGCGCATGAAGGAACGCAAAGAGGTCATGGGGATCACCTGGCTGAAGATGGATCTGGGGATCGAGATGGTGGCGGACACAACCGGGACGGTGACAAATCCGACGGACATCCAGCAATGGGGAATGTATCAGCAACCGCATCCTTTGCTCGCCATGGAGGTCACTGAAAAGGGAATTGCAATGTTGGAGCAGTATGTTGCCGCAGTGCGCAGTGCAGTAGGGATGGAAATACCCCTTTCCATGGATCACCTGGGACACATTGGCGTGAAATCGATTATTCGGCTCGGGAAGGCGTACGAGAAGTACAACTTATCTTGGATGGAAGATGTGATTCCTTGGACGTACACGGATTTGCTGAAGCAGATTTCGGACGAGAGCCCGACGCCAATTCTGACGGGCGAAGACATTTATCTGAAAGCGCCCTTTGAGGTGCTGTGTGCAAGGCATGCCGTGAGCAAGATCCATCCAGATTTGGCAACGTCTGGCGGTATCCTGGAAACGCACAAGATCGGCGATATGGCCGAAGAATATGGCGTACCGATGGCCATGCATTTTGCGGGAACGCCGGTAGGCTGCATGGCGAACGTGCATTGCGCGGCTGCGACCGAGAATTTTCTGGCACTGGAGAACCACTCACTTGATGTGCCCTGGTGGTCGACTCTGGTGCAAGAAGGAGCGAAGACGCCGATCGTCAACAACGGGTGGATTGACGTGCCGGACCGGCCTGGGCTCGGCGTAACTCTCAATGAAGATGTGGTTCGCCAACATCTCGCACCCGGCTCAGGCTATTTCGAGCCCACGCCGCAGTGGGACCACGAACGCTCCTGGGACCGGCTCTGGAGTTAAAGTGAGAACGCTCTTCTAAGGCTCCGGATCACCACGCTGCGGCTCTGAGGACCGCCATCTGGAGCGGCCCTGGTGCTGCACGGCACCTCGAATGTGAACGTCCTATATACCTGGAGTCCGTCTGGCTCATCGACGAAGCGCTCAAAGAGGGCAAAGGTGAATTGCTTTCCTACATGATGTATCCCGGAGAATTCCACTATTTTACACGCGCGCATATCCTGTTGGACGCCTGCACTGCGTGGACGACTTCTTTGCGTTTCACTTGCAAGGCAAGATCAATCGAGTACCCTGAGATTTGCACGTACTCCGAGGCAGTAGGAAAACTTAGTGTTGTAACATAGGCAACGCTTGGTGGGTTGGCCGAGAACTCGTAGTCCCGACCATCCTGAGCATTTGCTCTCTTGACTTCAGGGGCCCAAGTAAGAATCGTAATCAAGAGGAGGTTGCCGTCGTGCTCAGCCGCAGCCGGAAGTTCCTTTTTGCCTGGATCGTAGTCTTGGCGTGTGCCGTCGTCGCGAACGCACAGCAACCGGATCCCGAGGATGAAGATCAGATGCGATTCCGCTTCGTCGGCCCGAAGGTCGGAAATCGCATTGCTACGGTTGCCGGCGTGCCGGGAGATCCGAGCATCTATTACGCGGGCGCGGCGTCCGGCGGCGTTTGGAAATCGACCGATGGCGGCAATCGTTGGACGCCTATCTTTGACAAGCAACCCGCCGCGGCCATCGGCGCTCTGGCCGTTGCGCCTTCCGATCCGAGTGTTGTTTGGGCGGGAACTGGTGAGGCCTGGGTAATTCGCGATAGCGACGTAATGGGCAACGGAATTTACAAGTCCACGGACGCTGGGAAAACTTGGACCAACATGGGACTCCAGGAGACCGGCCGAATTGGGCGCATTGTCGTGCATCCCGCAAACCCGGACATCGTATTTGCCTGCGCCCTTGGACGCGCCACCGGACCACAGCAGGAGCGCGGCGTCTTTCGCACCCTAGACGGTGGCCAGCATTGGGAACGCGTGCTCTTTGGCGGAGAGAACGTAGGTTGCTCCGGACTTTCCATGGATCCGCACAATTCGCGAACTTTATTCGCCGGAATGTGGCAAGTGGAAATGCACACCTGGGCCGAACTGAGCGGCGGCCCGGGCAGCGGAATCTACGTTTCGCGCGACGGCGGAACGAAGTGGACGCGCATCGAAGAGCACGGCCTGCCTCATGCTCCGGTCGGCAAGATCGACGTCGCCGTGGCCCCCACCAACTCCAAGCGCGTCTTTGCCTTGATTCAAACCAAGGACCAGGGTTCGGTCTGGAGGTCCGACGACGCGGGGGAACACTGGAAGGCGGTCAATTTCCAACGGGCTTTGATTGGGCGCGCCGGCTATTACATTCGCATCGCCGTTTCGACTGGAACCGACAATGAAGTTTACGTGGCCAATAGTTCGTTCCATCAATCGCTCGACGGAGGACAGAATTTTCAGGAAGTCCACTGGGGCGGAGATACTCACGATATCTGGGTTGATCCCGCCAATCCCGATCGTTTCGTAATCACCGATGACGCGGGAATGCTCATTACTACCGTGCACGGCCGCGGGTTCCACCGCGTCACTCTTCCGATCGGCCAGATGTACCACGTCGACGTCGACAACCAGGTCCCTTACTACTTCTACAGCAATATGCAGGATGACGGAAACATGCGCGGCCCCAGCGTGCCCATCGACTCTCAGGAAACAGGCTGGGATCATCGTATGGGAGGTTGCGAATCGGGCTTTACGGTTCCGGATTTAGCCGATCCCAATGTCGTTTGGGCCACTTGCTACGGCAACAAGGTCACCCGTTGGGATGCCCGCCAGAAGCATGCGCGCTCGGTTAGCCCGTGGCTGCACACTCTGGACTCACCGCCGAACGCTATAAAATACCGCTGCCATTGGACCTCGCCCCTGGCCATCGATCCTTTCGACCACAACACCGTCTACTACGGTTGCCAGGTCATTTTCAAAACGACGAACGCGGGTCAGAGTTGGACGGTCACCAGTCCGGACTTGTCGACACAGGACTCCGCTCACATCATTCCCTCAGGAGGAATCGTCGGCGATAACCTTGGCCAATTCTATGGTGAAGTTGTCTTCGCGATTGCGCCTTCGAAGATCCAGAAAGGCCTGATCTGGGCAGGAACAAACGACGGTCAGGTCTGGTACACAAAAGACGGCGCCGCAACTTGGATCAACGTCACCAAGGGAATTTCCGGTCTCCCGCCTTTGGGGACCATCACTAGCATTACTCCTTCCACCTTTGATCCCGCCACGGCGTATATTAGCGTCGATTTTCACCTAGTGGACAACCGGGATCCCTATATCTACAAGACCACGGACTTTGGAAAATCCTGGAAACCGGTAACCGGAAATCTTCCGAAACATCCTTTGTCCTACGTCCGCACGGTCACCGAAGATCTGAACTGCCAGGGCCTCTTATTTGCCGGTACGGGAAATGGACTGTACTATTCGCTGGATGATGGCGCACATTGGACGGCCCTGGATTCCGGCTTGCCGCACGCCCCGGTCACTTGGGCTGTAGTGCAAAAAGAATTTCATGATCTGGTGATTTCGACTTACGGGCGCGGGCTTTACATCCTTGACGACATTACTCCGCTCGAGCAACTTGCTAAGAGTCACTCCGACGCAGCCACAGTCCTGTTTGAACCACGCAAAGCCTACCGGTTTACCCGAGGCGGCCAAGCGTTGCTGACCTTCTCGCTGAAAACGGCGCCAAAGGACAAGAACCCCGTCGAACTCGAAATTCTGGACTCTGACGGAAAAGTGATCCGCAAACTCAAGGCCAAACCCCGCGCCGGAATGAATCGAGTAAAATGGGATTTGCGTCACGAGCCGCCCCGCTTGGTCGCACTTCGGACCGTGGCCCCTGAAAACACTCACATTTGGAATGAGCCGCGTTTCCGCGACCTGGACTCTCGGCCCATCACCCACTGGGGCGCCAAACCCGCCGAAGTCGGACCGATTGTTGCCCCGGGGGCATACACAGTTCGTCTCAAGGTCGAAGGTCAAACCTACACGCAACCGATCACGGTACTACGTGATCCCAAGTCTCCAGGTTCCGAAGCGGACATCAACGCTTCGGTGAAAACCTTGCTTCGGATCAGCGATGACATTACCAGTGTTTCCGCCACCGTCAACCAAATCGAATGGTTGCGCAAACAGCTTGAAGTCATTGAAACCATGCTTCGCCCGCCCAAAAAGAAGGAAAAGGACAAGTCGGAAACCACGGGAGAGGACGACGACTTTCCGGAGCCTGAACCCGCGGCAGAGCAAGCTCCAGACAGCCCCGAGGCCAAGCGCAAAGCCGAACTTCTAAAGACGGTGGAAGCGTTGGACCACAAGCTGCAGGCTATCGAATACAAGTTTGTTTCTCCCGCTCTCGTCAATAGCGACGATAAGTATTTCGTTGAGCCCTACCGGGCGTATCTTAATCTGATCTGGCTCAATGCAGAGGTCGGAACTGGCGGCGGCGACATGGCTGGCGGCGCGGACTTTCCACCCACTGATACCGAGATGGACACACTTCAGTCTATTGAGGCAGAAATGGCAGGCTCAAACGCTGAGTTCCAAAAGGTACTAAAGGAAGATCTCCCGGCGTTTAACCGCGTCCTTGGCGATAACAATGTTGCTTTAGTTGCTGCCGCGAACCACACCGATCCGGATAAACGCGACGGAAATTGAACAACGTATCGAGGAGCTGCCTAATAGGGTCCCGTATCCCATGGTTATCTCCGCCCTTCGCCCCACGGCGCCTGAAATCCGCTGCCAATTCTCGGTCTCCGTCGCAAACTGCTTCTCGCCCTGGCCGTGATCGAGTAGAACTTGACTTTTCGGCTGTTGTCGGACGTCCCCCATGCCGCAGCGATCCATCCCTGCTACTGCAGCCGCGATAAAGACGCGTACACCGCGTCTTCGTTCAAATGCAGCATCGCGGCTAACCTGAGTTTCGCCCGAGTGACCACTCGGAAACAACCCCTTGCCACTCGTATTTTCCAAACTGACCAAGTACCAACGTTGCAGGCAATGTGGATTCTTGCCCCGGCACTGGTACAATCCATAGGTTTGCGTGGAAGCCGAAACTTCTGTCTACAGTCGTGCGTCAAAACGGAAAGACGGGGGATTGCCACTTACTTTGCTTCAAACAATGTACCGAAAATGCGGTTTCTGGCGCGGGATGAATTGTGTCCTGCCCTGTGTGGCATTGGCCACGGTGCTTGCCTCCGGGTGTTCTAGGACTCAAACGGCCAGCGTCCTGGGCGATGCGGCTCACCCCACGCCCGTCCGCTTCTACACCGTTGCCGAGGAGACCGCTCGCCGGCACATCCAAGCGGTGGGTTCGCTCTACGCCTTTGAAGAGAGCATCCTAAGTTCTGAAGTCGAGGGCAAAGTAGCTGAAGTGCTGGCCGACGTCGGCGACATGGTCAAACAAGGCCAGCCGCTCATCACCCTCGATCCGAAGGAACTGCAATTCGAGGTAGACCGCCAGCGCGGCCTGGTTACGCAAGTACGCGCGCAGCTGGGCATCGGCCCCAATGACCCGCCACCATCCGATCCCAAAAAGATCGCCGCGGTGCAGCGCACGGAAGCCGATCTCTTTGACGCCGACCATAAGTACGGCCGCGCACAGCAAATGTACCGCGACAATTTGATCTCCCAGCAACAACTCGACGAAGCCGCCAGCCGTTTTCAGAGCACCAAGGCGACCTACACCGTCGCGCTGCAGGAAGTCGATCGGCTGAAAGCCCTGCTGATCTCCAGCGAAGCCAGCGAAAGACTGGCCGAGAAAAAACTTGGCGACGCCGCCATCCGCGCGCCATTTCCCGGCGCCATCAAAACGCGCAGCGTGCATCCCGGCGAATACGTCCGCGTCCAGAGTCCGGTGATGGTGCTCGTTCGAACAGACCGCTTGCGCGCGCGCCTGGCCGTGCCGGAACGCTGGGCAGGCTGGGTAAAAGCCGGCGCCACGGTCGATCTTCACGTGGAAGCTTTTCCCGCCGAAACCTTTCAAGGAAAAATCTCGCGGATCAATCCCTCTGTGGCTCAGGATTCGCGCACCTTCGAGGCCGAAGCACTCCTCGCGAATTTCGATGGCCGGCTGAAGCCGGGCTTCTTTTTGCAAGCCTCCATTCCCACCGAGAAACAAGACAAAGCCATCTTTCTCCCCGAGCGTGCTGTGAATTACCGTTACGGCGTTTACAAAGTTTTTCTGGTGAACGGTAATCGCGTTACGGAACGGCAAATCCGTCCCGCAGGCCAAACCGAGGACGAACACGGCCGGCGCTTTGAAGTGGCCGAAGGATTGAAGTCAGGCGACCGCGTAGCCGTGGCCATCTCCGGCGATTTGCACGACGGTGCTGTTGTGCGGGAACAAGCCGACGGGAATACTCCGGCGGCGAAATAATCTGGCGAGAGCTCAAGCGCGTCAATCGTTGCAAAGATGAACCGATAAACCGATGAAGCTTGCCGAAACCTGCGTAAAGTATCCCGTCTTCACGGTGATGCTGATTGCCTTCCTGGTGACGCTGGGCCTGTTTTCCTATCGGGGCCTGGCCGTTGATCTTTTTCCCAAAGCCGACCCCGCTACCGTGAACGTCGAAGTACGGTTGCCTGGGGCAACTCCCGAAGAAGTTGTCACCGGTGTCGTTTTGCCGCTGGAGGATGCCATCTCCTCCGTCAGCGGCATTGATGAGATCAATGTTTGGTCCTTTGAAGGCTTTGCCGATATTACCTGTACTTTCGTGCTTGAGCGCGACATCGAGGGTGCGGCTCAGGACATCCGAGAGAAAGTTGCGGGCGCAATAGACCGTTTGCCGCGCGACACGCTTCCCCCCATCGTCACTAAGTTGGATCCGCAGTCCGATCCCATCATGACTCTTCTAGTCAGTGGCCCTATGAGCCGCCGCGAACTCACCGAAATTGCCGACAAACAAATTCGCCGCGCCATTCAAACCGTGGATGGAGTTGGCAGTGTCGAACTCAACGGAGGACAGGGCCGCCAAATCCGAGTTCTGCTGGATGCGCAGAAGCTCACCGCTCACAATTTCACGGTCCTCGACGTGCGCTCGGCTCTGCAACGCGAGAATATCGAAGCGCCTGGCGGTCGCATGATCACCGGTCCGCAGGAACTGGGCCTTCGGACGCTCGGACGCGTAACGTCGGCGGAACAATTCGGCGAGATAGTGATTGGTATGCGCGGAGGCGCTCCCGTGCGCGTCCGCGACGTCGCGCAGGTCGAAGATGGCGCCCAGGAACTCCGCACATGGTCGGCGCTCTTTCGCAAAGGCGTTTCCAGGCAGGACGTGGTGTCCATTCAGGTTCTCCGCCAATCCGGTGTCAACACCGTGCGCGTCGCGGACGACGTGAGAAGCAAACTCGATGATTTGCGCGCGCAGATGCCGCCCGGCGTGCAACTCCAGGTGATCCACGATATTTCCGATTTCATCAAAGCTTCCGTCCATTCGCTGATCGAGCACCTGATTTTCGGCAGCATTCTCGCCAGCCTGGTCGTCTGGCTTTTTATTCGTAACTGGCGTGCCGTGCTGATCGCTGCCGTGGCGATCCCGGCTTCCATCATTTCCACGTTTACGCTGATGCGGGGCATGGATTTTTCACTGAACAACATCACGCTGCTGGCGTTGACGCTGGCCGTGGGCATTGTCATCGACGACGCCATCATCGTCCTCGAAAATATTTTTCGATTTATGGAAGAAAAGGGCAAGAACCGCGTTCTCGCGGCGGTGGAAGCAACTCGCGAAATCGGTCTTGCCGTGATGGCCACGACTCTCTCCTTGGTGATTATTTTTCTGCCCATCGCATTCATGACCGGTTATGCGCGGAAATATGTGAATTCCTTCGGATGGACGATGGCGATGGCCATTCTCGTTTCGCTTTTGGTGGCCTTCACGCTTACGCCGATGATGAGCTCGCGATTTCTGAAATTGGACGGAAGCGAAAAGAAGATGCATGCCGGAGGATTTCTCCACAAATTAGAACAGTTCTATATGCTGATGTTGCGCTGGTCACTCGCGCACCGGCGCACCATTATTTTGATTTGCGTGGTGACATTTCTTTCGACATTTGGTTTCTATCACCTCGTGGGACGGGACTGGATTCCTGCCGATGACCAATCTGAGCTGATCAGCTCCTTCACACTTCCTGAGGGCACAGCGCTGGCGAAGACCACGCAGATTTCTGAGGATATTGCTGAACGCGTCGCGACATTCCCGGAAGTTGCGTTCGTGCAATCCTTCACGCATGGACCGACCAATCACGCCCATTTATTCATTGGGCTGGTGCCGCGCAGCGAACGCAAACGAAGTCACACGCAAATGGCCACGGCGGTGCGCGCGATTCTCGCCAACTATCGCAACATGACCTATAACGTCCGGCTGCCGTCCGTGCTGGGGGGCGAAATTTATTTCCCGATTGCCGCAGTGATCCGCGGACCCGATCTAGGTGAACTGGCGGAACTAAGCAAGCAAGTTGCCGGCCGCATGGCGCAGTATCCCGAACTCGTGGACGTCAATCCCAGCCTCAACCTGAATACGCCGGAGCTGCAAGTGAAGCTGGACCGCCAGCGCGCCGCGGACATCGGCGTGCGCATGACCGATGTGAGCGACGCCGTGCGGCTGTTTTATTCCGGCGAAGACGAGATTACCCGCTTTAAAGAGGGCTCGGAACAATATCCCGTCACGATGCAGTTGCTGCCGGAGCAACGGGACAATCCCGATGTTCTGGCACGAATGATGGTGCCCTCAGCCAAACTCGGGCAGGTGCGCCTTGAAAACGTTGCTACGATCGGGCGCGGTGCCGGGCCCGCGAGCCTCCAGCGCTACAACCGTGAATTTCAAGTGAGCGTTTTTGGCAACGTGGCTGCAGGCTATCCGCTGGACCTCGCCGCCGCGCACACGGTGCAGTCCATCAAAGAAGTTGGCTTGCCCGCCGGGTATTCTTACGTGTTTTCGGGCCAGGTGAAAATCTTGGAGGAGACCACCTGGAACCTCCTGCTGGCGATGTTTCTGGCCTCCATATTCATGTACATGGTTTTGGCGGCGCAGTTTGAGAGCTTTTCCTATCCTTTCATTATCATGCTGACGCTTCCACTGAGCATCCCCTTTGCGCTCTTCTCGTTGTGGATCACCGGGCGCGCGCTGAGCCTGTGGAGCGCCCTGGGTATGTTCCTGCTGCTCGGTATCGTCAAGAAGAATGGCATTTTGCAAGTGGATTACACCAATCGGTTGCGCGCCGAAGGCATGCCCGTGCGAGACGCGATCCTCGAAGCGAATCGCGTGCGCTTGCGGCCCATCCTGATGACCACGCTTTCCATCATCGCCGGACTGATCCCGGTGGCCATCGGCATCGGGGCCGGTTCGGAGCAGCGCGCCTCCATCGCGGTAACCATTATTGGTGGGCAGACCCTTTGTTTGCTGCTGACTTTGCTGGTCGTACCCGTGGCGTATTCCTACCTGGCGCAGTTCGAGGTTGTGCCGTGGGCCGAATGGGCCGCACGGCTCACTGGCCGAGCGCGCGGTTCCGTACGCCCCTCCGACAACGATTGAACTGAATTTCAGATTGCACCTTCCTACTCACCACCCCCGGTGTTTTGTGCAACCCCAATTCCAGCACCAGCTCTGTCGCCATGGGCTGTCTGCCAATCCGATGCTTGAGCCGAGGGGCCCGGGCTTCGGGCTGAAAACGGTCGAGCGCTGAGCGGTCTCGAGCCAAATTATCCGCCGGGAATTTCAACGCGACATGGCGGCCGAGACGGAGGTCTTAAAGTTTGTGTTCGACTCCACCCGCTTCCGCCAAATGCTGGATGATTCGATTGCCTTTGTGGGAGTCGGAGCCCGAGACGGCCGGTAAGGCTGTAACCGTTGCGCTGGCCAGCGTGTTCTAGCCCGTCCCAAATTTCAAGTGAGATTTCCCGACACCCAATAGGCTACTTTGAGAATCGCCGTGCTATTACCCTCGCAACGATGCCCACAATTATCCACTCAAGAGAACTCGTCAGCACGAGCAAGCCATTAAACATCCACAGCGTCCACAAAGATGGAGCAAGACCTCCGTAGTGCACGCACCACCTCGCCAAGAAAAAGCCAGGGTAATTGCTGATGATTGCTAGCCGCTGAGACCCTAGGTACAAAACAAAGGTCATCCAGGCGGCACCAGCCAATCCGAGCACCGCGAGCCATTTCTTCATAATTGCCGTCCTCCAGAGGGGACGCTTTCTGTTAATTTTTTTTTGCGATAGCTCGCTTGGCCCTCACGACGGCTCCGCGATAGGCTTTAGCTTTTACACCATGACGAGAAATAATGTGAATCCGATCCATAAAACGACTGGGCCAGACCACGAGCGCGCAATCCCAGAGCCGAGAAGAAGGCAGACTACCAGGTCCGCCCACCAAAATGGATTCTGCCCTGTAAGTATGCTGACGGCACCTATAGACACGGCGGAGTTGGGCCTCCCGTGACGGTACACCTCGGCGTGAAATCACCGCACTAGCATGGCCTATCTCCCTGCACCTGTTTCGAAAAGCCGTTGAAGCCTCTAAAACGGGCACGGTGTTGCCGCTTGTGGAAGGGCGGCCGTGTTCGGATAGCTGAACGCGCCGCCGATGGCATTTGAAGGGTTGCCTATCTCAAACCACTGCAGCAACGCCTCGGTCTGGGGGTGGTATTGAAACACTTCATTTTTTTCTCGGATGGCAATAGGCACTGTGGCATTGGGTAACACTTCGAATGGATCGCCGGTTTCGAGGTTGGCCTGGCAAGCCCCGACAATGCCCGGGAGTTGCCAAGTTGGTACGATGTTGTTTACAAAAGGATCGTTCAACGCTTCGGATGTCTCGTGCGAAAACGCCGTCACGTCCTGGAATCCACGGCCGAAAATTCCCGGGGAGATCCAACTTGCAAAAGCGTAAATCCAGCGCGGCGTGGGCGTCACGGTGGGATCGAAAAAGTAGGTGTGGAAACCAAGAACGCAGCAGCTCAAGTCTCCCTGTTCATCCACAACCGAGAACAAGAAAGTGTTTGGATAAACGTCATAGTTAATCGCGTCGGTGGTGAAATTGCCCGCGTTTATGTCGTTTACGGCTTGATTGAGATCGAGAGAGTTAAATAGAGAATCGAGTAAGAATACAACGGTGCTCCCGTCCGCAGCGGTTTGGGTGATGTAGCCCGGTACCGTTATCATTGTGCCGTCGAAAAACTGCAGCTGGACGGTTGCCGGTATCTGCAGGGTAGCGCGATTGACGATGCTTGGACTCAGCAGCGTGTGCCAGTTTTCTCCCATCACGTTGAAGAATTCAGCGCGCTGTACGGCATCCCCGAACTGCGTGTTACCCACGGAGTAGTTAGCGTCCCGGAAGTTGGGAGAATCCTCGGTGAGATCCTCAAAAGGCCCGAAGGGCACGTTGGCAAAGACGCTTCCATCCGCATTGAGGAGTTGCAGGGAAATCGCGGTCATCTTAGCCGGAATCGTTGTGGTGCCGCCCAACTGAGGCTGGTTTCCTATCATGATGAAAGGAGAAACGGTTGTGACCCCGTCGCTTTGAAAGAAGTCGATGGACGGGGCCGGGGAGGCAAAAGCACCGCTAAAGGTTGGTACCGTATCCAACCCGACGATATTCGGGCCGTTGTTTCCACCGCCAGGTTTGTTGGCGGCGTTCTTGTGCGAGCCACCGCCGTTGCCGGCAGAGTTCGCGTCGCTGACGAAGAGTCCCCGGGTGCTGGTTGCGCCCTTAGGAAGTACTAGCCGGATCGAAGAACTCGGCGGACGCACCGTGTTGATGTTGATGTTCGGCATCTTGACGTATCCCGGCTTAACCACCTTTAGCTGGGGAGGCGGGTTCTGGGCGAAGGTGCTCGGGGCAACGCAAACTGCCAGCAGCACGGGGATAAACAACAACGTCAATCGTTCTGTCAGTTTCATAAAATAATCTCCTGAGGACGTCGTCGGGACAGAAGCAAAGTTAATGTACACTGAGGCCGGGCGGCGTCAAGTACTCTTTGTGGCCTCCGCAATTGCCGAAGCGCGCCTAATCTGCCCGCGCTGAGAGCCGTCGCTCTTTCAGTTGGCCGGCCGAAAATCGGGCGCGCAAACTGCAACAGAAGGAATGTCATCCAATCAGCCATCAATTCCTGTCCTGTTGTGTCATCGAACCGAGTCCATGGCGCGCCTCATGATCCGCGCGCAGCAAGACAGGTTTTCCGCTGGATGTGGTTGGTTGTAGCCGTGAGGCCATCTTGCCTGGTTCCCACGGGTCCACGCGTGGATCGTTGAAGTTGGGCAGCTTGGGCGGTTCTTCGCCTTCGTAGAAGAGTTGATAGAGTGGGATCTCTAAAGCGCGTGGCAACTTCTCCAGAGTTTCAACCGCTGGGACGGTATGGCCATTCTCAACCCAACAGATATAGCACGGAGCAGGCCCGTACGCTTTTCGATGTCCCCTTGGGAGAGTTTCTTTTCTTCGCGGAGTGCGTGAAGGCGGTCACCGATTTGTATCCACGGAGGAATGAAATTGGCCGCAACTGGAAAGGGGCCCCTCCCAGGAGCCCCTCGGAGCGCAATCTGATTATTGGTTTTTCAACACTGCTGGGCGACCGCACCCCACTACATTGCGACTATCATGTGTTCCATCAGGCCTCTCGTGCTGTAAAAAAACTGTAAAAAGCTGTAAAAAAAATGTAAAGAGGAAGACCTTGCTTGCCTCCGAACCAGGCTCAAAACACAACACTTGCCGGGTAAAATCGCGCCCGGTGCCCGAATGTTTGCAGGGAGAAGTCACCGGCTGGCAACCCGCCGCCGTGAATGTTCTCGCGATTCTTACTTCTGTCGGAGTCACTCTGCTAGTATTCGGCGGCAAGTTTCCGAGAGTTGCAGGAAAGACCATCAGAAGGAGTGCAAGCCCTGGCGTTCGGTTTGCGAGCCTATTTTCCCGCGTCGATTTTTATCTGTTTCGGTTCATCGGCAACCATTTCCGGGAGTCCGGCGTAGGCGGTAATCTTTCCGGTGATGCAAATTCGTTTTCCTTTGTATTCGTTTTCAGGAGCCCCAAATTTGCTGCGATTGTTTCCCCAGACTACCACTGTGAAAATCTGATTCGGATAAGGCTTGTCGAGATTCAAGAACGTTGGCTGGCCCTTCGTTGAATCCGCGTATCGTGCACTGACTACTTCTCCGCAAACAGTCGCCGTCTCTCCGAAATGTTCCCTTGCTTCGCTGCTGGTCAATTTCTTCTGCGCAATCGCAAGAATGGGGAGGGTCAAGGCTAATAGGCTGACCAGCGATGCAAATTGCACGAACCTTCTCATACGACCTCCCTGAAACGAGATGGAAATATTCGCTGTCAGTCTGGAGATTCTCATCGAAAAACAGAGTCTACTACAGGATGTAGCTACAACGCTCATAGGGGCTGGTTTTGGCATGCTTGAGGGCCAAGCTGGGCGAGACTGCGTCTGCCTAACAGCCGCTCACAAGCTATCAACGCCCTGGTGTTCCGTTTGTTCCAGTTGGCTCACGGGCGGGCTCGAACGCCGCCGAAATTCAGGACTGGAAGATTCATTTCCCGTTTCGACCCAGACACGCTTCCGCTACATCCTGTTTCTTCTGGAAACGCTTGGCTTATACGTCAGAGAACACGAGGGAACACCCACCCGCATGTGGTTCCGCGGTCGCGTTAACCGGGAGTTTATCTGCGGCGATGTAACATTTGCTGCTTCTGGAGACGTCTAATAGCTGGCGTGCTCTATGGGTGTGCATGATCCGGCCTGGTTCGGAAGAACCGAAGTTTAGGGATGCTGCGGCCAGCCCGGCAGGTGGAGACTTCGAGATGAATATCTGTAAACGGCTGGTGCGTCGAAGAATTTCGCTCCTGTCGGCAGCCTGCCTGATTTTGACTGGCGTGGAATCGGCATCTGCTCGACCGGCGCAAGCTCAGGCCGCAACTCAACACTCCGCCGAAACTCCTGCCGTCGCTCGGCCCGTCGGAACTATTAAATCTATTTCTGGGAATATCATAACATTGACGACGGATGCGGGAAGCGACGTGATCGTGCAGGTCCAAGACGCAACTAAGTTCCTTCGAATTTCCCCCGGCCAAAAGGACCTGAAGGACGCCACGGCCATTCAGTTGGCGGACCTGCAAACCGGTGACCGCGTTCTAGTGCGCGGCATGCTTGCCGGCGATGGAAAATCCGTTGTGGCTGCCTCCATTATCGCCATGAAGAAGGCGGACATCGCAGACAAGCAGTCTCGCGAGCGCGAAGAGTGGCAGAAACACGGTACCGGGGGACTGGTGAATACCGTCGACGCATCCACCAATACCATCAGCGTCTCGCTGCCCGCCGTTGGCGAAAAAAAGAGTGTCTCGATCCATTTTTCAAAAGACACCGTTCTACGCAGGTACGCTCCTGATTCGGTGAAGTTCGACGATGCGAAACCTGCTCCGCTCGATCAAATCAAACCCGGCGACCAGCTCCGTGCCCGCGGCGCTCGCAGCTCCGATGGCGCTGAATTCACCGCCGATGAAATCGTTTCCGGTACCTTTCGCAATATCGCCGGTACGATTTCCGGGCTCGACGCTTCCGCCGGCACCATCACTGTCCAGGATTTGGTTTCGAAGAAACCCATCTCTATAAAGGTCACCTCGGAGTCCCAGTTGCGCAGGCTACCTCAGCCGATGGCACAGCGTATTGCCGCGCGTCTGAAGGGCGTTCCGCCAGATGCAGCGGCCGCAGCGCCGGGAAACGCTGGCCCTGCCACAAACCCTGGTGCTGGTCAGAGACCCGATGGTTCGCCGTCCGGCAGCTCAGCACCTGGAGGTTCTGGAGGAGTGGCCAGGCCCGGCGGCGGCGGGAACGCCGATCTGCAGCAGATGATTAGCCGCATGCCTGCCGCTACGCTGGCGGACCTGCAAAAGGGCGACGCCGTCATGATTGTTGCCACCGAGGGCAGCCCCACGGTCGCGTCCACCGCCGTTACCTTGCTTGCTGGAGTTGAGCCCATTCTCGAGGCTTCTCCGAAGAGCAGCGCTTCCACAATTCTTTCGCCATGGAGCCTCAGCACCGGCGGCGGGGAAGCGGCCACACCGTAATGCTGCGCCGGCCGGTATTCAAATACTTTCGCTCTGGAGATCTGATGAGTTTTCGGCACGTTCGAATGGCTCTTTTGAATTTGTTTTTTCTTTTTTCGATTTTCGCGATGGGAAGAAATCTGTCGGCTCAGACGCCCGCTGGCGGGCTGAGCGGGGTGGTTACCGACCCCTCCGGTGCATCGATTGCCAAAGCCGCCGTCCGTCTGACCGCCTCCAGCGGCGCGTCATTGGACGCCACCACCAACCGGGACGGTTTCTTTGAGTTCAAAGGCTTGCCTCCCGGGACGTACGCAGTGAAGGCCGTAGCGAAGGGCTTCGCGCTTTTCACCCAGGAAGATATCCAGATTCTCGCCGGCCAGACTCAAAAGTTGAACATCGGGCTGCTCATCCAAATGGAGGAGGAAAAAGTGGAGGTTTCAGACTCCACCACAAAGGTCGACATCGCACCTTCCAACAACGCCGGTATGGTAGTCATGCAGGGCAAGGATCTCGAAGCACTCTCCGATGATCCGGACGAGTTGCAATCCGAGCTGCAAACCCTCGCGGGTCCTTCAGCCGGCCCCAACGGCGGCCAGATGTACATTGACGGTTTCACCGCGGGCACGCTCCCTCCTAAAGCTTCCATCCGTGAAATCCGCATCAATCAGAATCCGTTTTCCGCGGAGTACGACAAACTTGGCTATGGAAGAATCGAGATTCTCACCAAGCCGGGGACAGACCAGATTCACGGCCAGCTCTTCATGACCGGGAGCTCTTCCGCGTTTAACTCCAGAAACCCTTTCGAAGTCATCGCTCCCGGCACGCAGCCCCCCGGCTACGATTCCAGACAGTTTAGTGCCAACCTTGGCGGTCCAATCGTCAGCAAGAAAGCGTCATTCTTCTTCAATATTGAGCGGAGGGATCTCAACGAACTCTCGGTCGTAAGCGCTCAAATCGCCGATCCCACTACTTTGGCAGTTACGCCCTTTAGTGCGGCTGTGCCCAATCCGCGAACCCGCACGAATCTTAGCCCGCGCCTCGATTATCAGGTCAGCGCTAACAATACGCTTACGGTGCGCTATCAGTATGAGCGGGAGAACCAAACCGGCAATGGCATTGGGCAGTTCAATCTTCAGTCTTCGGGTTTTAATCAGCTGAACACTGAGAACCAGCTGCAGATCAGCGACACACAAATCGTAAACGCCAAAACCATCAATGAAACGCGTTTTCAATTCATCCGCGAAACGAGCGACCAGACTCCGCAGAGCACCGCTCCATCCATTTCCGTTCAAGGTGCTTTCAACGGCGGCGGATATGGTTCGGGAATCAACAACGACACCCTCACGCGCTACGAACTCCAAAACTACACCTCTATGACTCATGGCAAGCACATACTCAAATTTGGCGTAAGGCTTCGCACCTACCGGGATGTCAATGAGTCGATGTCCAACTTCAACGGCTCTTTCAGTTTCGGTTCGCGGGCCGATCCGACCGTTCCCGGTTGCAATGTAACCACCCCTCCACCGGCTTGCCCGGAGATTTCTGGGTTGAATGCTTACCTGATCACCCTGCAGGATCTGGCCGCGGGAAATACCCAAGCAAATCTGCAAAACGCCATCGCCCACGGAGGTGGTGCGAGCTTCTATTCTGTTACTTCCGGCAACGCCCTAGCCAATGTCACCTACTTTGACGCTGGGCCATACATCCAAGACGACTGGAGACTCCGTCCGAACGTTACCCTGAGTTCCGGACTGCGTGTGGAAACCCAGAATAATTTTGGCGATCACGCCGACTTGGCCCCGCGTCTCGGTCTCGCTTGGGGCATTGGTGGGAATGGCAAAAATTCTCCAAAAACTGTTCTTCGCCTTGGCTCCGGCATGTTTTATGACCGTTTTACCTATGACCTCTTCTTGCGGCAGGAACGTCTCAACGGTTCCACGCAACAGCAATTTCTTGTTACCAATCCGCAGTTCTATCTCTTCAATATCCCGATCCCGGCCAATTTGCCGCAGAGCGATCCGACCAAATACCTGCCCAATCCGAACCTTCGTGCTCCCTATACCATTCAGACCGGCATCAGCCTGGAACGCCAGCTCACCAAATCCGCCAACTTGTCGGTGACCTATCTGCTCTCCCGCGGGGTCCACCAGTTCTTCACCACCAATCTGAACCCCGCCGACCCCGTTACGGGCATGCGGACCAATGGCCCCGACAATATTTTCCAGTATCAATCCGAAGGTATCTTCAAGCAGAACCAGCTCATTGTGAATAGCAGTGTTCGCATGGCGGGAACCGCCAGATTCTCGCTTTCTGTCTTTGGCTATTACACTCTCAGCTACGCCAACAGCGATATTTCTGGGGCGGGGGGATTCCCTTCGAATCCCTTCGACGTGAGCCAGGATTACGGCCGCGCGCCATTCGATGTTCGCCATCGCCTCTTTTTTGGCGGCACCATGGGCTTGCCATATGCGTTCCGGCTGAGCCCGTTCCTCGTCGCGCAATCCGGTGTTCCGTTCAATATCACCACCGGGCAGGACCTCTACCAGGATTCTGTCTTCAATTCGCGCCCGACGTTTGGCACCTGTGGCGCTGCCGGCGTCAAATCTACTCCCTACGGGTGCTTTAATTTGAACACCCAGCCGGGACAGCCGCTCATTCCTATCAACTTTGCGGAAGGCCCTGGCCGCTTCACGTTGAATCTTCGTTTGAGTAAAACATTCGGATTTGGCAAAAAGGCGGAATCCACTAACGCGGGTCCTGGAGGGCCTGGTGCTGGAGGAACATTTGGACGTGGTCCCGGCGGCCCCGGTGGCGGTCCGCGCGGCGGCGGCGGAGGAGATCGCGGCGGCATGTTTGGTGGCAACCCATCGAATAGTCGCTACAATTTGACGTTCAGTGTCGCGGCCCGGAACGTATTCAATAACGTTAACGTGGCCACTCCCGTCGGCAATTTGAGTTCGCCTCTGTTCGGCGAGGCCAATGGGCTTGCTGGCGGCCCGTACTCTTCTTCGACAGCCAATCGGCGCATCGATTTGCAGGTTTCCTTCAATTTCTAATTCCGCTAGACTTCCGGCTTGAGGCCGGAATGAAAAAGCGCAAGAAGGTTTTGGATAAGGGCACCGAAGCGCGCCGGGCCGCGCGGAACTCCGGAATCGCGCCGGCGGTTACACGCGTCATTCCCGACAAACGCAAACGGCCTGCAAAACACAAGAAACAATTGATCGCAGCTGAACTGGAGTGACGGCGCTTCCGCTACGATGGCGCTCGCTTCGAAGCGGTTCCTAAACCGAAGACTCGAAACTGACCGCTGCCAATACTGGAGGCCCGACCGGGCCTAATTTTTTGAGCTTCATCCCGGTTTATTGGACGGGACCACTTCATCGCGGCGAAAAAGCGGTGCGAGTGATATTTTCTTGCGCTCCGAGAGGTCCGCGCCGATTTTCTCTAAGTCCTTCTTGTCGAACCCCATGGAACTTACTCTTACGGCGCCATCGGTATCGATCAGAAAAATCGTGGGGACGCTGGTCAATCCGTATCCATTCGAAACCACGTAGCCGTCTTCGTCGTCGATCAGGATCGGGAAGGTTATTCCGTACTCCTTCGCAAATTTCGAGCTGGCACGCGCATCGTCTTGCGAGATCCCCAGAAAAGTTACTCCGTCGCCCCCGTAGCGTTTGTGCAGGCGTTCGAGAAACGGAAACGTAAACTGGCAGACGGGGCACGAGATTTTGAAGAATGCGGCCACCACCGGCCCGCGTTCCATCAGGGAGCTGAGCGAGTATTCCTTATTGTCGAGCGCTTTGAGCGAAAATCCCGGAGCTGTATTCCCAGCAACGATGTGCGTCATGTGATCTTGTTTTCCCATCCAGCGTGAAAGCCGCTGCAGAATTCCCATCTCTGGAGTGTAACGCACGGAAGTGGGAGGCCGCAAAGTAGGATACGGAGCCGCGGCCGACGAGTTTGCCTGCCGTTCCTACCTCTTGGTTAGAATGTGTGGCGGGCCCTGTGACCTTTGTGATTTCTCGGATGAGGTGGCTTATGGCGGGATTTATTCCGCGGCGCCTGGAAGTGCCGGTCATCGAAACAGAACGGCTGCGATTGCGGGGGCATCGGCCGCAGGATTTTCCGGATTGCGCGGCGATGTGGGCTGATCCTGTGGTCACGCAATACATTGGTGGCAAGCCGCTCTCCGAAGAGGATGTTTGGGCGCGCGTGCTGCGCTATGTGGGGCATTGGGCGTGGTTGGGTTTTGGATACTGGGTGGTGGACGAGAAATCTACCGGACAATTTGCGGGAGAAGTGGGATTTTCGGACTGGAAGCGGGAGATCGAGCCGTCGCTCGAAGGCGTGCCGGAGTTGGGATGGGTCCTTGCGGCGCGCGTGCACGGGAAAGGTTATGCCACGGAAGCAGCGAGGGCGGCGATTGTTTGGGGCGATTCGAATATCGTGACGGCTCAATCTTTGCTGGGGAAGACCGTGTCGATCGTTCATCCGGAACACCGGAGGTCGATTCGCGTGGCGGAGAAGTGCGGATTCAAGGAATTGCAACGGACCATGTACAAGGGAGAGCCGGCTATCTTGTTTACGCGGTAGCAGACCAGTGCCACGCCAGCGGAAGCGTCCCGATTTGCTTGAGGTTGTGGGAGCTTACTCGCTGGCGTCTTTGATGTTTTCTCTGGCTCTGCGCAATGCGTTGTTTGCTTCGGATTTGGCGTCGGAATCGGGTTTCAGGAGATCGATGGACCTGTAAAGGCTCATAGCCTTGCCGCCCGCTGGACCGGCACAGGAATCCGCGACGGGCTTGGGTTTCACCCCAGTGACATCCCATTTCAAGCAAGAGAAGTTAATCTGCAAGGTGTGGCTGACGCGGAGGGATGCGACGCAGTCGGCCAGGTCCTTAAAATCGGAACATGCGTTCTGCAAGTCTTTCCCTGGCGGTAAGGTTCCTTGAACTTGCAACTGGTGCGTTAGCCTCGCTTCCAGGTTGCCGTTTGCGGCGAGCTGATCATTCGCCGATTTTGGGCCGCGACGCAGTAGCTTGAGCGGATTGTATCGTTTCGGGTTATACCAGGGAAGTGACTCCTGCGACGGCGTCTGTTTGGCGTCCTGCGCCGGGCTCCACAGAGTACCGAGAAAAGAGCACAACACGGCCAATGTTACCGAGATCGAGTAGCGTCTCATGTTCACCTGTCCGAGGGCTGGGAAGGCCACTCAATTCATACCGCAACTTTGGCGTCTATGTCGAGAGCGCGCCTGGCAGCGGGTAGAGCGGTTAGTGAATTTGCTTGGTCTTGCGTTGCATGTAGTCCATGAGCAGATATTGGCCGAGGGTGTAGGGCGTGGTGAAGTAGGCTTTGCCGCGGCACATTTCCGTGATTTTCTGCACGAAGTGGACCAGGGAATAATCGCTGGCGAGCATGAAGGTGTTGATCATGATGCCGGCGCGTTTGCATTTGTTGACTTCTTCGAGCGTCTGGCCGACGACGAAGGGGTCGAGGCCAAAAGCGTTTTTGTAGATCCGGCCGTCTTCGAGAGTTAGCGCGGACGGCTTTCCATCCGTGATCATGACGATTTGTCGCATATCTTTTTTTTGGCGCAGCAGGATGCGCTGGGCCATACGCAAACCTTCGCGGGTGTTGGTGTAATACGGGCCAACTTGAACGCGGGCGAGTTCGCCGATGGGGACTTCTTCGGCGGAGTCGTGGAAAAGAACTAGGCTCAATGTGTCGCCGGGATATTGCGTGCGAATAAGATGCGAGAGCGCCATGGCCACGCGCTTGGCTGGAGTGAACCGGTCTTCCCCGTACAGAATCATGCTGTGGCTGCAGTCGAGAAGTACCACCGTGGCGCAGGAACTGTGGTATTCGCATTGGTGGACCATCAGGTCGGAGTACGTCATTTCGATGGGAACTTTGGCGCCTTCGCGGCGCACGGCGTTGAAAAGCGTGGCGCTGATATCCATGTTCAGGGTGTCGCCGAATTCGTAGCGGCGTGAGACGCCGCCGGATTCGACGCCGGTGGCCAGATCGCGTGTGTCGTGGCGGCCGAAGCTGCTGCGGCCAAGCGAGCCGAGCAAGTCCTGCAGAGTTTTGAATCCCAGAAAATCGATCGTCTTGTCCGTGATTTCGAAGCGCGCTTCGGGTTGGCGTTCGTGCGGCTGGCCAAGTTGCCCGCGTGCGGAAGTTTGCGCCGCCGGCGTGATTTGTGGAGGCTGCTGCGGATTGATGAAGCCTTCGTTGGCGAGCCGTTCGGTGATCTTGTCGAGGAGGTCTTTGATTGCTTGATGGTTCATGGCGCCGGGATCCTGGAGCATTTTGCGGAGCTCTTCGCTCATGGCGTCTTCGGGAAGCAGGTCGCCTTCCTGGAGAGCGCGGAGGACGGCTTCGCGCAGACCTTCCATGGAGCGTTCCGGATCCATTTGTGAGACCCCGTAGAATTGGGACTCGAATCCGCTTTGCAGGAAAAAATCACCGAGGCGCTTGATGAGTTCTTCGAGGTCGATGGCGTCGGCAGGTTCGCCGATGTATTTACCGTACTTGATGAATTTCATGGTCCGATTTTTCTCCGGCAACGTTTAACAGGAAGCAAAAAACTCCGGCTCTCTGTTCCTCGGTGCTCTCCTGTTCCTCGGCGTTATCTTTTGTCTCTGGAAAACGCATCACTAATTGAACTGCCGGCGCGGCGGCCGCGGCGGGCCTTCGTGCGAGTCGCGCTGATCGGGCTGTTTTGGCTTCTCGGCGTAGTAGCCGCGCACTTCACTGCGGCCAATACGGCGATGCGCCCAGAGGCCTTCGAGAATCATTTCGGCGGCGGCCCCGGCCGGTCCCGCATCCTTGCGATCTTTCACGCCGAGCCTGTCGATGTGTTCCATCAGGCCCTGAATTTTCGCGAGTTGCTGATGGCGCTCGCCGGTGGTAGCCAACTCCGGGAGCTTCAGTTCGCCGCCCAGTTCGAACCATTGGATGACCGGCTGGAAGTTGATATCCGTGAAATGCTTGCTGAAGACGCGGCCGACGGCGGTGCGGATGAGTTCGCGGGCGATGGTGTCCGCTCCCTTCAGCTCGCCGTCGCATTCGAGTTCCATCTTGCCGGTAATGGCGGGAAGTGCGGCATACACGTCGGCGACACGAGCGACGACGCTTTTCTCGCCGTTGCGGGCGGCGCGCTGCTCGGCGCTGCTGACGAGACTCTCCAGGGTGGTGATGGGCAGGCGCTGGCTGACGCCCGAGCGCCGGTCGACGCGCTTGTCTTCGCGAGCCTGGAACGCGATTTCTTCTACGACTTGGCGGAGATATTGCGGGACATCAATTTTTTTGCCGGAATCGCGGCCCACCCAGGCTTCCTGCGCGGTGATGGTCATTCCTTCCTCGACGCTCGCGGGATAGTGCGTGCGAATTTCCGCGCCGATGCGGTCCTTCAGCGGGGTGATGATTTTTCCGCGCGCGGTGTAGTCCTCGGGATTGGCTGTGAAAACGAGGAGCACGTCGAGCGGGAGGCGCAGGGGATAGCCCTTAATCTGAATGTCGCCTTCCTGCATGATGTTGAAGAGGCCGACTTGAATTTTTCCGGCGAGGTCGGGAAGTTCGTTGATGGCAAAAATGCCGCGATTGGCGCGCGGAAGAAGGCCGTAGTGGATGGTGAGTTCATCGGAAAGATCACGGCCGCCGCGAGCCGCGCGAATGGGATCAACGTCGCCGATGATGTCGGCCATGGTTACATCGGGCGTGGCAAGTTTTTCGACGAAGCGATTCTCGCGGGGCATCCAGGAGATTGGCGTGTTGTCGCCTTCGGCGGCGATTTTTTCGCGGCAAGCGCGGCAAATCGGTTTCAGCGGATCGTCGTTGATTTCGCAGCCAGCAATGACGGGCATTTCCGGATCGAGCAGATTGATCAACCCGCGGAGAATGCGGCTCTTGGCCTGGCCGCGAAGACCGAGAAGAATAAAATTATGGCGAGAGAGCAGGGCGTTGACGATTTGCGGGACGACCGTGTCTTCGTATCCATGCACGCCGGGAAAAAGCGTCTCGCCTTTTTCGATGGCACGCAGCAGATTGCGCCGGAGCTCATTTTTCACAGAGCGAGAAGCGCTGCTGGCATCAAAATCAGGAATGCGCTTTAACTCGCCGAGGGTACGCGGTTTCGAATGTGCTGAGGATTCGATCGATATGCTTGCCGTCATGAAGTCCCGTTCTGCGGGCCGGCGGTGCCGGCTCGCCACCAGCTAATTCAATCCGTGTCCATTCGTGCCGGCGCGCTGGCGCAGCGCCCCTTTGTTCTGTAGATGCGGGGCCCACTCGCGAAGGTACGTTACCAGACGCTCCTGGCGGTCCGCTTCCGAGCGAAGCTCCAGGATTTGCTGCTTCCACAATAGGTCCATCGGAAGCGTTGCGGCAACGAGATAGGAGAGTTCTTCTAGCGGAGCGCCTGCTAGGTTTTTTGGATAGTCTTCAAAGATCAGCGTGTGGCAGGCCTCGAAGAGCTCCACGAGTTCGCGCTGGATGCGCGGGCTTGAGGGAGTTTCGCGGTCATCGAGGTAATCCACGTGACCTTCCAGAAGCGGGTCTTCGTCGAACAGTTCAACAACGCGAAACGGGGCGCGGCCGGCTGTAAGAATGTCCATGCGGCCGTCTTCGTAGCGCTGCATGACTGCTTTAATTTCCGCGGTGCAGCCGACGCGTGCAAGGCCCTTGGGAAGGGAGAGCAGGATGCCAAACTCGGATTTTTCTTCCAGACAGTTTTTCACCATCTGGCGGTAACGCGGTTCGAAAATATGCAGAGGAAGCTCCGCGCCGGGAAGGAGGACGACGTTTAGCGGAAACAACGGAATGCGTTCAGGCCGCATGGGTCCCAAACCAATGATAGCAGAGAGCGGGTCGGCTGGTTATGAATCCTGAGATATGGGAATATGCACTCGCGGAGGCCGCGTCGGGCGGATTTATCTTCCGTTTATCATGGAATAGCGAGAATCGAACACGGCTTGCGGCGAGTGATCAGGCGAGTCTGGTCGAAGGGATGCTCGGTATTGCCGGAGCAAAGGTCTTTTGCCAGGGCCTGCTTAGGCAGGCGGTGGAATCTATGAACTATGCAGCTCTATTGCAATCCGCGCTCGTGGCGCTGCTAAGGAACAAGATGCGAAGCATCTTGACGGTCCTCGGCATAACCATCGGGATCGCGGCGGTCATCTGTGTTGTCGCCATCGGCAAAGCAGGGCAAGCGCGCGTGGAGCAGCAGCTGAACAATCTTGGAGATAACTTTGTCTGGATTGAGGCCGGGGGACGGGCCGTGAATGGCGTGCGCACCGGAACGCACGACACCAAGACGTTGGTAGTAGCCGACGCCGTAGCTATCAAAAGTCAGATTTCGCTGATTAAGAGCGTTTCGCCGAACGTGGACGATCCGGTGCAGGTTGTCTATGGAAACCAGAACTGGCACACGTCGTATCGCGGAGTTTCCCCGGAATATTTCGAAATCAAGCGCTGGTTTGTGGACCAGGGAGCTTTTTTTTCGCAGGACGATGTGGACCGGGCCGCAGACGTCTGTGTGCTTGGGCGCACCGTGCGGGACCAGTTGTTTGGTGTCGAAGATCCGATCGGCAAGGTGATCCGGGTGACAAACCTGCCTTGTAAGGTCGTCGCAACGCTCCTTCCAAAAGGGCAGTCGCTTTCCGGGCAAGATCAGGACGACACGATCATCATTCCTTACACCATGGCGCAGAAGAAGCTGAAAGGGATTACCTGGCTCGACGACATCTTGTGCTCGGCGGTTTCGGCCGAAGCGGTAAAAGTAGCCGGCCAGGAGGCCACCGCCGTGTTGCGGGACCGCCACCATCTGCGTCCGGAGGAAGAAGATGACTTTAACATCCGAAATCCGGAGGACATTATTCAGGCGCAGCTGGATGCCAGCCGGACGCTGACGATTCTGCTCATTGCCATCGCTTCGATTTCGCTGGTGGTGGGTGGGATTGGGATCATGAACGTCATGCTCGTTTCGGTAACGGAGCGGACGCGCGAAATCGGTGTGCGAGTCGCCGTTGGCGCGACGGAGGAGGCCATCCAACTGCAATTCCTCGGAGAATCGATCATGCTCAGCCTAGTCGGAGGCGCCGCGGGAGTGCTGTTCGGCATATTCGGATCGTACCTTGTCGGACAGACGCTGCATTGGCCCATCCAGATGTCGGCGGAATCCGTGGTGATCGCGGCCATTTTCTCCGTCGCCGTTGGAGTGTTTTTTGGGTATTACCCGGCGCGAAAAGCTTCGCTGCTCGATCCCATCGAAGCGCTGCGATATGAGTGAACATCCGGGATTTGAACCTCAGGACTGGACATGAATTTAAATAGAAAATGGCTGATCCTCATGGGCGTCGCAGCGCTTGCTGGACTGTTTGTGTTTTTCGGCTTGAGCCGCAGCACCCAGGCGCAACACTTCACCGCCAAGGTGGAGCGTGGCGATATTCACGATGTCGTGGATGCTACGGGGACCATCAATGCGGTAATTCTGGTGCAAGTGGGATCGCAGGTTTCCGGCAGCATTGCAAAGCTGAATGTGGACTTCAATTCCCGTGTGCACAAAGGCGACATTGTCGCGCTGATCGATCCGGCGCTATTCCAGGGGGCGCTACTCCAGGCTTCCGCCGACTTGGATAACGCCAAAGCCAACCTGGTGGCCGCAAAAGCCAATCTGGAAAAGGCTAAGGCCACTGCGCAGCAGACCAAAGCCGACTACGACCGGACGGCAGAGCTCACGACGGAGAAGATCATGAGCCAGCAGCAACTGGACCTGGCCAAGGCCAACTACGATTCGGCAAATGCGGGGGTGGGGGCGGCCGTCGCCAACGTAACGCAGGCCGAGGCGCAAGTCAGCCAGAAGACGGCGGCGCTGGCAGTGGCGCAAACGAACCTGAACTACACGGTGATTCGGTCACCGATTGATGGGACGGTGGTGGCGCGCAACGTGGATGTGGGGCAGACCGTAGCTGCTTCGTTGCAGGCGCCGACGATCTTCACGATTGCACAAGACCTTACCAAGATGCTGGTCTACACCAAGACGGACGAGTCTGATGTGGGCAACATCAGGCCGGGTAAGGCAGTCACCTTCAAAGTCGACGCTTTTCCAAAGGACACGTTTCATGGCGTTGTCAGCCAAGTGCGGATGAATCCAACCACGGTGCAAAGCGTGGTCACTTACGACACCATCATCGAATTCGCGAATCCGGAACTGAAGTTGTTTCCTGGGATGACGGCCTACGTAACCATCCCCGTGGACACGGTCAAGAGTGTGTTGAAGGTGCCGAACACCGCGCTGCGGTATAAACCGCCGATGGCGCCGGAGGAGATTCTCGCCATCTACAAGCAATATGGAATCGACGGAAACGAGAAAATGCAGGCTGCTGATGATCCTCCCGCGCCAGGGCGCGGTCCTCAGGCTTCCGGCGAAAATCAGAATGCACCTCGGGCGCCGCGAGCCGAGAATGCGGTGGTGTGGAAGCTGCACGCGGATAACACCATAGAGCCAGTAAAGATTTCGTTGGGTATAACGGACCACGCGTATACGCAAGTGGGAGCGGTGATCACAGGGGAATTGAAAGAAGGGGACGCATTGATTATTCGGTCGGTGATGCCGAAGAGTCAGGCTCCCGGCACATTGAGGCGCTGAGGATCAACGCGGGAAGCGTTCAGAGCGAAATCATCGATGCCATCTGCCAGCCAAATCGAAGCCATGGAAGCCGCTGCCACGGCTGGTGCGGTCATCCGCATCGAAGAGGTGCACAAATACTACGAACTGGGAGAAACGCGTGTGCACGCGCTGCGCGGAGTAAGCGTCGAAATTCAACGAAACGAATTCCTGGCCATCATGGGAGCGAGCGGCAGCGGCAAGTCGACTTTCATGAACATACTTGGTTGTCTTGACCGGCCCAGCTCGGGGAAGTACTTGCTCGAAGGGGTCGACGTGTCGAAGCACGACAAAAGGGCGCTGGCGTTGATCCGCAACCAGAAAATCGGGTTTGTTTTCCAGGGATTTAATTTGCTGGCGCGGACGACGGCGCTTGAGAATACAGAGCTGCCGACGCTGTACACAAAAATTGAAAAAGCGGAGCGGAGAAAACGTGCGGTTGCGGCCCTGGCGATGGTGGGGCTCGCCGACCGAGCAGAGCATTACCCATCGCAGATGTCTGGAGGGCAGCAGCAGCGAGTGGCGGTCGCCCGAGCGCTGGTGAACCGTCCCTCGATCCTGCTGGCGGATGAGCCCACGGGCAATCTCGATAGCCGGACTTCGGTAGAGATCATGGAAGTGTTTCAGGATCTGAACGATAAGGGATTGACGATCGTGATGGTTACGCACGAACTCGATATCGCGCAGTTTGCGAAGCGCGTAATGGTGTTCCGAGATGGAAAGATACGCAAAGACGATGCAGTGCTGAACCGACCCAGAGCTTCGGAAGTTTTAAAGACCCTGCCGACGCTCGAGGATTGAGGGCGAGGAATCGGAGCCATCCGGCAGTTAGCCTCCGTGGATCAGGAAGGACCCAAATTTGGCACCGCTTCACGCTTGAGAACGTAGGCTGGCATTTGATTTCGAATGGAGCCAACTAGGCACCGGAGCGGGGGGCGGGAACAGTCCTGGGCGTGGAAGTCGTATGTCAAGTCCGTAACCGCTTGGGACACGCTCTAGGTTCTCTCTGAGATTCATCAACGATTGGAAAGTGCAGAGGATGCGTTTTTTCAGGTCGTCCGACAAGCACAGGTTGCCTGTGACGCGGGCGAGGAGCAGGGCGCATTCGCTGACGTAGCTGGCTATCTCCGCACGGCGTTCAACGGTCGCCATGCGCAATGCAACTTGGCGGTGCATCTCCGCGCACGCCTCCTCGACGCTCCAGGTGAAGTGGTGGACGCACAGACCCACCGAATCGAGTTCCGCCGGTACCGGAAGCTTGCAACGAGGAATACAGGCGCCATGTCCGCTAGGCTTACCCATCCGCATACCCCTGCCCCATCCTTGTGCAACGGGGATGCCAATCCTCACTAGTACCAGGAAATTAAATCACCAACAGAAGCTGAATTCGCCGGAACCGCTCCCTTAAACATGCACAACCTGGCGGCACCCGCCCATCCGCCCCGGCAACCCTAAGAGGTGACGCTTGAGTCCCTAACCATGCCATCTCTAAGTCCAAGAGATGCAACGTATTAGCCGTCGGAGTGTCCGATGTTTGAGGAATCCGGGTCAGGTGATTTTCGGCATTGCTGGCGCGATCCGTTTCTTCCGTTCCCCGCCGAACTGTGCAATCACAGCAGGACAATCGGGCATGCAATGTTCTGGAAGAGGTTAGGAAACCTGTCCTAATCGAACGTCCCAGTACTCCCATGGTCAACCCCCTAGTAGTCCTATGAGGTACCCAAAATGTGAAAGGGAATTCCCACTCTGGGCTTTCTAGAGTGTTGGAAAGCTATCGCGAACATGCGGGCGTTCTAGCTGAACTCCTTCCATGTGATTAGCCTCAACCGCGTCTTTGACGCGTCACTAGCGCCTTAGAAGTGTTGATCCTAAATAACTTAGACTGAAATCGGAATCAAGCGCTTGGCTCGATGAATGTATTGGTGGCAGAATGCAGGAACTATGCGCACAACCCGACTAGCAGTTCTTCTCCTCGTCTCGACGGCTGGGTCCCTTTGGACTGGTAGTGCTACCGCGCAAGAAACTCTTCGCTACAAGATCGTGTCGAATGACACCGTGGCTGGAAGTGAAGTGGACAAATTTAGTCCAGACGGCCGAATCGACAGCGTTTTCGAGTTCAATGACCGCGGCCGCGGCCCAAACATATCCGCACAGTACGTCATCGGAGCGAGCGGCCTGCCCACGCGCACCGACGTTACCGGGAATGATTACTTGAAAGCGCCGGTCGAGGAACATTTTGCCTTCGAGCAAGGCCGCGCGCATTGGAGGAGCACGTCGGAGGACGGATCCAGCGCAATGGAGGGATTTTACGTCAGCAACAATGGACCGGGGGCGGAACTAGCGCTGCTGGTGGCCGCGCTGGTGAAGGCCAAGGGCGGTCCAGTGAAACTCCTGCCGGCGGGTGAGGCGCGGCTGGAGCGAGTGACGGATGTGATGCTCGAAGTTCCGGGACAGAAACTGCACGTTTCCGAGTTTGCGGTAACCGGACTTTCCTTCGAGCCTCAGACCGTCTGGCTCGATGACCAATACCGGTTGTTTGCGACGCCCGGGAAGTGGTTCGCGATATTGCGGGAAGGATGGGAAAGCAAAAACCAGCAGCTGTATGAACTGCAGCGAAAGGCCGAGGAGGTGCGCTACGAGCGTCTGGCGAAAGAATTAGCGGAGCATCCGAAACATGCTGTAGCGATAGAGCATGTGCGCGTATTTGATTCTGAACAGACGATGGTGCGGGAAGACCAGACGGTGGTGATTGAAGGCGAGCGCATCGCGCAGGCAGGTCCGGCTGCGGCGATCCAGGCCCCTAGCGATGCAGAGCGCATCGATGGAAACGGCAAGACATTGCTGCCGGGTTTGTTTGACATGCACGCGCATGCGCAACCGCTGGATGGCTTGCTGAATATTGCGAGCGGTGTAACCAGCGTGCGCGACATGGGAAACGACATCGAGGAACTGGGACGCCTCGAAGGCCAATGGCAGAGCGGCGGAGCGATTGGACCGCGTGTCTGGAAGTCAGGGTTTATCGACGGCCCGGGGCCATTTCAGGCCCCTACGGGATTGTATGCCACTACGGAAGAGGAAGCGCGGGCGGCGGTGAACCGCTACGCCGACCTGGGCTACATCCAGATCAAGCTTTATAGCTCGCTGAAGCCGGAACTGGTGCCGGGCATCGTCAAAGTTGCTCACCAGCGCGGCTTGCGGGTAAGCGGGCACGTGCCGAACGGGATGATCGCGAGCCAGTTCGTGGAAGAGGGCGCGGATGAACTGCAACACATCAATTTCATTTTCCTGAATTTTCTGGCGTCCAAGGTGAAGGACACGCGCACACCGGAACGGTTCACGGCGGTGGCGGTCAACGCCGCGAAGCTGGATCTGGATTCGAAAGAGGTGAAGGATTTCATCGATCTACTGCTGAAGCATCACACCACAGTCGATGTGACAATGGCCACGTTCGAAGGGATGTTCACGGGACGGCCGGGGAAGGTCTCGCCTGATTATGCGCCGGTGCTAAGCCGACTGCCGGCACAGGTGCAACGCGGCGCGTACGCTGGTGGGCTCCCGGTGACCGCAGAGAATGATCAACTGTACGCAGATTCCTATGGAGCGATGCTGCGGATGACCAAGCGGATGTATGACGCGGGGATTCCGATTTTAGCGGGAACGGATGCGCTGGCCGGGCTGATGCTGCACCGAGAATTGGAGCTGGAGGTGAAAGCCGGTATCCCGGCCGCGAAGGCCTTGCAAATTGCTACTTTCAACGCGGCTGGATTGTTGAAGCAAGGGAAGGACCTCGGAACGATTAGGCCTGGAAAGCTTGCCGATCTCGTGCTCGTGGAGGGAAATCCGGCGGAGAAGATCAGCGACATCCGGCGATGCCGGCTGGTGGTGAAAAATGGAGTTCTCTTCAAGAGTGACGCGGTCTATGCGGCGGTGGGGATCAAACCCGCGGATTAGCCGCGCTTTTCTTTGTGCCCACCCCAGTCGTTGCCACTAAACAAGCTCTTCCAAATGTTAGGCGAGGTCGTTTAAGAGGGCTTCCATTTCGGAGCTGGCGTGTTGGTCGCCTTTCTTCGCAGCAGCGACGATGCCATTTGAGAGGATTTGCCTGGCTTCGATGGTGCGGGATTCGCGGGCGAGGAGTTGGCCGTACATTAGATAGGCGGGGATGTAGTCGGCATTGCGCTCGAGGAGCGCTCGAAAATGGGCGTCGGCGGCCGCAGGATCGCCGCTGTTCAGGCACTCCATCGCGAGGCCGTAGCGAGAGAAGGCGTCATCGGGCTTGTTGGCAACGAACTCTTCGAGCATCTGGCGGCGGGTTTTCTTTTGGTCGGTCATTGGGTCGTCTCGTATTATACGGGTAGCGTCCGCGGCGTCCAACATCGCGCGGGGCTAGAGGCCCGAATGAAGCGGAAAAGCAGAAAGAGTCACGAGCAGGGAAGCAAGCTCGCGGGAAAACCGGTGAGCGCGTCGCGTTCGGAGATGACAGAAATCGTTCTGCCGGCACAGACGAATCCCCTGGGAAAACTGCTGGGAGGGCAGGTGATGCACCTGGTGGACATGGCGGCGGCCATGGCAGCACACCGGCATTCGAACAGTTATGTGGTGACGGCCTCGGTGGATTACATCGATTTTCGCAATTCGGTGAATCTGGGCGAAATTGTGATGCTGCATTCACAGGTGAACCGAGTTTTCCACACTTCGATGGAAGTCGGTGTGGAGGTTTATTCCGAAAATGTGCTGACTGGGGAGCACAAGCACACCACGACGGCTTATGTGACGTTTGTGGCGATCGACGAGCATACCAGGAAGCCGAAAGTGGTCCCGCCGCTGATTTTGAAGACGGCAGAGGAACAGCGGAGATTTCGCGAAGCGGCGGAGCGGCGGAAGACGCGGCTGGCGTTGCGGTATGGGACAGACAAAAGGAGAAAGAAATAAGGCTTAGCTGACGCCACCGACCCAACGCGGCCCGGTTGTGGGTTGTGGACTGCCGCCTTCGGGTTCTTCGGTGATGGCGAGCGCTTTGGTCTGGGCCAGTAGTTCGGGCGGATCTCGAACCAGCAGAACGAGTTTTCCCTGGGCGTCGGGGCGCAGAGTGAGCGAGGGAATGGGCTTGCCGCCGGGCGCCTTGGGAATTAGCCACAATTGCAGGACGCGGTTGCCGGAAGGCGCGGGGATTTTCTGGCCGGTCAAGACCATGCCCAACGCCGAATGCCACTTGGCTTCCAGTGGAGGCGTGTTCGGATCGCTGGAGGCCAGGGCGATGCTTACGGAAGCGGGATCGGTGAGGATCATGGCTTCGCGCTTGGCGATTTCGAGCTGGGCCTCGAGTTGCTGGCGCTGTTTCAAAATGGTGGCGACGCGTTGATTCGTGGCGCGAATTTCATTGCGGAGTTCCTCGACCTTGCGCGCGGAAAAAACGCTGAAGAGAAAAAGAGCGGCGACGCCGGCCCAAATCCATACCGGGATGCCGGGTTTGCTGGATGCGGCTTGCTGGGCTTCAGCGTGTACGGTTTTCATGAGGCGGCCCTTGAGCAAGTCAGAAGGCGCGGCGCCGGGCGCAAGGTTGGCAAGCTGACTGACGAGCCAGTGCGCCTCCTTGACGGACTTGGCACAGTCCTTGCAGCCGGTGGCGAGGTGTGCTTCGAGCGCGATGCGTTCGGCAGCATCAAGCGCGCCGAGCGCGTAGGCTTCGTACATTTCGCGGAATTGGTCGCAGTTTTTCACGTGACAGCCTGCAATTCTTCCTTCAAGCGCAGCAAACCGTTGCGAATCCAGCTTTTCACCGTGCCGAGAGGTTCTTTGAGCGCGGTGGCAATCTCAGTGTGGGTGAGGCCCTCAAAATACGCCAGTTCGATGGCTTTTTTCTGCTGCGGATTCAAAGAGGCCAGGAGGGCGCGAACTCTTTTGGCGCGGCTCTTTTGGTCGAGCTCTTTTTCGAATTCCGGAATAGCCGCAACGGAGGGCATTTCCTCTGTTTGGTCTTCGCGACGGCGCTGACGTTCGCTCTTGAGACGCAGGGTGTCCAGCGCGCGATTTCGAGCGAGGGTGAGCAGCCAGGGAAGGAAGGGGCCGCGAGACTCGTCATATTGGCCGGCGTTGCGCCAGAGTTGGAGGAAAACGTCCTGAGCGACCTCTTCGGCCGTGCCGGCCTGCTGGAGGATGCGCAGCAGGAGGCCGTAGACAAGGCGCGAATGGCGATCGTAGAGCTGCTCGAAGGCGCTCACATCCTTTTGAAGAAGCCGGTGCACAAGCGCCGCGTCGGGTGACACTTCGTGGGCCGCCGTTGGTATCAGAGCCGCCAGGAACACGGGTAAGCTTCTTGGTTTCCTCGTTGAATATACGGCAAAGCTCTGAAACCGGATGAGGCGTGAGCCTCACGCCGCGAGCTTGCTGCGTACTTCTTCGGCAACGGACAGGGCTTGTTCGACGCATGAGCCAATGGCAGGGCCTTGCAGGTAATTGCCCGTCAACCAAAGGCCTGGGAAGCGCGAACAAGATTTTGCAACTGCCGCCAGGCGATCGCTGTGACCGAGATTGTATTGGGGCAGGGCGCGCGGCCAAATCGTGACGTTGGAAAAGATGGGTCCGCTTTTCATGGCGAGGACTGTGGAGATCTCACGGTGAACGAGATTTGCTAGTTCTTCCGGCTTCAATTTCGTTGCGGCTCGGTCGGTGGTTCCTCCGACGAAGCTGGTCAGGAGAGCGTGTCCTTCCGGAGCGCGGGCGGGGAAGAGCGAGGAGTTCCAAACGGAGCCGAGGACGCGGAGGCGCGCGGACCGAGGCACTAGGAACCCAAAACCGTTTAAGGAGTGCCCGACATCCTGCTTGCGATAGCCGAGAGAGACTACGGCGACGGCGGCGTATTCGATGGAACTCAGCGGAGTCTCAAAGCATGGATCGAGCTGCGAGAGAAGACTTCCGGTGATGTCGGTTGGCGTAGCGAGGATCAACGATCTCGCGGAAACCGGTTCGCCTCCGTTAGGGTTTTCCAAACGGAGGGAAAATGATCCGTCATTTTGGCGAGCGACTGCTGCAAGCCTCGTTTCGGTGAGCAGCGATCGACCAAGTTTGTTTGCCAGGGCACGCACCAGGGTTTCGTTACCCTCTCGAAAAGTTTGCAGGCTGGGACGTTCGCGCGGTCCTTTTCTGGATTTGGCAAGACGCAGCATGCCGCGAACGATGCTGCCGGCAGACTTTTCGGCTTCGTAGAGCTGCGGGAAGGCGCTTCGAACGCTGAGTTGCTCGGGATCTCCCGCATAAATCCCAGAAACGAAGGGACCTGCCAGTCGATCAAGGAACTGAGGAGAAAATTTTCTGCGAACGAAGGCCGCGACGGATTCATCGCAATCTGGCGGAATGCTTTTGCCGAAGATGTCGCGGAGGAGGGCCCATTTCGTGGAGCCATTGATCATCGAACTCATGAAAAATGCAGGCGGACTAAGGGGCACGGGCTGGAGTTTGCCACCAAGGAGGACATAGCGGGGCGCATTGGCCGGGGCTTCGAGGAAATCGTTCGAAATGCCGAGGTCCCTGCAGAGCTCCAGGAGCGCGTGCGTGCCGCTGAAGCTTTGTGGTCCCAATTCCAGCAGGAAGCCGTCGCGGTTGATGGATTTGATGACGCCACCGGGACGAGCGGAGGCTTCCACGAGTTGAGCGTCGATCCCGGCTTTACGAAGAGCATAAGTACAAACGAGGCCGGAGATGCCACCGCCGACCACCAGTGCTGGGATGTGACGGGTCACAGGGCTGTGAGCTTCCTCGCAGGATCAGAGCGTCTTCGAAAAGAGCGGCTTGGCAGTGAGCTGCTGTTTTTCGAGATAGGGGTCGAAAACCATGGCCAGATTACGAATGAAGATGCGGCCGAGCCAGGTGGCGCGAATCTCGCCGCGATCGAGGAGCACGAGGCCATCCTGGCGAGACGGTTCGAGGCGGCGAAGCTCTTCCGCGAAATGCTCGTCAAAATCGATGCCGAACTCGCGGGAAATTTCGTCCTTGATGACGATGGTATGGCAGAGCAGGCGGCTGATGACGGCGCGGCGGAGACGATCTTCACCGGAAAGCTGATAACCGCGCATGGTGGCGAGGCCGCGTTCGGCGACAGCCTTTTCCCAGGAGGGAATGTCGCGGTAGTTTTGCGCGTAGGCGTCTTGAATGCCGCTAATGGCGGTGATGCCCATGCCGTAGAGGTCGGCGCCGGCTTTGGTGGTGTAGCCCTGAAAATTACGGTGCAACGTGCGGTTTTGCTGCGAAACGGCGAGTTCGTCGCCGGGCTTGGCGAAGTGGTCCATGCCGATGTAAAGGTAGCCGGCTTCGATGAACTTGAGCAAACCTACGCGGAAGATCTCGAATTTCTCCATGCCTTCAGGAAGGTGTGCGGCGAAGGAGCCTTGCTGTTTCTTCAACCAAGGAACGTGGGCGTAACTGAAAAGAGCGATGCGGTCTGGGGCGAGTCCAAGAATTTGATCCACGGTGTGGGCAAAGGTGTCCGCGGTTTGGTAGGGAAGGCCGTAAATCAAATCGACGTTGATGCTATCGAAGCCGAGTTCGCGCGCGGCGAAGAGGAGGTCGCGGGTCATTTCGTAAGGCTGAATGCGGTGGACGGCCTCCTGCACATCGGCATGGAAGTCTTGAATGCCCATGCTGAGACGGTTGAAGCCGAGCTTGCGAAGAGTCTCAAGATGCTCGCGAGAGGTTACGCGGGGGTCAACTTCGATGCCGATTTCGCTATCGGGGTCGAACTGAAAATGCTCTTTCGTGAAGGCGAAAAGATCCTCGATTTGTTCTGGTGTCAGATAGGTTGGCGTGCCGCCGCCCCAGTGAAACTGGACCACGGGGCGCTGCTTAGAAACGCTGCGGCTGATGCGCTTCATTTCCTGCTTCAGAACGTCCAGATAGGGTGGGGCGACGCTTTTGTTCTTTTGAATGACGACGTTGCAGGCGCAAAAAAGGCACAGGCTTTCGCAGAAGGGGATGTGCATGTAGAGAGAGACGGGTGTTCTGGCAAGTTCGGCCTCGGCATGCACCTTTTCGAGATCAGCGGGGCCGAAAGCGTCGTTCCAGACCGGCGCGGTGGGATAGCTCGTGTAACGCGGGCCGGGACGATTGTATCTTGCGAGAAATTCCTCGCCGACATGGAGCTCGCCGCGCATTTGGTCCAGACTTGGATGTGCGATTGTCATGCTGAGTGTCTCCTACCGCACCTGTGCCACGGGCCTGGCGTGCTGAATTAGCGCGCGCTGGCCCGTTTCGATAAAGAGCTGAGCGTTCTCAACCGGCGTGTGTTGCAAAATGCCGTGGCCAAGGTTGAGGATATGGCCGTGGCCCGCAAGGGAATTAATGGTGGCCAGCGTTACCTCGCGAATTTTTTCGGGCGGACCAAACAAGACAGCGGGATCGACATTGCCTTGTAAGGCGATCTTTGCACCGATCATTTTTCGAATCTCAGCCAGGTCAACGCGCCAATCGACGCTGAGGACATTTGCGCCGGACCGCGCCACGGCGGGGAGCAAATGTTGTGAAGCTTTGGTGTAATAGATCACCGGCACAGAACCGCCCAGACCAGAGATGATCTCCTGGACAGACGGGAGAGCGAACTCTTCGTAGTCGTGCAAATTCAGTTCGCCGCACCAGGTATCAAAGAGTTGGACCGCGGCCGCCCCTGCGGCGATCTGCGCCTTGAGATAAGGAATCGTCGCCTGAGCAATGCGATGGAGTAGCAAATGGAAGGTCTTCGGCTCGCGATAGAGAAAATTCTTGACCGTGGCGAAGCCTTCCTTGGCCTTGCCTTCCACCATGTAACAGGCAAGAGTCCAAGGAGCACCGGCGAAGCCTAGGACGGGAACCTCCGGGCCGACCGATTTCACGATCCGCCGGATGGCTTCGGGCAGGAAGCCGGTTTCGGCCTCGGGGTCGAAGACCTTGAGCCGGTCGACATCGGTCTTGGAGCGCACCGGATTCGGCAAGTTTGGGCCGGCGTCGCCTAGTTCCAAATGCAAGCCCATGGCTTCCGCGGGAATCAAAATGTCCGAGAAAACGATGACCGCATCGACGCCCAGCCTGCGAAATGGTTGGATGGAAACTTCGACGGCCAGTTGGGGGGTCTTGCAAACCTCAAGGAATGCGTGCTTTGCACGGATTTCGCGGTATTCGGGAAGGTACCGGCCCGCCTGGCGCATCATCCACACGGGAACGCGCGGAAGGATCTCCCCGCGGCAGGCGCGAAGGAATAGGTCTTTCCGATTGATTGCCGGAGTCTGTTGGGGCATGTTCCGCCTGTCGGATCTAAGGATAACAAATCTGAGCGGGTCTTGCTGAAACGAGTACTTCAGGTGTCTCGATTTGTACCAGTACCCACAGGTGTGGGCTATACTCGAAATGTAGAGAGACCAGATGGCTTCTGGCGGGCAGGGCCATGGGAACTGGTGTGTCCGCCGCGATGGGCCAGGGGGCTCAGGTGCAAGCATGAATCACGTATTTCCGATTTTGACGGCGCTGGCATATCTCTTGAGTTTTGGGCTGTATGTTCGCTTTTTGGAAGCCGGAAACAAACCCACGGGCAGAGCGGGAACACTGCTACTGGGAATGGGCCTGATGGCGCACTATTTTGCGCTGCTGGAGAGGTCGCGCGGTTTACATACGGTTCCGTACCATGATTTGTATGGTTCGATGTCACTTTTCGGCTGGCTTCTCGCCCTGACCTATCTGGGGCTGGAGTTCTACCACCGGCAGCGATCCGTGGGGGCATTCGTTCTCCCGTTTATATTGGTGTTCTTTCTGGCCGCGCATCTTGCACCAGCCGACCGGTTATCCCCTCCGGCAGTGCATGGCGCCGTTTTTGCGCTTCACGTGACCTTGAGCATCCTGGCTTACGCGGCGTTCGCACTTTCTTTCGTTCTGAGTCTCATATTTCTTGGAGAGGAACGGCTACTGCGAAACCATAAACTGGGCGAGGTGGTCTGGCGGCTTCCAGCACTCGAATTACTGGATCAAATGAGCCGATCGAGCGTGCTTGTGGGGCTGATTTCGATTGCCGTTGGAACGGCTTTGGGTTTCGTGTCGGTCGATCAGCTGCCGGGCCAGAATTCCTTTTACGACCCTAAATACATCATCACGCTGCTGGTGCTGGCGCTGTATGCGCTTTATTTCCGCCTGGCGGGCACAACGGCATGGCGCGGGGCGCGGGCTTCAAAATTGTGCATTTTCAATTTTGTGATCGTGGTGCTGAGCTTTACGGTGGTCAATCTCTATCTTTCGCACAGCCACCGCTACTTTTAGGAGTGTTTGAACCGCGGCATGGAAATTGTTCTCGTGGGATTGAATCACCGCACCGCACCCGTAGAGGTGCGCGAGCGGGTGTCTTTCAACGCGGAGCAAACGCAGCGTGCGGCTGAAGAGCTGCGCGCGCGGGGAATTCTCGAGGAGATGCTGGTGCTCTCCACGTGCAATCGAAGCGAAGTATATGGCGTGCCGCCGGAATCTTCCCATGAAAGCGCTCCGGGACTTTCCCGTTTCTTGAGCGAGTTTCATTCGGTGCGCCCCGATGTGCTGAGCGTTTCGCTTTATCACCACTACGATCACGAAGCGGTGCGGCATCTCTTTCGAGTTGCGGGGGGACTCGATTCCATGTTGCTGGGCGAGGCGGAAATCCTGGGCCAGGTGCGGGAAGCCTATCGCTTCGCGCACGAGCATGGCGCGACCGGGCCGGTGCTGAATCGTCTCTTCCAAGGCGCCCTGGAAGTGGGAAAGCGCGTGCGGACGGAAACGGAGCTGGGCACGCGGCCGATGTCGGCGGCGTCCGCGGGAGTGAAGCTGGCGGAGCGCATTTTTGGAAAACTGAATGAGCGTAAAGCGCTGGTGCTGGGGGCGGGGACGATAAGCGAGCAAGTGGTCTCGCATCTACGGGATCGTGGAATCGCGGAACTTCAAGTGATGAACCGCTCGCGCGAACGGGCGGATGAGCTGGCCAAGCAGTTTGGGGGAAAGGTTGTCGGCTGGGGAGAGTGGGATACGGCGCTGCAATCGCCGGATGTGGTGGTGTCATCGGTCAGCGCCGAAGAACCGATTTTGCGGCGTGAGATCGTCGCGCGAGCGATGGCCGCGCGGGGAAATCGCGCCCTGTTCTTGATGGACCTCGGTGTGCCAAGGAATATAGAGCCGAGCGTGGCAGAGCTGTACAACGTCTATGTTTACAATACGGACGACTTGACGGAAATCGTCAAGCAGAATCGCAATGCGCGCGAAAGCGAGATTCCACAGGCGCAAGGCATTGTCGAGGAACATGTGAGCAAATTCCTGTCCTGGCAGGCGAGCGTCGAGCTAGTGGGGCTCGTGGATGCGCTACGCGTGAAGATGCGTGAAGAGCGTGCGGCCTTCATTCGTTCACGCCTGGAGCCGATGAAACATTTGACGGAGACGGATCGCGCGCAGGTTGAAAAATTGATGGATGAAATGCTGGAGAAGCTGCTTCTGGAGCCCGCGCAGCGCTTGCGAGGCGAGAAAGAACTCCGCCGGAAAATTCAAAACGTCGAAGCGTTGCGCGATCTGTTTCTTTCAAACCGGGAGAAGCTGTGAGAATCCTGCGGATCGGCACGCGCGGCAGCCTGCTTGCCAAATGGCAGGCCGAGTCTATACGCAAGCAATTGTTTGCTACGACCGGCATGGAAGCCGAAATTGTGATCATCAAGACCAGCGGCGACAAGATGCAGCAAGCGCCGCTGGCGCAGATTGGCGGCAAGGGAATCTTTATCAAGGAGCTGGAGGAAGCGCTGCTGGAGGAGACCATCGATCTAGCGGTGCACAGCGTGAAGGATATACCGACCGACATTCCGTCGCGGCTCATGTTTCCGGCCGTGTGCCGGCGCGACGATGTACGCGATTGCCTGGTAGGCTCCCCATTGGCAAATCTGCGTCAAGGGGCGCGCGTGGGAACGAGCAGTCTACGGCGGCAAGCGCAGTTGAAACACCTCCGGCCGGACCTCGATCTGCGCGACTTGCGAGGAAACGTCGACACGCGATTGAGAAAAGTGGAGAGCGGGGAGTATGAGGCAGTGATGGTTTCCAAAGCGGGCCTCGATCGGCTTGGGTTGGGCCAGCGGATTGCGGAGGTGCTGTCTCCGGACGTGTGCATGCCGGCGGTGGGGCAGGGCGCCATCGCGGTGCAGTGCCGGTTGAAGGACACCGAAACCGGGGATCTCTTGGCGCCTTTGGATGATGTGGAGACGCGAACCGCGATCATTGCGGAACGAGCGCTGCTGGCGGCATTGCAGGGTGGGTGCCAGGTTCCACTGGGCGCGTGGGCTCGCATCGAGCGCGGTGAACTCTTGCTGGATGCGTGCGTGTGTTCCGTGGACGGAATGCAATACGTAAAGCAGCGCGCTACCGCTCCCCCGGATCAGGCGGCACAACTTGGAGAGCATATGGCGCGAGTGCTTATTGAGGCGGGGGCGCAGTCTATCCTGGAAGAAGTGAGCCGGCAGCGTGGCTGAAGCATCTGCAAACAGCTTGGCGGGGAAGCGCATTGTCATTACACGTTCCGCGGCGCAGAGCGAGGCGATTGCGCGGGAACTGGCTGCCCGCGGAGCGATTCCCGTAGTTGTTCCGCTGGTGGCCTTTGCGGAGCCCGAAGACTTCGCGCCGCTCGATGCGGCGATTGCGGAAATCCAGCGGTTTGATTGGATGATTCTCACCAGCGCTCAGGCGGTCCGCGCCTTGGTCAAGCGCTGCGAGGAGCTGAAGCGTAGCCTGCTGCGCCGAGAGAATAAGCTGCGAATTGGTTGCGTCGGTCCCGTCAGTGCCGAAGCAGCTCGCCAAGCCGGACTGCCAATCGAGTATGTTGCGGAGACGCACAGCGGGGCGGGGCTGGCGGAAGAGTTGGGCAACCGGCTTCACGGAGCGAAAGTACTTTTGCCGCGTAGCGATCGCGCTAATCCGGATTTACCGCCAGCGTTGAAGCGCTACGGCGCGGAGGTCACTGAAGTGATCGCTTATCGTACGCTGCGGCCAACCGCAACCGATGAAGGAAACCTAAGGCAGATCGCTGAGGGGGCGGCGGATGCGGTTCTGTTTTTCAGCCCGTCAGCTGTCCATCATTTTGTTGAATTATTGGGGAGCGAGCAATTGCGCGAGCTGCAAGACAAACTGTCGATTGCGGCGGTTGGACCCGTGACCGGGAGTGCTTTGCGGGAGGCGGGGGTGCGGCGCATCGTGCTGGCGGGAGACACTACGGCTGCGGCGGTCATCGAAGCGTTGGAGAGGCATTTTGCGGATGTTCGGAAACCGGCGGAGGCAGGAGTGAAAAAAGTATGAGTTTTCCTACCCATCGGCCGCGGCGCTTGCGGCGGACTGAAGCGCTACGAGGCCTTGTTCGAGAAACGCGCCTAACCACGTCGGGGCTGATCTATCCGATGTTCGTGTGCCCAGGTACGAAGGTTCGCCAGGAAGTCAGCTCCATGCCGGGCGCCTATCAGCAGTCGGCCGACCAGATTGTGGAGGAGTGCCGGGAGGTGGAATCGTTGGGGATTCCGGGGATCATTCTTTTTGGGTTGCCTGAATCCAAGGACCCGCGCGGCGCGAGTTCGCTGGGCGCGCAGGGAGTGGTACAAAGGGCGATCGAAGCGATTCGCAAAGCGAAACTGAAACTTCTTGTGATTACGGACGTATGCCTCTGCGAATACACGGACCATGGGCACTGCGGCGTGATTGAGAATGGGGAAGTGGCCAATGACGCCACGCTGGCAATTCTTGCGCAGCAGGCGCTGGCACACGCACGGGCGGGGGCCGACATGGTCGCGCCGTCGGACATGATGGATGGGCGGGTGGGGGCCATTCGCGAAACGCTGGACGAACACAAGTTTGAGAATATCGCCATTTTTTCTTATGCCGCGAAATACTGTTCTGGCTTCTATGGACCTTTCCGCGAGGCGGCACAGTCGGCGCCCCAGTTTGGCGACCGGCGCAGCTATCAGATGGATCCTGCCAACGTGCGGGAAGCGCTGAAGGAAGTGGAACTCGATCTCGAGGAAGGCGCGGATATGGTGATGGTGAAGCCCGCGCTGGCGTACCTGGATGTAATCCGGCGAGTGCGCGATGCCTTTGACGTTCCGGTCGGTGCTTACAACGTCAGCGGTGAGTTTGCCATGGTGAAAGCCGCGGCGCAAAAGGGCTGGCTGGACGAACAACGAGTGGTTCTGGAAATTCTGACGGGTATCCAGCGGGCCGGCGCGGAAATCATTCTTACCTACCATGCCAAGGATGTCGCGCGCTGGCTGAAGGCGTGTTAATTTAGGCTGGAAAACATGAGTACAGTGCAACCCCGATTGAAGCACGAGCGCAAGCGGTCGCGAGAGATTTTCGAGCGCGCCGAGAAGGTGCTGGTTGGTGGCGTGAACAGCCCGGTGCGGGCGTTCCGCTCCGTGGGCGGAGAGCCGCTGATTATCGAGCGCGGCAGCTGTCAACATCTCTACGATGCGGACGGGAACGAACTGCTCGACTACGTGTGCTCGTGGGGCGCGATGATCCTGGGACACGCGAATCCGGCCATCAGCGAGGCGATTGCGGACCAGGCGCGCCGCGGCACAAGTTTTGGAGTGACGACGGAGTTGGAGTTGGAACTCGCCACGCTGATCACGCGCGCGATTCCATTTATTGAAAAGATTCGCTTCGTCTCCAGCGGCACGGAAGCGACGATGAGCGCTGTACGGCTGGCCCGAGGAGTCACCAAGCGCGACTTCATCGTTAAATTTGAGGGTTGCTATCACGGGCATGCGGACAGCTTCCTGTCGCAGGCCGGATCGGGCCTGGCTACGCTTGGAATTGCGGAATGCCCAGGTGTTCCGGCAGCGCTGGCGGCATTGACGTTGAACGTGCCGTACAACGATCTCGACGCGGTTGAGCGCGTGTTTCTAGAGCATAAAGATAAGATCGCGGCGATCATCGTTGAGCCGATTGCTGCGAACATGGGAGTGGTTCCTCCCGAGACTGGTTTCTTGAAGGGATTGCAGGAAATTAGTAAGAAGAATGGCGCCCTGCTGATTGTCGATGAAGTGATCACTGGATTTCGTTTGCGGAATGGCTCGGTGCAGGAGCTTCTGGGCGTCGAAGCGGATCTGACGACACTTGGGAAAATCATCGGAGGGGGAGTTCCCGTAGCTGCTTATGGGGGGCGCGCCGAATGGATGGACCAAGTGGCGCCGCTCGGACCGGTGTATCAGGCAGGCACGCTTGCAGGCAACCCGTTGGCGATGCGCGCCGGGATTGCGGCGCTCCAACAGCTGACCAAGCCTGGGCTGTACGAAAAGATGACGGGACTGGCGCAGCGGCTTGTTCTTGGACTGCGCGCGGAACTGGCAGACGCTGGAATTCGTGCGCAGATTAATGCCATCGGACCGCTCGCAACGGTTTTCTTTACACCGAAGCCGGTCAGAAATTATACCGACGCCAAGCGCTGCGACACTAAGAGATATGCCCGGTTTTTTCGCGAGATGCTCGACCGGGGCATATTCTTGGCGCCGTCACAGTTTGAGGCGGCGTTTGTCTCGGCGGCCCACACCTCCGAGGATATTGACCGCACACTGGCCGCGGCGCGCGAATCGCTGCAGGCCATTTCTTCTGATTCCGCGGTCTAAACCCCACAAAAAGGAGAATTGAGGAATGGGCGAGGGTATCGAACTTCCTGAGAGCCATCATGAGGATCATCCGCTGGTCCTGCCGGTTTCGATTACGATCTCTGTTATGGCGGTATTTGTGGCTGGGGTGTCGCTGCTCGGCCACCGGGCGCACACCGAGGGATTGCGCTTTGAAACTCAAGCCGCGAGCCGGTGGACTCAATACCAGGCGAAGAGCATTCGGCTCCATGAGGACCATCTTGGTTTGGACGCGGTCAGGCTCGGGTCGTCGCTGAACAAGGAGTTGGCAGAAGAACTGAAAGAGAAATATGCCAAAGAAATCGAGCACTACGAAAGCGACAAGGAAGACGTCACGCAAGAGGCGAAGAATCTGGAGAATGAGCGCGATTTGACGATTCGCCAAGCCGACCGATTTGATGGGGGAGAGGCGTTACTGGAAATTGGGCTGGTCATCTGCTCGATCACGCTGCTGACCAAGAAAAAATACTTCTGGATTGGTGGCGTGCTCATCGGTGCTGCGGGCATCGCTCTGGCAGTGACGGGCTTTTTGATTCATTGAGTTAAGCGCGTGCCGGGGGCTGTGAACCTCGCAACAGAGAGATTTCCTGCGCGAGACGTTCCAGCTTGCCAACCAATTCCTGGTGGCGGAGGTCCTCGCCAGTGGGCTTCCTGCCGATAAATGTGAGTGTTCCTCCCGGCTCCAGGATGCATTGCTCGACTTCGGCAAGCGAGTCGAATCCTTGTTTTCGGGCCGCGGCTTCCAGCTGGGCCATGGTAATGAGCTCCTTCTTCAAACGCTGCGTGCGCACCTTGCCGCTTTCAACTAAAACGTCGGCGCGGCCTTCGACCAACTGGTCGAGCTTTCTGTGGTCGTAGAGGAAGCGAACCACGAGATAGTTGGTGGCCAGCAGGGAAGTGGCCCCGATAATTCCGCCCAGCACGCTGTTGTCTTCGCCGATGATGGCGTTCTGCACGGTATTCGAGAGCGTCAGCAGGACGACCAGGTCGAAGGGATTGAGCTGAACGAGTTCGCGTTTTCCGGAAAGCCTTAGGCTGACCACCAGAAAGCAGTAGACGATGATCGGCCGGAGGATCTTTTCAGCCCATGGAAGTCCAACAACGAACATGTCTTTCCAAATATCGTGCATAGCGGGAGCGCCTCCTCGCGTGCCCGCCGGATCATGATTAAGGCGGGACGTCTTCGTTGCCTGAGAACGGAGGGAGCGTAACACGCGCAGAATTGGAGTAAAAGGCGAGGGCTGTGAATGGCCGCCCTGACCTTTGGTACAGTCATATTTTCGCTACGTCCATTCGACGCCGTTGCATACACAGGCGTTTCGCTTCCGTATGATTAAAACGACCAGATATCCGCCGGTTTGGCAGGCAGTCGCAGTAAGTAAGAAACAAATCCTAACGGAGGACCGAAGACTCACTCTTGCCCGCGATGCACTATGGCGCAGGCTAGTGTCGCGAGCAGCCATCAGATGAACCAACGCGCCCCCTTCGCGCCAGGCACCATCCTTGGACCGGAGCAACTCGCCACCCTATGGGACTCCGTCCGGGAGCTGGTTACGATTCTAAGCCCCCAGGGGATTATTCAATTTGCAAGCGCAGGCTTTACGCGCGTCCTGGGGCACTCCGCCGAAGATCTTGTTGGCAGATCGATTCTCGAGCTGGTTCACCCAAACGACGCCGAGGGAGCTCGCGAATGTCTTCGCGAGCTTTCCGTCAGCCAGCATGGGAAATTTGGCAGACGCTGCCGCTTGCGAAGCAAAGACGGTAGCTGGCGCTGGTTTGACGCCGAGGCCCGGGACCACTCCAAACTAGCTGCTATCGAAGGCATTGTCGTCAGTTTTCTGGACGTCACTGATCTTCACCGCATGGAAGCGGAGCGTCAGGTCAGCGCCGAGATTGTGCAGGCCCTCAACCAAACTGCCAACCTGGACGAATTGCTGGGTGGCATCCACATCGCACTGAAAAAAGTCGTCGACGCGGAGAATTGCTTTGTGGCTCTGCATGATGAGGTTGCGGACACCTTTACCTTTCCATTTTTCGTTGACCAGGTCGATGTGGCGCCTGCCCCGCAAAGAGTAGGGCGCAGTTGCACCGCGTTTGTGTTTCGCACCGGGTCGCCGATGCTGATACCGCAGAACGAGTTTGACCGGCTCGCGGCCCAAGGGGAAGTCGAGCTGGTCGGCTCGCCGTCCCCATCCTGGTTGGGCGTGCCTCTCAAGACGCCTACGGCAACCATTGGCGTCCTCGTTGTCCAGCATTATCAAAATGAAAATGCCTACGACACTCGCGATCTGGAGTTTCTAAGTTCCGTCGGGGGGCACATTGCCCTGGCGATTGAACGGCGGCGCTCGGAAGACGCTCTCCGCAGGAACGAAGAGATGTTCCGATTGCTATTCAGCTACAATCCCCTCCCCACCTGGGTTATGGACCGGGAATCGCTGAGGTTCCTGGAAGTCAATGAAGCGGCCGTTCGCCAGTATGGATATTCCCAGAATGAATTCAAGCAGATGACTGTCCTCGACCTTCGCTCGGAAGAGGAACGGTTAAAGTATCTGGACCAATTAAAGCACATTCCTCAGGAAGGACTTTATCGCGGCAATTGGAAGCATCGCAAAAAAGACGGACAAATCATTCAGGTCGAAACCATTTCTCACGAATTGGAGTATGCCGGAAGACGAGTCCGCCTGGTGGTAGCTCAGGACGTCGGCGAACGTCACCAGCTCGAGCAGCAGCTCCGGCAGTCTCAGAAAATGGAAGCCGTGGGACGTTTGGCAGGCGGCGTTGCTCACGATTTTAACAATCTGCTGATGGTGATTAAGGGACACACCGAGCTGCTCCTCAACGTGCTCCCTAGCGAAGAGAAATATTCGCGAAAAATTGAACAAATCGACCGGGCGGCGGACCGCGCGTCTACTTTAACGCGGCAGCTCCTGGCATTCAGCCGCTTGCAAGTCTTGCAGCCTCAAGTGATTAATCTGAACGGTGTCGTTGAGGAAATGGGCAAGCTGCTACCCAGGTTGATCGGCGAGGACATTGAGTTGGTAATTCGCGGCTCGGAAGATCTGGGTGCGATACGGGCCGACGCCAGCCAAATGGAACAAGTACTTATGAATCTGGCAGTCAACGCACGGGACGCCATGCCTGCCGGTGGACGCCTGCTGATTGAAACTTCGAATGCCGAACTGGATAGCACTTACAACGCCGTGCATCCTATTGTTCGGCAGGGCCGCTACATTCAGTTGGCCGTTTCCGATACTGGTACGGGGATGAACGCCGAAACGCAGGCGCGCATTTTTGAGCCCTTCTTCACGACCAAACCGCAAGGCAAGGGCACGGGGCTAGGCCTGTCGACGGTATACGGGGTCGTGAAACAGAGCGGCGGATTTATCTGGGTCTACAGTGAAGTGGGGAGAGGGACTTCGTTCAAGATTTATCTCCCGCGAGTCGATCAGCCAATCGATCGCGTCGGAGCAGTGCGAGTGGTGTCGGAAGCGCCGCGAGGAACGGAAACGATCCTCCTTGCCGAGGACGAACAGGACGTGCGCGAAGTGGCACGCGAGTTTCTGGAATCCGGCGGCTACACGGTGATCGAAGCGCGAGATGCCGCGGAAGCGCTGAAAAGAGTAGAGAGATACGATGGCGCCATCCACTTGCTGGTCACCGACATGGTCATGCCAGGAATGACGGGACAGGAACTGACGGCGAGACTCATGCAGGATCGCCCGGAAATACGCGTTCTATACATGTCGGGGTATAGCGAACGGGCCGCGGCGGACTCCTCGCGTGGCGGCTCATCCATTCGTTTGCTGGCGAAACCCTTCAGCCGCTGGGCGCTTCTTCGCGCCGTTCACGAAATCCTGAAACAGTCCTGAAGTTCCCGGAGTTCTCTCTGCCGAGCTAGACCACCGGCGATCTCTAATGTATTTTCGGATGCCTTTTGTGCCAGTCGGTATGCGATTGAAATGTCCGCCCCGCCTGGATAACCGCAAAATCGTCACCGGCCCGGCCCACAAATTGCAGCCCGACAGGAAGATTCCTCTCCGTGAATCCGCAAGGAACAGACATTCCCGGAAGCCCACAAATATTACCGATGCCACCGAGAGGATCGGGAAAAACCAGACCAGTCTCGAGATTCAGGGGCAGGGGCGTTGCTTGAACCGGCTGTGCGGCAGTCGCGAGCACATCAAACGTCTCGAACAAAGAATCCATTTTTTTCTGAGCGATTTCTCTGACCTTCAGTGCCTGCAGATAGTCGGCAGCGGAATACTGCTCATTGACATAGCCGGCGATTTGTCCGAGCGGGTCGGTCAATTCGCTCACTCGCCCGGAGCGAATCAGGGACCGAAAAGAGGCCGCGCACTCCACGGCAACGATGATGCCGCCCGCTTCCTCCCACGGTCCAATCGGCAAAGCGACATCTCTTACGCTCGAAAAGTATTTCTTGAGAATCCTGGTGCTGGCCTCGATGGGTTTGGCAACGCCCGGCTCGAGCGATTTCCACGCATTCGTGAGCCAGCCAATTTTGAGCGGGCGCGAATGCAATTCCATGGATGGCGAATACGTGAAAGCGCCCTTGTCAATGGGCACCGTTCCGCGATCCTTTGGATCGTGACCTGCAATGGCTGCAAAGATGCGCGCGCAGTCCTCGGCGCTCCGGGCCATCGGGCCGATCTTGTCCATCGAAGGCGCGAGAGCCATTGCGCCGTAACGGCTGACGCGGCCGTAGGTTGGCCGCAGACCACTCACTCCGCAATAGGCCGAGGGGCAGATGATGGAGCCCCATGTTTCCGTGCCGATCGCAAACGCAGCCAGACCCGCAGCCACAATGGCTCCCGAGCCGGACGATGAGCCGCAAGTCCAGCAAGTAGTGTCCCAAGGATTTTTTGCTTCACCCTGGAGGGAAGCGGAGGCGAAGCGGTAGCCCATCCCGCCCGCGAGCTCGATCATGGACGCTTTGCCGAGCATCACCGCGCCCACGCGGTTCAGATGCTCGATGACCGTCGCGTTGTAATCGAATACCTGATTTGCATAAGGCTTTGCGCCCCAAGTGGTCGGCAATCCTTTCACCGCCAGCAGGTCTTTGGCGGCGTAAGGAATTCCGTGCAGCGGACCGCGATAGTGGCCGCGTTGGATTTCTTTTTCTGCTGTCTTGGCCTGTTCGAGGGCCATTTCGGGCGTTAATAGCGCGTAGGCATTGAAGCGCGGTCCGAATTTTTGGCTGCGGTCCAGGTAGGCCTGCGTCAGAGCCACGGGCGAGAGCTTCTTTGATTCGATGCGTTTCGCGAGTTCGCTTACGGAAAGATAGAAAATCTCATCGCCAGGCATTCGGCAAGCTCCTCAGGAATTCCTCGGCGCGCTTGACGGTTTTGGCTTCGCCGGCATCGGCGAGGGCTTCTTTTCCCGTTCCATCAGTGGCTTTAGATACAGGCCCGGACCATCGCCGTTTTCCATTGTGAAGGCCCGCAAGCGATCCAGCGGCGGTTGCGCTTCAGTAACCAATCGCCGGATGTCGGACTTTTGAGCCTCAGAGAGCCGGCTGCCGTATTGGGCAAAGATCGACTGAATCCGTGCTTCGACTTCGACTTGTCCCTCCGGTGACAGCTTGGGAGCATTCGCGGGCTGCTGCGCAGGCAGGGGCGCGGCGACAGATTCTGCGCTGAGAAGATTCGAGGGCGTCAGCGTCGCAGCCGCGGAAACAAAGGCGGCGCACCGCGCAAATTCACGGCGGGAAATTGCCGAATCGCTATTGTTGGCCATCGCTATCCCCCGGATCAGAAACAAGAAGTGCCAAACGATGCGTGAAAGGGTGCAAAGTGAGGCTACTGAATCCGCGTTCGAGCGTCAACTGGTCACGGGGGTATTACGCATTGAGGGGCGTCGAGCCGATGAATGGCTTCGAAAGCTACTGTGCTGGCTCAGCCTGCAGCGGTGAAATGTCGGCTAGGTACGGCGTAGGACGTATGCGCGACGTGATGACAGTCCGGGAGAAACAGAAGTTCGTCAGGTTGGTCTCTATCCGCGTCTGTTTTGAGGTACTTGTGGGCGCGAACGTCCATTGCGACGACTACGTCGTATCGCTGACCTCTAGGTTTCTCTATGTAAAATGCGCAGGTCCTGTTCTCAACCTGTGAAACAGCGTCCTGGTGTGTTAGCGTCCAATGACTTCCATCCGGCGTGAGCCCACAAATCGCCTTGATGCGCTCATGTGCTCCCGTTAGCTCGGTCTTTACGATGGACCGTATACGAAGGTATCGAGCCATTTGCGTTTACTTGTCGTGTAAAGTAACGGAGACTTGGGACGTGGGTGATTCTGCGGCTAGTACCTAGTCAAGTCAAGTATCAAAGACGAGAAATTGCTCAGTAATTGTAAGTGTAGAAGGACTATGACGGCTAGTCCCGAACAGCGAGTTTGGACGATATCGGCGACAAGCCTGTTGTGTTTATCGGGGTTATACAAAGAGTCAGACCGGCACATCAACGAAATCATGTTCTTAGAAGCCCAAATAAAGATTCTGATTCAAGCGATTCGCGTGACCAAAGGCGTGGATTCGATCTCTGAAAGCCGTATCCGCTTGCGGGGCAAGCCATCTGTTAAGGGGCGCGACGCTGGGATTTACAGGGAAGGCCTTGCAAAACGAGAACCCAAATTGAGCGCATCCTCCGCAACGAGCGTGAGCTAGCCGAGGCCAAAGTTGATGTAAGCGCACTGGAAACATTTCTTGCTCCAGGGACGCAACACGATGCCTATCAAGAGATTCGCCAAATCATTTCGAGTGCTGTCCAGGAATCTATAATCATCGATAATTACGTGGACGGTATTCTTTTTCAGCTACTGACAAATGTGAATCAGAATGTGGGTATCAAAAGCTGATTTTGAACTTGAGGGAAGGAAATTCGCCTAACAGTATGGGCGCTTTGTCGAAGTGAAGAAGGACAGAGACGAATTTCACGATCGTTTTATTATTTTAGACGATGCGCGGGTTTTCCATTTAGGACACTCGATGGATCGCCTCAGGTCGTGCGCGCCCGTGATTGTTCAGTACGCAACTCGCGCGGCCGCTAGGACCTCTTGGCTTTGTCCGAGAGTCGCTCGCTGATCGTGGCGACAGCGTATTCGCCCCAGATAAGAGACGGCTAGTCGCCGAACAGGGGTGTGGCAAAATCCGTCAATGCGTAATACCCCGTCAACTGGCCACGGGGATAGAGGATAGGAAAGAGTAAAACTGCCCCCGTTGCACAATTTTGGTGCAATGGGCCGAATGACTTACTGCTAGTCGCTGGTGCCAGAGGACGTGGTGCGCTTGACCACCTTTTCGGCAGCCATGGCCGGCATGGTCATGGTCTTGAAGAGTGGCCCGCGAACAGAAACCCTGTCCCCAGACTTCAAGGAACTTAGACCAGAAAAGGTTTGGTCTTCTTCCGTTTCGAATCGGGTTGTGGCAAGGATGTCCACCTGGATCGACGTGATCCCCGCGTTCGTGAAATAGGATGGGAGGCTGCCCAGTGTGAACGTCTGAGGGTTGCTGCTGGCGTTGACGGCTGTGATGGTACCGGTCACGAAAGTAGGCTCTAGCTGCACCTGGTCAACAGTGACCATCAGGTTGGGAGGAGTGCCGGTCGGAAGCCCGGTTGGATGAAGGCGGACTTCTTGCCCGACCATGAGGTCAGCAGCGCTTAGGAAGTTCAGACCTGACGGGAACATGAAACCGCTGGTGTCAACGGAGAAAGTCGCCTGAGGCGCGAGATTGATGGTCAAGGGAACGCCCATCGAAAAGCTTCCCATATCGCCGCCACCGCCGAAGAGCTCTTCATCAAAGAGAACGACCTGGAAGCTCCCCGTACTGACCGAGGTGATCGCGCCAGCGAAAGAGATCTCGTTGGGAGGCTGAAAGAATTTCACTTCGAAAGCGAGGAGTGATCCATCCGGCTTCATTTTGGCGTCCACCTTGACGATTTGGCCCTTTTGCAAGCAGGAGAAATTCTCGGCGCTGCAAGACGTTCCGAAATCGAATTCTGTATTGGTATCGGTGGCGATAGTAAAAGAAGGTCCGTTCATTCCGCTCTGAATCATGAAGGAACTGGGTGAAACAATCGACGTTACCTGACCGATCAACTCCATGTCCTCGTCGCCTTCGTTTCCGCCGCTGGAATTTGGCGGTGGAAGCTGCATCACGCTGATCGTGGGAGTTATGGAAAGGTCGCTTGGTTGAATCGAGGTATCTATATTAAAGTCCATTTTCAGAACCAGCGGGGAATTCATGGTCAGAGTAATCGGGAACGGCGACGCTTGCACGGTCACCGAGGATTGATTGAGCTTGGGATCGAATTCACACACTTGTTGATCGGAGCAAGTCTGGGTTCCGAGGGTGAGCGGCTTTCCAGTCTGGTTTTGGATAGTCATTCGAGGGTTTGAAAACGTCACCATGAGGCCGCTGTACGTCCCCGTTGGGACACTCCGGCTCGCCAAGAGTGCTGACTCTGTTTGCAAATGCTCGAGCTCAATGTCCTGGGGCTCGCTGAGCATTGAAACCGGCTGGCTGCTACTGGAACCGCTGGGTTGAAGCGTAGCGCCCGTCACTTCAATTTCAAAGGAGAGCACGGTCACCCCCATGGGAGGATTGTCGTGGATAGTCAGAGAAACCTGAGCCAAGTTTGCAGCCGAGGGTGTTAGCGGTGAGCTCATACTGCCCCCACATCCGGCCAACACAATGGCGACAAGCAAAAGCGGTCCCAGATACGAAATAGCCTTGCGCATGGATGCTCCTCCTTCAAAAAGGCACACCGTGAACTCGGAAAGAGGGCTGTTGCTGGGTAGGATTTAGACCGGCGTTATTCTAGTCCGGGCAATTTATGGCTGGCAAGGTTCGTATTTCGAGTATTTGGTACAGGCGGCGACTGAGAGGACTCCTGGCCAAAAGGACAGGTAGACCGTAAACCCTGGGGGTGGCAGGATCTACAGCACAAGAACTTTTTCTGGAAGTTGTTGGGCGAAAGAAGAAGGCTCTGAATCAAAATTATTGACCTTCACTGATTTTCCTGCCCACTCATGGTGACGGCCGGGAGAGTGTTATGTGGATTGTCCTCATATGCTTAGCCCTGGGCTTCGCTATTTTTGCTCTGCGCATCCTCTTTGCCCTCAAGACAGCCCACGCGGACGCCCCTCCGGGTCAAAAAACATCGAGAGAAGGGAAGCCGATTCCTGCCAACGCAGGTGGCCCTCTTTCGGGCCCGGATGCTCGCGGCGGCACAGGTAGCGAGGTTGCCGTGTCTCCGGCTGAACGCAAACGGGAGAAAGTTGAAACGAAAGAGTTGTGGGTCGATAGCCGCTACTGTTGGGTGGTGCTCTGCAAGAACCATTGGTTTCACATTCCGAAGAATATATTTTTCAGGCACAGAATCCCACTCTCCGAGACCGACCCCGTCGCCACTTGCCCTTCCCTCGTTGGCCGCTTCAGGGTCCGTTGCGATGACTGCCACAAAGAGTATTTTTATAAACCCTCAGAAGTGCTCAAATACGAAATGGAGCTACCTGACTCTTTCACTCCGCATCCACTCTTTCGAGATTGTTAGGAGCAGATTCAGCGGCACATCTTGTGATTCGCGTCCACAAGGACACCGAAGTTCCGATTCCCCGGCATGCATGAACAAGACTGATTACCGTTCGAACCGGAAGTGGATGGTAATAGTGACGTGTGCTGGAACAGGCTGGCCATTCCGTGTGGCAGGTTCGTACTGGAATTGCTTCAAGGATTCTACAGCGGCCGGGCGCAATGACGGAGGCCCTGAGAGTACGCTGATGAAATTCACCTCGCCTGCCGTCCCCACGACCGCGTCGATCACGACGTTTCCTGTTTCGAAGTCCCGCAGAGCCTCCAAGGAGGCCACGGCTCTCACGGATTTGATCAATTTCGGCGGCACGATGGGGCTCTCCGACACAGACGGAGAAACAGAGTCAGGAGCGGCTTTTGCTGTTGTACGATCCGGTGAACGTCTGATTGCTAACGCCGCCGAGGGAGATGTTTTCCTCACAGTCGGCTGGGCTACGGAAACACTCGACCCTAAGGGTCGACTAGGGGACTTCGTCAAATCTTTCGGTTCTGGCGGAACTGTGCTGGGCAGCGCCGCGCTTGAGAACGGCATTCCGGCTGAGGTTACGGGCGCATCACTCGCTACTCTCGTGTTGTGGAATTCTGATTGATCGGTTTTCTTTGCCGGGGACTGCCACGGCATCCAATGCTTGTACCACGCGGCTCCAACCGTGGTGACTACCAGCGCCGCCGTGAGCAGCGCAAGACGCATCACTCCGCCTCGAAACCTAGGCGTGAAACTTCCTCTCGCTCGCAACGACCGCTTGGCCTTCGGCAGCGACATACTAAAATCCAGCGAAGGCTTCGGTAGCTGCGCTTGGTCTTCGGCTGTCCATCCGACCGGACCAGCGTTGTGTTCGACGAGCAGAGAATTGCCTGTGAGCGCGCCGCCAGAGGGGTCCCTTGATCCACTACTTGCGCTGGATTCCGGGCCTGGCTCACCCCCCAACGGCAATGCCGAGGACGCCTCGGGAACCGCAGGTGGTACCGGCACCTGCGCCTCTGCCGAACCTCCCAGACTCTCCGCGGGAGCTTGTGTCAACAGGGGCTGTCCCCGCAGTACTTCCACTTCCCGCTGAAACGCGTGTGCCTCCTCGGCAGTGGGCGCACGAGGCGGTTCGCCCGGGTCATCCGCACTAGATTCCACAGAGCTCACCAGTGCAGCAGCCGCAGCGTCCTGAGCGGCCCTTGGCAACAGCGCCGTCGCTGCGGAAAAGTCCATGCCCCAGAAGCGCGGGGCAGGTTCAACGAATTCTAACTCCGCGAAGCAAGTCGTCGTCTGGTACACGCGCTTGCGTTTCACCTGGGCGACAACTTCGCGCTTCAATTCGACGTTGGTGAGCAGGAGCAATTGTCCGTGAGCCACGGCCAAGGACAACCGGATCACTCCCCCATTTTCATGGACCAATACGGAATCCGTCTCTTCGGTCAATAGCTCGCGCTCGATGGCATTCTTGTCGTGAGGCAATGCGGTGGCCAGCACCCGTACCTCGCGTGCGACCATGTTCGTCTTTAGAGGGTTTAAGGGCGGTGCGTCGGTTTCGGCCGGCTTCGCCGGAATCTCCGTGCGCTGCGGCTCAGAAGGTTCTGCCGTTGGCGGAGTCGTCAAAAGACTCATGTCCTCTGCGGAAGACAATTCAGTCGTTCCTTTTACCGGGGTTGCGAGAGCCCCGGGAAATTTAGGCTCGGTAAGACCGTCCGCATGGCGAACGATCCTACTCTACCATTCTCGATGCGCGGCTAGCCGGCCAGCTATAGTACGAACGTACTCTGTGCATCATTGTAGAGACAAGCCCTCGAGAGTCTCCGCAACATTCGTGCGTGTGCGCAAGATCACCAACGGGCTACCGTACAAGAAACCTAGGTTTAGAGTAGCAGGCCAGTACTGCGCGCAGCTAGCTCACCTCCGTGAGGGTGCGAATCTGCGTCTCGAGAGCTTGATTGTATTGACGCTCGATCTGAAGTTCCGTTTGTAGTTTTTTCACCAGCAGATCCAAATGGGCAATCTCTACGCGAAGCCTCTGGACATCGGCGGTCGTGGGAGCGGGCCGAACCTGGGCGCCCGCCGATTGCTGATAATCCTGTTGAGGCTGCGAAGGCTGCCGCGGAGTGAACGCCTCGGCAAGTGCCCGGGGCCAAGCCGATTCGGCAGTAGCGGGGACCGCTGGCGGAGGCGTAACCTGCCGGGGAGCGGCCGGCGCGGGAGGCGGAGAAAAGAGATTGCTCAGAGCATTGGAAGGCGCTGGACGATCAGCCACTGGTCTAGGCGTTGCGCTCTTCGGCTCCAGAAGGCTCTTCACCCGGCCAATCAATTCCTGCGGCTGAAAAGGTTTGCGAATCAATTCATCCGCTTTCACTGAAACCGCTTTGTCAGCGACGCTTTTGTTAACCACGCCGGACATCAGCACGACCGGCGTTTCGCTGAAATCTGGATGCTGCTTGATCTGGCTGCAGACGGAATAGCCGTCCTGATCGGGCATGATCACGTCGGTGATCACCACGTCGGGACGGTTTTGTGCGAACTGCGCGAGCGCCGATGCCGCGTCGGCACAGGTAATCACGTTGATATTCTCACGGCGAAAAGCGATCTTGATGACTTCGCGCATCGTCGCGCTGTCGTCGATGAAGTAGACAGTAGGTATCCGCTTGGCCGGAGCCTCCCCCAGAGGTGGGATGGTCATTGCTTCGCTCATAGCGCTTCCTTGTCCGCCATGTCACGCGTCCCTTCGTCGAATTCGCGCATGGCATCCAGCATAAGATCGGTGGCCGAGCGCAACACGGTACGCTGCGTCGACGTGGTCCCATAGGTAAATTTGTAAACGCCTTCCTTGCTGTTACCGAGGCTCTTCAAAATGTGAATGACGGCTTCGTCCCCAAATAAATTGCCGCACTCCGCGTGCGAAATGGTCCCGGCGTCGTAAAACAGAACACCGTCCGTTTCCCCGGCGTTGATGTGCAGGGCGCCTGTTTGGTGCGCGTGCCCCAGCATCTGCATGACGCCCGTGAGGTCGTGGTGCGTCAGGTTGCCGCTAAGACTGGTGTCGGACTGCTCCAGCATCTGCGTGGGCTGAAACCCTTCGGCTTTGCTGACGATGATTTGCTTGACGTGAGCGGCGATAACCGCGAGTTGCCGGTTGCGATCGATGTAATCGTCGCAGCCGGCCTGAAATGCTTCCATCAATGCCCGCTGGCTTCCATCGCCAAGCGCGATAATGGGCAAATTGGAGTTTTTTGCGTCCGCGTGAATGATTCTTGCGATCTCCAGAGCTCCCATCTCTCGCATATTTGTCGCGCAGACAATGGCGGACGGCGCGTCGTATTCGAGTGCGGTGATGGCAAAAGCCGCTTGGGTGCTGGACACCACCTCAAGGCCCTCGCGCTTCAACGCATCGCCGAGGCGCTTGGCAAAGTAGACGTTGCTGTCGATCAGAAGAACCCTTACGGGCCGCCCGGAAGGGATCATGGCCGCGCCTCGGCGACTTGAGGCGCTACGGCCGGCGGGAGTGCGTGTTCCGGGCCGGGCGTGAGCGCATCCAGATTCAAGACTTCGATCACGTCCCCGTCATGCGAAATCCAGCCCGCAACATGAGGCGCATCGGACTCTGCCGCAGCCATCATTTCCGTATTAATCAGTTCGCACTCGCCGGTAACCGGCATGGCGATCCATTCTTTCAGCGTTCCGTAATTGCGCACTGCGATCAGGTAAAAGCGGCGCGAGGTCAGGCGTTTTCCGAGAAGCGTTTCAGAAACATCGCATACCGGAACAATCCGGCCACGCCGCAGGATTACACCCTCCAACTTTGGGGTCCGGTGAGGAAACCGAAAAACACGGCTCGGGGCAACGAGCTCAGCAATCTGATTGGCCGAAACGGCAAAGCGCCTCTCGCCCAGCCGCAGCAGGACGAAGGGTTGCAATTCGAGTTCGGCCGATACGGTCATGGCGCTAAGGGGGTCTCCTCGAGAGCCGGGGCAGCGGAATTGTCCGCTTGCAGCAGCGCTGCGTCGAGCAAAGCTAGTTCTTCAGGTGACAAAAACCCTTCCGGTTTCACTACCGGCACGACGGCTTGGTCGAGGGCCGTCAGCCCCCGGTACCACTGGCGCTCTTCGTGGCAGAAAGAGAGTGGCAGCGCCTGGAGGCGTGTCATGGCGGTCATTTTATCGATGCCATCGATCAGGAGGGCCGTGCGCGTTTTGCGCAGCACGAAGAGCAACGCGCCTTCCGCCGGGTGTAACCCGAAATGCATTGCGCCATTAACAATGAAGAGAGAGCGATCCCCGCGCCGCACAACGTGCCGCACTTTTCGAATTCCAGGCGCGCTGATTTCGATGGCGGCGCCGGACATGCTATCGGCGCTGCGAACTTCCTGCACGGAAGCGGAAGAGACGGCAAACAATTGTCCACTGACGCGAAATAGAATGATCTGTTCCGTCTTGGCCGAACTCGGTTTTACAGGGGCCGCTAAACGCATCAGCGAACTCCCGCGGGTGCCGTTCGGCAAATTCCCAAGACGCGCTTTTCGATGGCCGCGTATATATCGTCGATTCCGAGCACCTGATCGACGGCACCGGCTTTGATGGCTTCGGCTGGCATACCGAAAATCACGGACGTCGCTTCATCCTGCGCCAGCACCAGGCCACCTGCCGACTTAATGGACATGGCTCCGCTGGCTCCATCGTTGCCCATTCCTGTGAGTACGCCCGCAATGCTAAGCGGGCCGGCGAAAGCCGCGACCGATTCCATGGTGACGTCAATATTCGGCAGATAGCCGCTGATGCGGCCGGACGTTCCGTCGAGCTGAATTCTTCCAGTTGGCGTAACGCGAAGGTGCTGGCCGCCCGGACAGATGTAGAGCGTGCCCGGCTGAAGCGACTCATTGGCTTCCGCTTCTTTCACGCGGATTTCGGTGAATTCCGCGAGCTGCGCCGCGTATTGCGTCGTGAATGCGGCGGGCATGTGCTGCACCAGGATCACGGCGGCAGGGAAGTCGGCCGTAAAGCCTGGAGCGATGCGCATCACTGTAGCCGGGCCTCCCGTGGAGGCGGCCAAGACGACTACCGGGAAGCGCTGGTCAAGTCCTGAAGTTGGCGCGCGGCGCGTGCTTACCTGCGCGGGTGCCAGGGTCTTGGAGCCGGTGGAGTTCCGAATCGTTGATGCCAGGCGTGACGCCGTGCGCACCACGCGCACTTTGGCGGCCATGCGCATCTTGCGCAGCAGGTCTTCTTTCACGCTCTGCATATCAAGGTCGATAGCGCTTGAAGGTTTGGCGACAAATTCAATAGCACCGAGTTCCAGCGCCCGCAATGTGCTCGCGGCGCCCTCGCGTGATTCAGAACTGACAATCACAATCGGCCGCGGATTCGTGGTCATAATTTCCGCGGTTGCCTGGAGCCCATCGACATGAGGCATATTGATGTCCATGGAGATAACGTCAGGCTTCAGGGATTCCGCCATGGCTACGGCCTCGCGGCCGTCCTTGGCGTTGCCAACAACTTGTAGTTGTTCGTCAGCGTTGAAAATGCCCTCCAGGACCTTCCGCATAAATGCGGAATCATCAACTACGAGCACGCGAAACTTCTTGTTGGTGGTCGCCATTGTTTGTTTACGCTACCGGCGCGACCGGGCGTGGCGCCTCCGTTCCTATAAGTTGTTCTACCGCAGCGATCAGTTGATCCTCCTGCACGGGCTTAGTGAGGAATGCCGTGGCGCCTTCCTTCATCGCGCGATCGCGATGTTTGGCCCCCGCGCGCGAGGTAACCACCATCACGGGAATTCGCCGCGTCGAGGGGCTCTGGCGCAGTTGCACCATCAATTCATAACCGGTCATGCGAGGCATCTCGAGGTCGGTAATGACCAGATGGCAGCCATGCTGCGTTACCAGTTCGGCGGCTTCCAGTCCATCCGCTGCCAGTTTCACGCGGTAACCGTTCTTCTCCAGCATGCGGCCGACGAATTTGCGCACGCTGATGGAGTCGTCCGCGACGACGATGACGCGCTCTTGTTCGACGGTGTCGATGGCTTCGGAAGGAATGCTTCCACGAGCAATCGCCGTCGAGCCCGGCGCAAAGATGCGCGCGGCGCTGGCGCTGGCCTGTAGTGGCCGGCGCTCGCTCGGTTCTGTGGCAACCATGCGATTCAAATCGATCAGCAGAATAAGGCTGCCATCGGGCGCAATGGTCGTGCCCGGGAAGAGCTTAACGCGGCGCAGGTATTCGCCCAGGTTCTTGATAACGATTTCGTCTTTGCCAAGAACTTCTTCAACGACGAGGCCAATCTTCCGGCTTCCGGCATTTGCCACCACCATGCGGAAATATCCGTTGATGGGTTCGAGCGGCGGTAAGCCCAGGTAGGTATCCAAGCGCACGACCTCGGTAACCACGTCGCGTACCTTGGTCAGCAGTTTGCCGCCGACATCTTCGATTTCGTCCGCGCGCAGTCGGCGGATTTCCTCGACGACTGCCAACGGCAATGCAAAATTCGCGGCGCCGCAGCGCACAAACAGCGCCGGAGAGATAATCAGGGTGAGGGGCACTTTAAGCGTGAACTTCGTGCCCTTGCCGCTGGTGCTCTCGATCTCGATTTCGCCGTTAAGCGCGTTCAAATTTGCCCGTACCACATCGAGCCCGACTCCGCGCCCGGCCAGCTCCGTTTTCACGGGCGCCGTCGAGAATCCTGGATGGAAAAGCATTTCACGGAGATCGCGTTCGGTAAGCCGGTCGGCGGTTTCCTCGGAGACCAGGCCTCGTTCAAGCGCGCTCTGCTTCACGCGTTCGTAATTAATTCCCCCGCCGTCATCCTCAACTTCAATGTAAATGTGATTGCCGCGGTGGTACGCGCGCAGCATGATGTTGCCCGCGGACGATTTGCCGGCGGCAACGCGGTCAGCACTCTGCTCGATGCCGTGCGCCACCGAATTGCGAACCAGGTGCACCAGCGGGTCGGAAATCTGCTGAATAATATTGTTGTCGAGTTCCGTTTCGCTTCCGGAAAGATCCAGCTCGACATGCTTGCCTGTCGAGTTCGCCGCATCGCGCACGGCCCGCGACAGCCGCGAATAGAGAGTGCCGATCGGTACCATTCGCGCAGCCGTAATTTCATCTTGCAGGTGATGCGCCAGCTTCGTGAATTCGTCAATATCGCCTTCGACGCGTCCGATGAACCCTTGTAGTTGCGAAAGTACTTCGTTGACGTCCGCTGAAATTTCTGCCATCGACCGCGACAGAATATTGAAATCGTCGTAGCGGTCCATTTCCAGTTCGCTGAATTCGGACCAGAACGACGTGTCGCCCGCAGCCGCGCTCGTAAGCATCTGCGGCGTCGGCTCAGCGTTCCAGGACCCTTGCGGGGCTCGGCTGTTACTGATGCGGTTAAATTCGTACTTCTCCTGGAATTCAGCAACTTTCCCCTGCAACCGCTCTTTCGAGAAGCTCAGCGTATCAACGAGCTTTTCGAGTTCCGCTACGCGGCCTACCATGCGTGTGCGATTGATGACCAGTTCCCCGACCGTATTCATCATGCGGTCGAGCCGCGCCAGCGCAATTCGAACCGATTTAACCGTCGAGGTGCCACCCGCAATTTGTTTCGCGGCCTTCTTTGCTGGTGCGGAGGATTGCGGCGCGGATTCGATTTCTTTGGCACTCCGCGTTTCGCCCGCAACCGGCGTCCCGGCGGTGGCCTCGGCCTCTTCGGGATCCAGCGGAGCGAATTCCGCGATGCGGCCCAGCAGGGAATCCACGCCAGTCCGCATTTCGACTTCATCGGCCCACTGACGGTGGAGCGTCTTCTTCAGCGTGTCCACCGACTCAAGGCACAAATCCACAACGGCGGGCGAAGGTTCGATCTCTCCATCGCGCAAACGGCCGATCAGGTCCTCGACGCGGTGCGCAATTGCTCCCAGTCTCTTCAGGCCAACCTGCGCGGCGGAGCCTTTTACGGTGTGAATGGCGCGAAACAACTTGTTGATCTCTTCGGGATTGTTGTTGCCTTCCAGCGAAATGAGGCAATCGCTGACGACCTGTAGATGTTCTTCCGCTTCCGGTTGAAAGAACTCAAGAATCTCGTCGGGTACCTCGTCGTCGGTCGGAAGTGCGTCGAAGTAAGAGCCGGTGGCCGCCGCCACCAGGGGCTCCGGGATCTCCTCCGCAGCGAACCGTTCACGTGATTCCGGTTGCGAGAGATTCAGCGGTGGAGGTTCCGTGGGGAACGCGAAGCGATAGCGCTCCTTGAAAACGGCAATATCATCGATACTCTCTTTGCCCGTGTCGCTTATTTCCAAAAGGTCCGTTTCCAGCAGCGAAATTCCATCGGAAAGGAATTCCGTCAACGGCCCATGCAAATCGCTGCCAAGAGGCGCGTTCAGTGCATATTGAAAAACGTGCGCAAGTTTCCCGGCGATTTCAGAAAAGCGCGGAAATCCGTAGCTCGCGGAAGTCCCGCCCAGCGTGTGCGCCGAAATGTAGAGCCGTTCCAGATCTTCCCGGCGCGGCTCCACGTCTTGAAGCACGCTGACGTATTCCCGCAAATATTGCAGGTTCTCCGAGGCTTCCTGGAGGAATACTTCGACGGCTTCGCGGTCCAGCGTACTCACGCTCGCCCCTCCGCCACGAGTTCCGGTTTTTGCAGTTCATCCGCAGTCGGTTTCCGGTAAAGAATGCAGTCGTTCAAAACAATGGCCTGGAATTTCACCGGCATCTTGGAGATGGACTCCGAGTGTCCCAGGAATAGATACCCGCCCGGTTCCAGCGTATCGTAGAATCGCTGCACCAGAGAGCGCCGTCGCTCTTCCGAGAAGTAGATCATCACGTTCATGCAGAAAATTAGGTCCATGCGTCCGACGTACACCGCTGAAGCAAGATTCATCTGCGTAAACGAGATCATCTTGCGCAGCCGTGGCTTTATTTCATACCCGCCGCTCACCTCGGCAAAATGACTCGCCAGCTGCCTCTCGCTCACACTGGCAATGCTGCGCCCTTTGTAGATCCCCCGCTCCGCGTGTTTCAGGGCGAGCCGTCCGACATCCGTCGCAAGTATTTCCACGTTCCAGGAATCCGCGAACGACAATGAATCCGCAATGGTGATGCCGATCGAATAGGGCTCTTCGCCTGTCGAACAGCCAGCGCTCCAAATTCTCAGCGTGCGGGGATTCTTCCAGAACTTCTTGGTGTGCAGTTCTGGCAATACCCGCTTCTCGAATGCTTCGTACACGCCGGGGTAACGGAAGAAGCTGGTCTCCTGCGTCAGCAGCCGCTCGAGCAAGCCCTCGTATTCGACGTTGGATTTGCGCATGACGCGCAACAGTTCCGTGCCGCGTTCCATGCCTTTTGCGCGCAGGTGTTCGCGCACACGCGTGGAGAAGAAGCGCTCTCGCGATTCATCGAAGCAAATTCCCGTTCGCTCCTCGATCAACATGCGAATCTCGCTCAGCTCGTGTTCGCTCAACCCTTGGCCGTGTCCCTGGCGTTCGCTCATCAGTCTCCCGTTTTGTGGGCCTCGCTCTTACCGCCGCCTATCGGCGAAGCAGAGCTTCACTTCCTAACGAAGAGCGCCTGCCGGGACGGGCCGCTCGGATTCCTCGTGTGCTGCCGCGGCTTTGGATGAAGCGCGGAATTGCGCCAGCGCTTCGTTTAATTGATCCGACAATTTGACGAGCTGGCTGACGGTGGCCACCGTGCCGCGCGTACCTTGCGAGGTCTGCCGCGTAATGCTCGAGATGATCTGCATGGCGTGCGCTACGCCTTCTGTACCGCGCACCTGCTGTTTCGATGCCAGCGAGATTTCCTGCACAAGTTCCGCCGACTGGCGCACCACGTTGGAAATGGCGTCCAGCGCGCGGCCCGCCTGATCGGCGAGAGTTGCTCCGCTTTCCACTTCCTTGGTGCCTTCTTCCATGACGACCACGGCTTCGTTCGTCTCCGCCTGAATCGCCTTGATGAGTGCCGCGATGTCTTTCGTCGCACTGCGGCTGTGTTCGGCGAGTTTGCGGACTTCGTCGGCGACGACCGCGAAGCCTCGCCCGGCTTCACCGGCGCGCGCCGCCTCGATGGCCGCGTTCAACGCCAGCAAATTGGTCTGCTCCGTGATGTCGTTAATCACGTTGATGATTTCTGAAATTTCCAGGGAGCGGTCGCCGAGAGACTTGATTTTCTTGGCGGTCGCCTGCACCGATGCGCGAATGCGCTGCATGCCCTCAAGCGTGTCGCGCACCGCGCGGTTGCCCTGTTCAGCGGCATCTAGCGCGCGGCGTGCCGCTTCGGCGCTTGCTTCGGCGTTGTTTGAAACCTGTTTCATGGAGACCGTCAGCTCTTCGACGGCGCTGGACGTGTTTGTGATTTCCTGGTCCTGCTGCGTCGCGCCCGCCTGCATTTCGTCGGCGGCCACCAGAATGTTGTTGGAGCACGCGGTTACTTCCATGGCCGCTTTGCGGACGCGCTCGAGAACCTTGGTGAAGTTGTCGAGCATGTAGTTGATGGAGTCCGTAACGTTGCCGAGAGCGTCGTTGGTCACCTTGCCGCGCTGTGCCAAATCACCGCGCGCAACCTGGTTGATGACGCTCAGCAATTCCGTGATGCTGCGCTGCAACGCGTCGTTGGCATCCTGGTTGCTCGTGGCCTTGGAGACTCGGGCAACCGCGCGATTCAGGTTTTCCGCGATGTACCCCAATTCATCATTCGAATTGACCTCAGCACGTGCGCGCGGGTCGCCGGCGGCCATGCGCTCGGAAAACTCCGCGAGCGCCTGCACCGGCCCCAGCAACGCGCCGAACCGCCACGCAAGAATCACCGCCGTCGCCAGCGCCAGTACGATGGCGAACAGGATGGTTCCTCCGGCTGGTGAACCGAAGTCGAACAAGGACGCCTCACCGGCCTTCTTACCGGCGCTGAAGGCCAGTCCGAGAACGATGAAGCCGACCACTCCGTTCAGCAGGACCAGCGTCCAGATTGTGGAACTCAGTCGCGATTTCATGCCACCCTCCAAATCTCTTCCGCGGAGCCCGCGCCATCCAACGGCGTCGTCTCCACAAATCTTAAATACTAGGCCCCGGAAAAACTTCGAGCAGCCGGCGCAAATCAATCACCAGCGCCAGGCGGTCGTCGTGTCGCAACATTCCAATGCAGTGCGGCACGTTTTCCGGCGCTTGCTCGAGCAAATCCTCGGTGTTCACCGAATAGGTTCCGATGACTTCGTCGGATGCAATGCCGATGCGCAGGTCTTCGTGATGATTTTCGGCGCGCAGGGATGCGACCACCACGTGCTTAGGCAGCAAGCCCGGCCGTCGTCCCTCGGTAATCGCAATGTCGATCAACGGCACGATAGCTCCGCGCAAGTTGAAGATGCCCACCAGGTATGCCGGGCCAAGCGGCAGCTTGGTCAGCAACGGCCAATCCAGCACTTCTTCCACATCCAGAACCGGGAGGCAGAATCGCTCGCGCCCGCTGCGGAACACGCAATACTGCGATTCCGGCGGCCGCTCTTCGATTGGCCCTAGCGCTTCCAGCAGATCGCCGGTATCGGCGTCCGCCGGAAGGGGCTCAAGATGGAAATCTTCGCTCATCGCCTGTACTCTCGCTCAGCAACTCTCATGCGAACCGCCGCACGGCGCGAATCAGATCTTCCCTCGTAAATGGTTTCGTCACGTAGGCGTCCGCGCCCTGCTGCTGACCCCAATATTTGTCGCTGGCCGTATCTTTCGAGGTCACCAGGATTATGGGAATCATGCTGAACTCGGCGTTGCCCTTCAGGTCTCGGCAAACTTGAAATCCGTTGCGTTCCGGCATTACCACATCGAGCAGAATCACGTTGGGCCGGTCGTTGGTAATGGCTTCTTCGACGCGCCGGGGGTCGTGCAGCGCAATCGGCCAATAGCCTTCTTTTTCTAGCAAGCCTTGCATCAGCTTGACTTCAGCGGGCGAATCATCAACGATGAGGACTTTTTTGTGCACAGCCGTACTCTCTCCGTACTTGTCCACAGAGCAGAGGTGCACGTCAGCGGCCAGCTTTTGCGTTCCCCAAGCCCATGTGTCGCTTTAAGCTAAAGGTCTTTAAATGAGCAGGTTACGGAGATGTCCGAAGAGCTTATCGGCGTCGTGAGCTTGGTGCTGCCGTCTCTACCGTCTCAGCTTGAGAAGCATTCTCAGCTTCCTGCATCTCGCTAGCAAGCGATGAGAAACGCTGCATCACCTCATTGATTCGCAGCGCCATGCTGTGCATGGTCTTGATCTGTGCCAACGACTGCGTGGAGAGCTGCCCAGGCTCCAGCAGCAGCAATTCGGCGTTGCCCAGCATAGAGGTCAGCGCATTGTTCACGCTGTGCTTCATCTCCAGCATGTAGCGCCCGAGCGTGGCGTGGTTTTCATTCTTGGCGGCATTCCGTTCCGCCTGGCGCGCGATCTGCAAGGCTTTCGCTCGGCGCAACGATTCGCCTGCCACGAGCAGCAGCGTTTGCGCCCAATCCTCGCGCAGTGGTATATGCACCAGTCTCGGATACTTGACGCGCAACTGCCCGAATTCCTGAGAATCTGCCGGAACACAAAGAATGACCGCGGTTGCCGGGTCTAGGGACCGTAGGACGCTAGTAATTTTCCCCTCGCGCACCGGTCCGACCACCACCAAGTCGTGCGCTGGCGCATCTTGTTCACGCCAGGAATCGCTATTGAGAACCGCAATGTTCGGTGGCAGGCGCTCGGCTTGCCAGCAAGCCGTCAGCAACCGGGCGAACTCGGTTTCATCGGTCAGGATGACTACGTTGCCGTTTCGCAAGAAAAGCAGCTCCCTGAAGCTTTTGTCCGGCCTTGCCTATCCATTCGCATTCGGCTACAGCTTTTCCGCTTCGTCCAGCGCGGAGAGCAGGCGTTTCGTGCTGATCCCGAGATTTACCGCCGCTTCCGTGTCCTTCGCTTGCTTAGCAACATCCACGCGTTCTTGCAATCGCGTCACTTCCACACGCGCCATATTCATCGCGCGGTCCAGCGACGTGGCGTTGCCGGTTTCTTTGGCGGATTCCATCGCTGCCGTGACCAGCACCCGGGCCACTACGGCTCGCCGCAAATCTTCTGCGGACGGCCCGTCCTCGCTGACGAACGCCGTTACTTCCCAGGACGACATCAGGATTCGCGCTCCACCGATCTTGACAGTAGTCATCGACCTCCCACGCGAAGGCGGCGTGGCGATGAGCTGCTCCCAGATCTGCTCCATGCAGTTTTCAAAATCCAGAACTACGGCAGAATTCGGCTCCGCCGGCACTGCAGGTGCCGCGGCCCGCTCTTTGGTTTTTGCGCTGGCAGGGGATGGCGCTGCCGGTTTCTTCGACGGCGGAAGCCCTTTTGTGGTTGGAGTCGCGGCTAGTTGTGGTGCGGCTTCACCCCGTGTTCCGAGTGCTTTTTCGAGCGCTAGTTCTACGTCCGTGCGCAGCCCGAGTAACTTGTCAAAAGCCTGGCTGACCGACCGCTCCGTGTATTCTTTCTGGAAAGGCTGTTTCCACTCATCAGCTATCTCAGAAATTTTCGTTAGGGATTCAGTCGCCGAGAGTCCCAAGTGGTGGCAGTCGATAATCCGCGCCCCCGCAGATTGTAGTTGGGCGAGCCCCGCGCGGATGGCGATCAAGTCCGCATGCATCAACTCAATCAGCGTTCGGCGCAGCAAGAAATTGAAGCGGATGAAAGCGACCAGCGCTGCGGGATCGTAGAACATCCCGCCGGCAGTTTCCTTTACCTTCCGGCCTTGTTCGATGAAATTTGTTTTCAGGATTTCCCGCAAGCTGCGGAAACCCCGCAGCGCTTCGATCATTTGTTCCAGGGGGGCGCACCAGGCGAGCGGGTCCGGGTCCACGTCCCCGAGTACCGGCTGCATCACCTGGGCGACATCCACCGGCTCGATCTGCTTGTGATAAATCTTTGCCGGGGCGCACAGGGCAAAATACTGCACCAACAGGAAGTCGATCTTGTCGCGGTCAACATTGGTCTTCTTGGCCTTGCGCAGATGGCGTTGAATCAGCGCGCGCAGCCCTGTTTCGCTGGCGTTCAGCGTGGTCATCTGCAGAAGGTGGCGAAGTTGATGCACCTGGACGCGCTGGTCCATCGAATCCAGCCAATCGTGCACTTGGCTGAACGTTTCCAGGTCCGGTTTCTCGGGGAGGTTGCGCTTCGCTGGTATGAAGGGAATTTCGAATTCCAGCTGTTTGGCGAGTGCCAGGTAGATCGGGAAGACCGACCGCGCTTCTTTCCATTGCGCTTGTCGCGGGCTCTCCGATCGAGCTGGAGCTGGGATATTCAGCGTTGTTATCGTTTTGCTCACGGCTGTGTCACCACCCAGTCGCAGGGGCCTTGCAAGAATCGGACGGCCACCGCTTTGCGTCCTTCGTGATATTGAACGCCGACGACTGTTGCTTCCGCCGGCCGTCCTTCACCGCTTGCCTCGATCCGCACGCGATCGTCGAACTCCAGTGGCAAGGTGGAAAGGAATATGGCGTGATCCGGGCCGCCAAATTCCACAACTGCCGCCTCGCGAAAGCTGGCCTTGCCGCCCCGCGACGAGGTCACCTGCACCGGAATTCGAACAGGCCTGGCTTGCGGAAAGAATCGCGCCAACTGCTCCGCACAGCCTTGCTCGCTCGCTATCAGTGTCAGCCCGCCGGATTTTTCCACTTCGCCTCTCGCCGCGCCTGTCAGGATACTCATGCTCTCTTCTGCCGAGACACACTACGCTCGGCAAGAGGCGCAGACTTCCGAGGACAGAGATGCACGCTGGACGCCAAAGAATTAGAAACCCGAGGCGATTGCAACTTGCAGAAATCGTGAGGCTTAGGATTTTCTCGGAGTGCTTCCCTGGCTCACTCGTCTCACCGTGAAACGATTTCGTCTCACTGCGTGACGCCTACCAGAGTGCCGGACAATTCTGAATGAGACGTTTCGTTAGCTACTGGGGTGAGGCTTGCGGGTTTACTGCACCGCCCGTCGAAGCCGGCTTTACGGCTATGTTGTAGCGCTTCAATTTTCGATAAAGCGTGGCGCGGCTGATCCCCAGCATCTTTCCCGCCAGGGCTTTGTCGCCGTTCGCCTGCTCAAAAACCCGTAGGATGGTCATGCGTTCCATCTCCGCCAGCGCCGTGGTGGACATGGTCGTGGTCTCGTGCGAGGTGACCATCCCCGTATCTGCCTGCTCGGTGCGGATGGCGGGCGGTAGATCGGCGACGTCTATGGTTTTCCCGTCACCCAGGGTCACCGCGCGTGCAATGCAGTTCTCCAGTTCCCTGACATTTCCCGGCCACTCGTAGTGCAGCAAACTCTTCATCGCCGCCGCTGTCACCTGAATGTGCGAGCCCTTGGCATAGCGGTCCAGGAAATGATGCACCAACACCGGAATGTCCGATCGTCTCTCGCGCAAGGGAGGGAGGTGCACGGTTACCACATTCAGCCGGAAATAGAGGTCTTTCCGAAAAGTTCCCGCGCGATAGGCGGCTTCCAGATCGCGGTTTGTCGCCGCGATCACCCGCACATCCACGTTGACTTTCTCGTTGCTGCCCACGGGTCGCACTTCTTTTTCCTGCAATACGCGGAGTAATTTCGCCTGCATTTCCTGGGGCAATTCCCCAATCTCGTCCAGGAAAATGGTGCCACCATCCGCTGCTTGGAAAAGGCCGGCCTTCGATTTCGTCGCGCCAGTAAAGGCGCCTTTTTCATACCCGAACAGTTCACTCTCCATGAGCGTGGGAACCAGCGAGCCACAATCGACGGCGATGAACGGCGTTTTCGCCATGGACCCGCGGAAATGAATGGCACGCGCGGCGAGCTCCTTTCCGGTCCCACTCTCTCCGGAGATCAATACCGGCGTCCGGGTATCTTTCAGCCGGGAAATCATGCGCAGCACGTCCTGAATGTTCGCGGAACTGCCGATGATGCCGTCGAGGTTTTCTTCCGTGGTCACTCGCTCGTGCAAATACTCATTTTCGGTGACCAGACGCACCTTTTCGGCCATGCGTTGCAGCAGTAGCCGCATCTTTTCCACGCGAAAAGGTTTTTCGATGTAGTCGTAGGCCCCCAATTTCATCGCATCCACCGCGGATTCAATCGAGCCGTGGCCGGTCATGATGGCTACTTCGGCGTGCGGAAGGAGCTGTTTCGTCTGTTTGAGCAACTCGACACCGGACATATTCGGCAGTTTCAAGTCGGTGAGAAGCAGATCCGGAGTATCGGAATCCAGTCGCGCGAGCGCCGCCTCCGCGCTTTCTGCCTCAGCGCAGACGTATCCCAGCGTGTTTCCGATGGTCATGCACAAGCGGCGGATGCTCTGTTCGTCATCCACCACCAGCAACCTTGTTTTCATCTCATCGCTCATGGTTTCCCAAATGTCTTCTCCACCATTGATATCAATTGCTGCACCCGAAAAGGCTTCTCGATGCACGGAGTCCCGCTTTGCGCCAGGAATGCCTGCGTATCGCTGTTGGCGGTGTCCCCGCTGATCAGAATTATGCGCGTTTTCAATTCAGGACGGTTCTTCTGAATCCATCCATGAACTTCTGCCCCATTCACCGCTCCGGGCATTCGAATGTCCGAAATCACGCCGGCATACCGGCCATCCGAAAGCCGCTGCAATCCTTCCGCGCCCGAGGAAGCATTCACCACTGCGTACCCCCGGCGCTCCAGTGCCGCTCGCAAAAAGGCTATCACCGATGGTTCATCTTCGATGAGCAGGATGGGCCCGCCCGTCCATAAAGTTTGTTGCGCCTTCATCGCCCCGCTTCTTTCGACGCGGCGGCCGCCAGCGCTGCTTCCGTCGCCACGGGAATGCGCACTACAAAAGTGCTTCCCGTTCCCCCTTCATTGTTCCAGCATTGAATTTCCCCGCCATGCGCCCGCACGATGCCGTAACAAATGCTCAGCCCGAGCCCCGTGCCCTTGCCCGCCTGCTTGGTGGTATAAAACGGATCAAAGATACGCTGCGAGTCGACAATCCCCGTTCCATTGTCGCTGATCGCCACTTCGATCATCTCCGCGTGACGCCGGGTGTGAATCTTGATGCGCCCGCGCTGCCCGGCGTCCTGCACGGCATCGTAAGCATTATTCAGGATGTTCAGAAAAACCTGCTGGAGTTGCTGCGAATCCCCCAAGGCTGACGCCAGCGTCTCTTCAAAGTCTTCCACGACCTCCACCCCATGGCTCGCGAAATCGTAACTCCGCAGCTTAATCGTTTGCCTCAAAACGCTATTCACCTGCACGAGTTCCCGCTGTACCGGCCGCTGCCTCGCGAAACTCAGCAAGTCCTGCACGATGTCTTTCGTTCTCTGGGTTTCCTGCAAAATAATCTGCAAATCTTCCCGCGCCGAAACCGGCACCTCCGGATTCTCCAGCAACAAATCCGTGAACCCCAGTATCGCCGCCAGGGGATTATTCACTTCATGTGCCACGCCCGAAACCAGCCGCCCAATCGTGGCCATTTTTTCGCTATGCGCCAGTTTGGCCTGCAGCAGCGCCGCATCCGTGATGTCCGTCATCACCACCACAACGCTGTTCACCGTATTTTGCTCGTCCCTCATGGGGCTCAGGCTGATCGAGAAATGCCCCATCGATCCGTCGCTCCGTCGCACCCGCAGCTCCAGGTTTTCCACTTGATGGCCGTTGGCCGTTGTTTCCAGCGCCGCGTCGAAATCCTCCTGGTGCGAACCCTCCACCCAATCCACCAGCCGGTGCCCGATCAACTCGCCTTCCTGGTAGCCCGCTTCATAGCACCGCCGGTTCGCATAGCTGATCAGCCCTGCCGTATCCAGCACCAGAATCATGCTCTGTGTGGTATTCAGGATCTTCTGATTAAAGTCGCGTTCCCGCTGCAGTTGCGATTGGAAGGTCTTCTGCTCCGTGACGTCCAGCATCAACCCGCGAATCTGCGCAATGCGTCCCCGTGCATCGCGCACTGCAGTGATATTTTGCAGCGTGTGCAGCAGCGTTCCATCTTTGCGTCGCAGTGTCTCCTCGTAATTTCGCAGCACTCCGCGCTCCGCAAGTGCCCGCAGGAATTTTTCCCGCACTTCCGGCGCCGGATACAGGTGCGGGCTCACGTCCGCGCGCAGCAACTCTTCCCGCGATGCGTATCCTAACATGCGCACCATCGCGTCATTCACATCCAGGAATCTCCCGTCGGGCGTGGCAAAGAACAATCCCTCCTGTATGCTGTCGAACAGCTCGCGATACTTCCGTTCCGCTTCCCGCCGATCGGTAATGTCCTTCAGAACATGGATCGTTCGCGTATCGTCCTCGGCTGCGCCCGGCGTTCGCGAAGTCGACACCAGAAAAATGCGCTCTACCGACGCAGCCACGTACTCTTCCCTCGGTCGCTGCGTATCCCGGCAGAACGGGCACGGCAGATCGCTCCCCGTTTCCGCAATCTGCCTCAAGCTGCTCATGGCCTCGCCAACCAGCGCCACCGGCGGCACTCCAAGATGCGTCGCGAGTGACCGGTTCGTTCGAACGATATTCCACGCGCGATCGTGCACCACGATGTAATCGCTGATCGCGTCGATATCTTCCACCCACTGCCGCTTGGAGCGCTCCAGTTGCGAGAACCGCCGGAAATTTTCTAGCGACAGCGCCGCGTGGCTCGCCAGCGCATACAGCAACCGTTTCTCGTCGGCGTCGAGTGTCTTTCGGTTCCGGATCAGGCACAGCGTTCCCAGTCTTTCATTGTCGCTCGCGGCGATCCGCACAAAGGCCACCGCCCCCGGTTCCTTAGAGAAGGGCCAAGCCGAGGCCATCTCCTTCGGTATGGCTCGAGTTTCCACTCCGTCATGGCTGGCCCGCGCGCCAGAAATCAGCCAGCTCGCAACCGTCTCCGTTGTCGCAGCTCCTCCGGGCATGGCGTGCAGTTCTGTCTCGCGTCCTCGGTAAACAGCTACGCCACCCCAGATGGCATCGAGCATGCGCGTGGCACGAAGTGCAAACTGACCCAGGAAATCCGGCAGATTCCTCGACTGCGCCGCTTCCACGGCCAGTTCCATCAACTCTCTCGCGTGGCTCGATTTCGGCACCGGAAGCTCCGCCCTTCCGCGCCTTGGCGGTGGACTTGCGGACGTTCTTGCCTTTATTCTGCGCATGGACGAAGAGAGGGAAGCGCCGGGCGTCTCAAGTTGCGAGCCGCTGGCCTCCCTCCACCCTACCGGGGAGTCTCAAGGTGAGTCAATTGCCGGGCTACAGGCTGGTAGCGAAATCGTCTATACCGGCGGTGCTTGCCATTCTCTCCTTCGTCTCAGCCTGAGACCTCGGCCTGAGGAGTCCCGCCCGGCTGAGACAAATAGTACTCTAAAGCCTGGCTGCCTTCATCCCCTATTATTTCCATAACCTGCCGCTCTTCTGTTACTTACCGATGCTCAAGAGATTCAAATTCATTTATTCCTGGGGCCCGGAAGCATGGCATCCCACGTGCCTTCTCTTATGCGGGGCAGCTCCCAATCCTCTGAGGAGTAGTGTCGATGAGAACTAGTCGGTGGAAGAAGTGGGCTGTGGCTACAACCGCGGCTCTAGTTTTTTCGGGCGTCTCTGGCTTCGCGCAATCTGGGACCACCGATGAATCCAAGCGCAAGGTCAAGACCAGGATGGCGCCCGCCTATCCGGAGCTCGCCAAGCGGATGAACGTTTCCGGGAAGGTCAAAATCGAAGTGGTCATTACTCCGGATGGGCATGTGAAGAGCACGCGGGTCGTGGGTGGGCACCCTTTGCTCGTGCAGGCCTGCCAGGACGCGGTGAAAGAGTGGAAGTTTATGCCTGCGCAGGAGGAAACCACGCAGGTTGTCGAATTCGAGTTTCACGCCAATTAGGGGAAGCGAGTTGTCCCAGCAGAAGCAGCTACTCTCCATGCTGTCCTGCTGAGGTGAGCGGAGGCATTTTGCAATGACCATCGGAAAAAAACTTTATGCGGGGTTTGGCCTGATTCTGGGCATCCTCTCGCTTTTATTTATCGTCAATATTTTCGCCGGCTTGAGGGGAAAAACGGCGCGGAACGATTTCAGCACGGCTCTCGATGGCGTTAACATCGTCGAATCCGTGCGCTATCAGATCATGTTGAATCGCCTCAACATGAATAATTTTCTCCTCAGCGGCGATCCCCGCGATGAAGAGAAGGTGAATAAAGGTCTGAACGATATCATCGACCAAATCAAGCGCGGCGAATCCAATGCCTCCAGCGAAGCCGTTCGCACTGCGCTCATCCAGGTCGAGAGCACCGAAGCCAGCTGGTCCGACAATTTTGCCAAGCCTTTGATCGCCAAGCGCCATCAAGTCGATTCGGGGGACGCCACCGTCTCCGACTTGCAAATCTTCTACCTGCAAAAAGATCCCTCCTCCTGGCTGACCAAGTCTTCGGTCGTCCTCGATCAAAGCAAAGCGGACATCACCAAGTTCCGGGATGAAACCGACCGGTCGGCTACTACCGCCAGCTACCTCAGCCTCTATGTGACTATTGGCGGCACCTTGTTCGCCTTGGTTGTGGGAGTCGTGATTGCCCTCAAGACAGCCAAGTCCATCACGGAGCCTTTGACGCACCTCATTACCGTGGCTCGCGAAATCGGCGACTCCGGCGACCTCGATCAGAATATTGATATTCATCGCAACGACGAAATCGGTGCTCTCGCCACCACTTTCAACAATATGGTTGCCTATCTGAAGGAAATGGCCAGCGTCTCCATGGCTGTTGCGGAAGGCGACCTGACCGTCGAAGTCGTGCCTCGTTCGAAGCGCGACACCCTCGGCAATGCTTTTCTGCGCATGTCCCACGGTTTGCAGGATCTCGTTCGCACTACTCGCGATTCCGCTGGTCAGGTTTCCGCTGGTTCGAATCAAGTTGCCGGCGCCGCCGACGAATCCGCCAAGGTCAGCGTTCAGGCTTCTTCCGCCATCGAGGAAGTTACCAGCACGATGCACGAAATGAGCATCAACGTGCAGAACGTCGTCAAGAACACCCAAGTGCAGGCTTCCAGCGTCGCGGAAACTTCCGCTTCCATCGATCAGATGGTCACTTCCATTCAGCGGGTGGCCGATACCGCCAAGGTATTGCTCGATATCGCCAATCGCTCGCGCGAAGAAGTTGTCACCGGCATTCAGACCATGGAGAAGGCCACCGACGGCCTCAACCGCACCAACCAGGCCATCCAGTCTTCCGCCGAAATCATTAACATCCTCGGTCATCGCGCCGATGACATCGGAAAGATCATCGAAGTGATCGATGACTTGGCCGAACAGACCAACCTGCTGGCGTTGAACGCGGCCATCGAAGCGGCTCGCGCCGGTGAGCACGGCCTCGGATTCGCCGTGGTTGCTGACGAAGTCCGCAAGCTGGCCGAAAAGTCCACTCAATCCACCAAGGAAATTGCCGACCTCATCCAGAGCATCCAGCGGGAAGCTCGCCAGGCTGTCGAAAACATGGAGCGCAGCACGCGCATCGTGGAGGAAGGCTTGACCCTCGGAAACGATCTTGGTTCCGCTCTGCACAAGATTTCCAACGTGGTCACCGAAGTCTACAAATTCTCCCAGGAAATCGGCGCGGCTACCAACGAACAATCCGTTGGTTCTTCGCAGATTGCCAAAGCTACCAGCCGCCTCACCGAAATTACCCAGGAAATTAATTCCGCCGTCGAAGAACAGGCTTCCGGAGCCCAGGCCGTTGTCCGCGCCATGGACAAGATGCGCGAACTGGTCCAGCAATCCGCTTCCAGTTCCACCGAACTTTCCGCCGCCGCCGAGCAGATGCTCAAGCTTTCCCGCAACTTGCTCGACAGCATGGACAAATTTGTTCTCGACCGTGCCACCCAGCAGCGCCCGCACCGGAATGACTCCTCCTTCGCCAAGCGCCGCGGCCAGGAGTCCGGCCGCGAGCAGGAACACGAATACGCTGAAATGGCGCGTTCCTAGGGGGCCGGAGACCTCTCGATGGAAAAAGATCTTCAAGTCGTCGGCTTCCGCATCGGCAATGAAACGTACGGCGTTCGCATTGCCGCCGTGCGCGAAATTGTGCGCGTTCCGGAAATTACCGCCGTTCCCAGCGCTCCGGATCTAATCGAGGGTGTCATCAACTTGCGCGGGAAGATCATTCCGGTCATGGATCTCCGCAAGCGATTCGGCCAGACCGAGATTCAGCACGATAAGAAGAACCGCATTCTCGTCGTGGAGTTGGACAACAAGTTGATCGGCCTGATTGTCAACGCAGCTTCGGAAGTCCTGAAGATTCCGCCCGGTGATATCGAAGCACCGGGCAGTGTTTTTGCGGAAGGCGAATCCGGATACGTCACTGGTGTCGGCAAATTAAAGGGACGTCTCATTATTCTGCTGGACATCTCCAAACTCTTGCACCGCCCAGAATACAAACGACTTGAGGAGGCCGCGGAACCCGTCGCTACCGCAAGGTAACGTTTTTTCCGGCTGCAGCTGCTACTGCCGGACTTCGGGTCCGCTTCACGAAAACACCATGGGAACGATTACTGCCCAGGTCCAACTCACCGAAGCCGAGCTCAAGCTCCTCCAGACGCTGGTCTATCAGGAATGCGGGATGTTTTTTGATGAACGCCGCTCTCACTTCCTCAAAGATCGCCTGCAGCGCCGTCTGAAAGCCTGCCAGCTCGATTCTTTCTATGCTTATTACCGGCTGCTCACCAGCAGGGAAGGACGCACTGAACTCGCACTCCTTCTTGAAAATCTTACCGTTAACGAAACTAGTTTCTTTCGCAATCGTCCCCAGCTCGAGCTGCTTCAAAAGTCCGTTCTCGAGGATATTCTCCGCCGCAAGCAAGAGCGCCGAGATTACAACCTCCGGGTCTGGAGCGCCGGTTGCTCCGCTGGCCAGGAGCCTTACACCGTCGCCATTTTGATCGGTGATGCGCTTGCCTATTACTACTTGCGAAATCCCCTTCCTTTCGAAATGCCCTCGCCGAAGCCGCTTATTCCGCCGCCATGGAAAGTGGAAATTGTTGCTTCCGACATCAGCTATGCCAGCCTTCGGGTTGGCCAGGAAGGCATCTACACCGAGCAGCAGATGGAACCGGTCGATTACACTTGCCGGCTTCGCTATTTCGAGAAAACAGGCGATAAGTATAAGGTCAAGCCGCAGTTGAGAGAGCTCGTCCAGTTCGACTTTCACAACCTGAAAACGGAGTTTTTGCCTCGCCGCAACGACATTATCCTCTGCCGCAACGTGATGATTTATTTTGACGAAGCCGAGCAAAAGCGTTTGGTTGAAAAGTTTTGGCACTGCTTGAATCCGGCCGGATACCTCTTCGTCGGACACGCCGAAAGTCTTTTCGGTCTGACCCAGAAGTTCCGTATGGTGCATGAAAACAACGGCACCGCCTATCAGCGGAATGAGGCCAATTCGTGAGTCGTCCTCCTGAGGATCGCGGCGGCGAGTTGCGCGCTCTCTTCTTTGAGAGCGCCAACGAACTGCTTCAATCGCTCAACGAAGCTGGCCTCGAACTCGAGTCCCGCCCCGCTGACGAGGAAGTGATTCGTCGCGTTCGTCGGGCCGTGCATACTTTAAAGGGTGATTCCGCGGCTTGTGGATTCAACAAGCTGAGTGAACTCGCGCACGAACTTGAGGATGTGCTCACTCCGCAGGTCGCTCAAGCGCGTGGCGCGGACCTTGCCGAATTGGTCCTTACCGCGGCGGATAGTTTTGGTGCCATGCTCACCTCGTACCAGCGCCGCAAGGAACCACCCCCGGTGGATGAGCTCCACGCCATGATTCGGAAATTGCTGGAGGAGCCGGCTGCTCTGGACAGCGCTAAGCCTCGGGCGCCCCAGTTGTTGCCCGCGGAATTTGCCTGGACGGAATACGAACAGCTTATGATTTCGGAAGCTGTGCATCGCGGCGAGACCGTTTACAACGTCGCTCTTCGTATTGCTCCGAACAGCCTGATGCGCGCCGCTGCTTTCCAGCTCATTCGAAACGTGCTTCACGGCAGCGGCACACTCATCGCCTTGCGGCCGGAAGACAATCTGACTGCCGCAACCGTGGAAATTGTCGAAGCCGCCTTGGCAACTTCACAGCCGGAAGAAAAGCTTCTCCAGCGCTGCCGGATTCCTTCCATCGTCTCTGATGTGCGTCTCGAACGCGCCGCTACCGCGGAAACACCCGAACACGAATTGCTTGGCGATTTGCTGGAAGCGCAGGCGGCTAAGGTCATCGTCGACGCCGCTGAGAACGCTGAAACTGGCGCCGCATCGAAGGCTGCCAATTCCGGTTCGGCCGCTACTGCAGTTGCCGAAAGCACACTGCGCGTGGACGCCGCCAGAATCGACGCGGTCATGAATCTTGTCGGCGAATTGATCATTGGAAAGTCCATGCTTAATCGTACCCTCACCGAATTTGATCAGAAGCACGCCCGCGATCCGTTGCGCGCAAAACTTGCTGACGCCATGGCTTTTCAGGCGCGCATCCTCGATGAGCTTCACAAATGCGTTTTGAAAATTCGTATGGTGCCTGTCGAGCAGCTCTTCCGGCGTTTCCCGCGCGTCGTTCGTGACGTTGCCAAGCAATGCGGCAAGGATGTGGCGCTGGAGCTCTCTGGCCAGAACACCGATCTCGACAAGGGCATTCTGGACTCGCTTTCTGAACCACTCATGCACCTCGTTCGCAACGCCGTGGATCATGGCATCGAGCCTGCCGACCAACGTCTGCCCGCCGGCAAGGCCGCTCGCGGCACCGTTTATCTCAATGCTTATCACCAAGGCACGCAGGTCGTTATTGAAGTTCGCGACGACGGCCGGGGCATCGATCCGGCTGAGCTACGCGCCAGTGCTGTTGAAAAGGGAATCCTGAAACTGGAAGAGGCCAAGCGCCTGACCGATCAGGAAACCCTCAATCTTATTTTCGAGTCGGGATTCAGCACCGCTGCCGAGATAACGGAAGTATCCGGCCGCGGCATCGGCATGGATGTCGTTCGAACCGTCCTCGACCGGCTCAAGGGAACCGTTCACATTTCTTCGCAAAAAGGTCGCGGCACAACGATTCAACTGCGCGCCCCGCTCACTCTCGCCAGTATTCAGACCTTGCTCTTCCGCGTTGGCGGCCGTCTTTTCGCTGTTCCGCTCTCTTCGGTTGTGGAAATCACCCGCATCATGGATCCGGACATTCATCGCGTCGACCAGCGTGAAGTTCTGCGTCTGCGCGATCAGATTCTTACTCTCGTTCGCTTGGATCACCTCAGCCGCTTGCGCAGCATTGACACTCAGCCCATTCGCAAGAAGCATTTTGTCATTGTCATTGGCGCCGCCGAAAAACGTTTTGGCCTCATCGTGGATAGCTTGGTTGGCGAGGAAGAGCTGGTGATTAAAGCGCTGCCTGGCGAAATCGTCTCCAGCGACTTGGTCAGCGGCGCTTCCATTCTCGGTGACGGAACGGTTGTACTCATCTTGAATGTTCCCGCGGTTCTTTCGCGGCTTGCCCGCGCGAACCCGCTTGGAGCGATCGCATGAGCGAACGCATCCGAGTCCTCGTCGTTGATGATTCCGCTCTCATGCGGAAATTGATCCCGGCAATCCTCGCGCGCGAGTCTTCCATCGAAGTTGTCGGCACCGCCATGGACGGCGCATTCGCACTGAAAAAAATTGAAGAGCTGCAGCCGGATGTGGTCACCCTGGATCTGGAGATGCCTCGCATGGACGGCATGGAGACGCTGCGCCTCATCATGCGGAGCGCTCCTTTGCCGGTCATTCTCTTCAGCACTCATTCGAAAGAGGGCGGCTACGCCACGCTTAAAGGCCTGGCGCTCGGCGCCGTCGATTTTCTTCAAAAACCAAAAGATGCAGCCGCCGGCCACCTCGACGAAATCGCCGACCAGCTGATTGCAAAAATCAAAGTCGCCAAGCGCGCCGCGGGCCGCAAGCTTCCACCCGCCATTATCGAAGACGCGCCTGCGCCGAAAAAGGGAAATCGCTCCGCGTTTCCTCCGCGCCGCGTCATCGCCATCGGCATTTCAACCGGTGGCCCAAACGCATTGCAATTTGTCTTGTCCCAAATCCCTGCGGATTTTCTTTCCACAATTATTGTTGTGCAGCACATGCCGGAAGGATTTACGGAAATGTTTGCCAAGCGCCTCGACGAATGCTGCGCTCTGGAAGTGCATGAAGCCCGCTCCGGCGATCTTTTGCTCTCTGGCCGCGTCTTAATTTGCCCGGGGAATCGCCACATCATGGTCCGCCGCATGCCTCGGGGCGACATGGTGGTTCTCTCCGATGGCCCGCCGGTAAATGGGCACCGTCCATCGGCGGATGTCTTATTTCATTCCGTTGCGCAGGAGTTTGGGCTCACCACCGTCGGCTTGTTAATGACCGGCATGGGCGATGACGGCGCGGAAGGGCTGGGCGCGATCAAGGCGGCGGGCGGCATGACCATCGCGCAGAGCGAAGATAGCTGCGTCGTCAGCGGGATGCCGCGCGCGGCGATCCTCAAAGGATACGCCAACAAGATTATTCCTCTCGATGGAGTCGCTTCGTACTTGGTGAGCAATTACGGCGTGGAGCGAAATTCCGCGGATAAGTTTGAAAAGAACGACAAGCACGAAAAGAACGAAAGGACCCCCGTTTCTTCCTCGCGCTCGTGAAAGCGGGTGCGGGGACAAGGAGAAGGCCATGAAACAGTATGCCGCTCTACTTCGAAAAGATAATCAGCCGGTTCGCTACCTGGTGGTGGACGATTCCGTCTTCGCACGCAAGAATCTCATCAAAATGATCGAGATGTTCGGCGGCGAAGTGGCCGGCGAAGCCGGGGATGGCTTGACGGCCATCGCGGAATTCAACCGGATTAGCCCCGACATCGTGCTCATGGACATCACCATGCCGCAAATGGAAGGGATTGAGGCGGTGGAGCGCATCGTGCGGCAGCACGCTAACGCGCGCATCGTCATGGTCTCCTCCGTAGGGTACCAGGAGAATATCCTGGCGGCTCTGCAGAAAGGCGCGAAGCACTTCGTGCAAAAGCCGGTGAAGCCGGAAGTGCTGTACGAAATTCTGCGATACGTGCTCAGCGACGATCCCAACGCCGTCGGCGCGCCGGTGGCGCTCGCAGGAGAACACCGCTCATGAGAATGGAACTGATTCAGCCGTTCATCAACGCTGCGGACGCGGTCTTTGCCGATTCGTTGCAGGCGCCGACGAAAATCGTGGACCTGGAAAGACCAAGAAGCGTATCGCCGCAAAGGCGTTGCGGCGCTGATCGCCATCAAGGGAGACATTGAAGGGCGCGTGATTCTCGATTTGTCGCCGGAAGTGGCGATGAAAGTGGCGACGATCCTGGCCGGGACGGAAGTGGAAGCGAGCGACCAGGTGGTGCGCGAAACGGTTTGCGAGATGGCCAACATGGTCATCGGAAATTCCGTGACGCTACTGAACGACCAAGGCTTTCATTTCAAAGTGTTTCCGCCGGAAATTCATATGCACGAGACGGGGCTGGCCGGCAGCGCCGACACGGAAGCGCTGGTGATTTGCATCGAAACGCCGTGCGGCAACGTTTACTTGAATATTGCGATGCACTATTTGCATCGTCGACGCAGCGAACGGAACGCCGTTCCGGCGCTGGACTGAAGATTCCGTCCACTCTCGACAGTTGATCACGCAGAGCGAGCAAAGCCCGCCTTCCCGAAGGGTACCGGGCAAACTCAGGTCGAAGCTCCACTGCCGCGCTGGAACGTAGAATACCCCACTGCTCCCATTCTGGAACTCATCCCGTGTTGATCGTTTTCGTCCAAGTCCTTTAGTGTCAAGTAATTACGAAAATGACACTCTTGCGACCCTTTTGCTTTGATGGGCTTTCCTATTAGGGGGGTGGAGAGGGAAGGGAGCAAACTCAGGTCGCGATGAATCACGACCCTACACAGGAAAAGAGCGGAAAAGAGGGCGGGAGGAGTTAGCGGGAGGGAGTGATGGAAGCGCCGAGTTCTTTGAGTTTGGCGCGGGCGAGGCGGTCCTCGTCGCTGCCGGGGAAGCGCTTGACGACTTCGCGGAGTTCGCGGACGCCGGCGGTTTTCTGGCCGAGCTCGATGAGGGCCATGCCTTTGCGGAGGCGTGCGGGACCGAGCTTAAAACTCTTAGGATAATTGGTGAGGACTTTGTCGTAGGCGGCGACGGCGTCAGTGTACTGCTTCTGCTTGTAAAAGATTTCGCCCAGGTAGAACTGGGCGTTGGAGGCGAGGTCGGTGTCGGAGTAATACTTGAGGTAGTCCTCAAATTCGGAGCGGGCGAGATCGTATTTGCCGCTGGTGATGTCGCGGAGACCGTTGGAATAGAGAGCGTCGGCGGAGGGAGCGCCGGGGGGAATCGCGGAGTTGCTGGGGGAAGAACCGGAGGCCATTGGTTTGGCAGGCGCGACCGAGGGGGTGGGGTTGGCGGTGCCGGTGGCAGGAGGGGCGGCCGCTCCGCCGCTGGAGATCTTGGCGTCCAGGCTTTGCACGGTGTTCTGGAGGTCGACGAGCTGCTGGTTGAGCTTGCCGAGGCGTGACTTGATTTCCTCGAGATTATCGGAGAGGCCCTGGACCTGCGTGGACATAGTGTCGAGGCGCGCCCCGGAATTGGCCTGAACGTCCTGGACGGATTTCTGGAGCGAGCTCATGGTGGCGCCGAGCTTGTTGACGTTGTCGCTGGATTGCTCGACGAGGGTCTTCATGACGGCGTGGTCCTGGATGACCTTGTCGGAAAGCTCCTTCTGGCCCTGAAGCAGGGTGGTGACGTCGCGCTGAAGATCCAGGATTTCACGTGCGACGGCACCGGCCGGGCGAGGCCCGACGAGGCTTCCGGCGAGCGCGCCAACGAAAATGGCGGCGCTAAAGATGGCGATGTAGCGAATACGCATGAACAATCCTCCTAGGGGGTTCCGAAGGGCTGCGCGCGAATGATGGCGGCAGCGCAGCCAACAAAGATAGTACAGGCCGGGGGAACCGCTTTCACTTTAATAAGAGAGCCGCGAGGTGGCAAGTGGTTGCCGAGCCTCGCGGCTAGTCCGGTCACTAATCGGTCATCGTGGCGAACTGCAGGATTCTGCTCAGTTGGCCTTGACGAAATGGCCGCGGCGGTTTTGCTGCCAGCAAGCCTCGTTGCTCTCCATGCAGAAGGGCTTCTCCTTGCCGAAGCTGACGGTGGAGATGCGGTCGGCGGAAACGCCTAAGGAAACAATGTATTGCTTGACAGCGTTGGCTCGGCGATCGCCGAGGCCCAAGTTGTATTCCGTGGAGCCACGCTCGTCGCAGTGGCCTTCGATGGTCACTTTGAACCGCGGATAGTTTTTGAGGAAGTCGGCGGTCGCTGCAAGTGCAGCGCGAGCGTCGGGACGAATGTCGGCTTTGTCGTAATCGAAATAAGCATCGCGGACTCCTTGCCTGAAGAGGTCCTCATCCGAGAGACCTTTGGGCTGTTCCACCGGAGGCGGCGGAGCATTCACGGTCACGGTGGCGGAGGCGCTGGCCGAGCCGCCGGGGCCTGTGGCCGTGATGGTGTAAGCCGTGGTGTCGGAAGGCGTCACTTTGGTGGAGCCCTGAGCGGTGACGGCGCCGACATCGGGAGCAATGGTGAGCTGCGTGGCATCGGTGGAATTCCAGCTCAAGGTCGCGGAATCACCTTTGTTGACGGAAGTGGGGCTAGCCTGCAGCGTTACCGTGGGACTCGCGGGTGGAGGTGCCGGTGCTTTAGTTTCCGGCGGTTTGGGCTGGGGTTTAGGGCGGCACCCAACGGTGAAAACAGCAGCGACAAGCATCACGAACAAGCCGGTGCGATAGAGCGAGCGTGAAGCCAGGTTCATGCGAATCCTCCTCAGCAAGTAGAATCCCGTGTTCGTCCCACCAGAGGGCCTATCGTATCATCAGTGGGCTGGGTCCGGGTGATATCTCGTACTACGATATATTATACATCGTGCCGGGACGCGGTATCAATTTCAATAGCAGCCAGCGCCGCGAGACAGAAGCGACCGAAGTACACGGCAACTATCTGTGAGATGTTCCAGTCCGCCGCCTGGTTCCAAGAAAAAATTCATCGCGTCGACCAGTTGGGCGATTCATTGTGGCCGGAGGTGGTCAACTGGTGCGGCTGGAAGCCATCGGCCAGCATGGTCCAGATCTGGCGAGTGCCGCCGCGGGTGGACTCGAAAACGAGATGACGGCCATCCGGCGCCCAACTGGGACGCTCGTTGCGGCCCTGGTCGCGGGTCAACTCGACAATCTGGCGAGTCGCGGCGTCCATAACATAGAGGTCGTAGTTGTCGTTGGGGCGGCGCCAACTGAAAGCCAGGAGTTGGCCATTGGGAGCCCAGGCCGGGTCGATCACGTAACCTTTATCAGGAAGGTCCAACTTCGTCTCGCTGGTGCCGTCCGAGTTCATCAAGTAAAGCTGAGGGGTGCCGCCGCGGTCGCTGACGAAAGCCACGGTCTGGCCGGTCTTGGGATTCCAACTGGGCGACATGCTGGCGCCGTTGGCGATGGTCAGGCGCTTGGGGCGGCCACCGTTGAGGTCGGAAACATAGAGCTCGGGATTGCCCTGCATAGAGGAGGAGAAAATAATTTGCGAGCCGTCCGGAGACCAAGCGGGAGTGATATTGGTGCCGCGAAAGCGCGGAAAGGAGACAAGCTTGCCGGTGTCCAGCGAAAACATGCAAATCTGGGCACTGGTGACGCCGCCGTAAGGAGCGAAACAAGTGAAAGCGATGCGGGAAGCGTCGGGAGACCAGCGGGGCGTGAGAGAGATCGATTTCAAGGTGGTGAGTTGCCGCTGGTTGGTGCCGTCGTAGTCCATTACCCAAATTTCCTTGGCACCGCCGCGGGAACTAACGAAAGCAATCTGGGTTGAGGCGATGCCGGGAAGGCCGCCGGAGAGTTTACCAATAATTTCGTCGGCGAATTGGTGGGCGAATTTGCGGACTTGGAGGTCCGTAGGAGCGCCGCGATAGACCTTACCTGCGACAGCTGCTGAGGAAGGATTGCGGAGGTCATAGAGCCAGGCTTCGATGGCCACTTCGGAAGCGGATTCGGAGAGATTGCCGAAGGCGAGAAAATTGGCGTTTGTGGGAGGATCAATCCAGATGGCTGGCTTGAGTTCGGCAGGAACGCTGGGTGCTTCAGGCGGGTAGAAGCTGGGGCTGGGGACTTCGAGAATGCCGGAGAACTGGAGATCTTCGCGCACCACCTGGGTGAAGAGGGAGGCGTGAGATTTCGCTGCGTCGGAGCGCGCGGCGAAGTCTGCCACGGCCAGTCGAGGCTTGTTGGTATCACCCAAGCCTGTGCCGGCCCGGAACCATCCTTCGGATTGTGCAGATGCCGCTTGCGCGCCCAGCGCGAGTAATCCGACGAGCGAGAGCAGACGGAATCGATAGCGTGCACCCCTCACCTTGACCTCCGATGCTTGGATAGAATTGAAGCTCTCAATCGACTCATCTCCTTGATTAGTTCTCTTTGTCCGGGAAATCCCAAAGAACAGAGACGTCGCCCGGCGCCCAATCGTTGGGAAGGGGGGAAAAAGGACTTGAACTCTGAATCGCCCGCAATCCCGAATTGTCCCACGATGCATTGCCGCTGGATTCAGCGACACGGAGATTTTTCACGGTCCCATCACGCAGGATAGTGAAAGAAATGACGCAGTGCAGAGTCCGAGAATTTCGCACCGCGGGATCAAGGAACAGGAGATTCCAGTTGGGGGCAACTTTGCGCTTTGCGGCTGAGATATACCAGCCATAGCGCGTGGCAAAATCAGCGTTTCCTGCTCCCGGAATGGCTACGCCGTTCGAACCGCCGCCGGGAGTCTGGGAATTGCCGGTGGGAAGATCGGGATTGCCACTTTTACCGTAAGGAACGGCGTTATCCGGAGGCGGAGTCTTATTCTCAAGAGTTCTAGAGGGACGCGAAGGAGGGAGCGGTTTCTCTTTTTCAAATTTCGGAATTTTCGCGGCGTCGGTCTTTGGCTCCGGCGGTTTCTTGGGCTCTTCTTTGTAAAGACCTTTGGTCGGATCAACGGCCTTGCTATCGGTGACGACCGCTTCTTTCGGCATCGGTATCCCGGCACTGCTTACCAAATTCACTTTCGTGCCACCAAGGTCGCCACCGACGCCGCCCCATCGAGTTTGTCGCAATTGAATGAAAGCGGAGACGACGATGACGAAGGCCAGGCTGGCATGCATGATGATCGAGTAGATGAGGAACTGGCGAAGGCTTTGCTCCTCGGGTGGTGTGCCCCCGATGTGGTCGATCGAATTGGCGACGGCGGTGGTCATCTCTTATTGCGTCCGCGCACGAGCGGTGATGGGCTCGGTGACAATGCTGATGTTGTTGATACCGGACTGGCGAAGAGCGTCAACCACGGCGGCGAAACTGCCGAAGGGGACGGTCTCGTCGCAGCGGAGGAAGACGCCCTCCTGGGTGTTCTTCAATTGGGCTTTGATTCTGGGACCGAGTTGGTGAATGTTGGTGGGCTCGTTACCGAGATAGATGCGCTGAGCCTTGTCGACAGTAACCACCAGCCGCTCCTGATTGATTTCCTTTACGGTGCGGGTCTTGGGCACGTCGACTTCGATGCCGGACTGAAGGATCGGAGCGGTGATCATGAAGATGATGAGCAGGACGAGAACCACGTCCACGAAGGGCACCATGTTGATCTCGGAGAGCGAGGTTTGCGTCGATTTGGAGAGTTGCGGCATATATTCCGATTTTACACGTGTGGCCGGGTTAGGACGACCGCGAGATGCTAGTCAAAAGTTTTTTCCACCTGCGCTGTGAATTCGAGAGCAAAAGTGTCCAAGCGCTGAGCGAGATCGCGGATATTCTGCAAAAAGTGGTTGTAGAAAATGACGGCGGGGATGGCCGCGCCCAGTCCAGCCGCGGTGGTAACGAGCGCCTCGGCGATGCCGGGAGCAACAGCGCGAAGGCTGGCGGCACCGGCGCTGCCGAGGCCAGAAAAGGCATCGATGATGCCCCATACGGTTCCGAAAAGGCCGATGAAGGGAGTCACCGAGCCGGTGGTAGCCAGCCAGGACATGCCTTTTTCGACGCGGCGGACCTCGTCGGCGGAGGCAAGTTGCATGCTGACCGTGACAGCTGACAGGCTTCTCAGCTTGGGCGGATGGGGATTACCCGGGGCGCTGCCGACCTGGCTCTGGAGCTCGCGGTAGCCTGCCGCGTACACGTTCGCGAATGGCGAACCTGTGCTGACCAGCGCCTGAGGGTTTGCGATGCCGCGCGTGGCGCGAAAAATACGCAGGAACTCGTCGCTTTTCCGCCGGAGGCGGCCGAAAAGGCCAAGCTTCTGGAGAATCATGGCCCAGGAAACTATGGAAAAGAAAAGCAGAAGCAGAAGAACACCGCGGGCGACCACGCCGGTTTGGGTAAGGATATTTCCGATATCGCTTGCGAGAAAAGTGGTAAACAGAAAAATGATGTACCCCTCAGTGAGAGCCGATGATTTGTGACCGCGAAGCAGCGGTCAACATTTTTCTGGGCTTAAGAAACGTAGCACACGCATCCAGAGCACGCAACAAATTGCATGCGCAAGTTTCTGATTTTGCTGCTTATCGGGCAACGGGGGAAGAGACTAACGGGTTTCGCTGGGCAGGCCCCGGCCTGGGTCGGATTTCACCACATCACCACCTCCTGGTAGAGGAAGAGTCTGAATTACGGTGTGTTTTTCCAGATCGCATACGGCCAGGAGATTGTTTTCTTCGCAGAGGAGGAGGGCGCGGTGCTGCTCCGGCGCTGGGACGCTCCTCGGACCCTACTTCACCTGGAACCGCGCCAGATTCGAATGAGCAAGCGCTGACCGACGTGGCAAAAGCAGGTGTGATAAACTGCGAATCGGGCATGAGCAAACCATTCGACATTGAATTAGAAAGACTGACCGGCAAGGCATCTTATTCCGAAGTCCGAAGTGTGGCCGCTGGGCAGCGGGGAACATTTTTCCTCGAGACGTTTGGCTGCCAGATGAATGACCACGACTCGGAAAAGGTGGCGGGGCTGCTGCTTGCGCGCGGCTATCAACAGGTAGAGACGCCGGAAGCTGCTTCCATGATCCTTTACAACACCTGCAGCATTCGGGAGAAAGCGGCGCAGAAAGTTTTCTCGCGTCTTGGCGAATACCGGGAAAAGCAGAGCGAAGGCAAGGTCATCGGAGTGCTGGGCTGCGTGGCGCAACAGGAAGGCGAAGATATTTTTAAGCGCGCGCCGTGGGTGAGCCTGGTATGTGGTTCGGCAAGTTACAGCAAGCTGCCGCAGATGCTGGCGGAATTGGAAGCTGGAAATCCACGCGTCACCGGACTGGATACGGACACGGACGAGACGTTTGAAACGGAGGTGACGCGCCGCGACAATCCCTGGCGCGCCTACCTGACGATCATAGAAGGCTGCGACAAGGCTTGCTCGTACTGCGTGGTGCCGTTCACGCGAGGGCCCGAACGCAGCCGCGCGAGCGACTCCATTCTCAGAGAAGTGCGGCAGCTCGCTGAACTTGGCTATTCGGAGGTTCAACTACTCGGGCAAACGGTGAATTCCTACGCGGACCCGACGGCGCGAAGAATGCGTTTTTCGGAATTGCTGCTGGCGGTGGCGGATGTGGGGGGAATTCGCCGCGTGCGCTTCACGACCTCGCATCCGAGCGACTTCACAGCCGATATTGTGGAAGCGATCGAGCGGGAACCGAAAGTGTGCGACCATGTGCACCTGCCGGTGCAATCCGGTTCGACGAGCATGCTGCGCGCGATGCAACGGACTTATTCGCGCGAGGAGTATCTGGAAAAAATTGAGATGATCCGTAGAGCAAAAAAGCCGATTACCATAACGACGGACATCATCGTCGGATTTCCAGGCGAAACGGAAAGCGAGTTCGGAGAGACACTGAGTTTGCTGGATGAAGTGCAGTACGACAGCATCTTTTCGTTCAAGTACTCACCCAGGCCGAATACCTCGTCCCTGTCGATGAGCGATTCCATTTCAGAAGAAGAAAAGGGTCGGAGGCTTGCTGTTCTGCAGGATAGACAGCGCGAGATTCAGGCGGCGAAGCATGCGCGGCTGGTTGGCGACGGTTTCGAGGTGCTGTCAGCGGAAAATCACGGCGCGAAAACCAGTGGACTGGGTATACCACCTCGCACCGCATGATAAATTTCACTTCACAAGAGAGAGAGCTTCTGGGAACCTACGTCCAGGTTCGAGTTACCGGAGCAACGCCAAACAGTTTGGTGGGAGAGCACGTCGTCTAACCAAGGGAGGCCCTGATGGAAGTGGAGATGAAGATCCGCGGCCTGATGATGGATCCCGTCACGAACATGCCCATCGTGGTACTGAAGGACGTGCAGGGGCAGGCGATCCTGCCGATCTGGGTAGGGGTATACGAAGCGAACGCCATCGCGCTGGAAATCGAGAAAGTGCAGACTCCGCGCCCGATGACGCATGACCTTTTGAAAAATGTTCTACTGGGGCTCGAAGTGCGCGTGCAGAAGATCGTGGTGAATGATCTGAAAGACGATACGTTCTATGCGCTGATCTGGGTGGAGCGTGAGGGCCAGATGATGACGATCGATTCGCGGCCCAGCGATGCGCTGGCTCTGGCGCTACGCATGGACTGCCCCATTTTCGTGGATGAAGCGGTTCTCAAAAACTCCAAAATATCGAGCGCCTTCTCCGAGAAGAATACCAACGAGCAACTGCGGACTTGGCTTGATGGTCTTTCCGACGAGGACCTCGGCCGTTACAAGATGTAGGCGCTGCCCTCGGTCCCTCGATTCATAACTTAAATCAATCTCAAGCCAGTACCTCCGCGGGCATGACGGCTAGCCTCTGAACCGCGCGGCGCCAGGCGAAAAGCAAGACGATGCCTATCAAAATGAGTGCGAGGCTCAGGCCGGACCATAGACCGAAAGCGCCCCAGCCCCGGCGGAAACACAACCAGGCACCGAGCGGAAGGCCGATGATCCAATACGCCGTGAAGTGGCAGAACATGGGCGTACGCGTGTCGCCTGCGCCGCGCAGAGCGCCCGTTGCGACCGTCTGGATTCCGTCGAAGAGTTGAAAGGCCGCGCCGGCGGCTAGCAGCAGAATCGTGCTGTGAATGACGGTTTCGTCCGGCGTGTACATGCGCGCGATCCATCGGGGAAATAGGAGCAGAGCGGCGCCCGCGCAAGTCATGAAAGCGGCGCCAAGAAAGATGGCTGCGCCGCCTGCTTCGCCGGCTCCTCGATGATCTCCGCGGCCGATGGCCTGGCCCACGCGCACGGCGGCCGCGGAAGCGATGCCGAGCGGCACCATATAGGTGAATGCGACGGTGTTCAAGGCGATCTGGTGGCTGGCAAGCGGGACTGCGCCGAGCCGCGCGATGAGCGCCGTGACCAGTGCAAAGACGCCGCTTTCCAAAGTGAATTGAATTGCGGCGGGCAATCCAAGAGTGATGAGGCGGCGGATGCGCGGAAGGTCGATGTCCACCGGCGTTCTCAAAAGCTCGGTCCGGTGCTTTCGATCGTACCAAAGCAGGTAGCCAACAAGCACAGAGGCCATGTAAAGCCGCGCGATCGCGGTGGACCAGCCGGAACCCACGGCGCCCATCGCCGGCGCTCCCCACTTGCCATGGATCAGAATCCAGTTGCCGAGTGCGTTGATGATGTTGGCGCTGACGAGTGCGAAGGCCACCGGCCTGACCATGTTCATGGCTTGCAAGCAGCGGCGCACTGCGAAGTAGAGGAGCAGGGGAAGTAAGCCGGCTGCCAACGCTTTGGTGTAGGGAATGGCGAGCACCAAGACTTCGGGGTCGACCTGCATCCCCCTGAGTAGCGAGGGTAGCAACCAGACAGGAGCTGCAAGGAAAGGCGTCAGGGCGATGCTCAAATAAATGCTGTTGACCAAGGAGCGATGGCAGTCTTCGCGCTGGCCTGCGCCGAAGGCCTGCGAGACAAGCGTGTCAAGTCCCATCAGCAGGCCGCCCCCGAAAAGAGCCAGGACAATAAAAATGTTGGAGCCCAGGCTTACCGCTCCCATGGCGGTGGCGCTATTGGGGAGCCGCCCTACCATCATCGTATCGACGATGGCCATGCTCATCCAGCCGAGTTCGGCGAGGACGAGAGGAATGGCGAGCCGCAGGGTAGGGCGCATTTCGGCGCGAAGCGTGTAGAGTCCAAACATGGGCGAAAGACAAGAGGAACGAGTGTATGCGGGGCAGAGCAAAGGAGCAAACGGATGGTTTGTGGAAGCGAAGTTATGGCAGGGGAGCGGCAATCGAAGCGCGGGTAGACGATACGGAAAATCAGCCGCGGAAGCGTTTCAAGGGGCCTGCTGCCTCAAACCGTCTCAACTCGGATATCGCCTTTGATCGATCGCAAGATTTCATAGCAATCGAACTGGACGCCTACACCTAACTTGCCAAGGGTGATATCGAGCGGCTGGAAACGCACGACGTGGCCGGTGCACCGCCATTCGATAGCTGGCTTTCCGGTGATTTCTTCAGGCATTTTCAGGAGAATTTCGACGGCTGAACCGATAACCAGTGGCGAGTCGGTAGCGAAAAAGGCTCCGCCCTCAGAGAGATTTTCTGATTCGGCTCTATATTCGGTGGGGCCGGATTTACAAACGCGCACCCGCAATGCGGTCTTGAATTGAAGACGGCGAGAGATACGCCGTTCGGAAGTGTACACTTTCATCGGTGCCTCCTCGCACCAAGCAACGACGATGGCGCAGGTTGAAATGCGGGAGAAAACACTGTGGAACGAAAGCGACGGCAGCGCAAGACTCAATTTAGTACTTCACTTTCTAAATCATCGAGACGAGACGTGTGCTAATGAGGACGTACGTCGCGGCCGGAGTAAGCACTGGAACGTACGGTGTATGAAGTTCCGTTGACGGCATGGAGAAAACGCCCATAAGTTTTTCAGGCCGAGGGGACTGCCTGCTTTAGCTGGCAAGGGAATTGATTTTCAGGGACGTTCCAGAGGCAACGAAGCTCTCCTTGGTGCGGTATCCGGCCTCCCGTTTTCCACCGCGGCCTCAGCCGGTTCGTCACTTTTCTCTTGCCAATGAATAGGCTGCAAACGTAGAGTTAGCCTAGGCCTTGGGGGTTTTCTGAGGGCAGCACCTATATATAGGAACCCGGTTGCCGGATCGCAGCGGCTCGATTTTTGGCGCGCCCTTCACGTATGCTCGGGGCAAGCGGTCGGAGGCAGAAATACATGACTGCCATCATCACGATTGCGAATCAAAAAGGCGGCGTCGGAAAGACTACGACGGCGATCAATCTGTCCGCGGCGCTCGCGCATCGTGGCAAGCGCACCCTGCTGATTGATCTCGACCCGCAGGCCAATTCGACGATCGCGTTTTATGATTCCGGGGAGATTGCCACGACGATGTTTGACGTGTTGAGCGACAGCCGCGTCACGATGGCCACGGTGATCAGGCCGACGAAGGATCCGATGCTGTTTCTTGGGCCCGGAAGGCTGGCGCTCGCAAAATTGGAGCAGGTGCTCGCGGGCCAATTTGACGCACCGTTCAAATTAAAAGACGCGCTGACTCCAGTTCTGAAAGATTATGAGTACGTGGTGCTCGATACGCCGCCCTCTCTGGGAATACTGACGGTGAATGCGCTGGTGGCTTCGACGCATTTGCTGGTGCCTATCCAAGCGGCGTACTTCGCCATCGAAGGGACCGACGATTTGCTGGAGACTTACGAGCGAATTCGCGCGCGTCCCAACCCGGGGCTGAAAGTTCTGGGAGTGGTGATTACGCTTTTTGACAAGCGGACGAACATTTCCAAGGACACGCACGGGCAGATTCGCTCGGTGTTTGGGGAAGTGCTGTTCAAGACGAAAATTACCAAGAATGTGCGGCTGGAAGAGAGTCCCGCGTACAAAGAGACGATTTTGACGTATGCGCCGAAATCACCCGGCGCGATCGAGTACAAGAAACTCGCAGGGGAGGTTATCCAACGTGTCGAAGAGAATCGGGCTACCCATCACGCTGAAGATGCGGCATGACGCACATTATGTAGAATCGTTGACAAGTTACAGCGGTGCGGCGGTGGGGCGTATGATTCGCGTGGATCAGATTCGCCCGAATCCCGACCAGCCGCGAAAGGCGCTGGGCGATCTGCGCGAGCTCACGGAGTCGATTCGCGAAAAGGGCGTGCTGGAGCCGTTGCTGGTGCGCTATGTTCCGCGGGAGGACTGCTTTCACATTATCTCGGGCGAGCGGCGCTATCACGCGTCGCGTGCCGCAGGTTTGCGCGAAGTGCCGTGCATCGAAAAGACCGCGGACGACGCGGAGACGCTGGAAATCGGGCTGATTGAAAATATACAGCGGAAAGACCTGACCCCCTTTGAAGAAGCGGACGGGCTGCACCGTCTCAGCGCGCAGTTTGAATATACGCATGAGGACATTGCCAAGAAGATTGGCCGGGCGCGCTCGTCCGTTACCGAGACGCTGTCGCTGCGAAATATTCACGAATCCCTGCGGAAGAAGTGCATCGAGCAAGGGATTCTTTCCAAGTCGCTCCTGCTGCAGATTGCGCGACAGCCTACCGAAAAGAAAATGATCGAAATGTTCCACCGCATCATGCAGGGCGGGTTGACGCGCGATGAGGCGCGCCGCGAGCGGCGCGAAGAGCAAACGGGACCGCAGCGGCCGCAGCCGTTCATATTTCAATTCGAGCCGCCGGCGGAGACATTCAAGTTTCGGATTCAGTTCAAAAAGAGCCACGTTTCGCGCGATGAGCTGATTTCGACGTTGCGCGAAATCCTAGCGCAGCTCGAGGGTTCGTCTTCGGAAGCCGATTCCACCGCCGCTTAGTGTTCGAGCGAAGGCGGGGCCGTAGCGACTCAGGTAAGCAGCCCCGCCCTGCAATCCATGGTTGAACTCAGTGCACGGCAAATGCAGGTGATTGAACGGCTGTTTGCGGCTGGTTTTCGACCCCTTGCGATTCCACCATACGAGAGTGCGCTGTGTATGCGGAAAGGGAATTGCGTTGCCTTGCTTGCGCCGGTGCCGAATGCCGGAATCAAACTTCTAGCGCCACCATCGTTCCTTCTAGACGGGAATCTCAGCGTGAAGCTGAAACGTAGCTCGGGTGAAGTGTTTGTCTGGAAAAAGAAAGAAGTGGAGGCAACCCCGGAGAGATTGAGCGAACTAGAATCGTTCCGGCGGGAGCTCGCCGAAATCCTGGAACTGCCTAGAAAGCAGTAGAGTTACGGCAATTTGCAATTCGTAAAAACTCCCGGCAAACTGAAATTCTTATGGGTGCCTACGACATTATCTGTATTGGAGCGGGGCCGACGGGCCTGGCGACGGCCATTGAAGCCAAGCGCGCCGGAATGCGGCCACTGGTGATCGACAAAGCTTGTCTCTGCAATTCCATCTTTCACTATCCGGTGAACATGGTGTTTTTCACCACGCCGGAACTGCTCGAAATCGGGGACTTGCCGCTAGTTTGCGCGGCGGAAAAACCTACTCGTGTCGAGGCGCTGAAATACTACCGGAGAGCGGCGGAGCACTATGAGCTGGAATTGCGGTTGTACGAGCGCGTGTTGCGGGTCTACGGCCAGGATGGAAACTTCACGGTGGTAACGAAAACGGAGAATGGAACACAACTCGATTACCAGGGAAGAAAGATTGCCGTTGCGACGGGCTATTACGATCTGCCGAACCTACTGGCCGTGCCGGGCGAAGATCTTCCGCACGTATCGCATTACTACACCGAACCTCACGAATTCTGGAATCAGAACGTGGTGGTGATTGGCGGAAAAAATTCGTCGGCAGAGGCGGCGCTGGATCTCTATCGAAATGGAGCTCAGGTGACTCTCGTTCACCGGAACAAAGATCTCGGCGCAACGATCAAGTATTGGGTGCGGCCGGACATCGAGAACCGGATCAAGGCCGGCCAAGTGAAAGCGCTGTTCGAGACGCGCGTGAAGCAGATCACCAAGGAGGAAGTAGTGGTCGAAAATGGAGCCGGTGAGAAGAGATTGCTCGCGCGACGCGTGTTCGCGTTGACTGGCTACCATCCCGATTTCACGTTTATAGAAAGCTTGGGCGTGCAGCTCGATCCGGAAAGCCGCAGACCGTCACTGAATCCGAATACGCTGGAGAGCAATGTGCCTGGGATTCATTTGGCCGGGGTGGTCATCGGGGGGCGGCATACGGGCGAGATTTTCATCGAGAACGGGCGCTTCCACGGCAAGCAGATCATTCAGGCATTGAGGGCATGAAGGTGTCGAGCACTCGGATGGCGACGCTTAGTTAGTGTCGGTCAATGCTTGAATTTTTTAAGAGCCACCTGGTGCGCTAATCTTTCACCTCCCGCTGCCTGCGATTTGAGTGAATTTCTTGCGTCTGCTAGACTGCTAGCTTATGGCATCGATCATCCGGGAAGTGGGCGAGACGTTTGGCGCCCTGGTAAAGGGCTTCAGCGTAACCTTCCGCAACATGTTTCGTAAGACGGTCACGGAAAATTATCCCTACGAGCCGGTACATTTTCAGCCGCGCTACCGCGGGATCCACGTCCTGCACCGCGATGAAAGTGGCTTGGAAAAGTGTGTTGGGTGCTTTTTGTGCGCAGCTGCGTGCCCCGCGAATTGTATCTATATCGAGGCAGCGGAAAACGTCGACGCCAACCGTATCTCCGCGGGTGAGCGCTACGCCAGTGTGTACAACATCGATTATTCGCGGTGCATTTTCTGCGGTTATTGCGTGGAGGCGTGCCCGACGGATGCGATCACGCACGGCCATGGATTTGAGCTCGCGACCTACGACATCAACTCGCTCGTTTACCGCAAAGAACAGCTTCTGGAAAAGGAGCCCGTAGCTCCGGTTTCATCCGCGCGTTAGGCTGTTGTCCTAGCATTTGTTCCTTTCCAAATAGAGGCGCTGTACGACAAATATGTCAGGGCGTGGAATCAGGAAAGAATGAGCGAATCGCCAACGCGCAGAATTCTACCTGATTCACTGGAAGCCACGCGCGTGTTGGTGGCCAGGCGGTAGTAGTGGTCGAAGCGGGCTTCGGGGCACCACGCGGGGATGTGCGAGCGGCGGTAATCACTAAATATTTTCTGGAAGCCGGGAATAATTTCGCCGTTCAGCGCGTTGCGCGGAGGAACGGGGCAGCGCGCGCATGGATTGCTGCCCTCAAAGTTCACTTCGCCGATGCGGAAGCGAACGACGCTGCGCTCTTCCTGGCCGAAGAGCTGATCCTCCCAGAACGCGGGGACGCCGTCGATCTCGAGCGTGGTGCGGAAGCGCTGGCGCGCGTCGTCGAGGTCCATGCCTTTAAACAGGTCGCAGACAACTTGCAAGCTGGCGGTGGAAATAATCGTTGGGCCGTTGGCGATAGCGTCGTCGGGAAAACCTTCGGGAGAATGGCGCACGGTGATGGGTTGCTCGAAGTAGTTAGAGAACCATTGGGAGGCGGCTGCCGTATCCCCCGGGAAAGCAAATGTCTTCGTTGGGATTTTGCGTCTATCACCCGGAACCGAGAGCGTGATGGAGCGGAGATCCGGCGCGAAAGCCGCGCGGATCAAGTACACCGCGGCGCTGCGCTTACCGTTCACCCATTGGCCATCGACGGAATAGAGCGCCCAGGCGCGGTCGTGCTCGAGACCGCCGCCCGGACCGATGCGTGCTTCTTTTACTTTCATCGGATCGAGTGACTTAATGGGATACCGCCATATATGTGCAAGACGGGGCGCTGTGGAGGAAGGGTCCACGAAGAAAGTGTAGCTCAGGCCGTCAGCCCGAGGAAGCTCTGGTGTCTTAGCAATCACGTTCCCGGGTTCAGCGCGCCGTAGTAGAAGAAACGCCTCACCCCTGCAGGGGTGCGTTACAACGCAGGCCTGCGCAAGCGTGGCGTTTGCGGAAAAAGGATCTACACCAAAACCGGAGCCGCCTCGCGGCTAGTACATCGGCGGCAAGGTCAGCGATGAGAGACACGCGGCAAGCAGGCACTTGGGGCGCATCGGACCGTCCTTCATGGGAAGTTTATCACTGGCGGACCGCGAACTAACGCGATCACGCACACGTCTACTAAGCGCCCGACGAGTAAGACTCGCTGGGCGATGCTGCGCTTGAAACTGTGGCCTTTCTCGGATGTTCCCGATTACGGGCGCGCAACAGCGGCGCTGGCGGCCGCCGTTACCGGCTTGTAGCCGCAGGTTGCGGCTTTGCGCATGGCGTCCAGGCCCTCGGCGGAGGACATCAGCGCCGTGGTCCGGCAGGTGCGCAGGGCGCCTCCGGCCGCGAACGCCAAGGCGATAGCCGCTGCCGAAACATTGTCCGGCATTTCAGTAATCAACATGGCGTCATGTTCGCCGAACGCGAAATACAAATCTTTGATCTTTCCACCCAGCTTTTCAATGGGCCCGCGCACAGCTTCGGTACGGTCTTGCGGATTGGCAATGAGCCGCGCTAGAGCTTCGGGCGTATAAGTTACTTGATGCAGGTAAAGTGGCAAGGTAAGTCTCCTTTCGAGGTAGAAATTCCGAGGGATGGCACGACTGTGCTCCTTAAAAGATTAGGCGTCAAGAAATTAACAGCATAAGGCCTAGGCAAGTCACCGCCACCGATCAAACTTCGCTCTATTCATTACCAGCGGCTCGAAGCCGAAGCAAAGAAGTTCTTTCGCCCCGCGAAATTGGCCAGACCGTCAAAGGTAGTAAATTGGTGGCAGTGAGTGCCGTTTGGGGTCCAGACACAGCAGCGGAGGTGTTACGGTAAAGCAGGAGGACGCACCCGGTGGAGAAGCCGCTTTGGGAGCAGCAAAGTTTCCCGGAAAAGCTCTTCCGATTCATCGTTCTCGTGTGCATTGTGAGCTGGGGCGGCTCCGCCATCTACATCGCGAGCCACGTCGGCTCGATGGAAGACGCGTATTTCCGAGCACGTGACCTGGCGTCCTACACTTTCACCGCCATCTGGGTCTTTGCTTTTTTTTATGGGCAGTATCGTGTGGTGCCGCGGTTCATCCATCGCGATCTTGATCGCCGAGTCGGATTGTGGCAC
>Ga0210399_10000032_pt1 | contig 97023 bp, 158 predicted proteins | sample IncBWC14MmetaG_FD_150865 | JGI IMG/M metagenome (GOLD analysis project Ga0210399, IMG submission 150865) | Forest soil microbial communities from Barre Woods Harvard Forest LTER site, Petersham, Massachusetts, United States - Inc-BW-C-14-M | ecosystem: Environmental > Terrestrial > Soil >...
CGGGGCGCGAAAAGGGGGTTTTTTTGGGGGGGTGGTGGGCGGGGGGGGGGGGGGCAGATAGTGGGCGTAGCGATCGTGGGGCGGCCAGTAGCGCGCGGCTTGCAAGATGGGCGCACGGCCGAAGTGACGCGGTGCTGCACGGACGGGCGGCAACGGGACTGGCGCGCCTTCCTTCGTTCGGCAAGTCGGAGCTGGTGGCGCTTGGCCATGTCGCGGTCCTGGTGGCGGTCTGGCTGGGCCGCATGGCGACCGGAACCCTGCCCTGGTGAGGGCGCAGCGGCGGCCCGATCGGGTGTCCTCGATCGCCCAATGCCGGCATCTGCTTCAGGGCTCGGCGTCGCCGGCAGGCGGTGGCAACTCATACTGTGATCAAACCGTTCGGGATTATGTACTTGACGGACCCAGGCTGGTACGTCCGGGAAAGGGGACGGGCGTTGCTGGGCGTCCGTCACCGGCCGGCGAAGGCGTCGAACACCAGGGCTTCGAGCAGGGAGCCGAGGGAGACGTCGCGCAGCTCGGCAACCGCCTTGAGCACCTTGACCAGGCGCCGCTCCATCCGCACTCCGGTCTGGACGCGATCCAGCTTGGGGTGCAGGGTCATGACAGCCTCCCTTCGATCGAGGCGGCCAGGGCGCCCACCCGGCGGCCGAGGACTGACCTGGGAGATCACTAGAGATCTCTGGGGATCTTGACCGATCTCTGCCGATCTTTTAAGATCTCTGGAGATCTTTGGAGATCTCTCCCATGCCACAGGACAAAGACACCAAGCTGCAATGCACCCTCACCGGGTATCAGGCATGGCTTTACCAGCAGTTGCAGGCGCGTAGGGGCCTGAAAAAGCACGACATAGCGCGCCGTGCATGGGAAGAGTGGCTGGAGAACCACGAAGCCCAACTTGCCGGGTGGGGGCTTTCTGCGGACGATTGGACTCGCCTGATGGGCGGAAAACTCGCGGACATCGAAACCCAGCGGCGCCGACGCGGAAGGGTGCCAGGGAAGCGCGAGGAGCAAAAAGACGGCGAGGCGAAGGGAAGCGGGGAATGACCCCTCTCCGGGCCAATTTTGGCGCTACACTGCGGGGTGTCGAATAACCGCGCGACGAGGCGTTAGCCCCACTTCGGCGCGATTCTCGCACGAAGAGAACTGGGGGCCAGAAACAGGAATGGCGACAGCAACGACCGGACAGACTGCGCCGTCCACCAAAGCCGGAGCGCTGACTCTCTTCCGTGGAATGCATCCGCGGGAGATTCCCCTCTATGGCGTCTCTGAGGCAGCGCACTATCTCCATCTTCCGGTTGCCACTCTACGGTCCTGGGTAGACGGCCGTACATACAGCGCTGGCGGCCAGACTTGTTTTTCAGAGGGGCTCATCAAACGGCCTGATGCCAACGACTCCCGGCTGTCGTTCACGAATCTGGTGGAAGCTCATGTCCTGCGGGCACTACGAACGCGACATAGCGTATCCATGAATAATGTTCGCCGAGCCCGCGGATATGCAGAGATGGAATTTGGAATTGCTCGCCTGTTTATCAGCGATCAGCTCAGGGCAGCTCCCGGCGAGTTATTCCTCAAGGAATACGGGAAGCTACTGAGCTTGACGAGTGCTGGTCAGTATGTTATGGGGAAGGTTCTCGAGCGCTATCTCCAGCGCGTGGTGCGGGATCTTGAACTCTTGCCCGTCCGCCTGTATCCTTTTGTCGGAAGCGAAGAAGATTCTAAGCAGGTCATCGCCATTGACCCCCGCCTTTCGTATGGTAGGCCGAGCTTGGCGAGTAAGGGAATCAGCACTGCGATCCTTGTCGAGAGATTCAATGGCGGCGAAAAGCCCGAAGACCTCGCGAGCTACTATCAGATAGACCAGTCGGATGTCGAGGCAGCGCTCATCTACGAAACAAGAGCTGCCTGATCTTACCTTCTTCGTTGACGCCGACCTAAGCGACCACATCTTCCATGGGATCCTCGCTGCGGCGAATGTTCGCTTTGAGCCCCACGACGCGCACTTCAACAAGGGCACAGACGACGAGGACTGGCTGACGAAAGCCGGGCCGCTTGGTTGGATCGTGCTCACTCACAACAAAAAGATACGGTGGAACAGCGCGCAGACCGAGCGGCTGATGGAAGCTGGCGTTGGGGCCTTCATGTTCATTGGGAAGCCCGGAAAGAATCCGCCGGGCCAGACATCCGTCTTTACCCGCGAACTCGCAGAAAACTTCGTCCGCCTCTTGCCGGACATCGGGCAGTTCGTCAAGAGACACGCGAGGCCCTGGACTGCGAAGCTCTACCGGCCAGGAGGCGGCATCGTCAGCGGTCCGGCCGGCGCTCCCAGCAGCGCCAGCGACAGGGCGCGAGTGGAGTTGCGCGACGCGGCCGCGCTTGCCCGGTGTTGCAGTGCAGGGGCAAACCAAATTGCGGTGGGAGGTAATGTGACAGATCCCGAGATCATTGCGGAGCTTGAGAAGTTGCGACGGCAGCACTACGTTTGCGATGGCGACTGCTGGTACAGCTGCCCTGCGGCGGAAAGTGAATGGAAGGTGAATGGCGGCTCGGCCTGCTGCGACGACGAGCTTGTGGCGCGCACGAACCGGGCGTGCAACTGCGGCGCCGATGCGGACAACGCGATTCTGGACCGGGTGCTGGCGGCACTGCGCCAGCGGGAGGCGGCCTGATGCCCTACGGCCACAACGTGACGAGGCTGATCGCCAGCAAGATGGCACGGGATGCGATCCCTGCCGGCGTAGGCGCCAAACGTGCGACGCAGGCCGGCATGTCGTACCTTGCGTCGCCAAAACTAGGCGAGCGCACCAGGCAGGCAGCCGAGTGGGTGCGGCAGGCGCTGGCGGCCGTCAGGGCTGCGCCAGCCTACGATCCGGCCGTGCACGGGGCGGATGACGAGGCGATTGCCGGCGAGATCCTGCGGCGGCTAGAGTCGCGGCAGAAGGGCGGCACTTGACAAGCCGGTACAGTGCAGGCGTACACTACTGCGCTAGGGAGGAAACCGCAGGGAGCTGCCTGTGGCCGGAAAGGCAGGGGGCGGCGGCAACAAACGCGGTGGCGGTCGTGGCAAGCGCGTTGGCACTCTTACGGCGGCGAAGCGGAAGAAGATTCCGAAGAGCCAATTCGGGCTGCCGGGATCGAAAAAGTATCCGATGCCGGATAAGGCCCACGCCGGGAACGCCAAGGCAAGGGCACAACAGCAGTACAAAGCAGGCCGCATGAGCAAATCAACCCGTGACAAGATCTTCGCCAAAGCTAACCGTGTCCTCGGAAACTAACCCGTGAGAAAAACCGTCGCGAAGCGCATCCGACGCAGCGTTGGTATCGTTGACACGCCGCTTGTGCCGGAGCGCGGAAACGTGACACATCGCAGGCTGGTGTCGGCCTACCGGCGCGCCAAGCGCGACTACCGGGAGGGCAAGCAATGAACGGCGGCGCAGGCAGCGAAATGGGCCGCGCGCGAGTGGCAGCGGCAATCGATCCGGCACGGAGAGGCGACAGCGGTGCTGATCCAAACGGCCGCAAGGAAAACCCTGCAACTGCCGCCATGCGCCGGTTTGCAGTTGACCTTGAAACGCTAAACCCCAACCCGACGCCGCAGCAGGCTGAATACATCGCAGCGTGGAAGCGCCTGCCGGACAGCGAGGAGAGCGCATGACGCACAACGGGTTCATCGACGGCGGCAGGAGTGCTAGTCTACTCACTGCGTGGCTGCTGGTGGCGCTATTGGCGGGCTGCGCAAGCGGCGGCGCACCGCAACCAGCAGGCAGCAGCACTGCAACGGCCATCCCGCTGTACATCACGAGTATCCAGGGCATCGTTTCGTACCTCGACATCACGCTCAAGCAGGACGAGGCAGTTGGCCTGATAACCGGCACCAAGGCGAAGAGCGCCGACAAAGCCATCGCCGACACAGAGCTAGCGCTGGCGGCAGCGGCAGCAAGCTATGCTGCCTACCAGGCCGCTACCGGCACAAAGGCCACTGCACAGCAACAGATCCAAGCAGCCGGTGCGGCCGTGTCGCTGCTTGTCACGGCCGCGCAGCAAGACGGTTTGATCAAGGGCCAAGACGCAGCCAAGGGGCAAGAACTACTAGCGCTAGCACTGGCGCTCTCGCTGGTGCCGCTGTAAGACCGGGAGATACGAAATGTTGAAAGGTTTGTCCGAAGGCGTAGTCGTGCATTATGTGCTGGCAGCGCACGATCTCGCCGTTAAGTACCAACACCTCGTTGGCGAACACCGTGCGGCAGTCGTTGTCAACCCGTGGTGCACGCTTAACCGCGACGACGGCTACAGCAATCTGCTGGTGTTCTGCGACGGCAGCAACGACGGCGTCTCGGACTACCTGCTGTGGGCAACGTCACGCGTCATGTCTGAGGGCAAAGAGCCGGGCACTTGGCACTGGCCCGAGCGGGAGGAGGCGTGACTATTCAGGCGCTGAAACTGCGTGCCGGCGAGGCGGTGGAGCTTGCATGGGGTGCCGAGGTGCTGCACACTGAGTACCTGGCCGATCAGGGACTCTTTATCGTGCTGGTGCAGCACGAGGCGGAAAGCGGCACAGGTGCAAGCGTGCAGAAGCTTGGCCCTGCGGCCAGCGCGATCGACAAAGTAATGAAAAGCGTTGGCTGAATGGACATCGCCGTGAACACGACGGTGGTGGGCAGCCTGCGGATCTGGCGCTGCGGCCTCGGCATTACGCAGGAGCAACACCTGCGCACCGTGGACGGCATGTGGCACCACATCGCAATCGTGCATGAGCGGAGCTACTGTACGCTGTACGTGGACGGCATGCAGATCTCCAAGCACGCGGTTGGTTGGCGCTACCGCTGGCTGCGGCTACGGCGCACGCTGACGCATCTTCGGCTCAATGCTGTCAGAGCGCTGCGGCGGCTGTCAGAATGCGACTGCGCTGTTTGTCAAGTAAAGCGCAACCCGCCAACGCTGGACGAGCTGCGGCGCGATTCCGAGCCGGTTGACAACATTGAGGATGCGGTGCGATGACAGCCTTGGGCCGCGCAATAGCTAGGCCCGACCAGCGGTTGGCGCTACGGGCTGGTATTGCTGCGGCGCTAGATATCGCCGGCGAGATTCCTTTCGACGACGAGGAAGTCATCATTGATCGGCTTATGCTTAATGCGGAATCGTTGCTGCTGCTCTTCGCCGCTTACGTGCGCCAGCGCAAGCCGGCCGCGAACGGAGCGGCTCGTGACTAGGACAGAGGCAGGCTTTCTGCACGCTTGCGGCGATGCAGACTTTCTGCGCAGCTGCGGCATCACGCCGATCGAGGCAGGCTGGACACCAGAACCGTGGCGCATGCATTTCGCGGACGGCACGAGCATCGAGCTGCGCGATGTGAGATTCACTCTCAAGCCGTCGCCGCTGGCAGAGTTGCCAACCATTGCCGCCCGGTTATGGGCAACAAAAACCACGGCCGTGCAGCAGTTCAAGAGCGGAGAAAATTGGGGTGATTTGAAATGAGCCAACCCAACCCACCAAGCAGCGGCATGACGGTGCTGGAAGGCAGCAAACTGCTCAAGGGCAGCAAGCACACGCGCGCTGCGCACCGCAAGGCGAAATCTCTCAAGCCACCCAAGGCAGGCAAGCCGGGACGCGGCAAGGGGCGCAAGTGAGTCAGTGGCCGGCAAGCAGTGTGCGGGCCGACGCGCAGCGGCAGGCAATGGCGTGGCCGCCAGATGGCGCCACCGTCAACGCACACGGCGATGTGGTTGTGGATGACAACGCCCGAGCGGACGAGATCAATAGGCAGATCCTCGCGCTGATCCGCGAAAAGCGCGCGCTGTCGAATAGGCTCACGCGACTACGCGATATTGTCAGCAACCAGCGAGAAAGCCTCGCGCAGCAACACAACGGCGAGCTGGCGTTGGCTACGGCCGCAAGTCTCGGCGAGCTGCACACGTTGATTGAGGCCCCACTGTGAGGCTGTACGATGATCCGGCGGTGCAGGGGTGCACCTGGACATTTGCCGCTTTAGGTGTAACCGTACTTGCGCTATGGCTTTGGATAAACGTATGAACCCAGACGAGATCCAGCCCGGGAGTGCCTACATGGACGCACATGGCCGCATGCGGGTGGTGCGGTACCTGTGCGCTGGCGAGCGCGTGTCGTACCTCTTGCCCGGCGCAGATCCGATCTACGGCCTGTGTGCTCTAGACCGGTTTGCGGCCCAATGCACCTCGGAGTTCGCGAGGAGCAAGGCGGCGCCAGCAGGTTTCCAGCGATACAGCGGCATCGCGGTGCAGCAGCGCCACCTCTCGTTGCCATGCACGCGTAAACAGTTTGCAGACTTTTGCGAGCCGTATGCATAACCGCTACTACGGCCGCGACGGCACGGTGTATGCTGAGCAGGATGGCGGCGGCGTGGTGCCATTCTTTCTCAACAGCATGGATGCCACGCGTGCCGAGGCGAACCGCCTTTTGGCACTCTACAAGACACAGCTTGTACGGCAGCACCTAGATTGGGCGCCGCTCCATCTCCAATACGACAAGGAAAAACCATGAAAATCCTGCACCGTATCCGCGTGCTACTGTGGGGCTGGCGCCGGCCGCGCGTGTCGGCCGTCGCGAGCCGTACGGCACTTGAACCATTCTGGACGTCCGCGCTTTGAAAGACGAGAGGACAACGCACATGACAGACCCCGCCACCGCACCCCAGGCGCAGGACCACGTTGCGGCTTGGTGTGCCGCGCTCCCGCAACCGATCGTTGTGCCGGAATGGATTGCCAACATGGCGACCGGCCAGCGCATCGACGGCGTGCTCAACACCGGCGTGCGGCTGGTGTTTGGCACCGCTGCGGAACAGAATGCCTCCATTGACGGCCGCTACGGCAAGGGCGCTAGCCAGATGGCCGGCACTGCCTACGGCGAAGCGGATTTCGACCTCATCCCGATGTATATGCACAACGGCTGGCCACTCCCTGTCAGCGCCACGGACGTGATGGATGCCCGAATGCTCAAGGGTGCCGTTGAAGCCATCATGGCGGCATACGGTGGCACACCGGGCAGCAGCCAGGACGCAGCCGCGCGGCACCAAGCCGCTGTGCTGGCATGGTGGCGCGCTAACCCGGACAGCCCCCGGCCGCCGGATCTGGCCTGGCACCAGGAGGTGGGAGAGATCCGCGGGCCGCGCTACACCGCAACCGGCACTTGGACGCAGCTCGACGCCAAGGGCCATGTGGCGCAGGGGGGCAAGATCTTCTGGACGGTCTACAGCACCGAGTCGGTGTTGGGCTGGTTCTTCTCGCCCGACGACGTGCAGTGTGTCGTCAAGGTGGTGAACGCCGACAGCGAGGTACTGGTGTTTGGCGGCACGGACCTCCAATTGGACATCACGGTCACAAATCAGACGAACGGCCGCACCTACCGTTACCACAACCCGGCCGGCACGCTCGCGCTGCCGCAGGCCGCAGGCGCGCCGTAGGGCGCGCGAAAGGCACAACCCCATGCCAAACCCTAGCCTCTATCCGCCAGTACGGCCGCCGGCCACCACAGCGCCGGCCGGCGGTAATGTGGGCGCTACGAGCAGCACCGATCCGTGGGAAAGGCCGCAGGCCGAGCTGGTGCAGGGCATCGCGGCCGCGCCCACTACCCCTCCGCTACCGCCGGCGGAGGCCGGCTCCACAACGAGCGAGTATGGCGCGGTGAAGATCTTCGGCATCGTCAGCGGCACGTTGCTTACGCTGTTGACGGGCGCCGTAGCGGCCCACATCATCTCGCTGTCGCCCGCGGTGCTGGCCTATTGCGGCACCGCGTTGGCCGCTGTCAACGGCGCGGTGGTGGCGATCTACGCCGCAGCGCGCAACTACCGCAAGGCCGGGACGCCCGGATAGGCACTTTTACGGGACGATTGGCTTGCGCAGCTCGGCGCTCAATAGCCAAGCGAACATCCGCAACGCACCTGCCGTGTAGGTGACGCGCCGGTAGCCGGAGCGCTTCACGAGGCGGCATCTGCGATGCGGTAGCACGCATGGGACACGTAGGTCAAGGACGGCGTTGCAGTGCTCACAGCCGGAAGCGCTACCAGCTATCCAATACAATTTGTGCCGGTGGATGATCCGCATTCATTTCCTCCCGTAGGCGTCGTCGCGCGGGTGTTTACGTTTCGGGGCTGTGGCAGCCGCACCCGTGGTGGGTGTGCGCCATTCGGGCGGTAGCACCGACACGACGCGCCCCGCCGCTGTGTCGTACACGATACGCACCGCTACGGAGCCGATTGTAAGTGCGTAGAACTGGCGCTGGCGTCTGCCGCCAAAGCCGCCCCCGGCCTCTATCGCCTGCTGGACACCCACGCAGCGGGCGTTGCCGTTGGCAATCTCGCGCTCGATCCACAACAGCTCGTTGGCGCCCACCACCATCCCAAAGCGTTCGCGAAAGCGCGCCGCGACATGCCGGTCTATGTGGTCGCGCATGGTGCACCGGCCTTGAGTTTAGCTAGCCTTTCGCGATCGGCCTTGATTTTGCCGGCGAGATTCGACAGCACATAGGACGGAAACGCGCCGCCGGACCGCATCTGCCACGCCGCTACCTGTGCAAGCGAGAGCAGATCGGCTTTCTGCTTCTCGTTAAGCAGCGTCAAATCTCCCAACTTGCGGCCGGCACGCACCGCCAGCCGGCAGGAGTCGTTGTAGCGCTTGATCCTGTTGCGCTCACGCTCCCGCTCCTCAATGCGCTCCTCAAGTTGCGTAATCGCATCGACATCGTCGCTGTAGATCGTACGGTCGAGCTGATGCTCGATGTTGGCAGCGCGCTCGCGGTGCAGCTTGGCCATTTCGGTTGATTCCACAGCCGCATGCATTGCCTTGTTGCTACGCTCGATCGCCCTGCGGTGCCGGCTCTCACTGTGGTGGCCCACGAGGATAGGTTGCCCAAGCGGAATACCAGCCGTGGCGCTGTCCGCGTTGGCCAAGGCTGCTGCCGCCTTGCGGTCGCGGCTCTCAGCCCATTCAAGACGGCGCTGTGCGCGCCGCTCCATGCGCTCGCGTCTGGTCATGGCGTTGCCCTGTACCTTTCTAGCGCCCTAGCGGCAAACCGCTCGCAGTCAACTTCGCTGCGGCGCTTGTTGTGCTGGAATTGATAGATGTGCCTGCTTTCGTGAGCCGCAATGGCCACCAACGCCTCGCGCCAGTTGTTGCAGACGATCAGCGGCGAGCGCTTGCCGCCGTAGGGGTGGCGAATCGCGCGCGAAACGCGGTGCAGCATTTCGGGCGCCCCAGCCACGCGCTTCATGGAGTAGCATAGCGAGTTGTCGGTGTTGCGGTCAGGAAACTGCGCGCGTAACTGATCGAGCGTCAGCCAGTCTGATATCGGCCTCCGGCTGACAACCAAGTTGGTGCATGGAAACTTTTTGTCCGGGCCAACGCGCAGGGTGATCAAGCGCTCGGCGCTGTGCGCTGCACTGCTCACGCGCGGCACTTGCTCGTACGCGCGGCCAGCGTAGGCACCGGCGCTGTTCTTGACGTGCACCGCAACGCGCGTCATGCGGACACCTGCTGTAGCGATCGCCAGCAGGCGCCGCACCTCGTCTGTGGCGAAGCGGCTTGTATTGCGCAGGTACATTAGACTGCCTCCGAAAGAATCACGTCGGCGGCAGTCTCCCGGGCGCGGTAGCGCCACAGCACCTGTTGCACGCGGTAGATTTTGAACGGCTTGAGCGCAACGATTCCGGCGCAGAAGGCACTGTTGAATGAAACGTTTTCTCCCACGCGCGGTAGGGCTGGCAATTTCAGCACCAAACCGGTGGGGTGGGCCTCGAGAAAGAAGCTAGCAGAGGTCATTGGCGTCACCTCGTTAGGTCGATCAAGATGCGGGTGGTGGGCTCGCCATCCCAAACGGCCGGGATGTTGTGCCGGTGCAGTACAGCCATCAGCTCCCAGCCAATCTCTTCCGCGTGTAGGCCGATCACTTGTTCGGGCTGGGCGTCGCCGGGGCTGTGGTGTAGCGGGCCGTAAGCGAGATAGACCTTGCCCTGTGTCGCAAGCTCATTCTGCCGCGTGTAGAAAACAGCGCCGCGCACCGTCTTGCCGCCGGCCACCAGCTCGGCAGCGCGGCCAGCCAATGCATAGCCTGCGCAACTGTAGCAGCAGAGGTAGTTCTGCCGCGCGAGGTAGCCGGCCTTGCGCAAGTCGCGAAACGCGGCGCCCAAGCGCTTACGGCCTGCTGCGATCTGGGCGCTCAGCGCGCCGCCATCCTGTGCGTATGTGGAGCCTTGCAGCATAGTCACTCTCCCGCCTGCCGTTGTGCTGCGTTGAGGAGTTGGCACAACTCGCCTTGCAGGCGCAGCCGGCCGGTAAGCTCGCCGCTTGTACGGCCAGCGTTGTAACCGCGCAGGCTTGCGCCCACCACGGCGTTTAGCATGTCGCCTGTAAGATCATGTACGCAGCGAGATTCCAGTAGCGGCCAGAGAGCCAAGTCGTACAGGTGTTCGTCTGCGTCCCACACTTCAAGCGTGTCGAGCGTCGGCCGCACAACTTGCACGTCTATCAGTTTGTACATCTCTCACCTCCCCGTTTCGAGCGTGAGCGCTCGCGGAGGCGCCCCTGCAGGGCGCTACCGTGAGGGCTCAGGCGCGTTTGGCCGGCAGCCGATCAGGCCATAGGGATTGCGCAATGCGTGTTGTTGGGCTGCTGCCGTGCGAGCCGACAGGTGCCAAGCAAAGCAGATAGCAGGCACTGTGCAGATCGTAAGAAAACGTTGGCCGGTGATCGTGTAAGTCATGGTGTGTTCTCCTATGACAGCTCTTTGGCTGCCGCGATCAGGTTGGCGTTGGCCTTGCGGCACGCCGTGTCGTTTTGCTGCGTCCTAGCTTCCGTGCGGCGTTCCCCGCGCTGCTCAACTGTTGGCATTATATCTCCGGGCGGCAGAGATGTCAAGCGAAATGCACAGGAAAAGTAGCCTTAGAATCAACGACTTAGAAAAAAGTCTCCGGCAGGCACTTGCGCCATACTGGTACGCGGCGCTACACTGCCGCCCATGGATACGGAGCCCGCACGAAAGCGCCCCGGCCCCAAGCCGAGGCCGCCGGCTGAGCGGCTTGGCCTCAAGGTTGGGGTACGCTTCACGCCGCAGCAGGCCGAGGCTGTAGCGCAAGCGGCCCATGCAGCCGGCTTGCCGCTGGCCACGCATATACGGGACTGCGCAACCGGTGCCTGCATGCGGTGGGTCAGCGTTGCCGTTCGCCTTCCGCCGCGCGAATGGCCAACACTGATCTGGGGCGACCGGCTACAGGAAGACGCCTTTCCTGAGCTTGCGCGGCTGTGTCACGACGGCACATGGCTGCTACTGTCTCTCCCCGAAGAGGACGACGCAGCGGCACACACCGCGCGCATGGTGGGCAACGTCACGCACTGGTTGGCCTGGAAAGCGCCGAGAGGCGTTCCACAATGAGCCGCGAGCCGTGGATCGATCCTGAATTGCTGGGCTACTCAGTGCTCGTCTTTGCGGTGCTGGCCGGCCTAGCGCTGAGCCTAGCGCTGCTGTCTCATTGCTGACTGAGAGGGGCGAATGGGTAAAACCAGCATCGAATGGACAGCCGGGCCTGACGGCATGCCGGGCAAGACGTGGAACCCGACGCGTGGGTGCAGTCGTGTGTCGGAGGGGTGTCGCAATTGTTATGCCGAGCGCATAGCGGCGCGTTTCTCCACGCATGCGTACCAGACGGGCGACGATGACGCCGGAGTCTTTGCCGGCTTCGCTAAGCAGACAGCCGCAGGGCCGCGCTGGACGGGCCGTGTCGAATTGATCCCAAGCAAGTTAGGCGAACCGCTGCGCTGGCGCAAGCCGTGCCGGTGCTTTGTCAACAGCATGTCAGATCTCTTCCACGAGGCGCTGCCTTTCGAGCACATTGCGGCGGTATTTGGCGTGATGGCGATGTGCCCGCACATCACGTTTCAGGTGCTCACCAAGCGGCCGGAGAGGGCGCGGGCGTTTTTCGCTTGGGTAAGAGAGAAGGCCCGCATCGCGACGAGCGCGATCGCCGTCGTGGCAAGCGCAGCCGACGAGGCTCTTCCTGACACAGAAGCGATCGATCGCCTCCTGCTGCGAGGCGACTACGGCAGGAAGGCTACCTGGCCGCTCCCGAACGTCTGGCTCGGCACCAGTTGTGAGGACCAAGCTACGGCCGAAAAGCGCATCCCCTACTTGTTCGACTGCCCCGCGGCGGTGCGTTTCGTCAGTTACGAGCCAGCGCTCGGCCCGGTGGACTTCACGCGCCTGGAAATGCTCAAGCCCGATCCGCCCTACGGTCCCGGCGCCTGGCTGAATGCCTTAACCGGCCATCTGGTTGGCCCTGACGATATTCTCCCGGACCACCTAGACCAGATCATCGTGGGCGGTGAGAGCGGACCATCGGCGAGGCCGTTCGACACCTGGTGGGCGCGCTCCGTGATCGAGCAATGCAGCGCCGCCGGCGTCGCCTGCTTCGTCAAGCAGATGGGGAGCAAGCCCACCGGCTGGAGCTGCGCCAGCGGGCCAGACTGCACCCATCCCGACTGTGGCCGCCAGGAGTGGCATCTACGGGACCGCAAGGGCGGCGACATGAGCGAATGGCCGGAGCGGTACAGGGTGCGGCAGTTTCCTGAGGTGCGCCATGCCCCGTGAGCGCCCGATCATCTTCTCGGCGCCGATGGTCCGAGCGCTCCTTGATGGCACAAAGAGCCAGAGCCGGCGGATCATCAGGCCGCAGCCGCCTCCAGGCGTCTCCGATCTGATGGACCTCGGATCGGCCTGGAAACCAGCCTGGTCCGGTCGCTTGCCGGACGATGCGGCCGAGAACCGCAATTACCGCTGCCCTTACGGTCGCAGCGGAGATCAGCTGGGGGTGCGCGAGACCTGGCGGCCGCTTGATACGGCGCTCCCGCTCGGACTCCCGATCCTCTACCGCGCCGACAACCGCTGTAGCGACTTCGCGCGTCATGTCGGCAGCGGCTGGCGAACGCCGATCTTCATGCCGCGGTGGGCCAGCCGGATCGACCTCGAAGTGCTGGATGTGCGCGCCGAGCGGCTCCAACAGATCAGCTTTTATGACCTCCACGCCAAGGGTTTCCGCTACGAGTTGGCGCCCGGCATCGAGGTAGATATCGACGGCGGCGTCACGGCTGCTGGCGAGCGGTCGCTCCGCCGGCAATTCGCCGCCGGCTGGGACCGTATCAACGGAAAGAGGGCCGGCTGGACGAGCAATCCGTGGGTCTGGGTTGTAGAATTGCAGAGGATCAATGCCTGAGATTGTCTGGCGTTACGACATGGATGCCGCGCCTGTGGGGCCGCTGCTGTTGCTGTCGGTGCGCTGGCCCACCGGCAGCAGGACAGAGACAAGCGGCGGCTACCGTTCTCATCCAAATTTAGTTGATAGCGGCATTGCCGCGTGGGAATCAGACGTTGGCGATCCATTCATCCCACACGCTGTCTACGCGTGGGCCGAATGGCCGCAGCCCGGCACTGGCACGTCAGAGGGCGACAAAACAGTTGCCGATTGGGCTGCACTGGCGCAGAGCGACAAGGCGTTTGCTGCTGGCGTCAAGTCGGCATCAGATCACATTGAGGCGCAGCTCGTTTCCTGGAGCGGCACTGGTATAGGGCCCGAGTACATGATCGCTCATCTGCTTGATGGGCTGGCTGCGCTGCCGCAACACGCCGGTATGATCTTGCAGCGGCGCGCAGTTGAGAATGCCGAGCGCGAGCGCTGGCGCAAGATTGAGCATGCGGCTAAGGCGCTTTCTCGCGCCATGTTTCTCGCTGTCGAGGAAAACCGCCTGCGCTACGACGAGGCAGTTGGCAAATTATGGGACGCGCTCAGCAATGCGCTGGCAGCCGAGGTGCCGCGATGAGCATGGAATTAGAGCACGAAGAGCTTGTTGAATTGTGCCGCCTGCTCGCCAAGTTTCTGCAGCGCGATCAAGTGGACAAGCAGGGCGTGCCGTATTTCTTCCACCTAGAGGCCGTAGCCGACAAGGTGCATTCAGCGGCGCTAAAAGTGCCCGGCGGCTTTCGCGCCGAGCTGATTGGCGCAGCGTTGTTGCATGATGTGCTCGAGGACACGGACCTAAAATGGGACTGCCTTAGCGAGGTGGTGCCTACCGGTGTGGCGTCGCTAGTCAACATTCTCACGAGGCGCACCTCCAGCAAGTTTGGCTTTGACGAGACGTATCACGAATACATCGCACGCGTTAGCCAAAGCAGCGACGCCACCGCGATCAAACTGGCAGACTTAGAGCACAACATGGAAAGAATGGAGTCGTTGCGGGAGCCGGAGCGCAGTGGCTTGCGCCAGCGCTACGAAAGGGCACACGCTTACCTGACGGCTGCGCAGGCGGCGCGGACAAGCTCATAGGGGACGGTACACAATGCAGACTGCCATTTGCCCGTTGTGTTGCGGTGAAGGGCGCCTGAAGCTTGGTACGATTGTGCCAGCACGTAGCGGCGAGATGGGACGCACCTGCCACGGTTGCGGCGGTAATGGCTGGGTAGCGCTGCCCCAAAGGCGCATGCAGTTACCCGCATACGGCTGCACCGAGACAGTTGGCAGATGGCGGCCGGGCTGAAAGCGCCCATGCCCGACACCCTAACGCTTAACGAGCAGGTGGCGGACGACACGGTTGCGCATGCAATCGATCTTACGTCCGTCGAGGCAGATCTCGAAGAGAAAGCGCTCGGCTCGCTTGAGCAGTTGGAATCGATCTTGGTGCAGCAACTCTCCGCAGCAGACCTTGGCAGCGACGGGAGCCCAAGCCTGACACCGTACGCACGACACCGCTTGGAGATGCTGCTGCAACAGACGCGCGACACGATCCGCACTACCTACACAGCGATCAACGCGGCGCACACCGTAGGGCTCACGGACTTGGCCAACCTTGCGTCCGCCTTTGCCGAGGGCGTCATCTCGCCCGTGGCGCTACAGATCGAGATCGATACTGTCGCGCTGACAGCCGGGCAGTTGCGCGCCATTGTGTCAGACGCGCTGATCCAGGGCGCGCCCTCGGCCGAGTGGTGGTCACGCCAGGCGGGCGATCTGGTGGAGCGTTTCTCCGACACGATGCGCATGGGGCTGATGCAGGGCTGGACCAACGACCAGCTCGTGCGGGCTGTGCGCGGCACCGCATCGTGGGTTGGCGGCCGGCGGGTGTACAACGGCGGCATCATGGACATCACGGCGCAGAACGCAGAGAGCCTTGTGCGCACCAGCGCGCAGGCCGTGGCTAGTGCTTCGCGACGGGACACCTACAGATCGAACAGCGATGTAGTGAAGGGCATCGTGCAGATCTCCACGCTCGACAATCGAACCACATTGACCTGCATCTCTTACGACCGCGAGGCGTGGCTCTTCCCCGATATGCAGCCCATCGGCACAAAACGCTTGCCGTACAACAGCGGAACGCCGCGACACTGGAGGTGCAGGAGTACGGAATCCGGACTGCTTAAGTCGTGGCGCGAGCTTGGCATCGACATGAATGATCTGCCGGTGGGCGAGCGCATTTCGTCGGACGGCAAGGTGCCGGCAGATATCACCTTTGACGAGTGGCTTGCGCGCCGCACGCCAGCACAGCAGGACGCGCAACTTGGGCCGGGGCGTGCCGCGCTGTGGCGCAATGGTAAGATCAACTTAAAGCAGCTGCTCGACGGGCGCGGCAACCCGCTGACGCTAGAGCAGTTATATGCAAAGTACGGGAGGCCAAAGTGATGGCGTACCTCATGGTTGACTATTCGTACGATTTCAAGGGCATTGATACCGCGCTGGAACGTGAAATCGCCACGATCGTAGGGAGGCCGCACGATGACAGCGGTTGTGGCTTTGGAGTCCGGGATTTAGGGTGGGCGCAGGTGCCGGAAGGCCATGCCGCAGAACTAAAGACGCAAATAGAGCGTGCGGTTGCGCACCGTCCTGCTGTACACAAAATATCAGTATCGCTCACGCAAGACGACGGGTTCTAAAAGATGAGCGAGCGTGTCCTGATCGCGGCCCGCAACCACGAGACGGCAGTGCGGTATGCGCGCCGGCACGGCATCGTGTGGTGGAGCTACATCAGCGGGCCGGAGGTGCTGCTGGGCTACCGCGGCGTGCGGGTGCTGGGCGTTGGGGAATGGCGCCGCGGGCCGGTGCCGGAGCTGGACTTGATCGTGCGGCAATACGGGCTGCAATTCGAGGAGGTGCCGGATGACAGAGCGTAACGTGGACAGCACCGAGGTGCGTGAACTGCTAAGCACTGCGGTGCAGCAAACTTTCACTGCCGTTACGTTCGTGATGGCAGGCGAGTCGCCGGAGGGCGCCAGCCGAGCGCCCGCTGCTACTTGAAGCCGAGGAATACAAAGCTGGTAACCGAGAGATCAAGCCCCGAGAAGGAGCGTAACCGATGCGTAGTTGGTCGTTTGGCCTCGTCTTGTCGTTGCTCGCATGTGCCGCAACAGCAGCCCCGGCACCAGCATTCTTCTTCCCGCTCACACCCTGCCGTGCGCTCGATACACGCGCGGTGGACGGCACGGCCGGCGTACCGCTGACGCTTGGCAAGCTCCCGCTCGTTTCTGGTGTTCTCAGGACAGCGAGGCTTGAAGGTGCCTGTGGTATTCCGGACGGCGCAGTTGCTGTTTCTCTCAATGTTACGGTCGTCAACGTACTGAACCCCGGCGGCCAAGGTAACCTCACGCTATGGCCGGCAGGCGCGCCCTTTCCTGTCGTGTCGCTACTCAATACAAACGGCGACGTGGCAGAAGACTACACGGTAGCCAACCACGCCACCGTACCGCTGGCCAAGGTGGCATCGCCAACAAGTGACATCTCGATCTACTTCTACGGCGGCACGCTCGGCGGCAGTACGGACTTGATCATCGACGTGGACGGGTATTTCGGCGATGCGCTTGCATGGCTCAAGGCCCACAACGGAGACTTTGACGGCGATACGGGCTGCGGCGATGGGGGCGACCACGCCAGTGACTGCGGCGACTCGGCGCGTCATTTCAGGCCATGAGCACTGCCAAGCCTGCCGACGAGTGGCCGATTTACCCCGGCGGCTTGATGCGGTGCTGTATCGAAACGATCGTCAACTGCGCCGAACTGAAAGATGTGGGCGACCTGCTGGACTGCAAATACGAGCACAAGCCCACAATGGAGCTGCGCGCGGATGGCTGGCATTGGTACGGGCCGCCAGCGTCAGCGGAAATCAACGAGTTTTACGAGGCGATGCGGGCTGCGGAGCTACAGCGAAAGCCATGAGAAAGAATAACTGGCACGAGCCGCTGCCGCCCGTTGATCTTGATAAGCTGGCAGAGGAGCTAAATGCAAGTTTCGCCCGGCAGGCAGAGCAGCGCGCCGAGGTGGCGGCCATGATTGGCACGCCGCGGCAGTGGCGCAAGTCGGTGCGCAACTTAATCCGTAAGTACGCACGCTGGTACCGCCAAGAGATGCGCATCATTGCGGCGGCCGGCGACATCTTCCCGCGCTCGCCGCTCTCGGTCTACGCGCCGACGCCGGTCGATATTCAGGTCAGCAGCTACAACGCCACGCTACACGAGAAAGCGCAAGCATGCGCGCGTGACATGACCGAATGGCTCCGCAGCCCTGGCCGAAAGGCGCTGATACGCGAACAGATCGATAGGTGGCGCAGGTACCGGCGCGGGCGGGTGCCAGCGTGAACCACATCGTGATCATCGGCAGCAAGCAGTTAGACAGGATCGAGGCTACGCTAGCCGAGATCCAAGCAGACCTCAGAAAGGGGTTTCAAGCCATGTCAGCAGAAGTCGATGCCTTGAAAGCAGCAGTTGCCTCGGAGGATCTGGATATCGCTAAGCTCGTCAACCTAGTCAAGGGATTTCCAGCCCAACTGTCAGCCGGCATCGCGGCGGCGGAGTCCGGCGACACCGCAACCGTGACACAACTGGTGGCCGACGTGCAGGCACAGACAACGGCGATCGAGGCTGTGCTGCCAGCACCTGCGCCGGCTGCACCCGCAGCACCAGCCACGCCGCCGGCTGGGCAGTAGGGCGCCGTGAGCAAGTTTCGGGAGTACCGAGAGGGCAAGGGCTTCTCGCTGCGCGGGTTGGCACGCGCTGCCGGCATCAGCAAGACGACGCTGCTCGCGATCGAGTCGGGCGCCTCGTGGCCGCGGATGGCAACGCGCGAGAAGCTAGCCGCCGCGATGGGCGTAACGCACAGCGAGGTGATACGAGAGCTGTCTGCGGCACGCAGGGCGCGGCAGCCGGACGGCCTTGCGGGCGATGTGGTCCCTGGCGAGACGGCCAACACGCTGTACGAAAAAGAGCAGTGGGAGGCAGATTGACTGGCCCTGTCGGGCTGCCCGCGCCGTGGGCCGTTACGCTGCCGCAGGCGGTGCCGGACAGCATCGACATGGACGGCAAACCAACCGCCGTTAGCTGCTGCCATTTCCTGCGCGACGGCGGCGCAGTACAGGTGTTTGTCCAGGGGCCAGAACATGCGATCAAGGATCTAGTCGAACTTGTACACCGCGGCGAGGAGGAACGTAACAAGCGGTTGCGTGCCCTAGCGGCCGGCGAGTTTGGCTACTACATCGTTTTCCTTACGGCCAAGGGACACAACTTTGTCCACATCAGCCTGCCGACGCCGATCGAGCACTTCGGCCACATCGCGGGCGTAGCGCGCACGTTGGCGCGCGATCTGGGCGAGCCGCATGTCATCATCCTGGATTGGCGAGAGCTACAAGCGGCGCCGCTGGTGGCGCCCATTACGGGAGGAAATAAACTTGGACAAGCCTAGCAACGCGACTCTATTGGACAGGATCGCAGTGCTCGAAAAGCGGGCGGCCGACCTTGGCACCAACATGACGGTCCTGCACAGACAGCAGGCCGAGGACCGCAACGGCACCATTGAGATGTACCGCGAAGCGGTGGCGCGCGTTGACGCTGTCAGACGAGAGATCGGTTTGCTCCCCAGCGGTACGCTGGAAGAGCTCGTAGATCAGTGCACCGAGCCGCAACCAGAGGTACGCACCGACACGTGGCGCCACCCTGCCGGCGGCGAGATCAAGGTGACGTATCGGCAGGCCGGTACAGGCGAGGCCCCCACGCTACCGGACGGGCAGATCCTTGGCGGCATGGTGTTCCGTGGTGACCGCTGGGAGCTGGTGGCAGACTGCGATACGGGTAGGGTATCGGTGCTCAGGAACAACTGCGAGCAGGTGCGCTTGCCCATCGACGGCGTGATCATCTCGAAGGTGAATGCCGAGGCGTACTGGCAATTGGTCAAGATCCTCGACGACCTTAGGTTCACCAACGAGACTGCCGTCAAGGCTGTCACCAGGATCATTGAGGAGCGCGGCCGCTTCCGCGCTGCGGCAGAGGCTGCTGCAGCGCCGGCACCCAAGCGCCCGCGCGGCCGGCCGCGAAAGGGTGTAGAATCGCCACCAGCGCGCCGTAGGGCGCCGAAGGCCGGGAGACGGTGATGGACCCCGCAGCATGCGCGCCGTGTCGTATGGCAGCGCAGCGCACTGTGGCGCATCGCCCCGCTTGGCGGCATAGCGCAACGCGACGGCTTCACTAAAGGGGGTAAAACCAGATGACACCAGAGGGAGTGCAAGAGCAGGCGGCTGAGTTGAAACCCGGCATGCCGGTGTTGTTGCTGACAGCCGATGACCCACTCGCGCCCGCTGTGGCGCGCCACTACGCGCAGCAGCTTGCCGCCGCCAGCCGGCCGCCGGGCGAGATCGCCCTGGCCGAGCAGTCTGCCGCCGCCATGGAGCACTGGCTGCGCGACAACCCGCCAAAGGGCCAGCCGGCCGCCAAGCCCACCGCAGACCCCCGCGATGCCACCAAGGACGACAAGGAGAGCGCCGCAGTGCCCGGTACGCCAGAGGCCGCGGCAGGCGCGTAACATGGCCCTGAGGTGGGACGAGTTGCAGGAGGCAGTTGCGGACCTAGCCCGCAAGGTGCCGACCCTGCAAGCGCTCGTGACGCAGGCGCAGGGCGATATCCGCGCGCTGCAGGAGCGGCAGGCCACCACCGACGAGGAGGTGGCACAGGTGTTTGCGGAAGTGCGCAAGCAACGAGGGGCGGTATAGCGATGGCCGCACAGGACAGCCCCCCGGCCGGCCAGCCGGATAGCAGCGGTGCGCCGCCCATCCGCACCGGCGGGGGGCGCCCTAAAGGTAGCCTCAACAAGCTGAGCAAGGATCTGGCCGCGAAGCTCGAACGGCTGGACTGCGACCCCGCGATGGCGCTGGCCAAATTGATGCGCTGGACGCGGCCCTTTTATCCGCGGCGCTGTGACTACCCTGGCTGCCACGAATTCTGCACACACGGCGGCTTGCGGCCCGCGAAAGGCTGGTGTGGGGACCACGCACCGGCAGATGCGCCAGCAATGCCGATATTCAAGAACCCCAACGAAGACAAACAACTGCATAAAGAATGCGCCGGCTTGCTGATGCCCTACATCGCGCCGCGCATCACGGCAGTCGAGATGGACATGTCCAGCCTGTTGGGTGACGTCACGATCAACATCCTGCCGCCCGAGCCTGACGAAAAGCCGCCAGACGAAAAGTAGGGCCATAGCGAGTGGACTACCGCCCGCTCGGTTATCAGTATCGCATTTTCCGCTCGCCGAAAGAACGGCTGTTCATCGGAGGCGGAATCGGCGTCGGCAAAACTGACACGGGCAGTGTTTGGACACTGATGCGCGCCAAGCAGGCGCCGGGAGATGTCTTCGGCATTATTGCGGCGCACACCTACCAGCAGCTCATCGACGTAACGGTCCGCAACTTCTTCAAAAACCTAGACAATTGGGGCATACCGCATCTCCCAAAGGCCCTACCTGGTAGCTCGCGCCCATTCACAGTCCGGGTGTGGAATGGCAGTCGGTGGGTGGATCACCTCTGCCGCTCGCTTGATAGTCCCGAGAACCTCTCTGGCCTCGAGGCCGGCTACTGGTGGTGTGACGAAGCGTGGCAAGCAACACGCGAGGCGGTTGATATCCTGCTTGCGCGTGACCGCGACAAGCGCATGCACAACCAGGGCCTATTTACAACAACCCTTTACGAGCCTACCTCGTGGATGTACGAAACCTTTGTCGAGCGCTTCGACGAGCGCCTCATGGAAGTGATCTATGCGCCGACTTGGCTCAATGCAAAGAATCTGCCCGATGGTTACATCAGGCGCATGAAGGCGATGTACAGCGTGCGCCAGTACCAGCGTATGATCGAAGCCAAGTGGGTAACGCTTGCGAGCGGGCAGGTGTATTATGCCTTCGATCGCAAGGTGCATGTGCAACAGCACGCGGAGTTTGATCCGCATTTGCCGATTCTCTGGACGCACGACTTTAACATCGGGCAAAACAAGCCGATGTCAAGCGCGCTGTGTCAGATCAGGCGCGCGATCGGCAAGGACGGCTGGCGGCCGGAGCTCGTTGTCTTCGACGAGCTGGTGCTAGACAGCAGCGATACTTCGGATTCTATAGCGGAGTTTCGTGCACGCGGTTGGCAAGACAAGCTCAAGACAAAGCACGCTGTCTGGATCTACGGTGACGCCAGCGGGCGAGCGCACGACACACGCAGCAGGACAAGCGATTACAAGATCCTTGCGGATGCTGGTTTTGTGCAACAGCGTGTGCCGCTTGCGAACCCACAAATCAGGACACGCCACAATTCTACGAACGCCCTCCTCAAGAACGCTGCCGGAGACGTGCGGTGCTATGTTCACCCACGCTGCACCACGCTGGCGAAAGGTTTAGAGACTGTCCGCGTTAAAAAGGGCGCGCAGTACGTGGAAGAGCAGACGCGGGAATCGCACATCACATGTTCGTTGGGATATTTAATAGAGGCAGAATTCCCCTCCGCGGGGCCACGCGGAGGTTCTATGGAGCTGCCTATATAACCTCGTGGTCTGGCACTGCGTCTTCCAAACCCAAGGCCCGTAGACAGATCCGGCAATTGAGCAACATAAAACCGTCTTGCGGCCTGCCGTCGTGCAGCTCGGGCTGCGGGCCTACGATGTAACCGCAAAGCGCCGGGCCGACAGTTGGGCCAGCATAATGCCGCACCCAATGTGGATAGCGAGTCTTGAGCCGGAGCTCGAAAACCGATGTCATGCGCGTCATGTCAGTACCTCCGCGAGCCACATGCGCCGGCAGGGGGGGGGGCAACCACTGCCGGCCAAGTGGACGTGCCTTAGCGGTGGTGCGCGTTATCGCAGTTGAACGGCACTAGGTTGGACCCTACCCAACAGATGCAGTTGGAAAACCCGTTGCACACGCTGCCATCGCACGTAGCGTAGGTGCCACCGCACAAGAGCGTAATGAAGCCACCCTGCGCGCACCGCAGGTTTCCGGTTTCCAGGTGGCGTAGCGTCTCACGGTGCAACTTGAGCTTTCTCATCGTATTGTCTCCCGTATTGCGTTGGCAGCACCCGGCGAATCCGGGTGCGCCCGTACCAGTCAGAAAGGAATCTCGCCGTCTTCAGGATGTTTGCGCACATCAGTCACCTCGACGGGATCGCGCATCTTGGCCGATACTACTGCCTCGTAGACAACAAACGTCTTGCGTGGTGCGCAGCGGGCCAAATCCTTGGCTTGGTTGACGGCACTCTCTAGTGTTTCGTGCTCGGCGAAGCCCCGCTCCCTGACTTGCGGCCAAGGGTTTTCTAGACATACAACGATAAAACCTGCGCCTTTCATCTCACTCCCCCCGGTTGTTGCGTTCCAACGGCCGCGGTAGCGCTGCATGTTGGTGGGCGTCTCGGCTATCAGTACTGCCATCACGCTGCTAACGGCGGCATGCTGTAGCGCGCCAATGTTCCCCTCTTGCCGCGCTAGGGCTGTACGCAGGAAAGTAAACTCCGTGCGCACCTCGCCGCGCAGGCGGTGCAGCTCGGTTGTGATGCGGCCGAGGGCTTCTTTGGTTTCGGCGTCCATCAGCATACCGGCAGCTGCCGCTCCGCAAGGCGCAGATAGCGCCGCGCAGCGTGCGCAGCCCATGCGGCGTACCGGCGTGCGCGCTCGGGTTCTACTGGCGCCTGCAAGCAAACGCGCGTCCAGGCGCCGAGAAATTGTGCCTCGTCGCGGTAGTGCTCTAAAGCCTCCGCAGCATTCATCACTAGCTCCTGTGTATGGCGCGGCGTGCGGGGATCGAACCCGCCGCTTCCGGGCTACAAGGCCGGCGCGTCACCGTTGGCGCTCCCGCCGCTCTCGTCGTCGCTGTCTACTGCCTGCGCTTGCGTATCGACGCCCTCCTCGATCGCGATCCACTCCACAACGCGCTCCGAGAAGCCAGAGATGCGCCGCCAGCCGGCCGACGTATCAATGCTCGGCTTATACGGCGCCACGTTGATGATGTAGTTGTGGGTGCCGAGGCGCCGTGCCGTCGCGGGGTTGGCCTTGTGGTCGCAGTCCTGTTCGTCCGTAAAGACGATCACGCGGGCAAACGGCTGCTCGCCGAGCGTGCGCAGTTTGTCGGCGATCCAGTCCATGCACTGCTTCAGGAAGATGCCGCCACCACCAAGCTGGCAAGGTGCGTGGTGGATCGCATCCCGCAGGGCAAACCCGCGACGCGGCGGCAGGGCGGCAGTGGCGTGCTGCTGTCGGTGATCGCACCCGCCCGTGGCGTAGATCTCCACGTCCTCGCATACCTCGCGCACCAGCATCGCTAGCCCGCAGGCCGCATCGATGCGGTCCAGCGTGGACTTGCCGCCAAGCGCGCCGCCCATGCTGCCTGACACGTCCACTACCAGCGCGGTGCGGCCCGGTAGCTTGGGCATCGCGCCGAGGGACGCGAGCATGGCCTGCTCAAGGGCCGGCTCGTACGCAGGGGCGGCCTTTGCAGCCGCGATGTAGCGGTAGGGCAGTACCTTGGCATGGGGCGCGCCAGCCACCAGCGCTACGCGCGCGATGCTGCGGTCTACACCTGCCTGCTCCATGTTGCGGAGATTCTGCAAAAGCGCAGAATAGCCCAGCAGCTTGCCGGCCAATAAGCGCTCCCACGTCGCTTTCTTGTCCGCACCGCTGGAAAGCGCCACCTCCCAGGTGTCGGGGGCAGCAAGCGTGCCGTCCACGAGCTGCTTCCAAAGTGCGGCTTGCGCCTCGTCCTTGGGCTTGGCGTGACAGAGAAACAGCGCATCCCGCAGCTTCACCTTGCTGTCGCGGTTCCACTTGGCAAGCTGATACTCGGAGAAGCGCTGAAAGGCGAACGCGAGCCCGCGCTTCACCTGTGCGGCAAGCGGTTGTCGCTTCTCTTGCCAGTAGAGCGAAAGAAACTCGCTGCACTCGTCCGGCCGGCGGATCACGGCCGCCAGCGTGTCGCCCGCAAGCCGGCTGCCGGGGTGCAGGCGCACCAACTGGCGTACGAGGTACAGCGGGACGTGCCGCAGGTGCATGCTGGTGCGCGCCTCAACGGCCAGCGCGGCCAACTCCTCGGGCCGCACCTTGGCGCACAGCTCGGTGACACGGGCCGCGATGCTGCTGCCTGTCTCGTAGAACGTGTCCTCGAATAGCAAGCACGTCGAGACGGCGCGCCGCAGCTCGGCAAACGCGGTTTGCGGGCCTGCCTTGGCGCCCTCGTGCGTCGTGGCGGTAGTGCGTGCTGCGGTGTTGGTCTTCATGGCGTACTGGCCTCCCGGTCCAGGCACTATCTTGGTCACGAAAGGAATGGACGCCGGCAGGAGGATCTTCTTAAGAGGAAGTACCTGCAAGCTACGCCATCTCGTGGCCAAGGTCAAACTCTCATACCTTGTCCCTGGGGGTACAAGCGGGCAGAGTGTCTTGCTCCTGGTGCTCTACCAACTGAGCTAACGGCCTTACGGCCGTGGCGGACTCGAACCGCCGACCCCCAGGTCCAGTGAAGTATCTCTGCTCTACGCCACCCAAGGGCAAGAGCGTTTTCAAGGATCATGCTTAACGGCGCGGGTACAAGCGACGCGAGGGGTTTTCTGCCAAAGAGAAGTACCTCGAATCTGCGCCACGCACCGCCAAGCGGCGGCAGCGTACCAGTTTCAACGTGCGGCTGTCAAGCGAGAGTAGGGACGATCGTGCACGGCGCGCTCCATTTCCTCGCACTGTTCAGCGAGGCCAGCGCACGGCTCAAACCACCCGACAGCGCCGGCCAGCGTGCCGAGGGCCATTACGGCCGCATCCGCAAGCCCTATGCCGCGGCTGCGCGCGTAGAAGCAGATATCGGTTAACCTAGCACCATCGATGCGCAGTGGATGAAAGACAAGCTCACCCGCCGTCCACATCTCGGTCACTGCCGTTACATCGATGGCAGCGTATTCGTAAGGCCACAGGCAAACCGACGCCCACGGCAAACGGCAGATCACCTTGTAGCTACCATTGGGTGCGAACCCTACTGCGTCGGCATTGGGTAAGTGCTCTGCGTAGAAAATGCGGCCTACGCGGAACTCTTTGTCGGCGCCGCCCTCTATTGGCGGCAGTTTGCGCGTGATCATCACCCAAGCGCCGGTCGCTGCTATGCGCTGGCGTTCGCCTGGCGAGTAGACTTCGAGATTGGCTGGATCACCGCAAAGCCTACAGGCAAGACCATCTTTTGCATCCTTGGTAAGCTCATAACTGTCAGCAGACACGCGGGCTATTGCCTTTCTCTTCATCTTGGGGCCTCCCGGCTTTGTAAAACAACGAAATGCGGCCGGCCGAGCGCAAGCCCAACCGGCCGCGGAGTTGCTATAGCTATAGCCCTATTGCCTCGATCAGGCCGCACACCCGCGCAACCTCGGCCTTGGCGATCGCCACCACCCGGGAGACAGCCTCGGCAGGCGCATTGCCGTCTGCGTGCCACCTATCAAGATGGGCGCAATAGCCTCGGCCGCGCAGCGGACGTACGTCGATTGCGCCACCAGCAGCTACCGCCGCGTAATGCCAACCGAGGTACTCCCACACGCGAGGCGTCCAGCCGTCGCCAAGCGCCGCCACCAGCGTGGCGGCACGGCGCTGCGCCTCGTTGTGTTCTGCGCGCGTGCATCCAAAACCGCAAGCTGGCGAGCAATACATGTCCCCGCGTTCTACGGGCGTCCAACGCAGTGCCTTCCTGTCGGCAACCATGTCAGCACCCCAACCCCTCACGCCGCGTACCGCAGGAGCGCCGAGCCGCGCTGCTCTAGCGCCAGCCGGTCGTCTTGGTGCTGGATGCTGCGCGCCTTGGCCGTGACGCCCTGCACGATCTGCCAGAGCGTGCGGGCGTCGCCCTCCTCGGCCTTTGCGCTTTCGATGATCTGCGTGGCCTCACCCTTGGCGAATGCCTGCTTACGCAGCCACGCGATCACCTCGTCGTCCGTGTTGCCGAGTTTGAAACGGCTGGCGGCTTCTAGGCGACGCTTCACGTCCTGGACGCTGGCGTCCGCATACTTGGCCAGCATGGGCTGTGCCTCGCGCCGGAAGCGGTCCGGGCCGCCGGCCGTGTGCCGCACAGTGAAGGTCTTGACCTCCTCGGCGCCCCAGATCGTGCGGTTGTCGCAGCAGTAGTCGTACAGGAAAGTCATCAGCCCAAACGTGGCGCTGCCCACCTCGCTATTCCACGTAATGAAGCCGCGGTGCAGGTTGCGCACGCCGTCGCCCTCCAAGCGGATCTCCACGTCATGCGCCTCGTCCACCAGAAAGATGAAGCAGTCACGGTCGCTGGCGTACAGTGTGGTGGCGCGCTGCGGGTTCTGCGCCTTGTAGCTCGCGCTTGGCACATGCCAGCGGCCGTCTTGGTTGACGTCGATCACGGCCTGCACCACCTCGCGGTCGTAGATCCGGCCGTAGTCGCGGCCCGTGATGCAGCGCAGGGTGTCGATTGGTGGCCGGCCGGCCTGCTCCCAAGCCTGCAACTCGGCCTCGGTCGTAGCCATGGGGCCATTCTCGGCCATGATCTGCACCGAGTCTTTGGCGGCGAGCATCTGGATGCCGTAGTTGAGGGCATAGGATGCGAGCGATGGGCCGCCCGTGTGCGTGCCGATCGTACGGAGCCACTTGGCGGGCACCTGCGCCATGCTGGCCAACTGTCCAAACGACCAATGTGTTGGTGCCAGCATCCCCATCTCGGTGTCGATGAGCAGCTCACTGCCGGCCTTGTCCTCGCCCTGCACCTTGAAGTGCTTGTTGGGCGTCACCTGTACCTCGCAACGCTCGGCGCGCGCCGTGACGGCGGCTAGCAGCGATTCGAGGGTGAGGTAGCGCTCGTCTGCTGGACGTGCGGCCCACTGCGCCGATGCGATACTGAGATCCTGTGACATGGCGTTGCCTCCCGTGTTTGCCGGCTTGTACCGGCGGTTGCTGCGGCACGTTTACGCCGCAGGTGGTTACTCTTTCTTAGCGCGATGGTCGTCGCTGATTGAGGCGCTGCCCCCCACGTCGCTGATTGATCTCCGGGAGGGTTTGGGTTGCGGTGGGCATCTCTCGTCTCCTGTGCCGGCAGGGTAACCGGCTTGGTTGTGCGGCGCCCGGCGCCGCAGGTGTCAACGGAGAGAGTGTACCAGTTTGACGGGATAACGCAAGTCCCTAGTGCGACTAGGTAATGGCAGCCGCGCGGCAAAGGCGGTACACTAAGCGGCCGTGGGAGCGCGCCAATCCCGATGGCGGGCGCTAAGCAGGGAATAGGACTCTGGCGACCTTAGGCAAGCGCCGGGACATCCACGGCCGGGTAGCGCAGTGGCCGGCGGAAGCCGCCTCGACAGCCGCAGACGCCCAGCGGCAGTGGAAAGGCGGCACTGCGCGCAGGTAAACCCACAGAGGGGCTACATGACAGACCGGCTAGAGTTTGACGAAGAGTCCACCAAGGCACTGCCCATGGAAACACCCGCGGCAGTCCTTGCGGTGGCGCGCGCAGAGCGGTGGCTGGCCGAGACTGTAGCAGCCGATAGATCGGCGGCACAGTTCACACGCGCCTTAGCCGCGGTGATGGGCGCAGGCAAGGTAGGGCACACCATTTCGCCTAGTGTCCTGAATGCCCAAACACAGCTGGGGGCAGCGCACGCTGCCTACCACGCCGCTTGGCAGGCCGGCTGGCCTGTGCTGCAGGGCTACATCGCGATCGAGCTGGACGGCAGGCGGGTGCTACGGCGCGAGGTAGCAGAGAAGCCAGAGCTGCTGCCGGGCGAGATCGAGATATCCACGGTTGGGACGCTGGTGCCGGCCTACGTGACGGGGCCGCGTCGTGGCGCAGAGCCGGAGTACTACCCCGCGCTGCCGCCCAGCACTGCACGCAAGCCCTGGCTGCGGTAGTGGCCTGCTGCCGCAGATGACCCGCTGCGGCGCCGGGGGCAGGAGGCTTGCGCCTCCCCACCGCCACCCGATCGCTGCAACGCTCACGGAGGATCGGGACTCCGGCCCCGTCAGCCCAACCTACAGGCCGGCCGGGGGCACCACCTAGCGCCTACGCCGCCGCCGGGTGCGCTAGGACACCGGATCGCGGCGGCTTACGCGGCCGGGGTGGGCCGGTGCAGCCTAGGCGGCCCAATCCCCTTCCCCCCGCGCACCACCAACCCGCACCCCGGCAAGCCGGTATGCTACCATACGCATAGCCCTTGCAGGGACCTGTAGCGGCCGTACGGGAAGCCGGCCGAGTGGGGCACCCTTGATCCCGCTTGCCAACTATCGCGTTGCGCCTAAAGCTCCTGGCATCTATCTCATTTTCAACGGCGCCAGCGGCATGCAGTATGTCGGGCAGGCTTTCAACCTGCGCACGCGGATCTATCGCCACCACTTTGAGCTATCCAAGCGTAGGCACGGATCGCAGTATCTACAGCATGCCTTCGCCAAGTATGGCGCAGAGGCGTTTTCCTATTTCATCCTTGAACGTTTAGAGAGAGGTGCGGGGCTTAAGGACGCGCTAATGGAGCGCGAGCAGTATTGGATCGACCAATGGCCAGCTAACCTGCTTTATAACGCAGTCCCCAAGGCTGGGTGGACGGCGTTGGGAGTAAAGCGTAGTGACGCCACGCGTGCGCGCCTAAGTGCGTCGTTGAGGCGCCTTGGACGAAAACCAACACCAGAGCAGTTCGCAAAAGCTCGCGCTACGATAGCGAGTTGGACGCCAGAAGAAGCAGCTGCCGTCTTTGCGCGCCGCTCAATTGGGCATAAGGGCAGGTTTCCCACGGCAGAGGCTCGCGCAAAGATGAGCGCGGCTCAAGCGCGGCGAGAAACTAAGTATCATAGCTCTGAATCTCGCGCCAAGATGAGCGAGGCTCATCGCGCTCATAACCTAACACCCGAAACGCGCGCGCGGATGAGTGCTGCTGCGAAGGCCCGTAAGGATCGCAAGCCGGCGAGCCAGGAAACGAGAGAGAAGATTAGCCTTGCCAACCGCGGCAAGAAACGCGCTGCTGCGGTGGTCGCTGCCGCGCGCGAACGCGTGATAGCTAGAGTACAGCCGCAAAGCAAGGGAACCGGTCGCTTTGTGTCTAAGGCACCGACACCGACTAAGCAGATGGCGCTCTGGCCGGAGGACAAATAAAAGTGGCCTACGACGCGAGCTTTGATCAGTCGCCTGCGTACGCCCCTGCCATTGGCATGGGCGGCAACATCGATACGCCAACCATGAACTGGTACAGGGGGGAGATACGCCGCCGGCTTTCGCGCTTGCTGATGGGCGGTACCGAGGCGATGCGCGTGGCGGCCGGCAGCGGCGGCCCGGTTGCGTACATCAGCAGCAACGTGCAGAACCCGCAGGAAATCGGCACTCTGCGAGCGATGCCAAGTGTGCTACCTATCGAAAAGGGTGAAACGCAGGAAGAGTATACTACGAGACGCGACAGAAGCGTATTATTCTCCTATTTCAAGGACGCGATTGATGAGCACGTAGGGCGCGCTTTTCACCAGCCGCCGCAACTGCTCGATGACGTGCCGACCTTTATCCGTGGGGATATTCAGCATACGGAAATCCTTGTCGATGACGAGGATAACCCAGGCCAAAAGAAACCCATTAAGAAGACGAAGAAGATCGCAACCGGCATCTGGGAGAACATCGATAATCAAGGCAACCACGGTGATGTGTTTGGGCGCGCCTTGTGGGCAGCGGCTGAGATCGATGGCATTACGTTTGTGCTGGTGGAGCGCACGCCTGGGCCGCGAGATCAAGCTGGCGCACCGCTGGCGCAGAGCGTGGCGGACCGAAAGGCAACGGACGGCAGGGTATATTGGGTGCATCTCCTTGCTGAGGATTGCATCGAAATAACCCCCAGGATGTACAACGGTGCCCCGCGGCTATCTGTGTGGCGACACCGCGAGCGCATGGTGCTGGCAAGGGGTGCGGTGGTGCACCGCGTTAGGAAGTTCATCGACGGGCTGCACCCTGGCGAATATAGCGATCCGCGGCAGGCCAACTTTATCCCGCCGGATAACCCGTCGCGCTTGGCCCGCTGGGAGCTGTACGAGGAGCCCGATGAGGTCCGCACGATGGCGGACCAGACAAAGCGCGAGCAGCAGGGCTGGGGGCCACCGATCGAGCAGGGTTACCTATCGCTGCCGTTCATCCCGATTGTGCCGTTCTTCTTCGGCGACAAGATCGACTTCTGGCAGGCGGACCCGGCGGCCAAAGGGTTGGCCGAGGCCAACGGCGTGCACTACCGCGTATATAGCGACTACCTCGATTTGTTGCACGCCGCGTGCGTCCCGATGCTGCACCGCAGCGGGTGGTCGCCCAGCATGACGGACCCGAGTAACCCGCAAAATGTGGTATCGAGCAAGCGGTTGTTGTGGACGATGGACCCGGCAGGGCGCGCCGAGTGGGTGGAGGTGCGCGGTAGCTCGTTGCAGCGCATTGAGGCTAGCTTGGACCGCATCGAGGCACGCTGCCAGGTGCTGTCGCTTGAGCCGCTGTTGCAGCGTTTGGGGACGCCTACCGCTACGGCCGAGGGGCTAAAGGCCGCCAAGGCCAACAGCCGGATCGAGGCGTGGATGGTGCTGTACAAGGATAGCATGGAGCTGTGCCTCGATTATAGTGCGCAGTATGAGGGAATGCCGGAGGATTCAGGCGGCAGCGTTTCGACCAACAAGGACCTCGGCTTGTTTATCCTTGGGGGCGTGGACTTCAACTTGCTGCTGGCGCTGAATGCAGCGGGGAAAATCGACGACGGTACGTTGCTGTTTGAGGCCAAACGGCGCGGTATCTTGCACATGGACGCAGATATCGACGACATCAAGCGGCTGGCAAGAATCGAGCAGCAGAATGCCGCCTCGCGCATGCGTGGCACTGCGCTGCCGCTTGGGCAACAGCCGCCAAACGCTACAGCCCAGACAGAGGAAAAGGCGTCGCAGCCACCGCCGATTCCGCCGGGCGAGGGCGAGGCACGTGGTGCGCGGGCGCCAGTTGGGTAGCGGCCCAATGGACGCAACTGGCGCAGGTTGCGTCTAGTGTCTTGCGCGTGGCGAGCGTCTTGGCCGTTATCTTGCCGCATACACCGCAACTGCGTGCCCTAGTGATGGTTTGGAGTGTTGCTGTAAGCGGCAGCGTGCCGCGCCGCCGGCGTTTCTCAAACCGCCGATTGCGTGCCCGCGTCTGGGAGTTGCCAATGCGCGCGCCACCCCTTATCGGGCAGCCCGCACGGATCATGTCGCGCAAGACGAGCTTTTCCGTAAAACGCAGGTTAGCGCCAGCGCGGTTGCAGCGGCCGTGTGCAAGCGCAAGGTTCCACAGCGCGTTTCGGCCGCCAGCAGACCACGGGATAAGGTGCTCGCGCGTTATGTCAAACTTAAAGTCAAGCGGCATGCCGCAGTACCAGCAGCCCGTGCCGTCACGCTCCACCAGCAGATGGATCAACTGGCGGTCTTGCAACCTGTCGCAGCCCTTCATGGTGGTGCGATCCGAAATGCATGCCCTGTGGCGTCACGCCAGTCCCTTTCGATCGTGCGTTGCCGTCCTAAGCGGTCAACCGCAAAGCGGCGCCCAAGGAATTGCCAGATAGTGACGCGCCCTGCCCTGACAGCGCACTGCCATTCCTCGTCCACCTCTTGCAGTTGCACTTGCGTAGGGCCGCACCACCCATAGTCGCGCCCAGCAGCGCACGCGGCGCACTCGCACATCGTCATGGCGCGCCTGTCTCGAATAGCGGCAGCGCCTGCTGGGGACGTTTAGCGGCGTGCAGGCGTCTGCGCAGCTTGCCAGTCTCTTTCGGGTGGCAGCGCCGACACAAAATGCGGTAGCCCTCTGGCCCGCACCCGCCGCCGCCCTCTATTACCGGCACGATATGGTCAAGCTCGTATAGGTGCGGTGCGCCGCCAATGGGGTGCGTGCGCCTGTGCCATTCGGTTGCCTGTGTATAGAGCGCGTGCCAGACGCGGTGCCAGAAATGCCCCCACGCCATCGTGTCGCCAAACTGCTGGCGCAACCGCTCGCGCAGGATCGGATCGATAGCACAAGTCGACACCAGTTTACGGCAGAGCGCACACCGGCCACCATCGCGGCGAAACACGGCAGGCTCGCAGTTGTTAGGGCTGTAGCGGTAGCTTGCCTCGGTGCTGCACGCATCGCTGCAATAGCAGATGCGCCGCTGCGCCAGGATGGGCAGCTGGCACCATCGGCAAAGCGTCATGCCGAGCGCATCGTAGCCGCAATGGAGATCGCGCGAGGACAGCACGCGCTTGTACCTGCGCGGATCGGCCGCGGGCCAAGGCCAAGGCGCCGGCAGCTGAGCCTGCGGCGTGCGCCACTCGCTCCTAACGGCCATCGCGTTGCGGCGGCGCAGCGTCGAATTGCGCAAGTGCGTCTTGGTATTCCTCGCGGCGCGCACATTCAGGATCGGCCGCACGCGCAGCGAGAAAAGCACGCCATTGCGCACGCCAGGGGTCTGTTGGCGATAGCCGGAGCGGGAGGTGCGCGCCACTGACAAGCGCTTCGATACGCGGAGATAGAAAACGCAGGAGCCGCCTTCCGATTGGCGGTACTACTCCATAGCTCGCGTGATCCGCTAGAATCTCGCGCGCGTCAACCGGAAACCTCTCTAGCACCGTGCCATCACGGCCGTATATCTTGACCAACTGCTGCGCTGGCGCCGTTTGCGGCGGGAGCATTGCGAGCCAACGCTCGTGGGCTGCTATTTCTCTTAGCGTGGCTGCCGCGCAGGCGTTGGCGGCGTCGATGAGATCCTGCGCTTGCGTCTTCCCCCCTGTCCACAACAGCCGCTTGCTGGACACCGCGCCATACTGCTTAACCTTGGCGCGCAGCGCGCGCCCGCACCATTGGCATTGCTCGAAACCAAACTCTGCATGCGCCGCCTCGACGGCCCACCGCGGCTCGTCGATTAGTTGCTGGAAGTCGCAGACGCAGTGTCCGCTGCGCTGTTCGTGCACGGCGTTTAGAGTGCGCTGAAAGGCGCCTGCGGGCGAGTCTTGCAGTGCGATCACGGCTTAAAGTGCGCGCACGTCCAGTGCTCGAAAACGACAGTGCGGTCGTACTCGGACGACGGGCAGCTGCACGCGCCCCAATCTGCTCCGTGCGCTCCATCTAGGCGTATGTAGTACCGACAGCCACCGCACTGCAAGGTGTAGTCAGGGTGCTCGCCGTGGCGCGGCTTGCAGTTGACTAGGTTGCCGAATGTCTCCGGCCACGCAGGATCAGAATCGCTTGGTGGCACGTTGTCAGGCAGCCTTTCGCGGAGCTTTGCGATCCACCGCGCATGAACATCGTCAACAATGGCAACCGGGCCAAAAGGGAATGCGTGCTGCGCCAACGCCCACGCTAGGCGTATGCCGCCGCGCGGTATTGCTTGTACCGCAGAGAACATTATGCCGCTATCGGCTACGATCTGCGCAAGTGCCGCGATGTCACTGTCCGAAAGCCAATCGCAATCGATTTTCCACCTGAGCGGCCTGCGCGAGGCGGACAGAAAATCGCCGTATTGGAATATATCGCCGCTCATCGCTTGCTCTTTTCATACTTTGCGATGATCTCGTGCGCGGCAGCAAGCTCTGCTGCCGAAAGCGGGCGCTGCGGTGGCATTGGCGGCAGATCTGGTGCCTCAGGTTTGCCAGCCGCGATCCAGCCCTGCATAAAGGCGCCGAGATCTCCTGCCAGCACGCCATGCACGTCCTCTGTTTCTATGCCGGTGCGATGGTCCTTGGCGCGCTTGTACGGATCAAGCGTGTAGGTGCGGATGCCAGCCCTGTCGAGGGCCGCACGAATGTGCTGCGGCACAACGATCTCCACTTCCACAAACGACGTGTGCCGGCGCCGCTGCGGATCGTATGGGCTGATACGGCAGAGACTGTGGACGCCCACCTCGCCTGTCAGCAGCTCGTGTGCTGTCTCGTCGCAGATCATCACAAACCAGGAGCCGTCTTCCTTAAAAATGCCCACCGGGCGCCCCCGTTTGGCGCCCCATCGTTCGTAGGCGGACGCCAGCATATATGCAAAGTCCTCCGTCTCTTTGCCGCCTGCTCCGGGTGTTACGGAAATGGTGATCTCTTCTTGCATGTTTCAATCCTCAGCAAGCATTTAACTTACGGCCAGCGGTTGACAAAGGGTTATTGGCATGCATTCGATCACTGGTCTCCCGCCGGCCGCAGTTTTCTCCATTCTTGCCAGAGGTGCTTGAGCAGCATTTTCTCGGCATACCGTTTCGCGCGGTTGTGGCAGTGGCCTTGCGAACGGTAGGCGCTTTCCTTGCCCTTGGGGATCTCTAGCGCTGGCGCCACGATTAGCCCAGCGGCTTCCGCTTGCTGTACCCCGTACGCCTTGCGCGCAAGGTAGATCTCGCGGTATGGCCCCTGCGCCTTGATCATCGCGTCGCCGATTACCCACAGCACCGAGCGGCGGCGTGGCACGTAGCCTGTCGCTACGCCAGCGACGAGCCGTTGCCGGCCGCCGCCGATGGGATCAAGGCCAACGCCCATGCGGGTCCAGAGCTTTGCCGGATTGGCGTAGCGGTTTAGATCGCCGGCCTCCGCAATGATTTGCCCGAGGCCGAGTGCGCCGAAGCCCTTTATGTCACGCGCCCACGCGGCCCAGATTGGCAACTGCTCGGCTAACTTGCGCAGTTCCTTTTCTGGTGCCAGCCGCTCCTGTGCCAGCATGTCGCGGGCGCGCAACAGTGGGGATAGGTGCCGGAGCGCAAGTTGTGCCTCGGCGATAGTCAACTCGCGCGTGTCGTTCACGATTGCGTTGTAAAGCTCGTTGGCGCGTGCCTTGTTTGTCTTTTTCGGATCGCCCACGAATGCGCGGCAGATCGCATGCACTTGCAGCGTCAGTTTGTTCGCCGCCTTAATGAAATCGTCACGGCGCCTGTGCGCCTCGATGATCTGTCCGATCAGGAGGGAAATTGCGGAGGGCGGATCGGCACACGCGGCCTGGGCACCAGCGGGCAATTGGCCTTTCCGCCCTCCGCGTACGGCTTGCTCGCTCGGCATGTCTGATATGGGTGCCAAAGGTGCCTTGGCCTTGCGAGGTGGGTTAGGGGCCGCGCTCGGCATGCCCTTAGTGGGCGCCATATCTAAGTTGGCCTTGCGTGGCTTGGAAACTCGCGGGTGCGGGGCGTTGGCATTCATTGCCCGGATATCATGAGCTTGCTGGCCTCCGCCCTGCGCCCGCGTTATTTTAGGTGCCGCGCCGGTTGACATGGCACCAATGGCTGTCAATTGAGGTATGGTCTTTCGGCGCGGCGAAGCATTAGGCGACGCGGTTGGCAAGTGCGCGTCGGTTGCCGTGCGTTCCGTGGCCTCCCGCGCCGCCCTATTCATTTTTCACATCCTTGTTCATGCGCTCGATCTCGCGCTCCGGCAGCACCTCGCGGATCGTCTTCTTGTCCTCGCGGTCAACGTGCTTACGTAGGCGCTTGAGAAAGCGGGCCTCGCGCATGTTGCCGGCGGCCAACGCCTCGCGCGCCTCGATGGCTCTGGTGAGATCGCTATAGCGTGCTTCGCCGAGCTTTACGCCGCCGCCTAGCGTAAAATCGTTGTACCAGGAAAAGGCAGCCACCGCACGGACGCGCTCTGTTGACTCGCGAGTGTAAGAACCGTTGCCGCTTTCTGTGCGTGCTTGTGTCCTCGTCTTATGGTTGGTGGTGTAGGCGCAGTTGGCGATGTAACCGCGCACCACCTCGCTCAAAAACTCTTCGCCTACCTGCCGCCACACATCGGGATCGCTAAGGCGATCGTATAGGTACTGCGCCGCCACCGTCCACCGCTCCTGCGGTGCGGCGCTGTCGGCCGCCTTGTTGGCCTCTTCGGTAAGCGATGCGAGCGTTAGCGGCTTGCGGCGCCTACGGCCCGGTGCAACTGTAGGTGTTGTCGCGGTCTGTAGCATCAAAGCCTCCCGTCTCTGATGGATTAGGCCATGCCTGTTGCTTCGAGTATCTGTGCCCACGGTATCTTGAGCGCCGCCGCCACCGGCCGCAAGACTGTGGCCTTTGGCGTTGTGGTGCAGGCCACCTCAATCCACCGCACCGCTTCCTCTGAGATCGTCTCGTCTGATAGTTGGCTCGCTGCGTCGGCCAGCCCTGCTCGCGTCAGTTTCGCCTCTAAGCGTTTCTCGCGGATCAGCCGGTGCAGTTTGTCCAAGGCTGTCATCCCTCCCTATCTGCCGCAAGAGTGTAGCACAGCGGCGCTGCTACTTGCCGCGCCAAAATGACACCCCCAACATATAGGGCAATACCACTATGCCAACCCCTACGGCCGGAAGCCCGTAGGCCGCTGGCACCCCACCCCGGCGAGCAGCCTGGATAGGCCAGCACCGATGACGCCGCAGGCGGAAGCCTAAAGCGCTGAAAGGACACAAGATAATGCCTTGGAAAGTGGACGCAGAGGGAAAAGTAGCATCAGCCGACGGCAAGCCGGTCTTCGTGCACGCGGACGGCAAAGAGACGGGCTTTGACGGCGATCAGGCGCTGGCCAAGATCAGCTCCCTGCAAGCCGAAAGCAAGATACACCGCGAGGCGAAGGAGGCTGCCGAGCTGGCGCTGGCACCCTACAAAGCGATCGGCGATCCAGCCGAGGTGACGAGCCTTGTCGAGAAGGCCAAGAAGGTTGAGGCCAAGAAGCTGATCGACGCGGGCGATGTGGACAAGTACAACGCCGAGCGCGACAGGGGCTGGCAAGAGAAGGTGGACGCCGAGACGAAGCGCGCTACGGCGCTTGAGACGGCCCTGTTCGAGGAGAAGGTCGGCGCCAAGTTCGGCACCAGCAAGTTTGTAAAAGACAAGCTCATCGTTGCGCCCCTCTCGGCGCGCCAGTTGTTTGGCAGCAACTTCAAGCTCGAAAACGGCGAGGCAATCGGTTACCTCAACGGCACGAAGATCACCAGCAGAGAAAAGTTCGGCGAGCCGGCAGGCTTTGACGAGGCACTCGAAATCATCGTCCAGGCGCACCCCGAAAAGGACAATCTGATGCGCAGCGCGGCCGGCAACGGCAGCGGCGCGCCGCCTTCGCCGCCGCCAGACCGCACAGCCACCAAGCAGCCAGACATGAGCAAGTTCAAGCCCGAGGAGCGTCTCACGGCGTTCTTCGCCGACAAGATGAAAGACCAACTGCCGCCGCCTGGACCAGGGGCGCGATAGTCAACAGGCCGGCAGCAATCACGCTCTCCGGCGCGGAGGAAAATGTAAATGGCTCTGACACTCATCGAGGCGTCCAAGCTGAATAGCGGCGACGTGCTCAAGAGCACTGTCATCGAGGCATTCGCACGGGAGAGCGACATCCTCAAGGTGCTGCCCTTTGAAGACATCCAGGGCGGCGGCGTTACGTACAACCGGGAGAGCACGCTGCCAGGCATTGCGTTCCGCGGCGTCAACGAGTCTTTTACGCCCAGCACCGGCGTCGTGAACCCCCTGACAGACGCACTGTCAATCATCGGCGGCGAAGTGGACGTGGACCGCTTCATCATCAGGACGCGCGGCGTGGCGGTGCGCGCCAACCACGTCATGATGAAGGTGAAGGCGCTAGCCGCGCAGTTCACCACCAGCTTCATCAAAGGTGACAGCACCGTCGATCAGCGGCAGTTCGACGGGTTGCAGGTGCGGTTGACCGGCAACCAGCTGATCAGCGCGGGCAGCGCGGCTGGTGGCGCTGCGCTTTCGCTCTCGGCCGTTGACCAAGCGATCGACCAGTGCTACAGCCCGACGCACATCATCCTGTCCAAGGCGCTGCGGCGCCGCTTCCAGCAGGCTGCACGCAACGTGAACGTTGGCGGTTATATCACGTGGGAGCCGGACGAGTTTGGTCAGAAGGTGATCAACTACCAGGGGCTGCCGCTGCTCGTGGCGTACAGCGACAACGGGGGCGACGAGGTGCTGCCTTTCACCGAGGCGGCTGCCTCTGGTGCGGCAACCGCAACCTCTCTCTACGTTGTCAGCCTCGGCCCCGAGCGCCTCACTGGCATCCAGAACGGCACCATCGACGTGCGTGACCTCGGCGAGTTGCAGGCGAATGCCGTCACGTTCCGTACGCGCGTGGAATGGTACACCGGCGTTGCGTTCTACCACCCGCGCGCCGCGGTGCGCGTCAACCAGATCGGCAACCTGGCCCTCGTGGCCTAAACAGGAGGCAACAGAAAAGGGCTATGAGCCGGAACCGCACCTTTACCTACGACTCTGGGCTGCTGCTCAGCGATGGCCTGACGGCACAGACGGCGAGCGGTAACGCGCTGGTCGGCGGCGCATCGCAGATCCTCAACCTTGGCGGCGGCCCGCCCAGCACCCTCGGCGGCCCGACCGAATACGGCATGTTCGAGGCGTATCTCGTCGTGGACATCACGGCGATCGAGATCAACACCTTGTCGCTCTACAAGCTCGGCTGGCAGTTGTCCGACAGCTCGACATTCGCCAGCGGCGTGGTGGAGAAGGCTACCTTCCTCGTCGGCAATACCACCGCACTGGACGCAGGCGCCAGCACCGGCGTGGGGCGCTATGTCTTCATGGTGGACAACAGCTATCCCGAGGGCACGCTTTACCAGTATGCCCGCATCTACCTGACGGCGAGCGGCACCATCACGACCGGCATCGCGTACCGTGCCTTCCTGGCACCGCTGATGGGTGCTGGCGGGTAAACCGCAGCAGGCCGAAACCAAAACGGGGGGAGGGGGTAACGCATGCTGCCTAAGGTTACGCTGTATCACAAGGAAACCGGCGAGGCGATCGAGCGCTTTGGTGTGGATGCGCGCGAGATCCTGTCGTCCGGAGAGTGGGGGTTTGAGCCGCCGCCTGGCGTGGTGCCCGCGGCGGCCGCCGTGCAGCCTGTAAGCAGCGCTGGCGACGAGCCTGTCAAGTCACCGCTGCGCCTGATGCCGGGGCTAACTGCTGCCGGCGAAAAGTTCCTCCACGGCTACGGCGTCGAGACGTTGGAAGAACTTGCCCAAACGCCGTTGCACAAGCTCCAAGTCCTCCCCGAGTGGAGAGCGCTGGAAATCGAGGACCAGGAGCCGATCGAGGAATACCTGCAAAACGCTGCCAGCAAGGCCGACACCAAGGCGGCCGTTGCGACCAGCAGCCGGCGCGGCGGCAAGGCAACGCCTGCGCCCGCTGCGCAGCAGCCGGCGGGTTAACGCGTGGCGTTGACCCTAGAGGATGGGACCGGAATAGCGAATGCCGACAGCTACGTCGCAAGCGCAACCATCGACACGTATGCAGCAGGCAGCCCCATCGGGCAGTGGTGGCTGGCGCTCGCCACGCAACTGCTCAAGGACGACTGCGCACGCCAGGCGGCGCGCTACCTCGACAGCGTGTATGCCTCGCCCAACCGCCTCACGGGGCGCCGCCAATACCCCACGCAGGGGCTCGCGTGGCCACGCGCTTACTGTTTCGACCGTGACTCCGTACCGGTCAACCAAAACTACATCCCGCCGCCATGGGTCACGGCGCAGATCGAATTGGCTCTCCGCGCTGCGCAGTATGGCAGCACCCTCACGCCCGACCTCACGCGCATCGGCGGTTTCGCGCGGCGAGAGCAGGTTGGTTCCGTCTCGATCGAATTCATGCCGGGTGCGCCCGCGCAGCGCCAGTACCCATATGTCGAGCAAGTGCTGGCGCCGATCCTCCAGCCGGCAAGCGTACTGATGAGGGGATAACGGACATGGCTGCCGTGACACCAGTTGTAGGGCCGCAGGTGTTGCAGGCCGCTGCGGTGGCGAATGGCAACGGCACGCAGTTGGATTGCGGCGGCTTGTCCAATATCGGCGTCCAAGTTACGGGGATCACAACCGCAACGGTGAACTTCGAGGCCACAATCGACGGCAGCACTTGGTACCCGGTAAGCGCCCTTGCGCATGCCAGCGCCACACAAGTCACCAGCACGGCAGCAGACGGCCTTTTCCGTGCCGACGTCCGCGGCTTTCTGTCGTTTCGCGCACGGATCAGCGGTTGGTCCGTTGGCGCCATCACGGTCACGGCAGTAGGGGTCTACGAGTAGGGCGCGGCGCCGCTATGGCCATCAACACCACAACTCGGTTACTGACGCCTAGTCCTGTTGAGCCGTCGATCTCGATCACGGATCTACAGCAGGCTTTCGGCGCGGCCGGGCTCCTCCCGCTCTCTGGCTATGGCGGCGGCGGTAGCAGCGCGGTGTGGTACACCGGCAGCGGTGTGCCGAGCAGCGGCACGGGCAACGTAGGCGATCTATATCTCAACACCGCAACCGGCAACGTGTATCAGAAAGGCGCCGGCGGTTGGGGTGCGCCGATCGAGAACCTCGTCGGCCCTGCGGGCGCTACTGGCGCGGCTGGTGCAGCAGGCGCCACGGGGCCTGCTGGCCCTACCGGGCCAACGGGGGCTACCGGGGCCACGGGCGCAACTGGCGCCGCCGGGGCGACGGGGCCGCAAGGCCCGGCTGGCGCCACAGGTGCCACCGGCCCAACGGGGCCGCAAGGGCCTGCCGGGCTAGGCAATCCGCTCGGGGCAGGATCGCTCGGCGCGGCAGCGGCGCAGTTTGTTGCGGCTGGGGACGGTTTCTGGCAGCCCGCGGCGCATGTCGTCGGTGTCCAGGCCGACTCATTCGATGTGGAGCGCTGGGAGGCGGCGGCCTCGGCGGTCAACTACCTGCGGGTGATCGCGCCGGCGACTGGCGGCAGCGTCCAACTGGCCGCGGCTGGCTCCGACGCGACGGTTGGCTTGACGCTCACGCCGAAGAACAACGGCAACGCGCTCTTCAACAGCACTGGCATCTTCCAGATCGGCGGTAGCGGCAACGCGAACCCCGGGCTCGCCACCTACATAGCGGGCTTCTACGGTAGCGGCCCAGGTAACGCTGTTCTCGGGCTCTTGCGGGCCGACGGCGCAGCCCTGTGCCACCTGGCGATCGCCGGCCTTGAGTTGACCGACGCAGGAGGCCTCGGTGATACGAGCCACAACATTCTGGTCTTCGATATCGCGCGCCATCAGCAGGTCTACGTCAGCGACTGGACCGCCGGCTGGTACAGCGGTTCGCTGAACCCTGGAGCTGGCCACGCGCCGGACGTTTCGGTCGGCCGCGCGAGCGCAGGGGGCGTCCTCTCCGTCAATAGCAGCGCCAGCAACGATGGACTCGGCAAGATCGCCTTCGGCGGCGGCCGAGCCATCGGCCTCACCTCTACGGCCGCCGCCGCCACCACCACTGAGTATCCAAACAGCGGCGATTGGGGTTTGCACAAGAACACCACGACCGGCGTAACGATGCTGGTCCGCAACGACGGCGGCACGATCAAGTCCGCCGCGCTGGCATAGGGAGACTCGATGATCGTCAAGAATCAAGACGGAAGCGCCACTATCACCGACAAGGATGGAAACGTCGTCCGCTACGAGATCGGACTGGATCCGAACGGTTCCGACCGCATGCAGCTGCTCTCGACCGGGAGCACGGGCAATCCTTCCCCGATTTTCGAGGGCGAAAACAGCGCCGGGCGCGCCAGCGGGCGATTCATCGATTGCGGTGGCTCGGCCGATGTGCTGACCGACCCCGAGACCGGCTTCGTTCGCTGGGCCGGTTAACCGATGGCCTTTCTCGTCCAAGATGGCCCGATGGCCCTGATTTACGAGGCGCTCGCGACGCACCCCGTAGTGCGTGCTTGGCAGATCGTGAACAACCTGCAACCGGTTGCAATCCAGGCTGCACCAGCCGCGGCTGCGCCGCCGCCCGAGCAGCCCGAGCAGGCGCCACCAAAGCCCAAGCAGCACCGCAAGTAAGGACAGCCTCTTGACAATCACGCCGACAGCACTAGATACCGACCTGCGCGCAATGGCGCAGTCGCTGATCGGTGCGCTTGGCCGCACCCTGCTGCTGCGTCGGCCAGTGCGGCAAGAGATCAAGGCGGGGGCCAACATCGGCACCGTTGCGGTATCGCCACTGTCCTCGGCAGCGCTGTCTGTGAACGGTAGCGCGCTTGCTGGCGCAACCGCCATCGGCCTGCGGCGGCCTATGGGCTTGTCGGGGCTGCTGGTGGCCAACGACTCGCTGCTGATCGGCGGCGCAAGCTACCGCGTCGTGGGCGGCCCATACCAACCCGACGGCGCGGGCGCGCTTGCTGCCGTTACATTCACGCCAGCGCTTGCCACACCTGCCAGCGACGGCGATCCGGTGGCTGTAACGTTTTCCGGCACGGAGTACACCATCAAGGGGGCGGTTTCGGGGTTCTCGCTGTTTCTCATCAACAGCAGCGATAGCCAGATCGAGTCCGGTGATTTTAAGGTCACGATTGCGCAAGCAGACCTTGATGCGTTTGGCATTCAGCCGACCACCAAGGATGAGCTTTACAACGGGCCGGACACAACCTACCCGCGGTGCGCGATCTTGAATGTCACGTCCATTGCGAGCGGCGAACAAGATGCAGCGGTTGAGCTACACGCGAGGGCTGCAAAGTAATGGCCGCGTCCGCCACGTTGGCGCAGTTTAATGCGCAAATCGACAAGTGGATCGGCGTCACAATACCGGCCAAGGCCGTTGCCTTCCAGAAAAAGATCCACTTTATGGTGCTGGGCGCGGCTTTCCAGGACGCGCAAGGCAACATCCGCATGGTGTCGGGGCTGCTGCAAATGACACCCGTCGATACGGGCCGTGCGCGCGGCAACTGGCAGTCGTCGGCCGGTACGCCGGCGAGCGGCACGATCGAGGGTTTTCCGAAGAGCGCGCGCAAGCCGGGCGATACCGCCGCGACGGCTGATTTCATCGGTGCACCGCCCACACCCGCCGAGCAAGAGGCGGCCGCTGCGGGCCTCGGCGGCTTGGTCTTTGGGCAAACCAGCTACATCACGAACAATCTGCCGTACATCGCGATCCTGAATGACGGTGGCGTCAACCGTGTGGCGCATCACATGGTGGAGCGTGCCGTGGCAAACGTGCGTAGCGTGCTGGCGGCCGGATAGACACATGGGCGTCAAGATCAACGCATGGGGCGGCACCGACAAGCGGGGAATCTATGAGTTCCACTGCCCTGGCTGCGGCCTTGCGCACGCTGTCAGCACCCGCGGGGAGCATGCGTGGACGTGGAATGGCTCGGACGAGAGCCCCACGTTTACGCCGTCGATACTGTCATGTGGCAGCGACAGCGAGCGGCGTTGCCACAGCTTTGTCAAGGACGGCCGCATTCAGTTCCTCACGGACTGTTATCACAACCTTGCGGGCCAGACGGTCGATCTGCCCGATTGGAAAGATGTGTAAGTGGCAACCAATGTCCATGCGAATGCTGTGCAACTCCTCCGCGCGCGCCACGAGGCGAAATTCGACGGCAGCGGTGGCCTACGGCCCGGCTTTGCGGTCAAGTACCCGAACTCACCCGATTTTGTGCAACCGGACAACGCGCCGTGGTCCGACTGGCGCCCCATGTGGGCGCACGCTACCCAACTCACAGCCAACGCTGCGGGCGGCGAGCGCCGGATCGGTACGCTCATCGAGGACATCAACGTACCGCGACTCAACGGCGAATTGTTGCCGGCGCAGATTGGTGATGACATCTGCGTCGTCTGGCGCCCCGACACGCCGGACTTGCCATATGTCATCCCGTCGGGCGCTGGCTACAGGTTCCGTTTCTTCCCGACAACCGTTACGGAAGTTGGGATTGCGCGAGACGACAATGCGTGGTTTCGCTGCACGGCAGTTACACCGCTCTGGTACGACTACGTCCCGAGCTAGGCGAGAGGAGAAAAGGCCATGAGTGCGAGCAGCTCCGTACGGCATACGCGCCTAGCGACGCGCGAAACGACCTACGGCACGCCCATCAGCAGTGCGGGTAGGGTTATCCGCCGCACTGGCGGAAACTTCGCCGTCACGACAACGGCTGGCGCCAGCAAAGAGGTGCGGACTGATTTGCAGTCCACGCAGACGTACCGCACCAACCAGGCTAGCACCTACACGATCGAGGACGAGTGGGTATACGGCGTCCACAACTACGAGCTTGAGGACCACTTCCTCAATACCTGGAGCCCGCTGCTGAGCAGTAGCGTAACGACCAGCAGCGCCACAGCGATCAGCGCGGCCAGCAGCGACAACAGTTTCAACCGCGCCACCGGCGACTTTACGGTCGATGGCGTCGTGGTGGGGGCGCCAATCAAGACTGGCGGCTTCACCAACGCAGGGAATAACGGCGTCTTTCGGGTGGTGTCCGTAACGGCACTCAAGATCATTGTGGCGGGCACGCTCATTACGGAGGCAGCCGGCACCAATAGCCTCGTGGTGGCGCGTTACCTGCGGCAAGGCACCACGGACATGTTTGTGACGTTCGAGGAGTATTACAGCGACCTCGCGACGCCGCAGTACATCGTCTATCCCGGCATGGTGAACGACATGTGGGAGTGGAAGTTCTCTCACCCCGGCGAGATCACCACCAAGTTTGACTACAAGGGCCGGCCGCCGATTCCAGCTGCCACCACAGGCAGCAACAACGGCACCATCACGGCGTACGCGGCTAACCCCGTGATGAACAGCAGCGACAGCTGGAAGGTGGCGATCGAGGGCGGCACGCCCATTACCGTGTGGGTGAAGGACTTCACGATCACTTGCAAGAACAACAAGCGCGAGATCGGCAGCGCCGGCACGCTGGGCGCCAAGCTGCAAGGCAAGTCCACCTTCGACGTGGCGGGCCAGGTAGTGCTGTACAACGACGCCAACGGCCTGCTGATCGCCAACAAGCACTTTGCCTTTACTGATTCCGCCTGGGAGTTTCAGTGCATCGATGCGCTGGGCAACACCCAGCACTTCTATATCCCGAAGCTCAACTACACCGCTGGCGCGCCGCTTTCCGGGCCAAAGGACCAGGACGTCATGATTACGTTGCCGTTCACGGCGAAGCAGGATCCTGTGACCGGCACGATGATTCAGATCTCGGCGTTTTCGTGACGCCGGGGGCTGGCGCTGCCGGGTGGCGTAAAGCCTAGGGCCGAAAGCCCGCCTCCCGGCCCGGCAGCGCCGGTTGTAGCAATTGGTAGATATGGGTGCTACGCGCTGCACCAATACGGGGGGCAGAAACCGGGAGGTAACAACAACATGCCTTTAGATGTGCAAGGCTACAACGCAGACCCTCTGTTGGTGAAGTGCGGGCGCCCCGTCGATCTCGGCCGCAACAAAGACGGTACGATGCGCCGCATTTGGGTGCGCCCCTTTGGGCACGCCTACGATGCGCGGCTTTCGGCACTGCGCAAGAACGCTGGCGAGCGTGCGTGCCAAAAAGACCCAGAGCTCGACCGCGAATGCCAGATTGTGACGATGGCCGAGCTGATCCTTTGCCGGCGCGACCCGCAAGGCGCCGACATGGACGCATGGGAAAACTTCAAGGGCGCAGACGGGACAACGTACCCACCAACGCTCGAACATAAGAAGGACATGTTGCGCGGCGGCCTCCAGGGAGAAGACCCCAACAGTTACACCCGGCAGTTCTTTCTCGACGTCGCAACTGTTGCGGGCGAGCAGGCGACATTCGTTGCGGAGGAGAAGGAGGCAGCAGCAAAAAACTGATGGAGTGCCTCGCTTACGAGCTGAGGCACAGCGGCAGCCCAGAGATCAGCCAGTTCGAGCGTGACATTGCGGAGCGCGGCAACGAGGAAGCGCGGGCCAGGATTGAAAAGCGTGAGCGCAACAAACCAGAGCTCTGGGCTGCCAACCGCTTGGCGTGGCGCGTCTTCTGGCACACGACGCGCGGGCGCAGTAACGGCATGGGCATGGGGCTCATTGCGCCAAGCGAGGTGGCGACTTACCTGCACACTTGGCTGCCGGAGCTGCACCTCGACGAGGAGGAGCGCGAGGATTTGCTGCTTGCCGTCGAGCGCCTCGACGAGCGGTACTACAACCACCACAACAAGAAAAAGGACACACGGCCGCCCATTGTTGGCCCCGATGGGCGGCCCGTAGTGCCGAGCGGCGATGGCTGATAGCGAGAGCTTGCTCATCAGCGTGGACCCCGGAGGAGTTGTATCCGGGGTCCGTGTCGCGGCTGCATCACTCGATCAGCTCAAGGCCAGTGCTGCATCTGCCCTAACGGGCGTTTCGGGCGTCACACAAGCGGCAGGCGCCTTTACGGGCGCGGCCAGCGGCATGGCGCAGGCCGCCGGGACCGTCACAGTCGCACTCCGTACGCAGTCCGGGGCCATAAGCCAGATAGCGGCCCAGCAAGCCGTCATGGCGCAAGCCACGCAGGCGCTCGCCACAAAGTATGCCGGCGCGACGGGCGACATGGCGGCTGCCACAACCGAATGGAAAGCAAAAGTGCAGGAGGTCTATACCTACCTGCTGACCGGCAAGGAGGCGTTCGGCAGTTGGGCCACTGCCGGCGTCACGTCGTACCGCGAGGTCATCGACGCGGTTGCGGAAGTGGAGACATCGCTTGGGCTGCTGATGCTGACGCAGGGCACCTACACCACAACTGCCGCCACCGCCACGAGCGCGACGATTACCGAAGCAGCCGCGATGGATGCCCTTGCGGCTGCGATCGTCCAGGTACGGGAGGCGCAGGCCGCGACGGCCGGCACAGGCGCCGTAGCGGGCGCCACGCAGGCCACGACGGGCGTCGTAAACGTGACGGCGATCGAAGCAGAGGCAGCGGCGCGCGGTGCTGACACAACGGCGCTCAATGCCGAGGCCGCTGCCGCAGCACGCCTCGATGCCGTACTGACAGATCTCGCCGGCAAAACGACAGCCGCCAGCTTGCGCGTGATGGTAGCGGGCGATGCCCCTGCGCTCGCGTTGGTGAATGCGGAGCTAGAACAGCGCGACGCGCTGATCGCTGCCGGCGCCGCGATGTACAGCAAGGAAGGCGAATTTATCATCCTGAACGAGGCTGGCGCTGCCGCTGTGCGTACGCAGGTCGTGGCGCTACAGGAACAGCAGGCTGCGCTTGCGGCTGTAAACGCCGAACAGGCCGAAACCGCCGGTGCCTTGGGCAACATCGAGGCGATCGGTGCCCGAATGGTGATCCGCATGGTGCTAATGGGCATCGTGCTGGCGCTCGGTGCAGTCGTCACGAAGAGCGTCGAGGCGGCCACAGCCTTCGAAAACAGCATGACGCGGTTGCAGACGCTCGTGGGTGTCTCTAAAACTGAAGCCGACAGCTATCGCGGCGCGATGGCTGATATCGCCGTCTCAACAGGCCAGACGGCAGACGAGAACGCCAAGGCGATGTTTGCCATTACGTCCGAGGGCATGCGCGGGCAGAGTGCGCTCGACCTGCTTAAGGCGAGCGCCGAAGGCGCGGCCGTTGGGTTGGGCGATCAGACGGTCGTGGCGCGGACAGCCGCTGCCGCGATTGAGGCGTATGGTGCGCAAAACCTGTCCGCAAAGGAAGCGATCGGCGGCCTGATCCTTGCGGCGCGCGAGGGTAACACTACAGTCGAGTCTATTGCGTCAGCCTTCGGCCGCGTTTTGGGTGTTGCGGCGGCCGTCCATGTCGGCTTCGATGACGTCATCTCCTCGATCGCATCCTTCACACGGATGGGGGTGAGCGCGCAAGAAGCCGCCACCGGCCTGCGTAGCACTATCCAAGCACTCGAACTACGGAACACGAAGGGCGCCAACGATGCGCTCAAGACAATCGGCATGTCGGTGGCATCGCTCCGCGAGGAGATCCAAAGCAAGGGCCTAGCAGCATCGCTCGTGGATATCGTGGCTAAATTCAACGCCGCAGGTAGTGGCGCCGAGGCGATGGCCAAAATCATCCCCAACATTCGCGGCTTGGCAGAGGTGCTTTCCAACGCCAACAGCCAAGCGACAGCGTATGTTGGCATCTCTGAGCGCGTACATGCAGAGATGGGCACAGCGCTCGACGACGCTAACAAGATAGCGGAACAAAACCCGGCCAATGTCTTCCGGCAGATGACGGCAGCGGTAGGCGTGGCAGCAATCGCGATCGCAAGCGGCCTGCTCCCGCAACTTGTAGGGGTGGCGAATGCGATCAAGGAGGCCGCCACCTCGGGCGACTTACAAAAGTGGGCATCGGTAGCGGCTACCGCGTTCGGCGGCGTGGTGGAAATCGGCAAGGTGCTGGCCGCGATACTGGCTAACCTGCCGTTTCTGATCACAGCTTATGCCGGCTCGCTCGCCATAGCCGCCGCCGCAGAAACCAGCGTTGCCGATGCTGGGGCCTTTGTTGCACTCCGGCTTGAGGCGATCGGCGCTGCCATCGCGGCCAACCCGGTCGGCGCTGCCGCGGCGGCATTTGTGTTGCTCGCGCTGGCCATGAACCGCGTGGCTGTCGAATCGATAGCCGATTCAAACGCCTTTTTGGACGAAACTGCCCGCATGGCTGCACAGGAGCCGGTGCTCGCTCGCCTACGCCAGGGGTATGACGTATTGACAAAGTCGATCCGTGACCAGGGTGATGCACTGCGCGAAAACCGCGACAAGGGCACCGTGACGGCTGTGCCGGCCAGCACGCCAAGCGGTTCTGTTACGCCAGGTTTTGGTGCCCAAGCGTCCACTAGCGCTAACTCATTCCTGGGGCAGATGGATGCAATCAACAAGGCGTACCAAGTACAGGTGCAGGCGGCCGGGCAGGATAAGACGGCCGTTGCGGCTGCCGATGCTGAGCGGACACACGAGATCACAAATCTACAGGTGAGCACGCAGGCGTTTCTTGACCACGCCCGCGCTGTGCTAACCGACCGCGATGCTGCGCTCAAGGATCAGATCGCCAACCGCGATCTCGTGGCGGAGCAACTACGCCAAGCGCAACAGCGCCCGACGGTTAGAATCGGGGGCGCCGACCCCATCACGGTACGTAACCCGGCGATTGACCAGAATGCGGCCGCGCTACAAAACCTCAATAACCAGATTAAGACCAACACGACGCAGCTTGCGAACGACAAGGCGGGTCTCGATGCACAGCAGGCGGCGCTCAACAAGAGCAAGGTAGCGGCACAGCAAACCGGCACAGCACACCAAGATCTTGCTAAGGGCGTTCAGTCGGCCATCACGGCGATCAAGGATCAGATCGCCCTACAGGCTGTGGAAGCGGCCGATGCAGCGAAGGTAGCCCAGGCCGAGCTTGGCGGCGCCGAAGCCGTGCGCCAAGCCAGCATTGCGGCCGCTGCTGACAAGCAGATCCGCGAGGATGTCAACAAGCTGGTCAAGGCCGGCATGTCGGATAAGGCAGCCGAAACGCTTGTAGAAAAAACCTACGGCGACCAGATCAGAAAAAATGCTACCGATCTTTCCAACGCGGCGCAAGAAAAGGCGCGGGATGCAGCGATCTACCAGCAGGGCAAGACGCTTGCCGAAGCCGAGGCGGTAGCGCAAGCAAAGGTTGCGGATGCTGCCAACGGCAACACATTCGCGAGCCAGCAGTTGACGGCGCAGTACCGCACAGAGCAAGAGATCGAACGCCTTTTTCCCAATATCCACTCGGCTGATGCCGAGGCGTTCAGCGCGAAGCAAGCCGCTATCGAAAACGCGCGGGTAGCGGGGGAAAAAGACAGCGCCGCCATGAAGGTGCAGGTGGAGGATTCTACCAAGCTCCGCGAGGCGGAAGCGGCGCTCAAGGACGCGATCGGCAACACTACGGCCAACAGCAAGGAGTTGGCGATCCAGCTTGAAGCAGAAAAGCGCATCAAGGAGCAGGGGGCGGCGGGCGACGCCGTAAAGGTTGCGGCAATCACAGCCGAGGTGCGCAGCACGCGCGACAGTGTTGATGCAGACAAAAACAAGATCGAAGTGCTGAAAGATCTCGCCAAATACACAGATGACGAGGTGAAAGCGGAAGCCAAGGTACAGGATCTAGCTACGCGGCTGGGCATCGAGCGGCAGATGTCGCCTGCACTCGCTGCGATCGTTGCGCAATACAAGGAGCTGCGCACCGCATCCGAGGCTGTCAAGACGGAGGAGTTGGTCCAGATCGAGATCGCTAAAAAGAAGATCGATCTTAACGCCACGGGCGCGGCAGCGGCTATTGCCCAGATCCGCGCCGAGGTGATCGAGCGCGAAAAGACTCTCGATACGCTCGGCAAACAAGAGGAGGCACTCAAGCAGCTTGCCGATACCGAAAAGAGCGCGTCCGCGACGTTTGGTAGTGATCTCAAGAAGAGCGGCGAGGATGCCGTAGTCGCATGGTTAACCGGCACGCAGGTCAGTTTCAAGAACCTGCTTGTCCAGATGGATAAGGATTTTGCCGATTGGTTGTTAAAGGCCGGCGAGCGGGCGCTACAGGAGAATCTCGCACAAAAGGCGCTCGGCAACCTCGATTCCACCTTTGGGGGCGGTGGCCTGCCGGGGCAGATCTCAGTAGCATTTTCAGGCTTGGATGCCGCAGCACAAAAAATAGCGCGGGCTGGCGACACGATGGCCGGAGCGGGGACCGTGCTTAGGGATTCCGCCGATATACATACGGCTGCCGCCGCTACGCAAACCGGCGCCGCCGCTACCCAGACGACGGCGGCCGTTGCCCACGGCGCCGCCGCTACGACGCAGGGCGCAGCGGCTGCCACAAATGTGGGGGCGGCGGCCACCCATGTTGTAGCTGCCGGGACGCAAGTTGGTGCGGCAGGTACGCAGGTGGGGGCAGGCACAACGCAAGTAGGGGCGAGCAGCACGCAGACGGGCGCCGCCGCCACCCAGTCCGTCGCGGCCGACACACAAGTGGCGGCGGCAAATGAGAATGCGGCCAGCGGCGCAGGCAATGCGGCCGGTGGGGGCGGCGGGCTCTTCGGGAACATCGGCAGTTGGTTTAGCGGGCTCGGTGCCGGCGCCATCGTGGGGTTGATCGGGGCGGCTGTAGTAATAGGCGCAGCGCTGATCGATTCACACCAGGTTGACGCTTGGCGCGCACGCCAATATTCCACGGAAGCCAACGTCAGCCTTACGTCTGGGCCGCAGTATAGCGCCACCGGCCACCTCCTCTCGGATTTCCCTGCCGGCGCTGTCAACCTTGGCATCGGCAACATGGATGCGACGGGGCAGAAGTTCTCCGAGGCACTGCAATCATTTTTCATGAAGTTTGAACAAGCTACCGGCAGCATCTTGACGCAACTGCCCCATATCGAATTGCAGATCAAGGCCGACGGCAAGGATTATGCCGTCGTGGTCGCTGGCCAAGTCATTGGGTTCTTCCAGGACGTGGCGTCGGCCACAAATGCGGCTATCATTGCTGGCCTCAAGGCGGGTAATTGGAAAAACCTGCCGCAGATCATCCAAGATTACATAACGAGCGCGACATCCCCCACGGGAAACCAGCCGGCAGGCGTTGACCCGAATGTCGTCCTGCAAAATGCCACGACACTGAAGACCATTATGGACAACTATGCGCTTGCCCTCCAGGGGGCTGGCGCGGCGGTGTCCACTACGATGCAGGGCTTCATCGATGAAGCCGACAAGATGCGCCAAGCCGTGCTGAGCATGCACCTGTCGGCACAAGACACCGCAACGATGCTTAGCCAGATCGACGCCACGTTGGCGATCAACATACAGGCCGAGCGCGATGCGCTTACAGGGCATAAAGAGTCGAATGCCCAGATGCAGGCGGAGGAGGCCGCGGCTTTCAACGCCAAGAAGGCTATCGCGGTGGCCCAGGTTCTAATCGATGAACAGACCATCCTCAATATGATTGCCACGGCGGACGCAACGGCCGGCTTTGGGAATGCGATCGGCGGTGTAGGTGCTGGCATCGCCAGGACGGCCGAGGGGATGCTCAAGATCGTCGGAGTCGTTACGGGCGGCAGCCAAGCCTTGGTTGACGCTTACAACCAACTGGTGGCCGTAGAGCAGCAGCTCCAAAAGATACCCGACCTTAAGCCCGGCGATGTCAAGATCCCGGGCGGCAGCAGTTCCGGGGCCAGCAACGCGCAACAGCTTGCGGACATTTTTAAGCAATTTGATGAGCGCAATCTCGGGGCCTACGGCAAGTCCCTCGCCGCGATCAACAAGACTTGGGACGACGCCGAGAAGCTCGCAGGCAAGAACCATGCGGCGCTCGAAAAAATCAACAAGGACCGCGCCATAGAGATCGCAGAGCTAAACGCACAGAGCCGTGCGGATATTTTTACTAAGGTGCGCGACTTCACGATGAACGGCAACGATAGCGTTGCGAAGCAAATGGACCAGGTTGGCGATAGCGCCAATACGCTGATCGCCTCGCTGCGCGAGCTGTGGAAGGCGGGTGTTATCACAACCCAAGAGCTACACCAAAATGCCAACGCTGTCCGCGCAGCCGCAAAGGCGCAGCAGGCGGCGCTCCTCGCGGCCTTTGAAAAAACCGTCAGCGATTTTATCAATGCGGGTAGCGGCAAAGCGTTCGCCGTTACGAGCGCTGTCGATGCCGTGGGGGACAGCGCTGACAAGCTGATCGCGAGCCTTACGGCGCTTGCACAGTCTGGCTACATCACGGCACAGCAGCTTGCGGACCAGTCCGCCGCCATCCGGCAAGCCGAGTTGCGGCAGCAGCAGGATATCGTCACGAATGCGGGTAACCAGTTGCTCCAAGAGCTTTACGGCTATCTGAAGGACGATAAGGATGCCGCGAAACTCAAGTATGACCTCACGGTAGCGGATCTCCAAATGCGGCGCGCGGAACTGGAAATCGAGCTGACGACGCTCAATATGTCGAAGAGCATTTTGGCAGAGCTGGACCCGCTCATCGCAAAGGTGATCGCTGGCGGCCCAGCGCTCTTCGAAACAAATAGCAGCACCAACGCGGCAGCGGCGAGTAGCGCGACAGCCCTGTCAAACGCGCTCGATAGCGCCGTCACGTCGCTTAAGGAATTCCGCGACAGCTTGGGGCTCGACACCGCGCTGTCACCCTACACGCCGATGCAGCAATTCCAGATGGCGCAGGCCACCTATCAGCAGACTGCGCAGTTGGCGCTTACCGGAAATGCCCAAGCGATTCAGCAGCTCTCGACCGATGCGAAACAATATCTCACTGCCGCGCGCGCTTATCTGGGGAGCACCGAGGGTTATACAGAGATTTTCGACGCCGTGATGGCGTTGCTCAACAACATCCTGGCGGCGTTCCCCCCCGCTAGCACTACGGGCAACCAGCCGGCGGGACAGTTGACCGGGCCGGCCGGCCAGCCGCCGGATTACGTACTGGCATACGGCCCGAATGGTCAAACGGTACTCGTGCCGCCTGGCGCTGCCCTTGGCCCCGGGTGGAGTTTTGATCCGCAGCCACCCCCGCCGCCGGGCGGAGGCCCGAACATCGGCGGCGATCCGACGCACGGCCATGGCCCCGTGCCACCACCTAGTGGCGTGACGCCCCCCCCACCTGATCCGGCGGCGGCACTACAGACTCTGGCTGACAATGCAACTACGGCCGCTGCGAATCTCGGGGCACTCGCCACCGGCTTCACTACGCTCGCGCAGGCACTTGCCGCAATGGCGGCGTCATTGCACGGACATGTGCCGGGCTTTGCGCTGGGAGGCGTTGTGTCGGGTGACCAGTTGGTGCGGGTAGGTGAGGGTGGGCCGGAGGCAATTATCCCGCTGGCGGGCGGCAGGGCCGTGCCTGTGCGGATTCAGGGCGGCGGCGCGCCAGCGGCCAGTAGTGACACCGGTGCGGTTGCAGCAGAAATCAGGGCGCTGCACGGCACGCTGATGACCGGTATCGTGCGGCTTGAGAAGGCGATTCTGAGCCAAGCTAGAGAGAACGCCACCACAAAGACTGCCGCGCAGCGCGCCAGCTCGCTTGTGCTTGTGGGGCGCCAAGTGAAGCAATGAGCGCCTATACGGACTTGCTGGCCGATGCGGACGCGCAGCTTGCGCTCCTTGTGGTGGTGTCGGGGCTCAACGCGCAATCCGGCCTCGTGGAGACGTACTACTTCTGCGACCAGGGGACGGCCAATACACCCGCGAGCGGCTTCATCACGGAGCCAACCGATACGCCGGCCAACCAGATCTTCGAACCGCGAATCATCTCGGCGCTATCGATCGACGCGTCTGTCGCGCAAAAGGACCAGTTTGGGGGCGAGAGCTTTCCCGCCTATGGCCCGTGGCAGTTTGACAACACGGATGGCGGCAGCGCAACGCTCACGTCCCTCGTGGTTAGCGGCAATATCGCAACGGCTGCGTGTGCAAACCCGCACCCGTGGGGCAACGGCGCCCTAATCTCGATCCGCGGTGCGGCAAGCGCCGTCTACAACGTCACGCGGCAGCCCGTCACGGTGCCGGACGGCCCAGCGCCCACCACGTTTAGCTTTCCACTCGTGACGGCCAACGCCACGGTCAGCGGGCCGCTTACCGCCACAAGCGGCCTCGACAATTGGCGGACGCTTTCGTTTGATGGGCAGTTGCTCATCGCGTACATCGTCGGCACGCGCTTTAACGGTACGGTTGTGGGTTGGGCGCAGGCAGGCGTCCCGTTTACCGGTACGGTGGCGGGTGACGCACTGGTGGACGAGCAGAAAGCCACCCTGAATGCGCGTGACCTATCGGCGTATCTTTCGCGCGACGTGCAGACCCACCTCTACCGCGGCATGTCGAATTGCCTTGCGCTGGATGGCGCCACGCAGTATGCCGTCCTGACGAGTTTCGCAAGCAGCGCCGAAAAGACGTACGAGTGCTGGTTCCGCTGCAAGGGCAACAACGGCGCGGCCAACACCCAGACGGTTGCGTTTCAGGGGGTGCAGACCGGCGCGAATAACGAGGACTGGCACATTCAGATCGACACCGCGGGGCACGTTGGGTTTGTGGTATACAACGGGGGCGCCAGCAGCGTGGCCGTGACGGCAAGCACCGCAGACTACCGCGACGGAAAATGGCACCACGCGGCTTTGGCCATCACGACGGCTGGCGCGCTGATGTCAGCCTATTTGGACGGCGTGCTGGTCGGCACCGCGACACCGGGTGCCTTCACGGTGCGTACCGGGAACCTCGTGGCGGGTGTCGGCACGGGTGGCAACTATTTCTACGGCGAGATCGACGAGATCCGGTTCTGGTCCGTCGCGTTGGGGCAGCTTGAGATCCAGCAAAACATGGCACGCGAGCGCGTAGCGGACAGCCGCATGCGCGGCTATTGGCGTTGTAACGACAACATCAATAACTCGCTCTTTGACGCCAGCAACAACGGGCTCACCGGCAGGCTCACGGGCAACGTTGCGAACAATATGTGGACGTGGTCGGGCGAAGGTTACCCCGACATTGCGGGCCAGCAGAAGCCCTTTGCCGTAGGGCCAATTGCAGAATTTTCCCCTACGCTCGTGGACCCCGGCAGGCTTATCTACCAGGCCCATGACGGCGCCATCCTTGGTGTCCCGTGGGTTTGGGACAAGACGGGGCCGCTCACGCCGGCTGTGAGTTGGCAGATACTAGACGCGGCGCGCGGCTTTCTCCAATTGCTCGTCGCGCCGCAAGGTAAGATCTCATGCAGCGTCCAGCCGGCTACGAACATCTTTGGTAGTTGCCTGAGCTTTGACGGCGCTACGGGCTTTGCGAGTGCCACCTCGATGCCGTGCCCTGCCGGCAGCATGTCGCTCGAGGCACTCGTGCGCCTGCGGGCGATGAACGCGGCAAACGTAAAGATCGCTACCTTTTCGGCAAGTGGCGGCGTTGCGGCCGGGTTGCGGCAAGTGCAGTTTATGGCTGCTGGCCTAGCGCAGTTTAGCGTCCGGAACGACGCTGGCACTGCCTATAGCGCGACAGCTGCCGTGCCGGCAACACCAGGCTTGTGGTATTGGGTGGCGGGCGTGCTGGACGTACCGAACTTGCTGTTGACTCTCTATGTCAACGGCATTTCTGTCGCCACTGCCGCTGTGACAGGCACATTCAACACCGTGCTGTCCAACTTTTACATCGGGCGCCGCGATGATGCTGCGCAATACTTCCCTGGCGAGATCGACGAGGTACGCATCTGGAATGTTGTGCTCTCGGCCGCGACGATCAACGCCAACATGATGCGCGAATTGGCCGGCAACGAAACAGGCCTCGTGCACTATTGGGACTTTGACGACAACGCCGGCACCACAACGGCCGATGAGGTAGCGGGTGGCGCTACCGTGACGCTTGGCGGCCCAGCGGGTGTTGCGGCCTCAAGCACCGCCATCAGTGTGTCGAGCACGGACAACAGCTACAACCGTGCGGCGGGTAGTTTCGTGGCGGACGGCTTTACGGTGGGGCAACTGGTGCAGGCTTTTGGTTTCGCCAACGGCGCCAACAACGTGCAGTCCCGGATCGTGACGGTTGCGGCTGGCAAGATCACGGTCAACGTCTTGCTCACCACCGAGGCGGCTGCCACTGGCCAGACGCTTATCACAGCGGCCGGCTGCGCATGGGCGCCGTCGCGCTATTCGCGGGCAGACCTCGCGTACTGGCTCGTGACGGCCTCGCCCAATGCGCCGCTCAAGCCGGCGCAGATCGCCCTCGCGTCTTTCGTGCAGTTCAACATCGACGATAGCAGCGACAACGGCGAGTTGTGCGAGGCAAAGAAGGCGCGCACCTTCCTATCTGTCCTGGACGCGCTCATCAATTGGGACGGCTACTACGGCGGTACGCGCGCTGGCCTATTGCAGGTTGCATGCTTCAACCCGCCGACCGGCCTGACGTCAGCTGGCGACTTTGACGACAGCGCCATTACGGGCGATCTCGTACCAGTTGCACAGGCGCTCCCGGTCTACGGCGTACAGGTCCAATATGCCCAAAATTGGGCAGTTTCTAGCCCGCAAGATATCATCGGGATCATTCAGTCGAACAGCGCGCGGTACAGCTTCGCCACTAACCAATGGCGCACGGCGCCCAGCGGCCAGACGGTGCCGACCAGCACGTACCCAGATGGCGGCCTGCTGCTCGTCCCCACGACGCTACAGAGCCAAGCCGCGGCCCAAACGCTGTCGGACCGCCTTTACGGTATATACTCCGTACGGCATGACTACTACGAGGCGCCGCTAACGATCGTGCCGCTCTCCCTCGATACGGGTGCGGAGATCACCTTGCAGCGCAACCGGCTGGGCCTAGATGGCAAGCGGTGGTTCCGCCTCGTGGGGTACAAGACGGATGTCGATTTGCGGCAGATGACCGCTAAAGTGTGGGCCTGAGATGCCGGGTAGTGTTCTGCTCAACACGAACATCGCGTTGCTTGGGCTGCCCAACCTCGCCGACAGCGCCACTCTAACGAGCAGCCCCGTTGCAGTCAGTGCAAACGGGCAACCGCTCTCTGCGGCCAACCTACAAAACCCTGCGCTCCCGGTTGTCTGGCGCAGCGCCAGTAGGGCCAGTCCCTTTGCCACCTATATTGCGGGTAATATGGGCGGCTTTGCACGTACCGTGTCGGGCATTGCGTTCATCGGCCATTCTCTTAACGGCTATACGCAAGCGTATAACTCGCCACCCGTTGCGACAGCGCAGTGGCGGTGGCGCAGTGCTGGTTGGGCAGGCAGCCAAATCTACCCTATTTTGTGCAAAACTACTCCGCTTGCGATCTTAACATCAACGAATCTCTCCGGTGCCGTTAGTGCAATTCAAGACCCCGATCCAGAGAATTGGGACGCGAATTGGCTCACTGCGACTAGCGGTGGTAGCAATACGTCCCTTCGGATATCGTTTGCAAATCCTACATATATGCAATTGGGTACGGCCGCAACAACCAATAACAACACCACAACTTTACCAATCGCACAGATCTTTTACGTAACGGTGCGGCGCACCTCGGGCGGCGGCGGCACAGCCCCGACCGTTGCGTTTACGCTCTACGAAAATGGCGTGTCCAGGGGCACGATTACTGGCGGTGGACCAGTGTCATCAACTACCGGCGTCACATATGTTATTTTTTGGTCTGGCGCGTCCCTGTCTAACCAGGGGGACGATGGGCGCGTGCAGTTACAGATCGACGGCGCAGCGGCCGGTGGCAATACGGTGGAGATCGGGGCCGCTGGTTGGGCTAAAGAAATAGTGGCGGGCAGCGGCTACACCTACAATGATTCCGGCTGGATGCCGGTAGTGTTGCCGTTGTCGTACCCGTCCTATACCTCGCCGTTGACGGAGACGTACTTCCCCGGGGCTATCAACGTAGATAGCTTTTTCCTCGACTTTCAGGATTCAGGGAACGTCAATAACTATCTCCAAGCCGGCCGGCTAATTGTCTCAGTAGCGTATACCTTTGCGGTGGGCGTGGACTATGGGTGGGGCATCTCCTACAATGACTATTCAGGTAAAGCGCGCACCAAAGGCGGCCAGCCGGTAAACAACCGCACGTATCGGGTGCGTGAATTTGTGGGCCAGCTGACAGCCCTGACGCAGACCGAGGCATATACAATTCTCGACAACTTGGACAGAATGAAGGGCACGACGGGAGATTTCCTCTGCATCGTGCACCCGGACGATCCCAACTACCGCTATATGCGCACCATGTATTGTCAGCAGTTGCTACTCAATGGTGCGCAAAACCAAGACGCACTGATTTCGCAGTGGAACATCGATCACTACCAACGCAAACTGCTCTTCGAGGAACGCCTGTAATGCTAGGGGCAACTCGCGGGCAACGAGAAGACGTCAACGATATAGGTCTGCCCGAACTCGTCGCGCAGCGCGTTGACGTGGCCGGCCACCCGGATACAGGTGCCCGCGCTCATCAGCCGGCAGTTGATCGGGCTGTCGGGCGGCACATAGACGCCACCCGGGAGGTGCAGGGCGCTGTTGATCTGCTGGGTAGTGACTTCAATGTACGGATCACCCACACTAGGGCCGTAGGTGTTGTCCACCAGCGCGCAGATCGTGCGTCCGTCGGGCGCCTGCATGAAGATGGAGGTTGCCTGTCCAAACTCGCGCGGGTCTGCCACGGTGCCCTTGACGGGGCCAAAATAGCCGACTATCTGCGCTGGTACCTGACTGGCGGTAAGGGCCAAACCGAGTGCGGCGATCAACAAACTGCGCATGGTGTCCTCCGACAATACCCCGGCGGCAACGGCCTACGGCTTGCGCCTGGCAAGGTGGGCCGCCAGCGCGCTGCGCACCGGGGTAACGTTGGGCCAGTTGTGGGTAACTGCCAGGCGCCCCACCAAAGGCGAGCGTACCAGTTTGCGGCTGCGATGACAAGTGCAGCCGTTACCGTGTTAGGGTGTATAGCAGGAGAAGATTTAGTGGAGGGCGCCAAGCTTTTGAGGGCCTGGCGCCCGGCCAACCGGACGGGTTGGTTGCAAGCCGAGGGGAATACTACCAGGATGCTACCCAGAGTGCAAGTCTCAAACTGCATCCAGGAGTTGCATGGGCCACGAGCGGCGGCGGCCCACGAGTGGAGCGACCAGGAAACCCGGGCTCCGGGCCGATAATAGATTCGGCGCGAAACCCCTACGTCCCGGTCACGGCACGGCCGAAAGGCCGCCATTGTACTAACTGGCTGCTCCGCCCGCCTCCCCTCAAATGCCAAGGGAAGGGGTGTAGGCCATGGGACAAGGAATCGCTGACCACTTGGCGCTGATTGCACTCGGCACGCTGGCAACACAGTTGGTGCTCGGGTTCATCGCGTTCTATGGCTTTTACGCCGTCGGTAGGCGCATTATATCGGTGGAGATACCGGGTGTCATCTCCAACGTCAACGAGCGCATGGAGAAGTTCGAGCGCGGGTTGGAAACGCTGCACAAAGATCTAGTGGAATTGCGCCGGGACTTCGCAGCGTTCCGCGAGACGGCGGCCGAGCGCCAAGGGCTGCTCCAAACGCTGAACGAAAGAATCAAATGGATGGAAGACGCAAAGCGGAGAACGCCGCGGAGTTAAGGCATGGAGCCGCAACCGCAGCCAGTGCACCTCGAAGCAAGGCTCGAGGTCAAGGGAATGGTGATGCCGGCGTGGTTTTGCATGGTTTTGATAGGTGCTTTTGTGCTAGCGGTAGCAACTATGTTGATCGGCGCCGCGACGATCAGCGCACAAACTAGGGAGATGCGCGTGCTTGAATTGCATGTCCAGGACATCGAAAGCGTTTTGATACGGGCCGGTATCGCGCGGCGTAGCGATTTCGCCGCTTGGGTCAACGGTCAAGTAAAGGCGCGCGATGAGCAAGATAGCGATAGCGGCGCCGTTAGTATTAAGCCGCATACACAGAGCAACGCAGGAGGCGGGAGGCGTTGACAATGTGGGGAGATGTAAAATGTCTGGCGCACGTTGTAAAGAGATCATCGACAACCTCGCGACAATTGCCGCGGCAGCCATCTACTACCAGCACCAGCCGCAACAGTCCGGGCTACTGGAAAGCCACGAGCAGGTGGCTCCTGCCGATCTACAACTGATCTGCATGAAGTGCATGTGCCTTGGGCCTACGACCGCGCTAGTGGGCAGCAGCAGCGGTGCGTACGTAGTCCAACAGGATGACGTGGACAAGATCTCGGTGGCATGTGCAGGCGTGGTGGCGGCCTTCAAGACACGCGCACGCGCCACCATTCATGCGGCAGCCGTAGCGTTCGGCGCCGCTGTGGACCAACTGCTGACGGAGTATGGCTACCCGCCGGCAGGCGCGGGCACCTGATGGCCGTTCGCGCCCTCCCTGACCCGGAGCTGCTCGCCGAGATCGTCGAGTCGCTACCCGACGCGGTAGTCATCGCCGACCGCAGCGGCACGATCGTCCTCGCCAACCGGCAACTTGAGCTGCTCTTCGGCCACCCCCGTGCCCACATGCTCGGTAAGCCGGTCGAGTCGCTTCTGCCGGAGGCCCTGCGCGAGCGCCACCAATCGCACTTTGCCGGCTTCGCGAAGGACCCGCGGGTGCGCCCAATGGGCGTCGGCCTTACCCTGACAGCCGTCAACCGCAGCGGCGAGGAGTTTCCGGTCGAGATCAACCTGGCGCCACTGGTGGTGACCGAGGGAATCTACTTCTGTGCGGTGATCCGAAAGAAGGCGTAGTGGCCGAAACATTCGAGCTGTCGGGCTGGGGCGAGTTGAAGGAGCGCATCAACCGCGACATCGGCCGGGTAGAGGCCGCTCAGGAGAGGATTGAAAGATCGGTGCAGGACGTGCGCGAACTCATCGGCTCCAAGATCGACGCCTTCCGTAAGGAAGAACTCGAAAAACTGCGCGGTGAACAGCAGCGAGAGGCCGAACGCGCCCGCAAGCTGGCGGAGGATCTCGAAGACAAGCTCTCCAAGCTTGCGACCCAGACCGCCGCGCAGATCTCGGCGCTCCAAGTCAAGGCAGGTGTCTGGGGCGCGCTCGCCGGCGGAATCCCGGTAGCGGTCATGGTCCTCTGGCAGGCACTCAAACACTAGGGAAAGGAGAAGGGCCATGGGGGTTCTGCTCGTCGTTGTCCTGTTACTCCTGCTTTTTGGCGGCGGTTGGGGTGGTTACCGCCAGTGGGGGCCGCGTGGCGGCATCGGCATCGTCGGGATCGTCTTGTTGGTGTTGCTGTTGCTCTGGGCCTTCGGCGCCCTACGCTAAAAGGGGGGGGGTACACAATGAGACATACCACAGTCCCACCGCCGCACCGTCCGCATCACAAACAGCCGCCGGTTGCGCCACCACTAGACCACGAGCGCGAGCGGGCCGAGGTACTGGCACGCGAGGCGGCCGAACGCGAGCAGGCACGTACCACCGCGCCGCAGTGCTGGTGGCGCCGGTTGTGGTGGTGGCTCACCAACGCATGGTAACGAAAGGGGGCAACACGCGATGCATTACTTGAGCTGGTTTGCGTTTTTCGGCTTCTTGCTCACGGGTTGGTTCGGTGTCCAGCACGTCGGGACTTCGAATCCCCTCACGACGCGTGGCATCGTAGCGCTGGCGGTCTTCGTTGTGGCAGTGGTGCTGTACCTGCTGCTTGTCATCCACGGCGGCGCCTGACGGCTATCAGCGGCAGCCTAAAGGCCACGGGAGGAACCAAGCGATGCGTATAGGCAGCAGTACCACCACCATAGCGGCAGCTCTACTGCTCGCCCTGCTGGCCGCGCCAGCGGGCCTGTGGGCGCAGGCGGCCCCTAGTGGCCTGTCGGCCATAGGGGGCACAGTCTTCGCCAGCGGCAGGGGCAACCCACAAGCGGGAATCGGCTATCCGCTGGCCGAATGGGCCAGCATCTTCGGGCGCGGCCATGCAGGTTGGGGCCACGGCACCGTCGAGGGCATCGTCACGACCACGGACGTGGGGATCGGGCTCGGACACCGGTTTGAGGATTTTCTGTCCGGCCAGGGACAGCGCGTGTCGTTTACCATCGGGCCGGCCTATACGGTCCGCTGGAAAGCAACGCGTGCAGGGAGCGGCGGCCTACGCGGTGGCACCCTCGGGATCTTCGCCACGGTTGCGTTGCGGGCGCCAAACCCCGCGCTTGCGCCGGCCGCACCGCCGGCAGAAAAATAAGAGAGAGAGGGCATTCCCCATGCCACAGGCGAAACAGGCGAAACTAGAACACATACGGCAAGCGGCGCTGGCGCCGCTCTGCCTCGGCCAACAGGATCCCCCCACGGTCGATGTCCCAGACGGGGAGCCGATCGCCATCAACCCGCCACCGCCGGTTGTCTACAGTGGCCTGCAAGGGACAATCAACCAGTGGTTCCTGCGGCTGGTGGCCGCCATTGTGGTGGCGCGCCGCTGGCCGGCGCTTTTCTCCCGCGTTACGGCCGCCACTGAGTTGCTAGCCTTTCTCGCGTTGCAGCGCACGCTTGGGCACCAGTGCGTCAATGCGACAGCTTTTGACGGGCAAGAACCGTGGCCGCCCGAGCCGCACAACCACCTGCACCTGAGCGCGGCGGCTGCCGCCCTCTACGAGGCCATGCGGCACGGGCCTGCGGAAGTGCTGTCGGCCATCATCGATTGGTGGGCTGTCCACTTCCTTGGGATTTCGTACTACTGGACGCCGGGACATGGTTTCGCAACGCCATGCGGTAGGGCACTTTCTCTTCCCCCCCAATGGATATGGGACGCTAGGGCGTACGCCTTGGTGATGCTGGGCGAGGATGGAGACGCCGCCAAGGCGCGGTATGGCAACCCAGCGCCCCCCTCGCGGCCAGCATGGGAGCTGTTCCGCCAATGTTTTGCGCAGTTTCCTGCGATCCGGGAGCGGATGAAGTCCATAGAGCTAAAGCTAACGACTCCCGTGCGCCTGTGGAAATCGCCAAACGGCGACTTCGCCGCCATCCTGACGGAGGATTCACCCTCGATTTTCATGCCTTGCGCTGGTGTCGTGGTCCAGGGCGGTAAGATCGTAAAGAGCGAGCGCAAGGTGGGGGACTTCGTTATCCCGCCTGGGGAGCCTACGATCATCGGTGCCGGCGGTACGGCACTGCCCCCCCCGGCGCCGCCGCCGCAAGGGCCACCGCCTGCTGCTGACAACACAGCAGCCCTCAAGGCCATCTCGGCACAGATCGCCGCATGGCACCTGCCCGACAAGCAGAGCTTCGACCTATTGCGCGCCAAGCAAGCGGCGCTGGTGGCCGAACTAGCCGCCGGCACGCCGACGCGCCCGCTGGCCGCTATCGCGGCCGACGTAGCGTCCTTCGGCGCATGGGCGCACGAGCTAGCAGACAAGATCCGCGCGCTGGGTTAGGGCCGGAAGGGTAGGGGGGCCGGCCCCGTGCAGGGAGCCGGCCTCTTTTTGCTTGCGGTTAGGTGTTGCGGGTGTTGGAGCGTTGTGCGCAGCAGTTACCCGCTGGTGCTAGCAGCGGAGGCGGGGGGTACGACGCTTAGTGTATCACCTGCGCGCTGCCTGGCAGCGCGATCATCGGGACGGGCGATGCGCCGCCGCCAATGTAGAGCGGGTATTTCCCATCCCACTTTGACTGTAGGATCTCTAGCCGCTTCCATTCAAGCAAGGTGGGGGTGATGGACGAGGTAAGCGCGGCATTCGCCCTTGCTTCGCCCTCGGCAACCGCCACCCGCTTGTTGGCCTCGGCCTGCGACACTTTCAGCTCATTTACCGCCTGCTCTGCCTTCTGCACCGCCGCTACCTTGGCGTTGATCGCCTGCTGGATCTCGGGCGGATAATGCAGCTTCCCGATGATGCCCAGCTGTTCGATAGTCAAGCCGTATTGGGCAGTCATCTGGCTTAGTAGCGCGAGCACGGCATGTTCGTAGGCAGCGCGTTTCGTGCTATTGATCTCGTCGGCCGTGAAGTTACCCGAAAGGCGCCCAAACGCGATACGGGCCGTGTTGTGCAGGAACCCGTCAGTGAACGTTTTCAGATCATCGCTACGGAACTTGACATAGAACGCCGGCACGTCCTTGTCCACGAGGTGGTAGGAAAGCGATACGTCGGCGCCCACCACCATGTTGTCACTGGTGTTGAATGTGATCTCCTCGTTGGGGTTTCCCTCGGCGGCATCCTTGGACCACACGACGGTTTGCACGTATGTCGGATATTGGAAGACCGTCGATCCGAACGGCATGTAGAAAACCCACCCGGTGGAGAGTGGCAGTTGGTTGACGCCGCGGTTGTCGCCTGCGTTCGATACCTTGATCCCCACATGGCCCGGGCCGATGCGCGTGCAGCCGGTAAGCAGCGGCACGAAAAGCGCCACCGCTACGAGGCGCAGCATCCACCGCCATGCGCTGGGAAAAACGGCGACACAGGCAGCGCACAGGCCGAGAATCAAAAAGATCCCCGCTGCATTCTCCGCGTCGTCGCGCTGGTTGAGTAACGGCAGTATGAGAGTAAACAGATAGGCGCACACCACCGCGCCCAGGATCATGCATGCGATTTTCAGCGGCCTCATTTCGTCTGCTCCTCCCGTCTACATTTGCGGCCGGACTTGGCAACCGGCCCCGTGGTTTACGGCGGCCGAAGCCGCCGGCCTCGCCTCAAGCGTTCCTCTCCATCGGCCCCGAGCCTAAACGCACCTGGCGGTATCGCAATTTTTCAGCGAGCAGCCGTTCGTGCAGTCCGTGATGCAGGTTAGCCCCTGCGTGCACTGACAACTGATCGTGCAGCCGGCCCCCGTTCTGCAGTCTCCAGTCGCCGGGGGCTCCGACTGATCGCCGCAACCGCCACGGGCCACTCTCAGAAGCGCCGTCCGATCCAACGCCCGGATGGTTTCCTTGTTGAGGCTGAGCCGCCTTCGGTTCTTCTTCATGTCCTTCTCCTCTCTTGTCGATCGAGCATTTGAGCGCTCGCGGAGGCCGCCCGCAGGCGGCTACCGTCAGGGCTCAAGCCTTTTTCAGCGGCATGTGTGCACAGCAAGGCTCACGAGTGCCAACGTACAGCGCAACTCGTTGCCCTCAACGTACGGGACATAGACCAACTGCTCCGCATCAAGTTGCACCTCGTCAACGCCAACGTCGGGCCGCGCGCGATACACCAGCGCGCCGCATAGCCGGCAAGCAACTGGCGCATAGCCTGCGATCCGCGGCCGCGCTAACGGCATGCGCGCCCCGCGCCGCGGCGCACTGCGCGTTCCGTTCTGTTCTTGCGCCATGCGCGCCAATCGACAAGGTAAGGGCAGCTACAAAAGTTTCTGTCCACCGCGCGGCGCCGGAGCCCAGACCAGGGGCAGCGCTGGTGCCGGTTGTCATGTCCGTTCACGTCGGCCTCCGCTTTGGGTCTTCCCACTTGTAGTGCGTCGCCTTGAAGGCGCGGACCCGTATTCGGTGGGGCCGCCGCGCGTCCCGTTGATTTTCCGTCTGGCACAGTTTACCGGGCCGCGCGCCGCACTTGGGGCACGCTGTCTCGACTTCGCACTGCCACTGGTAGCGCGGTGTCATCATGGTGTATCCTCCACAAACTGCATAACCTCGGTTTCGCGTGCTGTCGCGGCCGTAGGTCCATGCAGCGTAAGTGCTACCGGCACGTAGCAGCTGTCCTCGATAGCCGCAATAAGGTCCTCTGCGTACGAATATTGCGGCGCGGCGTGCTCCATTACGTGGGTGCGTGAGTCTGCCTGTATATTCGAGAGCTTGACGCGGTCGGGCAGGCGCTTTAGTCCGGCATAAAGGTAGTTGTTGGCGTAGCGCGCCGTCGGCCTTCTGTCCATGTGCGTTATGGCGAGCACATCAGGCTTGGCGGAGGCGCAGGCGTAGCGCGCCGTCACCATGTCGAAGCACCCGACGCGGAATGGCCCCATCCAGTGGTGCAGGCTGTTGTGCTGCTCGGGCACTCGTTGTGCTAGCGCGGCGTATTCTGTAGGAAACGGCCCGGGGCCGTGGCGCGTAGCGTAGCTGCGCAGGACGCCGATATGTAGCCGGTCGGTGCAGCCAACCTCATTGAGCAGTGTGTCTGCATTGTGAAACGTAGCGTCTGTCCAACTGTTGTAAGGCGCAAAGCCGTGTACCGCATCGATGAGCAAGCCCTGTGCGCCCTCAAAGACGACGGCGTCCGCTTTGGCGAGCACGTTGTTTGTGGTGCGTAGCTCCATTTCCCCGAGCGCGTCCTGGTAATTAGCAACGATCTCGGCCGGTACGATCTTTTGCGCCTCGCGGTATTGTTGGTTTGCAGTGCCGAGCGGCCGTAATTGAGACAACGTCAGTGCGCGGATGAATGTCAGTAATGCTTCGCCCGCTGCCGCAGCGTCAGCGCGGCCCACAACGTCGCCCACACGCAGGGCCAGATCCTGCGATGCACTTACCAGCGCCTCGCCCACACCGAGCCCTACGCTGCCGTGCCGCGCGGCACCGCGCTCTATCTCGCGTGCCTGACACAGCAGCCGGTGCCAAGGCGTCACGATCACGCACCGCGGATCTATCGAGATGCGCGGGCGCAGCCCCTTGCAGGTGAGCACTTGGCGCTCGACGTCGAGAGCCAGCGGATCGACGATCATAAAGCGCGATAGGTGGGTAGCGGCGCCAGCGAGCGTGCCGGCGCCGAATTGGCTAAAGCCGTGCGTGGTGCCGGTTTCGGCGTCCACGACGTGGTGCAACGCTTGCGGGCCGCCGTTGTAGCGCACCACAATGTCGGCCTTGTGCTTGCGCACCAGGAAGTCGGTCAGGCAACCTTTCCCCTCATCGCCGTATCCCAAGCCCGCAACGCAATAAGCTCTCATGAGCAGCGCTCCGCCGGCTTGTGCGTGGCGCGCCACTCTGCGATGGCCTGCTGCTGCGTGAGGCCGCGCGCCGCAGCGCAGAGGAGCCAAAGGCCAGGGATTTCGTACCGTGCGCCAGCGTGCGTGCTGACGCCAACCTTGCCGTCGAAACAATTCAACTCGTAATCCATAGCCTTTGGCCCTCCCGGTGCCGTATGCCGATGTTCGTTACAGCCGCTCGACCTCGCTGGCGTCGCCCACCACAGCCGGCAGGCCGGCTGCAGAGTATTTGTCCAGCGCGCCGCCGCCGCCAGCCTTTGCGAGCGGCACGAGCGCCTTGGCCATCGCGTCCGTGATGACGCCGTCCGTGAGCATGTCCTGGACGCCGACGTGCTCCTCGCACAGCGCCACGGCCGCCACGATCGTCTCGCAGATCTTGTTGGGCTCGTCCAGCTTGAGGACGTTTTGCTGGCCGAGGAGCGCCTGCCAGTAGCGGCGCAGCTCGTCGTCGTGGTAGTGCTGTGTCATGTTGGGGATGACGAAGAAAACGTGGTACCGCTGCTGCGCCTCCCGCACGATCTCTTCCAGCGGGATGTTGGCCTGGATCTTGTCGCCGATGATCGCCGCCACTTGCTCGCGCGACACCTGCGGGTAGGCGTGCTCGTCGCCGATGAGAAAGAGGTAGCCGCGTCGCCCCCTTTTCTCCCAATTGTCGTGCGCCGTCTTGCGGGCGTAGAAGTACAGGCCCAGCTCGTATGACTCCTGGTAGGTGCCCCCGCCGTTAGCTGTCAACCAGATGTTTTCGAGGTCGTTGTCGATCTCAAGGCCGGACTCGAACTGGCCGACTTGTAGTGCGCCCTCGCCACGTATGCTACTCATCGCGTCGTAGTCATCCACCGCGCCGATGCAGATGGCTGGGTAGGCGTCGCCGATGTAGCGCTTGCCGCTGGCCTTGTCGTCGAGAAAGGCGCCCATCAGTTTGGTGAGCCGTTCTTCGATGATGCCCGGCACATCGCGCATGCTGCCGGTGGTGTCGAGCAAGAGCCCGATCGGGAGAGAGACGGGGTGCGCGTCGCTGTCGCGCGCCTCGCGCACCTTGACGCCCTTGGGGCTCAGGCTCGCATGGACGCCGTGCGCCTTGCCGCTGGCCACCGCTGCGGTGTGCTTGAACACCGGCGTGGCGGTCGCCAACCGGGCCGCTACGCGGGCACTGTAAGCCGTGCTGCTGTAAACGCTGCCTCCCATGGTGTTGCTCCTTTTCCTGTCAATTGACTGGTATGTCCAGCCGGACGAACTGCGGTTTGCCGTATTCGGTGAGGGCCACTTCGCGCCAGCGGTCGTGGAGTTGAAACACGCTTTCTGGCCGCGCGGCCGGAGACTCTGCCGTGCACCACTCAAACAGGCCACGAAAGCGCTTGGGTATCGTATCGCCCTTGCCCGCCGCGCGGCTGGCGGCGTACCACATCGCGGCAGCCGCCATGTAGATATCGGTGGCACAGTAAGCGTCTTTCTTGAACACCTCGGGCGGGTAGTGTGCCCGCCACTTCTTAGAAACCAACGGTATGTGCCACTTGCTTGGAAAATCGACACTGCACACCCAATCCACCAGGACAAGTCCGTGGTCGTCCGGCCTGTAGAGAAGATGGTGCGGCAGCACAGCGCCGTGGATCAGGCCGTGGCTGTGGGCATAGCCGAGAATTTCTAGTAGCCGGTTCATCATCCACACCACATGCCGAAACGGCAAGCCACCAGGAAACGCCTGCCGGATGTGCGTCAGCGGCAAGCAGCCTTGCGCCAGAGACAGCACGTTAACCGCGCGGCCAGATGCCTCAAAAGCATCGTGCACTAGCGGCAGGTAACGCTTGAAAGCGTCCGTTTTATTGTCTGCGTGCAGCGTCTTAAGAGCTGCGCGTTCTTGCGCGAGCAGCGCGTTGTCGCTAGCGGTGCGCACGATCTTGGCTACCGCCTCGGTGCCATCGAAAGCCACGAGGTAAAGATCGGAGATCGCGCCGCGCGCCAACGGCGCAGTGACGGTCCACTTACCCAGCTTGATGGCCGGCGCGTTGCCGTTGACAAGTGCATGCATCTCGCCTAGCCGCTTAAAGGCGCGCTCGGCCCTGTCGCGCTGGGCGGCCTCGATCCTGTCCGGGTGGCAGAGTGCGGCTAACTGCTTAAAGGTGGCCGCCGCAAAGATGTCCGCCGGCACCTTGGCGCACTCGATCAGGCGCAGCGCAGCTTCGGTTGTCACAGCGCTGGCCTCTCGGAAAGCTGGCGCCCGCGCGATGCGCGCACGTAAGCGCGGTGCCAGAAAGCCTCTGCCGGCGTGCGCCCGTCATCGTATTCACGGCGCCACGCGTCTGCCTTCCACTGGTCAGCTTCATGCTGCTTGACACCGCCTTTTGATACGGCATAGGCACGCAGCTCATCAAACCAAGGCGGGAATGCCGCGAGGCTCCTACGGCGCAGCAGCAGCCACCCCGCAAGCGCACCGAACGCGCCGCATCCGAAGGAGTAAAGGCCAATCGAGACGGCCGGGAGCCACCATAAACCGTCCATTAGTCTCCCCCCGCACCTTGCGCGAGCGAATGGGGGCGCAGTAACTTCGTGTCGTGTGGCGCCTCCGGCCGGCCGGAGGCGCCCCACAACTCCCACCGCGTCTCGAAACGCACGCGCTCCATCCGCAATTGAATCAACTCGTCTTCCAGTTGCGCCGACGTTTGGTTCATCGCGGGTGCTGGCGATTCCTGGCAACGGTGGATCGCTTCGATCACTGCCGCTTCGAGGTGGTCGAGCACTTCACGGTTTACCCCAACTACCGGTGCTATTTCCCCGTTGGACATGGCGGCTCCTCGTATTGCAATTGGAGTGGTGGCAACGCAGGCGCACCGGCCCTAGTGGCGGCCTGATCGGCATAAGTGACAGCAACGGCGAGTGCGCTCCATAGGTGTCCAGAAACGTTATAGCACGGCCCTTGGTTCTTCTTCGTGCCTACGGGGCCGAGCTTGTCGATGAGAGCTTGACGGATGTTGGCGTCCTTCGCGCGCATGCTCATGCACAAATGCATCTTGATGTCTTTGCGATAGAGCAGCGCCGGCTCTTGGCCCGTGATGGCATACCAGCGCTCGGTAAAGCGCCCAATCGCCAAGACTGTTTCAAACACCTCTTTCCCTACCGCCATGCCGTAACTGGCCACCATCTCAATCGCGCAGACCGCGTCATCTGCCCACTGGATCAATACGTCACGCTTTAGGCGCCAGTTTTCTATCTGCTCAGCCTTTACTACACGCCCCCCGGCCAGCACTACATAGCCGCTGGTTTCCGGCCCCGGATCAATCGCCAACACATGCGCCCTCATGACACTGCCCCGATGACCTCGACGTACAACGACTCAGCAAAGTGTCCCTTGCTCTCCCTGCCGTCGTGGTCGAAGCGCACATCGATCAGCGATTCGTACGGATAACTGCCGAGCACCTTGCATGCCCTGCGCCCGTACCAGCGCAGCACGGTAGCGGGCTGCACCGTCATGGAAAGGGGTGTCGTGATGTCGTCGCGGAACAGCATACTGTCGAACACCATGACACGCGTGCCGGGGTAGTAAATCTCAGGCATGCGCCTCTCCCGGCGGCGGCCAGTGTGGCGCCACGAGCGTCGCGTAGTTGGAGAGGAATCGTCCCACAGTTGCGGCTCCCCCCGCGGTGTTCCACACCCGCTTATAGGTGGGCCATAGTGCCCCAGGATCGATTATCGTCGGCAACGGCTCTGGGTCGAGCCAGTACTTCATCCTGGCGATGGCGCAGGCATAGGCAAGATTCCAAATCAACTGATCTCCTGTCTCCACAGCCCCGACGATTGCGCCGCCAGTTGTCTCCGGCACCATGGTTTTACGGAGCACGAGCCAAGCCCTGCCGCTGATGCGACGCAGCGTATCTTGCTCGGTCGCCCGCTCCATCTGCCACAACCCGTAAGCGCCAACGCCTTCGCGCACGCCTAGTTGCCGGAGATCACGGAATTGGCTTTCCTGCGCTGCCGTGGCAAGCAGCAGCGCCTCGGCGACGGCGCCGTCAATGCCGGGCACGGCTACCGCTAGGGCGGCAAGCGTAGGCCGTATCACGTACACGCCTAACTGCTGCACGTCCAATCCGCTCATGCAACCCTCCCGTAAGCGATGCCCTCTACGTAAGTGCCGTAATGCGGCAGCGCTGGCCCGCGTTTGGTGCTGCACTCTGCGCACCTGTCGCGAACCTCCTCGGTACTGATATCGCTCGCCGGCACGTTTACCCACGTCGCGCCTGACAGATCGGCCGGGAAGAACCTCCCGCAGGTATCGCACTTGCACGCCGGCTGTCTCATGGCGCCCCCTCCGGCGCCTTGCGCCAGCACGCCTTGCAAGTGCCGTCATTCCGGCGCGGCTCTGGCCCACGCGTTTGGTTTCCTGCCCACCGCGGCACACCGATCGCCAACCACCTGCCGCAAAGCGAGCGGCCGTCGGCGCCGAAATAATGCGCTGCATTCGCGCCCGCTACGGTGCCCCACCCTTGGCTGCGGGCAGTCATTTGTTGTTCGCTTTGGCCGGTCATGGCGTCACCTCGCGCTCTACCCAGCGGCGAAAGTTGGCGATGAAGACCGTGTTGCCGCCCACCTCTTTGCCGTTTGGCGCAATGCGGACGAAAGACAGCATGCTGCCGCGCTCGTCCTCTGGCGGCGCCGTCTGCGCCATCCGCGTCACCCGGCGCCGCATGCCGAGGAAGTTCTCGTACAGCTTGCCGACCTCGATCGTGCCTGTGTAGGGCTGGTGCGTCATCGTGCCTCCCATTGCACTGCGCTGATGTCTTGCGGCAAGCGACCTTGTTCTTCGCACCAGTCCTGATCGCAATGCGCCACCAGTGCCTTGCTACGCAGTAGGCCGCGCTCGAAAAGGATCGCCAGCACTTCTGACGCACCGAGCCTGTGCCCCTCGACGACCAACCGGCCGCCGATGTACAGCCCGCTCCAATCGTCGGCATGCACCAGCACGATATCAGCCGTAGGCGCCGTCACGATATGTCGCCCCCCAACGGCAACGCCGCCGAATCGCTGGCGTCACAACCGGCATCGTAGCCCGCGTTGTAGGCAAGCTCCCATGCGCGGCGGACTGCTGCGTTGATTTCGCTGGCCGCCTTGGGATCGAGCGCGCCAACGCGGCGTGCGTCGTGTGCCCTACCGGCGGCAATCGCTTCCCAAACGGCAGCCTCGAAAACAGCCGATGGTGCAGGCGCGCTCATTCCTGTTCCTCTGCGGCATCGTCTTCGTCGTCGGGCTCGTCCAGTTCGCCAAGATCCGCAACCCCCTGCGGCGCGGGCAGCGCCTCTCGCGCCCCTAGCAGCGCCTTGCGGTACGCGATCAACAGCGTCTCGTCCGCGCTGTACACCAGCGTGCCGTAGTCCGTTACGCCCTTGAATGTGCCGTCGCCGCCCTCCACCAACGCGATGCCGGCCAGCTCTTCGGGCGCCTTCTTGGCGCTGCTGTACCGCAGCGCGACGGATTTGCCCTGCATGACGCGGCCTTCATAGTAGTAGATCGGCGGCTGCCCATCCGGGCCGGTTGGGGGCGTGGCCTCATCCACGATCGGCGGCAGTGCGTCGATTTGCTCGGCCCAGAGCGCCAGTTGCGCATCGTCTGCTTCGCGGCGGCTATCGTGGAGCTTGAGCTGTTTTTCGTTCTCGTCCAGCCGCATGCGCTGCACCGCCTCGTTGGTGTCGGTACGCACCAGATACTTGTACTGCTTGTCGAAGTCGAAGTGCCAGACGCACTCCACGTCGCGGTCTTCGGTGCGGGACGTCACCTTGACGGCAAGCGCTTGTCGGTGGCCGCGCACAGCCTCGACGGCCTTCTTGAGCTGGTCCGTGGTCTGCTTTGTCTCGGCCTTGTGGGTGGCGAGCGCCAGCTCGGCGCCCGTTTCGGCCATCGAGACGCGCGCTAGCTCAAGTGCTGACGCCTCAACCTCGCTATCGTCGAGCGCAACTGGTAAAGCCCTCATTTCGGTGTCTGCCATGTTCAATCTCCTCCCGTTTCGTTAGGCCGCAACCCTTGCGGCGCGGTGCGCTTGTTTCAGTCGAAGTTGATGGCGAGCACGGGATGTAATTCGATAGCGTTGGGCGCCATCCCGTCTTGGCCGTGTGGTCTGTCAAACATGCCAACGCCTGTAACGCGTACGCGCCACTTGCTGATCAAGTGCACCAGTTTGCCCACCGTGCCGGCGTGAAAGCCTTGCGCTTCAAAGTCAGCCCGCGCCTGCCGGATCTGCGCAAGCCAGGGGCTGCCAGCCGCGCACATGGGGGCCGGTATTTCCGCGATCACCGTGTTGCCCGCGCCGTCCGTCAGAACAAGGTGGTAGTCGCAATCCTTTTCCAACTTGAAAGCCGTCAGATAGGCGACCACCATGTAGGCTGTGGTTTCGTGTGGTTTTGCTCGCCCAAGCCCCGCTTCGCTGTTAGGGCTAGGCACGGGCCATGCGCCCATCTCCGCGACGGTGGCAGCAACGGGGTTTGCTGTGTCAACGGCGCGCGCCGCATGGTCGGTGCCGCCCTTTACTGCGGCACGCTCCACCCCGCAGGTGCATGCCGGGTACGACTTGGCTGCTGCGGCCGGTGCCGCAAGGCACAACAGCAACACCGCAACAACGGCCAGACTATTTCGTCGCATGGTATTCACCCCTTCCAGTCGGTGCAATTCAACGGTAGCGCTCGCATTCGGCGCGGCACCAGCTGCCAACCCAATCAGCGCGGCGCCCAAAGCGGCGGTGCCAACCGTAGCCGCTCTGTCTCAACAGCCCACGGCTCGCGCAACGCCAAGCAGCGGGTGAAGTAGTAGGGCGCCAGCACGCGCCCATCTTGGCAGTCCTCTGCGGTGCATAGGTGCCACTGCCCGCGCCCGTCCCACGTACCGCCGTTGCTGCAGCACACCTCGCACATCACGGTGCCGGCGTCTGGGCGTTGGCCGCAGTGCACGCAGAGCGGGCCAACGGTGTCGTCACCGCATAGGGTACAAGGAAGGCCGCTCACCAATCGCCCCCGTCGTTGTCGATGCCCGGGATCGTGTCCACGATGTAATCGTGGTCCATGCTCCCCTCTTGGTCCATGGCGTGGCAGCCGCCGGCAGGCTTGCGCATCACGGTCAGCGTGCCGCTGGCGCTGAAGAGCCAGAGCGTGTCGGGCCAACGCTTTGCCACACGTTTGAGCGCCGCGATAGCCTGCGCCTCGGTGTAAGGCTTTGCCGGCGTGCGTCTCACCAGCCCGTCCTTCCGGCCGCGTCGAGCGCACGCTTGACGGCCAGCGCCTCGCGCTTGGTGCGAAAGCCGTCATGCTCCGGCAACGGCTTGTCGTAGTGCGTGCCGATCCCTTGCCGGTAAGCCCATTGGACACACCAACCGGCGCCCTCGCGGAAGATCGGCGTCACGGCCCAATGCCCGTGCGTGCCGTGCTGTAGTCTGATGCGGCGCCGCTGGCCAGTCTCGATATCCTGCACGGTGATCTCGGTGATCATGGCGCTGTCCAACCGTTCTTTGTCGCCAGCGTGCCGTCCGGTAGGCGTACCACCTCGCCCTCTTTCAGCCGCTGTTCTAGGCGCATGGTTGCACTGCGGCGCCCGAGCACAGAACCGACAAATGAGGCGAAAGCCCCGTAGACCGCCAACCCCAGCACGATCCAAACGGCGGTCATCTGCGCTCCATCTCGCGCACAAGGGCGTCCGCGTTATTGCGGGCAAGAAGCGCCACCATATGCGACTCATGGTCTTGGTAAGCACCGCATGCTAGTAAGGCGGCTTGCGCCTGTCCCGCGAAGTGCCAGCGCCACCAGTCGCGGTCATCTGCAATGTGGTCCGCGCAACGGATTTTGTCGGTTTCAGCCGCGGCCGGCCTTGGATGCGGCACGCTCACCGGTACTCTCCGATGCCGGGGCGCAACGCCTCCCACTCCTCGCGCGTCTTCGGCACTCCCGGCCGGCTACGTGGGCGCCAAGCGCGCTCCAACCGGCGCGCTGCCGCTGTGCACTGCGCCGCCTGCTCGGCGTCGCCGCCCTCGCGGTACAGCGCGGCCGCCTTGTGTAGCAACTCCTGCGCCGCGCTGCGTGCGTCCGGCGCGTAGCGCAGCGCCAACAGCGCTATGGCACGGGCCAAGGAAAGCTTCGGGTTACGGGCTGGCATTCTGGCCTCCTATCTTAGGGGGTGCTGCTGCCGGTGGTGCCGTCGATCAGGGCCTGCGCCAGTCGCAGATACCTCGGCATCGCTCGCCGCACGTTACGGCGGATGTGGGCGCGGGCTGCCGGGCTGGCAAACCGCACAAGCGGCTGATCGCGACGGGAGGAGTTGCAACTGCGGCACGCCGTCACGCAGTTCTGGCTCTCGTTGCCGCCGCCGTCCGCGCGTGCCTTCAAGTGGTCGAGCGTCACGTCCCGCGGGTCAGCGCTGTGGAGATCGCGGAGGCAGTAAACGCAGCAGAATGAGTCGCGTAGGTAGAGCGCTAGCCTGCGCTTGGGGGTGATCCAAGTGCCGGTCGGCTGGTGCGGCGAGCGCGCCAGCTTGGCTTCGCGGATACCGGTTGTGGTGTGGTTGGCCATTGGCGCTGTCTCGATCCTGTTGGGAGCGTACCATGTCCCGAAAGCTGGTGTCAAGCCCCCCTGTAGCTTGACATGATATCGGCATGGCCTATATACTGCCGCGCCAGAGAGGGAAAGGAGGACTGGTAAGCACATGCCCAATATCTACATACGGCCCGAAACTGCGGAGGAGCTCGACCGGCTGGCGGCCGCAGTCAACCTGACGAAGGCCGAGACGCTGGCCGAGCTCGTAGAGGTCTATGGCAACGCATTCAGAGATCGCCGCGTCGTTGGCGAGGTGGCGCGGGCCGAGGCAATGGCCAAGGTGGTGGCGCCATGAAACCCGATGCAGTAGGCCGGCGGCGGCTGCTCAAATTGGCCGCCGTGCTGGACGAGACGAATCCCGACCATTTCGACATGACCGTGTGGGGCTGCCGGACCGCTGCTTGCGCGCTGGGTACCGCTGCGCTCATCCCCAGCTTCCGCAAGCAGGGGTTGCGCCTGAAGCGCAGCGACCGCAGGCGCTGGTTGCCGGCGCCTGGCAAGGTTACCTTCCGGCGCCATCACGGGATACTGGCGGCGATGGAGTTCTTCCGCCTTGATTATCCGGCGGCGGCGGCCATCTTTCTCTTTGGGAGTGCACGCACGCGCCCGGACGAGGTTGCCAATCGCATCCGCGGATTGATTCGCTTGGAGGCAACACCGTGAGCACTGCGCCGAATCGCAACCCTCGCCCCGGCGACCTCCGCGTCTGGTGGGCGCCCCAGATCCCATGCGAACCGTACGTCGTGCCGGTAACCAGCGTTGCCGAGGGCGCCAAGTTGCTGTCGGTGTTGGCGGCCTATGATCTATTCCAGTTGCGCATCCACGCAAAACCAGACTACAGCAACATGGGCGGCTTGCTGGTTTTCGAGGCCGACTGCGACGGCGATGGAAGACCAGGATGGAGCGAATGGACCGACGCGGACGGCTACACGGTTAACGAAAGCCCGCTGTGCTTTGTGCCGCAAGAAGATTTCTGGCTGCGACAGGGCTCCGGGCCGCTTCCGGAGGACGCATGAACGCCATGCTACAGCCGGACACGCACCCCTATGTGGTGGACGCCCTAGAACTCGCAGGTATTCGGCTGGATGGCGGCACGCAACCGCGCGTGGCCTACGACGATAACACCGTCCTGTTTCTCTGCCACCAGATCCAGGCGAGTTACGACCGAGGAGGCGGCCTTCCGCCCATCGTGGTTTTCTTTGATGGCCGCGATCACTGGCTCGCCGACGGCTTCTACCGCGTCAAGGCAGCCATGCGCGCCAACCGCACCGCACTGCCGGCCAAGATCCACCCCGGCACGCAGCGCGATGCCATTCTGTATAGTTGCGCCGCCAACCTCCGGGGCGGCAAGCCGCGTGCCAATGCGGACAAAGCGCGCGCCGTGGACACGCTGCTGCACGACCCGGAATGGCGCAAGTGGAGCAACATGCGCATTGCGGAGCACTGCGGTGTATACCGTGGCTCTGTCGCCAAGCGTGCGGCCCTGCTTGGAATACCGCGCGCCATAGAACAGAGGCCCGCACCCCAACCGCCAAAGACCGGCAAGCGCAAGGCCGTCGAGATCGCTTTACGGCGCGACCCATTGGCTACCGGGCGTGCGATCGCTAGTGCGGCCGGTTGCAGCACGGAGCTTGTCCGCGACGTCCGCCTAGCACTTGGCATTGCGCCGCCCCCCAACCGGCATGGCGCTAGCCCGAAGGCCCGCAGTGCACAGCTCGACAAGACAGTGCTCTCGATCGAGACCCATGCGGAGATGCTCGCCGCTTTGGATCTCGCGCCCATGGCCGGCGATCCGCGCTGTGCGCAATGGGTTAACCGCCTCAACAATACGATCGGCTTGGTGCGAAAGGTGCGCAACGCACTACAAGCCGCGAGCGGGAGGACGGCATGACGGCAGCAGCAACACTCACCCACATCAAGCGGCCAGCGCCAGCGAAAAGGCCGGCGGCAGACGACACTACCGTATGGCTAAAGATCTGCGACCTGGAAATCGAGCCGCGCGCACAACGCCCCTACAGCGAAAAGCGCGCGCAGCGGTACGCCAACGAGTTTGACCCTGACTATGTCGGTGTGCTGCAAATCTCCGAGCGCGAGGATGGCCGCCTGTACATCATCGACGGCCAGCACCGCGTAGGGGCGATGCGCATCCTGGGTTGGGATGACCAACGGGCCGAATGCAAGGTGCACCGCGGGCTGACGCTCGCGGACGAGGCGCGGCTTTTCAACCATTACAACGACTTTGCACGCCCCACACGGTTCGATAACTTCATGGTGCGCATCACGGCGCGCGATCCGGACGCGGTGGCAATCGACGAGATCGTCCGCGGCATCGGCCTGTGCTGGCAGATGGGCGGCGAAATGGCCACAAAAGAGGGGCGCATCAGTTGCGTCGCGTCACTCGAAGGCGTCTATCGCGGCCTCAATTACAGCGCCAAGACGCGCCAGCCGATCGTGCTGCGCGATGTCTTGTTGCTCGCCAAGGGCGCTTGGGGCCTACAGCGCGACGCCTTTCGTGGTGAGATCGTCCAGGGGCTCGGCGCCTTCTTGCTGCGCTACGGCGCCAAGGTGGATAAGGAACACTTGCGCAAGCGGCTGGCAAGCGCGGACGGCGGCGCACTCGGGCTGATCGGCAAAGCCCGCACGGTGCGCAGCCTAGAAGGAGGCGCCGTGGCATCAGGTTTCGCCAAGGTGCTGGTGTTGCTGTACAACAAGGGGCTCGGCCAAAACAAGCTGCCCGGCTGGCAGGGCGAGGAGTTGGGATGAAGGCAAGCGACGGTGCCAACACCAAGCGCAGCAAAACCTTCCGCGTCGAGGCTGTCGGCGGCGTGCGGTATGCCGAAGCGACCTTTGACGGCCCGGGCGTCTACGTGGTGCGCGGCCCGAATGGCGGCGGCAAGACGAGCTTTATCCGCGCGATCACCAAGACGCTCGGCGCCGATACGCCGGTGGAAGTGCGGGACGGCGAGCCGGCCGGCCGGGTGGTGGGGCCGGGCGTTACGCTCAACATCCGGCAAGTGGCGCGGGCCAGCGGCAAGGCCGAGGTACAGTTGGCGGACTGCGGCCCGCTGGCGCGGTTGATCGACCCGCCCGTCAAGGGCGTAGAGCCGCGCGCCAGAGAGCGCATTGCGGCGCTATGCGCGCTTGTAGGGCTGCCGCTGACACAGGGGGCTGCCGAGACCCTATGCACGTATATTGAGGCGCCCACAGGGGCCGCTGGCGGCGGCGGCAAGCCCACCCGCACGGTGGACGTTGCGCTGGTGCAATGGCTACTGGCCAGCAAGCCTGCCGACGTGCTGGCAGCGGCCGAGTTGCTGCGCGAGCAGTTGCAGGAGCGCGCGCGGCAGGCCGAGACAGACCGGGACCGGTGGGCTGGGCTACAACTGGCCGCAAGCGGGGAGATCGACCACGCAGAGGAAGAGATCCATGCGCTTGGCAGCGACGGCCTACCGGAGCCGGACGTGGAGGCGGCCGAAGCCAAGGCACAGGTGGCGGCGCTCGCGTACGAGCGCGTTATGGCGAGCGCTGCCGTGCGGCAAGACGCCGAGTTTCGCATGCGCGCCATCCGCGAGGGGCGTGGCGAGCGGCCAGACATCGATGTCGCAAAGGCGGTGGCGGCCGAGGCAATGGCCGCATTGGAAGACCAAGAAGCGCTAACGCAGGAGGCGCGAGACACGGCCGCGCGTCTGACCGGTAAAGCCGACGCGCTACGCACCAAGGCGGACGCCGGGTGGGATGCGCTCGCGCGCCCCGTGCAGGATTACGAGTGGCACGGTTTGCGCTTCGGCGAGGTCTGGGCCGGCCACCATTCGTCCGGAATGTTGGCCGATGCGGCCGGCAAGTTGCTCGAATCGGTCGAGCGCATCAAGCGCGCTGCTGGCGAGTGGGCGCTTGCCGAGGCTGCCGCGGTGGCGGCATACAGCGAGGCATCGGATGCTTCTACGGCACGCGCGGCTGCGGAAACCAAACTGCTGGCAGCGCATGAGACTGCCGATGCGGCTAACCGTGCTGCGGAGAATGCGGCACAAGCCGCAGCCGTATGGGACCGCCAGACCGCCGAGATGGACAAACCGGTCAGCGGCGCCACCGAAGACGAGATGCGGGCCGCGAAAGGTGCGCTGGACGGCGCCAATTACGTCGTCAAGGTGCATGCCGCTAGTGCACGGCTACGGGCCGCGCAGAAAAAAGAGGACGAGACAGTACACTGGCGCGAGACGGCAACCGAGCGCGCGACAGCGCTCCGGCAAGCCGCGAAAGATGTGCACGTCCGTGTTGCGGAGTGCCTAGCGGCGCGGGGCGTGGATGAGCTGACCGTAACGCAGGGGCGGCTGCATTGGGTGGACGCCGCCGGCAAGGGGCCAGATGGCACGGCCGAGACAGCACAGCCCGGCGCGCTGTGGGATTTCGAGACGCGGCTGTCGGATGGCCAGCGCGTGGCAATCGCCCTGCGCGTTGCGGCGCGTGCACTCGGCAGCGGGCCGGACAACTGGCCGCTACTTTCGTTGGAGCCGCGCTTCTGGCTGGCACTTGACCCGGAGGCGCAGGAGGAATTCAACCGGCAGGCCGTGACAGCAGGTTTGATCGTACTGACAGAGGAGCCGGCCGAGGGCCAGCCGGGCACGTTCTCCATTACGCGGATTGGAGGAGGCTAGGAAATGGACATGGGCATTACGATACGCGGCCACAGCGACGACATCGTATATGTCGAGGGTGACATCACGGAGGAGTTTTATCCCCGCATGCGGGACGACAAGCCGGCCTATCTAGCTTGTTCAGATGGGACGTTATTGCGTATTACTTATGGCGCCGACGGCAGCGGGTGCTGGCGTATCGTGCCGGTGCGATATGGCACTTCGTACTACGCCAAGCGCGAGGCTACGGATGAGGACGAGGACTATTCCGATGTCGTGACGCTGATGGGCAGCATCGCATGGGTTGCGATGGCCGATCAGTACGCCGTGCCGGCGGGTGGTGCTGCATGACGCACGACACAACGGTGGGCCGCATGGGCACCCGCAACCGGCGTGACAACCTGATCCGTGCTGGCGCGCTTATCGTCGCGGAGATCGAGCGGCTGGACCGCGCCGGCATTTTGGAGTAACCATGGCACTGCATCCAAAATACGACTTGACACTAGAGCAGGCCGCCAGACTGCTGGCGCGCGGCAGGTCGCTGTCACGCCTTGAGGCGGCGCAGATCGTCGGCGTCGTGGCCGAGCTAGCCAACATCCCCCTGCTGCGCAACATCGTGTCGCCGCTCCTTGCGTTCGACAGCCCGTTGATCGATAGGTGCATGGAGGTGACGCTACAGCCCATCGCCACCAAGGCGTACGGCGTGGCATGCGACATATTCTCGGACAAAGATCAGGATAAATTCCTGGACATCATGGCCGACGTGGCCCACGCCCGCAACGGCGGCGTTGTGGAATGAGCGGCAGTGCGCCCATGACAGGCCCGCAGGTGCGCGCACTGCTGGCGCTGCAAACGGCTTGCGCTGCCAGCGCTAGCGGCCTTGTCTCTCCGCGAGAGATCGCCCATGCGCTGTGGCCCAACTCACCGGGCTGGGCCAAGCGCTCGTGGCGCAAGGGCAGCAATAACGGTGGTGCGCTGGGCGCCACCATGCCGATGAAGGCCGCCACGTTGCTGTGGCGGTTGTGGAAACGGCGTCTAGCTGCACCAGACCGACGCGGGCGCTGGCGCCTTACTGATTCTGGCGGCGCGCTAGCCCGGCAACTCATGGAGAAACCGCGATGACATATTTAAGGCACACACGAGAGGCGCAGCGGGAGTTGGACATAGAAATCGATCTGCTGGCCGCAAAGCTGATCCGCGAGCGGGGTTACGACCAATCGGAGGCAATCCACGAGGCGCAGCGGCGCATCCGGGAGCGGCGCGAGCGGTGCGGCTACTGCGTAACTTGACTTGCGCCAGCCGCCTCGAACTGGTACACTCCGGCCGTAATAAACCAGACCAACCACGGGAGGAAAGCAGATGGCCAAGAAAGCAACAAACGGAGAGGACGCGCCCAAGAGCGAGCCAGCAGCCAAGCGCAACAACAAGGCACTCGCCCTGCGGCGCAGGGGGTGGAGTTACACAGAAATTGCCGCGGAGCTCGGTCGCGCGGCCGACAGCACCAAGCCGGTGACGCGCGATCGTGCTTGGCAAATGGTTGTGGATGGGCTGCGGGCCGAGGCGGCGGCAGCGGTCGAGCGCGGCGAGCCGGTGGCGGACGAAGCGGCGACGCTCAAGATCTTGAACGCAAAGGCCCGCAAGCGGGCCGCTGCGCAAGCGGGGGCGTGATGGCCGCACCGGTAGCGGTGGCATACCCTGCTGGGGCGCCACGAAAGAAGATCGACCTGCTGCGCGGTTATATGTCAGCGGGCTCTTGGCATGCGGCATTGCACATGGCCGCGCGTTTCCCGCGCCTCGGCGGACACAAGGTCCGCATTACGCGCGCTTGGGACGCGCTCGCAAACCCACGAATCTACCGCGAGATGGGCCGAGACGTGGACGCGCTCGTAGCGGACGGCATCGCTGCGCTCAAGGAGCGCTACGGGGATTGCCGGAATGTTACCGTTTGAAACAGTTACGGCGGCACCGGCGCCGTCCCTAACGCCTGTCGAAAAAATCGGCGACATATGGGTGAAACGCGACGACCTCTATACCTTTGGTGGCGTCTGCGGCGGAAAGGTGCGCACCTGTGTGGCACTTGCCAGCGGCGCAACAGGGGGCCTTGTGACGGCCGGGTCCCGCAGCAGTCCGCAGGTCAATATCGTGGCGCATGTGGCCGCCGCCATGGGTTTGCCCGCGTGCGTGCATACACCCGCGGGCAAACTATCGCCAGAGGTGGAGGCAGCGGTGGCGGCCGGCGCAGCGCTCGTACAGCATACGGCTGGCTACAATAACGTGATAATTGCGCGGGCGCGGGACTGCGCCAAGGTTAGGGGCTGGTGTCTTATTCCTTTTGGGATGGAGTGCGCGGCGGCAATCGAAAACACTGCTGCACAGGTAGCAAATGTGCCGGCTGGCGTCAAGCGCATCGTCGTGCCGGTTGGGAGCGGTATGTCGCTCATTGGCATACTCCACGGCTTGCGGAACGCCGGGCGGCTGGTACCGATACTTGGTGTCGTGGTTGGTGCCGATCCGGCGGCTCGCCTTACGCGGACAGCGGCGTGGTGGCAGTGTGGAGCGCCATTCGAGATCTTTAAGGCACCTGTTCCCTATTCTCGGTCCGTATCCAGGAGCCTCGGGGCAATAACCCTCGACCCGATTTACGAAGCGAAGTGCGTGGACTATTTGCGTGCAGGCGATCTATTCTGGATTGTCGGTATTAGGCAAACGGCACTGGCGCAGGGTGTGGCGGCTGCATGACGTTGTTTCTTCCGGGGCTTGAACCCGGCAGCGCCCAGGAGATCGCCGATCGCAAACTCGCTACCCGCTTCGGAGTTCCGCCCTTCACCGTGCTGGACGCGCGGCAGGGCTATTGGCGGCAACGAAAAAACGCATGGCTGCAACTCGGCATCCAGAGCGAGATAGGACGTGGCTTCAATCTCCCGAGCCAATCCAGTGATGGTGATCCGGCCATGCGCACTTTTGATACTGAATACAAGGGTGGCGACGCATGGGCTGGCCGCGGCGCATTCTGGGGCGGCGCTATGGCGGACGGACGCGCGATCTTTCGCAGTGCCGTGGATGGCGCCAACAGAGAGCATCCCGCGACGCAGCGCAAGCGTGCTGGTGCATTCCACGATCCCGGATCGCGCGCGTCTAATTACACATCAGCATTCGACATTAACGGCCCCGACGGTAGAAGGCGATTGGATAGGGAGGAGATTGCCGCACAGGGCAGCAGCGGCCTCTCTGGCCTAACGTATGGCGCAGCGCCAGCAGCCGCTTTCGACTACTACCGCGTCAAAGAGGGCGCCAAAGAGAGCAGTACGGTGTCAGGCACCAGCGTCTTCGACCCTGTACTGTGCGAGCTTTTCTACAGTTGGTTTACGCCGCCCGGCAGCACGGTGCTGGACCCCTTTGCCGGCGGCAGCGTGCGCGGCATAGTGGCGTCGCGTCTAGGGCGCCGGTACGTTGGCATCGAGCTGCGCGAGGAGCAACTGGACGCAAACCAAGAGCAGGCGTGCGATATCTGCCGGACAGATGATCCGGTCCCGCGGTGGCTGCTGGGCGATGCGCGGGAGGTGGCGGCGCTCGCCGGCAGCATGGGGCCTTACGGAGCTGTCTTCGGATGCCCGCCTTATGGGAATCTCGAGCGCTACAGCGACGACGAGCGCGACCTATCTACGCTGGATTGGCCCGAGTTTGCAGCTGAGTACCGCAAGGTGATCGCCGCATGTTGTGCACTGTTGGCGCCCAACCGTTTCGCGGCCTTCTGCGTGGGTGACTTTCGGGACAAGGCAGGCGCTTACCGCTGCTTCCCTGAATACACAGCGGCGTGCTTTGCCGCCGCAGGGCTCACGAAATACAACCATTTTATTCTCGTGACGCCGGCCGGTAGCTTGCCGCTGCGCGTGGGTGCACAGTTCTCTGCTGGCCGCAAGGCCGGCACCAGCCACCAGCATTTGCTCGTGTTCGTCAAAGGTGATGGCCGTGCGGCTGCCGATGCGTGCGGGCCGGTGGACGTGAATCTCGATTGGGTGCGGCAGGAAACAGATGCCGGCGAGACGGAGCCGGAAACCGAGGACGCGCCGTGCACGACCTGACGCCTGTCGAAACCTATGGCGTTGGCGACGCCCGGTGGTGCGCCAAGCGCGAGGATCTGCCATGCCTGCGAAATGCACCGCAGAGATCAGGCGCATGCAGCACGAGGAGGCTTATGACAACAGCTAGTTGGGGGCTTGATAGCCATAGCCATGTTGCGTCCTTTCGCGTCAAGGGCCGGCGCCGCGGCAGCTTGGTACCGCGCTGTATCTGCGGGCACACCTACGGCGAGCACATACCGCTGCCAGGCCATCCCGATGGCGTCGAAGAATGCCAAGCTGCCCGCTGCACATGCGGACAGTGGCGCCCGGAGGTACTGCGGTGAGCTTTCCCCCCGTGCCGCCCCCATTGTGGAGGCCGGACAATCGCGAATATCACGCTGACACAAGCCGCTGGTCGGCCTCGATGCTGCGCACCTTTCGGGAGTCGCCCGCCATGGCGTACGGGCGCTACATTGCGAAAGACATACCGCCCGAGCCACCAACGCCCAGCCTGATCACTGGCTCGATCGCCAACATCCTACTGCTCGAACCGCAGCGCGTGGACGAGCTGATCGCGATTGCGGACTGCAAGACGCGCGGTGCTGCCGCGTTCAAGGCGATCAAGGACGGCGACAGGCTGGCCGTCACGGCGCAGGAATACGAGGAGGCGCTGGGCATTGCTGCCGCTATCCGGGTGCCGCGCACCAAGGCGGCCGAGGTGGCGCAAGCCCTGCTGATGGGGCCGGGGCACAGCGAATATGCACACCGCTGGGATGACGCCAGCGGACTAGCGTGCAAGTGCATGGTTGACAGGTTGGCGCCGCTGCCGTCCGGCGAGCCGGTGCTGGTGGAGCTAAAAACCACAACCGATCCGCGCGACGAGCCGTTTGCCGCTACCGTTACGCGTTACGGCTACGACGCGCAAGCAGCATTCAACCTGCGCGGCATCCAGCATGCGCTCGGCGGCTACATGCCGCGCTTCTTTTGGATCGCGGTACGAAACGAGCCGCCGTACGAGGTATATGTCTCGCAACTAAGCGCGGAGTTTTATGCGTCTGGTGAGCAGCAAATTGAGCGCGACATCGCCGGCATTGTAAAGTGCCTGCGGGGCGACGCGCCGTGGTGCAGCGGGGAAGAAACTCTGCGCGACGGCATCAAACCGTTGATGCCGCCCGCATGGCGGCTGCGCGAGCTGTACCGCGACATGCGCCACACGGTTGACAACTTTTAGGACACCGGCACGGGAGGCCAAAATGTCAAAGCCAAAGCTAGTAACCCAGAAGCCGCAACAAGTCGCGCAGGCGGATGATCCGGTGCAGACAGAAAGGCGCGTCATTACGCCAGCGCAAGCCCTTGAGTGGCTTTCTCAAAAGGCGCCCAACCGGACGCTATCCAAGCCGCTCGTGGGCCGAATGGCACGCGATATGTCCGCCGGCAGGTGGAAGATTACCCACCAAGGGATCGCCTTTGGTGGAGATGGGCGCCTCATCGACGGCCAGCACCGCCTCGCGGCGATCGTTGCAGCCGATGTGCCAGTGGAAATGCTTGTCACGGTGGGCTTGAACGAGGGTACGCAAGTGCTGATCGATGACCACCGGCGCCGTGCCCTACACGATATCTTGAGAATGCAGATGGGCGAGGCGGTATCGACGCTCGATACTGCGGTCCTGCGCTTAGTCCTGTCCGCCCCCGGCGCGCCTGACTACGTAAAGACAAAGGCAGAGTTGGTGCCGGAGTGGCCGCGTTATGTGGAGGCTGTGCAGTTCGCTACCCGCGCCCACACAGGCCCCGCCGCTGGCATTCGCGTCGCGCCAGTGCTAGCGCCTGTGGCGCGCGCCTACTTGACGCATGAACATGCGCGGCTGGCGTGCTTCCTGCGGGTGGTGATGACTGGCATACCAGAACAAGTCCCCGACGACACGGCTGCGCTAAAGCTCCACAACTGGCTGTTGAATAACCGCGCCGCCAAACGAAAGGCCTCTACTGAAAGCCTCTATTTCATGAGCCAGACCGCGCTGCGGCACTTCCTTGACCGCAGAGACATCCGGCAGTTGCGTGAAACGAGAGATGATCTCTTTCCTGTGCCGAAAGCTGTAAACTCATAAGCAAAGAAGCAGACGAAGATGATGCTGACTCGGCAGTGCCTCGATCGCACGATGGAGAAGCGCGGCGTATTGCAGCCAACTCTTGCTTGGCATTTTCTCCCGGCGACACGCAAACTAATGCATGTAACTGATGACCGCAAGCCCTTGCGCAGGGGGAGTGTGCTGCACCACAAATGGCCGCTCGTGGCATGCGAAGCCGGCCTACACGCATCTACCGACCCCTTGATTGCGCTCCAATACTCCCCCGGCTGCATCATCTGTCGCGTGTTGGTTTGGGGGCAGTATGTAGAGCGTTACGGCAAATTGTGTTGTGAGCACCGTAAACTGTTGGCGTGGGCCGACGCCACTGCGGCCTTACGCCTATTCGCCGCCGATTGCGCAGCGCGCATGCTTCGCATCGAGGAAATGGACAACAAGGTAGACAAGCGCGCTTGGGGCGCTGTACGCGCAGCACGCGCTTTCGCTCGCGGCCGGATCTCTACTGTCCAGTTGGATGCAGCCCACAAAGCTGCCAGATACCCGCCGTTTATCATCGCGGGCATCTCCATAGCCGGAAGCGCTGCCGCCGCACCACTAGCCAACCACGCAGCGGCCATATTGTCGGAAAGCCTCTCAGATTGGCACAGGAAACGCCTGCTGCGCTATATCAAGGCGCTACTGCCGCCGGATGCGGCGCTGGTATCGCGCCGCCCGCAGAGACGGTGATGACTAGGTTTGCCCAAGCCGAAGCGTGGGAGATCCTTGACGAACTCGACAGGAGAGGAAAGCGTATGCGCGACGTAACAGAACATTTGACACCAAGGGCGCCACAAGATGGCGCCGTAGCTGCGCTGGTCGATGCCGACTTGAAGCACAACGACGAGGCGTCCGTCACTGTAAAAACCGGCGAGCAATGGGAGCCTGTTGGCATGAAATTGATGCATTCTGCCGCCTCTGGCGTGTTAACATATTCGCTGCTCACCAAGCGTTTGCCGGTAGCGGGCGGCCATCTCTACTTCGTCAGCTCAACGTATTACGAAACCACGCCCATGGTCCACACGGTTGGGTTATGCTTCGTCCCGGACAACTCGCCCCATGCTGCGATTGCCCCTACCCCGGCCGGCGGTGCCTACGCGCCGATTACCGAGGAAGAGATCAAGAATCTCATCGACAAGGATCTTGCCTTTGGCGCGAAGTGGGCACGACGCGCAGCGCTCATGGACGCGGCGAGCGCACGGCTCGGCAGGCCCGTCAGAAATCTTCTACCGATGGACTAAAGACAAGCGGGCACGGGAGGCCCAACCAACACCATGGCAGACAAAGGCAAGGACGACGGCACCACGCTGGAAGGCGAGATCATCGACGAGCAGACTGGCGTCGTGAGCCAGGCGCTTACTTTCGATCCCATCACGCGGGCTGAGATCGACATCCAAATCTCGACCGCCAAGCGCTACCCGCGCGACATCGCGAAGGTCAAAAAAGACATCATCGAGATGGCGACGCTGGACGAGGAGACGGCCCAAAGCTGCTACTACTCGCTCAAGCGCCGCGATGCTGACGGCAGCGACAAGATCATCCAGGGGCCAAGCGTGCGCCTAGCGGAAATCGCGCTTTCCTGCTTCGGTAACATTCGGGCCGGAACACGGTCGCTTGGCGAGACAGAGGACGGCCGGTTCGTGCGCGAGTTGGGGATGTGCCATGACGTGGAAAGGAACGTCATGCGTTCGGTAGAGGTAACGCGCCGGATCACAAACAAGCGTGGCCAGCGCTACGGCGACGACATGATCGGCGTGACGCGTGCAGCAGCTGGCGCCATCGCGTTCCGCAACGCCACTCTCACGGTGGTGCCGCGCGCCATCATCAAGCCTGCTTATGAGCGCGCCAAGGAAGTAGCTGTCGGCAAAACAAAATCGCTCACTGTCCAGCGCAACCTCGTGATCGAAAAGCTCAAAAAGCTTTCGCCCCTCATCACAACCGAGCGTATCCTGGCGGCCCTTGGAAAACCGGACATCGAAGCGATCGGTTGGGCCGAAGTTGAGCATCTGATCGGGTTGGGCACCGCGATCAAGGAAGGGATGCAGCCCGTCGAGGAGGCATTCCCCGCGCCGCAGGCGGCCGGCACTGGCGTTGCCGAGGTGCTGGGCGATAAGCCGCAGGCGCCGGCAGCACCACCCAAGGTTAGCGAGGGCGCACAGCAGGCCGTAGCGCCGCAGCAGGCGCCAACGGCACCCACCACGGCACCAGAGCCGCCCCCTGCCGCCACGGCCCCGCCAGCGGCCCCACAGCAGCCGCAGGCGCCAGCCCCGGTGCAGGCAGCCGTCCAGTTGCCAGATCAGCAGCCACAGCCTGCGCCAGCCGCCCCCGCGCTGGCACCTACGCCAGAGCCAGATGCGCCGCCCAAGGCCGCAAGCCCGGACTACCTGACGGGCGGCGAGATCACCACCATCCGGCGAATCGCGGAAAAGTCGCGCGTCAAGCTGGTGCGCCTCGCTGAAATCGTGGCGGAAGTGACGAGCAAAACGGCCAGCGAGACGGAGCCCAATACATGGCAGATCACGCCGCAGCAGGGACAAGAGATCGCACGGCGCGTGAAGGCCGAGGGGGCGAAATGAGCTCCTTTGTCTTCTACGTCTTTGCGATCGCTGCCGCTCTCCTGCTCGATATCGCACTCGGTTGTACTACGCGCGCCGCCGCTGCCGGCGCCTGCTTGATCTCGCTGTGCGCCTTTGCCGACTTACAAGTAGACCGCATCGTGGTGGCCATAAGGGGGCGCGAATGACAACCTCATCTGACCAGTGGGCAAACGACGTAAAGGCTGCTATCCGCGCGGGGTGGAGTTACGACATGGCCGCGGCACCGCTGCTTGAGATGGTATTAGTTGCCATCCAGCGAAAGGGGTACGCCGGCTATCCGCGCGTGGTGGCTGCCTACCGCGCTAGCGGTGGCGGTTGGCAGAAAGAAACCGTCGGTGCGCCACTCCGCGGGTTTACCTACGCCTGGCGCCCATTGCTACAGCCACCACCGCTGCCGGAGCCACAGCCATGAAAAAACGCTACCGCCCAGTATTGGAGCCGTACGAAGGCCCGCGCATGCAGGAGGACCCCAACGGCGAATGGTGCCGCTACGGCGCTGATGGCTGGTGCTACGACCTTGGCCTAGCACCAACCTACAACGAAGCCAACCCGTTCATAATCACAGAGCTTGCCGTATGCGATGGAAATGCGCGCACTGCTGGCGAGCGCGATCATTCGCGCCGGATTGTGGACGCGCACCGGAGCCCCGCCAACGTGTGGCTGATGCCCGACTACAGCGCGGTTACCGGCCACATTTACGCCTGGAGGCACCCGCAGGAAGCGCCTCCGTTACCATTAGAGTAGAAATGTTTATGACGATTCTGCTCGACACGCCGCGCGTCTATGCGGCTGCGGATGACAAGCGCGCCCCGCGCTGCTTTCGCGGCAAGCCCAGCTGCCACATGCAAAGCGACATACCGGGCGGCGCCGGCACGGCCGAGCTGCTGGCCTTTGCCAAGCGCATCAAACTGAAGGCCGAGTGGATACAGGACGCCGGCACCGCACGCGAGCATTTCGATCTCGTCGGCGCGCGCATCTCGGCCGCCGTGCTGGCCGGTGCCGTGGTGGACGACGCACGCTCGCAAGCGGCGTTTGCCGCCAAGGCGGCACTGGCGTCGGCGGCGCGTGGGCACCCCTAGTGTAGCAAACAGGCACAAAGCGCAAGGTATCGTGGACTTGGCAATTGAGAGAATGTATGATATCCTTTCAATCGAGCCTGACGACGGGAGGTATGCGACCTTCGGTCGCAGGATGCAAGCCATGCTGGAAGCCCTAGCCAATAGAGAAACGGAACTGGCTGCCACCTATGAATGACGGCGTAACTCAGAAGGAATCGGCGGCGCAGCTTCGCGAGGATCTTTATCCTTGGGTGCTCGGCGTATCCGGGCCAGTGATTCTCTTTGCGTACGAACGGCTTTGCGTCCATTCGCTGGAGCCGAGTGCGATCACGCAGCTTCTTAGCGGTGCGCTTACGATTGAAGGCGTGATCGTTGGTTTTGTGGCAACAATCTTGGCGATCCTTTTCGCTCTCCCTGGGGGTGCAGCCACCGAAGCGATTAAGGCGACCAAGCACTTCGCGCGACTTGTCGGATTTGCGCAGCAGACAATATACGTCTCGCTGGTGGTGACGTGCTCTGCCCTGACGCTTCTAGTTGTGCAGTCGCCTCAGACGCCACAGTGGTTTCATTGGGCTCTTCTGGCGTGGGTCTATCTTCTGGCGGCGGCGCTGCTGACCTTTCAGCGTCTGGTAGCAATAATCGTCGTAATGCTGAAGGCTCCGCCCAAGTGAGGGGTGCTATCATTCCACATGCTTAAGCGTCCACGCAGATCCCGCGATCCCGTCCAGGCGGCGCACCAGGTCTACATGGAAATCATCGGGGAGGCGCCCCGGCAGGTGCCCCCGACCCCGGACGACAGCCCGGCCGCCGTCGCCAAGCGCAAGGGCGCGAGCCAGGGCGGGGCAAAGCGGGCGAAGGGGCTGACGCCCGAGCGGCGCCGAGAGATCGCCCGCAAGGCCGCTCAGAAGCGCTGGAACAAGCCGATCTGATCCCGCCAAGGCGCGAGTTAGCCCAACAACGGCACATCTAGCGGCTTGACAACCAGCGCCGCCAAGCGCATGCTTTCCTGTACCTTTGGCTTGCGTACCTGCTTGGAGGTCACCAGTTAAATGCCGATGCCCAGCCGTGCTGACGCGCGCCAGCGCCACCACCAGCAATACCTCAACAGCACAGAAGCAGCAGCCTATCTCGGTGTGTCGCCGTCATACCTCGCCCACATGCGCCTGCATGGCATTGGCCCGCGCTATTTCAAAGTGGGCCACCAAGCACGCTACGACCGGGGCGACCTAGAGGCGTGGATACGCGGCCAGCCGCAAGGAGGAACGCCACCAGCGGCGGACGAGAGATAGGCGCCGGCATGAGCCGTTATCGCCGCGTGTCGTTACGCATGAACGCTGACGCCCGCTATCGCAGGCTTTCAGACCCCCAACCCTGCGGAAAGTTTTTGTGGCACCACCTTCTTTTTGGTCCGCATACCGGCATCATTCCAGGGCTCTCAGTGGCCGGCGAAGCTCAACTTGCCGAAGCGATCGGTTGGCCGCTGAAAGGCTTTCGGGAAGCCTTTCAGGAAGTCTTTCGGGAAGGCATGGCCGAAGCTGATTGGGGGGCGCGTGTAATCTGGCTTTCCAAGGCGATTGCGCACAACCCGCCAGCCTCGCCAAACGTCATAAAATCTTGGCGCGAAGCCTGGGAAGAGATACCTGAATGCGCATTGAAAGTTAAGGCGTATCAAACACTTAAAGCCTTCACGGAAGGCATGGGGAAAGGCTTTGCGGAAGCTTTTGTGTATGCCTTCGGCAAAGACATCCCCGAATCAGGAGCAGGAACAGGAGCAGTAACAGAAGCAAGAGCAGGATCTACACAAGAACCCCCTTATAGCCCCCCTGTTGGCCCTGTAGCCGCGCCTGCGGCGCTTGTGTCAGACAGACAAGTGGCGGCACCACGTAGAAAGCGTGCGCCAGCGGCAGGGGGACACTTATCGGAGTTCGCGGAGTTTTGGGCCATATACCCACGGCACGAGTCGAAGGATAGGGCTGTTAAGGCTTGGTTGAAGACTGCCCCCCTTAGGCCGCCACTGGAAGACCTGCTCGCGATACTTGTGCAACAAAAACGGACCATTTGGCGCGATAAGGAACGCGACTTTATTCCACACGCATCCACTTGGCTAAACGGCCGCCGCTGGGAAGACGAAACCGGCACTGATAACGGTAGGGGCACCACAGCAGCCGCTTCGCCAACAACCGAGTTTTCGCAGTTAGTCGGCACGATACGCGATGGCCTGTTCTGTAACGATGCACTGCCAGATGAAGAACGCGACGGGTTGGTAGACAAGCTTGACGCGCTAGCACTTGGCGACACAGCAGGCGCCGAGGCGATCCGTGCGGCTGGCGCTGCACACACCGCAGGCGGCCCAACATGCTAAGTGCGAGCGACGTACCGCAAGTAAAAACGCTACCGCACAGCGAGGAGTCTGAGCGTGCTGTGCTGGGTGCCGTGCTGCTCGACAACGGTAGCCTCGCGGATGTACGTCTTAATTCAAACGATTTCTATTTCGAGCGCCACCGCATTCTGTATGAGTGCTTCTGTGAGCTTGCGGCAGACCGGCAGCCGATTGATACGCGCACTGTGCAGGCGCACCTTGAACGCATCGGCGAATTTGATGCGGTTGGCGGTTTGGCCTACATCGCAGGGCTCGATATCGATCTGCCGGATATTGGGCGCATTGCAGCGTATGCCGAGATTGTCAAGCAGCGTGCTATTGCGCGCGAGTTGATTATTGCGGCTGGTGCCCTTGTCCGCAATTCACTAGATGGCGCGCAAGAACGCAGCACAGCCGCCGTAATCGAACAACATGCAGCAAAAATAGAAAGCATACGCCGGGAACTAGCCGGCGTGGAAAATGCAGCGGGCTTTCGTAAGTTGGCAGCATTCCTTGGCGACTCGGATGCAGATTACCTGATGGGGCGTGGCCACCCCAAGCCGCCAGACAATACGGTTGCTACCGGCCTTGCGAAAGTTGACCACATGACGGGCGGCCTGCGCCCTGGTGCGCTGTGGGTTGTGGCAGCACGCACCGGCGTGGGCAAGACGGCCTTAGCGCTACAGATCGCCGCACACCACGCCTGCCGCTGCGGAAAGGGCACGGGGTTTGTCTCGCTTGAGATGTTGGGTGTGGAGTTGCTAGAGCGCCTCGCGGCAGCGCGCGCTATGCTGAATTACTCTCTCGTCCGCAAGCGACAGTTAACAACCGAAAACCGCGCACGGGTAGCGCGCTGCATGCGGGAAATCGAAAACGCACCGCTGCACATCGACGACTCAAGCGGCCTCTCGGCGCAGGAGATCGGCGCCCGCGTGCGGCGCCTACACCAACAGGCTGGTGCGCAATTCGTTGTGGTTGACTATCTTGGCCTTGTGCGGCTGGATGGCAACGACCGCGAAAAGCACTACCTGCGCCTCGGCGAGGTGAGCTTCGAGATGGCGCACCTCGCGAAGGCGTTGAAAATCGTAGTAATGCTTGTCGTGCAGTTGAGCCGCCGCAACGAACAGGAGCGCCGCAAGCCGCTGCCATCCGACCTCGCGGACTCTGCAAATATCGAGCGCGATGCCTACGGCCTCATGCTGCTACACCGCGAAAGCAAGCCGGACGTACGGGCCATCCTGGAGCCGCAGGGGTGCGTGATCATTGCGAAGCACCGCGGCGGCGAGACGGGCGAGGTGGGGATCTATTTCGACGGCCCTACGCAGACGTTCCGCGAGTTGACAGCAGATGATTTTGCAGGGGGTGGGCGATGAACGGTTTGATATATCTCGCGTCACCCTATTCGCATCCAGATCCGCAAGTGCGCACCATGCGTTTCGATATGGCGTGCCGGGCAGCGGCACACCTTATGGTGCGTGGAATGTTGGTGTTTTCTCCTATAGCGCACACCCACCCAATTGCTATGGTTGGCGCGCTGCCACTAGGTTGGGATTACTGGCAGCTGTACGACAGCGTAATGCTTGGCTGTTGTGCCGAGTTGCTAATACTAACGCTGTCAGGGTGGCAAGAGTCTGCCGGCGTGATTGGTGAACTGGCAATCGCGCACAAAGACCTCGGGCTGCCAGTGCGCTACATGGCGCCGCATTCTTGGGAGATAACCGAGGCACCGCAATGAATAATTACGAGCAGTTTATAGCGGCGCGCGCCACGGCGCGGCAGTTTGACGGCATTGACGGTGTAGAGATCGCGCCGCACCTCTCGGGCCAGTTTGCCTTTCAGGCGGATCTCGTGCGGTGGGCGCTACGCCGCGGGCGTGCAGCGATCTTTGCCGACACGGGCTTGGGTAAGACCGCGATGCAAATCGAATGGGCGCGCCACGTCGGACAGCGCGGCAACGTGCTGATCCTTGCGCCGCTGGCGGTAGCCGAGCAAACGGTGCGCGAGGCGGCGCGCTTTGGCGTACTGGTGCGGTACGAGCGCGGCGGCCGTGCGCGGCCCATCACGATCACGAATTACGAATTACTTCACAAATTCAGCCCGGGCGATTTTGCCGGCATCGTGCTGGACGAGTCATCGATCCTGAAAGCCTACGATGGCGCCACACGCAATGCGATCATTTCAGCGTTTGCCGCGACGCCCTACCGGTTGGCATGCACCGCAACGCCAGCACCTAATGACTACACCGAGCTGGGCAACCATTCGGAATTCCTCGGTGTCAAAAGCCGTATGGAGATGCTCTCGGAATTCTTCATCCACGACGGCGGCAGCACGCAGGATTGGCGCGTTAAGGGCCACGCGGAGATACCATTCTGGCGGTGGGTGTGCAGTTGGGGTGCTGTTGTGAAGCGTCCGTCCGATCTTGGATACGATGATGGGGCATTCAGGTTGCCACCGTTAAAAATGTATGATGTGCTGGTGCGCCTCAACCACGCGGACTTTCACGCCGAGGGGTTGCTGTTTGCGCCAACCGTCACGACGCTAGCGGCACAACGCACCACGCGGCGCGCCACCATTGGGCAGCGGGTGGCCGAAGCCGTGCGGATCGCCAACAGCGGCACCGGGCAATTACTCGTGTGGTGCGAGCTCAACCGCGAGGCCGATCTCGTAACGGCGGCGCTAGGGCCAGATGCCGTGCAGGTCCAGGGTGCTGATGACCCGGAGACGAAAACAGACCGGTTGCTTGGTTTTGCGGATGACCGCTATCGCATCTTGGTGTGCAAGCCATCTATCGCTGGCCACGGTTTGAATTGGCAGCGGTGTCACCGCATGGTGTTTCTCGGCGCAAGCCACAGTTACGAGGGCACCTACCAGGCGATTAGGCGCTGCTGGCGTTATGGCCAAACACAGCCGGTGGACGTGTATATCATCCGCGCTGAAAACGAAGATGCGATCGTGGCCAACTATCGCCGCAAGGAGGCCGATGCCGAGCGCCTTAGCGACGCGATGGTGGGGCACATGCGCGACATAATGCGGGCCGAGATTAGCGCTGCGCAACGCGAATGGACGGACTACAACCCGCAGGTTGAGATGGCGATACCGCCATTCGTCGCGGCTGCCGCGCGGGAGGCGGCTACAGAATGAAAGTGCTCGACCAAGTTATCCGCGAGGGGTACGCGCTCTATCGCGGCGACTGTATCGACATCTTGCGCGGCCTGCCAGATGCCAGTATCCACTACTCGATTTATTCACCACCGTTCGCATCGCTTTATGTCTACAGCGACTCACCGCGAGACATGGGCAACTGCACAACGCGCGAGGAGTTCGACCAGCACTTTCGGTTCTTGGCGCCCGAACTGTTGCGTGTCCTTAAACCCGGCAGGTTGATGTCTTTCCATTGCATGCTGCTGCCGACCAGCAAGGCGCGCGACGGGTACATCGGGCTGACTGACTTTCGCGGTGATTTGATCCGCGCGTTTACAGACTGTGGGTGGATACACCACAGTGAAGTCGTGATTTGGAAAGACCCCGTAACCGCCATGCAGCGCACCAAAGCGCTCGGCCTCCTACACAAGCAGATCAAGAAAGATTCATGCATGTCGCGGCAGGGCATTCCAGACTACCTCGTCACGATGCGCAAGCCGGGAGACAACCCGGAGCGTGTGACACACACGGACGAGGATCTGCCCGTCCGCATCTGGCAGCGGTACGCCTCGCCCGTCTGGATGGACATCGACCCCAGCGACACCATGCAACACCGGAGCGCACGCGAGGAACGGGACGAGCGCCACATCTGCCCGCTGCAACTCGAAGTGATCCGCCGCGCGCTGGTGCTGTGGTCCAACCCGGGCGATATCGTCCTGTCGCCGTTCGCCGGCATCGGGAGCGAGGGCTACTGTGCGCTGAAGGCCGGGCGGCGCTTCGTTGGCGCTGAACTGAAAGGCTCCTACTACCAGCAGGCGAAAGCGAACCTTGACGCCGCTATGCGCGACCAAGCGCCGCTGTTTGCCTAACAGCGACGGCCGTGCAGCCCTACGCGCGCACCCGCGTAATCAGAACCACAAACAGAGAAGATAGGTACCTCTACGCTATACACAAATGAGAAAACAGAAGGGAGAAGCAAGAACCCAAAATGAGTAAACAGACCAGAGCGAGACTACGCGAGCAGTTGGTGCCCGGCTCGGTCGTTCGGTTTCGTGGGCGGCCGGCTGTTGTGCTGCATCGCCTCGTGGGCAAGCACTCGAAAGCGCGGGTGCAGTACCGTGATGGGCAAGAGGCGACCGTGACGAGAGTCCAGGACGTGGTGCTGGGGCCCGGCGGCACGGCAGGCGCTGGTCGAGCGGAGAGGGGCAAAGAGTGGGGCTTGAGATCGTGCCTTGCACGCTGTCGTCTGCGCGGCAGTACGTTGCGGAAAACCACCGGCACCACAGGGCGCCACAAGGCGGCTTGTTTGCGCTGGCGGCTGCCCGGGGGGGGGGGGGCGGATGGGGGG